>Ga0247778_1000137_pt1 | contig 126859 bp, 129 predicted proteins | sample UWRJL049202B5_FD_179939 | JGI IMG/M metagenome (GOLD analysis project Ga0247778, IMG submission 179939) | Plant litter microbial communities from Arlington Agricultural Research Station in Wisconsin, United States - UWRJ-L049-202B-5 | ecosystem: Environmental > Terrestrial > Plant litter >... | reverse complement strand
CGCCATCGAAATGCTTGACGATTTCCTCGAGAGGAGTGTTACGGGTTTCGACGTAGAAGAAGTAGACGGTGAGAAGCTCGACGAACAACCAGACGTCGTAGACGATGTAGTATTTCCAGTTGAGCGCATCGAGAGCCACGGGGTTGACGTACGAGTTGAAGAAGAGGGCGAGATCGACGGCCAAGAACATGAGTGTAAGACCCTAGAAGGTTGTTAGCATGGTTTCATAAAAAATCAGTCTAGATAGCATACCTTGGCACGAAGTCTGTAAGGCAAGATCTCAACTGCGTATCCGACCAAAAGTCCGGACCAAGCGGAGTTGTAGAAAACGTAGTACAGGAAGATGAAGAAGATCTCGGCATATCCAGCGGATTTGACACCAGTCTTGACGAATTGAGCAGCGCAGACAGTCCAGGCACAGAAAGCACCGAACATGCCTCCAGTAGCGAACAAGAACAATGGGCGACGTCCGAGTTTATCAATGAAGAAGCACATAGTCAGGGCAGTGATGAAGTTGATGATGTTCAGAATACCATTGATCTCCAACTGGAGCTTCTTGTTGGTGACACCGGCCTTTCCAAGGACGTCGCTCATATAATAGGAGACGAGTCCGTTTCCAGACCACTGGGAGAAGAAACCAAGGGTGATCAGGATCAGGAGGCGGCGTCGGTTTCCAACGGTCTTGAACATGTCAGTCCATCCGTTGCTCTCGAACTCTTGCTCGAGCTTGATCGTGTCGTGAATTTCGCGATATTCGATCTGGACAAGCTCATCTTCCACGTTTCCTTTGGCGTGGCACTTAGCCAGGATATGCAATGCCTTCTCGCTCTTGCCCTTGGCAATGAGGAAACGAGGAGACTCTGGGACCATCCTATTTTTTATCTAAGTCAGTAGGAAACTTTTGGGAAATACCAGAAGACTAGTCACATACCAGATAGCAACCAATTGAATGACAGAAGGAACAGCCTGGACCAATGATGGAATTCTCCATGACCAGGAGCTGTGGATTGTGAAAGTTCCGTAGGTGAGCCAAGCTGCGACAATGCTGCCGAAATACCAGGTACTATTGTAGATGGTCGTAAAGATTGCACGATGCTGAGGGTGTACCAATTCAGCGATGAGCAGCGGGGCTGAACCGTGGGCAATGGCAACACCGAAACCGATGAGGAAACGAGCCGCAATGAACATCTGAATGTTGACTCCAATAGATTGGAGAACAACACCAATAATCATGGTGATACAACCAGTGATAATACCGGCACGTCTTCCAAGGATGTCGGCAATATACGGGGTGATAGGTAAAGCAACGATCGAACCAACAGACATGATAGCGTTCAGAAGACCTCTAGTAGGGGCAGAGGGGTCGTTAAATGCTATCCCTTAAATCAGTCACATTCCCAGGTAGTTTAAACCACCAGTACTCACACTTTTTCCATTCATCGAGGGCTTGGAGACCGTTCATCATGGATCCATCATATCCATTTGTTGCTGAAGTGAGAACCGCAAACATCAACGCGATGTATAGCGTTCTCATTCCTGAGTCCTTGTACCATGTTACACGGGGGAACTCTCGTCCTCCAACCTCGAAGGTGTTCTTGGATGCCGTGTAGAAAGGCATGCTGGCGGCGATAAGACTGATCTGCCTTAGAAAGGGAAAGAGAGGTAGAATGATCTTCAATGGAGACTTCTCACCCCATTGAGGGTTCGTACCGACTTATATATCCTGCGCCCCAAGCACACTAGGGTCCCAAGTAATGTATGGAGGAAATATTTCCCTTCATCCCTTCATTTATCCGTCTTTACCCCCGAGATCTTTCAAGGATAATGTCCAGCCGCGGTTCTGGGTCGATATTCCGAATACCATTTGACGAGGTCGCGATATGCATTGGAGCCTCCTCGGCGCCACATCCTGGCCGAAAGGCAGCCACCCCTGTAATTACTCCAACATTTCCCACATTTACCCCAGGCGCACCTTATTGCAGACCTGGGACACTAGGTGGCGTCGACGTATCAGACATGTTCTCGTAGAGATCGGTCCATTTTTGACAGGCGTGACGGCCCATCCCCGCAAGCTAGATCTGGATCTAACTTTTTCCTGCTCACGAGGCATTTAGCCTGAATGACGCCGCTAGTCAGCACTCGGTATCGTGGTGTGGGACCAACAGGATAAATGAAGATCAAGGGGTTCCAGACAGTCGCGTCTTAAAAGTTCGCCTTTATCTCACGCACCTCGTGTATTTTTGCGCTTGAAAACTTTGCGCTTCTGAGGGTATTGATACTGCAAGCTCTGATGAATGGATGTCCCGATCCGTTTTGGGCCTTCCAAAGTACCCACTTTAACTTTCCGGAAGCTATCGAATTGATGAACGGCCAGGTACACGGTCAGATGGATCCAAATAGACAGAATTTATGGGGCCTTTCCCATCTAATGTCGCCTTGTCTCATGTAGCGATAGGGACTCGGCCCAAGTCTTCCGTGAGCTCAGCATCTCGCCGAATTAAAGTACTTTCACACAATCAACTTACGAAGACACTAAGCGACTTCGAATCCAAAGGGAGAAACGCGTGCAGAATCTTGCGACTGTGCTCCGAGAAGTGGATACATGGTCACGCCGTGAAGTTCTGCAACTCGTGATAGACGTTTGTGGAGCACCGCACGGCTCGGATAACAGGCGCGAGCTCCCTTAAGGTTTCTCCACAAACTAGAGATCTAGTCCAGTCCAGTCCTTAGGATCATTCGTCCTGAGGTTTCTTCAAAGAACACACGGCGAACGTAAGTTTCCAACCCATTTTAAAGTCATCATCACAAAGGCAATGGCGCCAAAGGCTCGAGAGTTCTTGGAATTGGCACGCCACTTTGAGCTGGAAGTCCAGTCAGCCGATATGTTCGAATTCGTCGACCCGACGTGCGTCCTTCAAGATTTGTTATTCTATCGGCGCTTGAGCGTCAAATTATTCTCAGTCTTTCCTCGGTTCGAGTGGAGCGCATGCCGAAATACCACGAAAAAGTGCAAGACTTCGAGCATCGCCAAAAATTGGAAAACAGAATCTGTACATCCAATATTCTTGTTTCTGAGGTTCCAGCAACGCCTCCCGTGAACTTGCTTATGGACTCATGACCATCGATCACGAAACAACACTCCACGACTGCTCTTTGCATCACTTTCGGGATCGCGTCTGTCGATGCTCTTGATACCCCACCCTATGCTGATATGCTCACGCGACAGGATTCAACGCGAGCACCTCGAAAAAGTGGCAGCACATAGCATGGCCGAACCTCAATATCTGACGACTTATCGATTCTCCCCATACGCTGCGCCAATACTGATCCAGAGAAGTAGGAGAATATCGTGACCGCATTCGCTCACGTCTGTGCCAACTCCCCTAATTTTGGCAATTCCACTGTGCCTTCATTGAGGGGAAGGAATGAAGACTCCTCTCCGAGTGAATTTCCTCATCGATTCGAGACTGGAGGATGCCTGCTGCCCCTCCCCCCGACGCCGATGTGTCGAGCCCTTCAAAGATTCGATTCGAGTCATGCCGGGACCAAAATGCGTGTCTCATGCTGGATTTTGTTATCTGTCATTCCTCAGTACTTGCAGAAATCATTTCCCAATATCTCGCGGCCGGTGCTTAGTTGAGAACATTCTTGTTCTCACCACTGTCCTAAAGGGACAGAGGGGAACGAGGAAAGAACAAGACAGCATTGGAGTGCCAAAAATGTTTGAAGCAAATGTGTGAAAACCTCAACATTTTCAAAATCGAGCAGGGTAACATAGTTGCTGGCCTCAATTCGACCGCCCAAAAGGGAAACACTTCACAAGTCTCTCCACGTTAGGCCTGCGACTGCCACCATTGGATCGAAGAAGAGACAAGTGGCTCCCGATTCCTACTTCTATTCCTTTGAGATGTTCTTTTTATATTTTGTCCACGGCCAATTGGTCATCGGCCAAGGATGCAGCAGGCATAAAACGCACCACGGGACGAAAAATGAATCTTTCGATTGCAAGCTCCTTGATCCGAACCTTGCCGCGGAGTTCCTCGAGGACGTCATGATAAAACTTCCGCAAAGAACGACAGCCTCGTACAATAGAACTGCGGCATATGTGGTGAAAATAGAGATTCCGCAGTTCTGTTATACGAGGACTTGGGATCAGGGGAATGCCCTGGAACGGGAGTCGCTTCAGACAAGCTAAATGGTAGCTTTTGGGAACACATTTTGTTCAAACGTCGTTGTAAGTACTCAGAAACTCAACAGATAACTGCGGAAAAAATATTCATGGCAGGATCTCTGTATGGCGGCGGTAGGTCAAGTCGTTTGCAGATGTCTATCAGACGGCTCTGCGTCACCGAAATAAGTCCCATAGCCAGGTCTAAAGATCGGCTAGGATGGGGTTTAGGAAAGTTCCTAAGCTTTCCACCATCACTTAGATCGTAGATTCTCCTTCCTCTAAAAACAATTTTTGGCATTCGTCGCAAAACAGGGCTGGAGAACAGCGGTTTCTTAAACTTCGTAGCTTTGAGGAAGATTTACTAAATGGTCAAGTCAGAATTGATCTACTGAAGACGACTTATCATACTCACAGAAACGTACAGTTTCAAAAGTTGTATGCTTCTACATCCGAGAAATTCGCACGTCGCCTGTGCTTCGAGCACGACAGCGGAGATGATCGGAACAAACACACGACAGTAGTTGAGCAAACGATTATCTCGTTAGAGGTCTTGTCACTTGAACTTGGCATCAGGATCAAAGTTGAAGGAAGATCTGGCTACTTGGAAACAATTGCAAAATATGACAGGTCGTCAGGATTGAAGTGTTCCAGCCACCAATTTCTATATTCGGTTACTGTAGTGGCTTTTTTTTGTGTCACATCAAGGGAACAGCATCACTCACATCCAAAATCCAAAACAACAAATGGATACCGGTATCAGCTTTTACGTCCTACTCTACTTCAACCAAGAGCTTCAGTTTCTTGTATCAAACAGGACGTATCGCTGTAAATACTGCAACCGTGCTGACCTGCCTCCGGCTCCTTCCGTACGTTGGAAATGGTGATATTTGATATAAGTCCGAGTTGGGTCAGTTGACATGACAGGAACCCTAACTTGAGGTGGCCGCGAAGTTCTTCGCCCAAAGCTGGAAAGTGGCAAGCCAGAAGCTCTCAATTTGGAGACACACGGTTAGAAAGGGTACGTGGTCGACCTTGCTGACTGTAGAAATGGAAAGTCGCAGCTTCCTACCTTGTACTTTTGAATCGCCCACGAGATTTCCTTCTCTCTTTTCCTTTGCCAGCTCACCTTTCTCTTAAATATAAAAGGATACCCCGCTAAAACACACGGCAGCCTGCAGTGAATGCATGGTTAATCCACTTCCCATTTCAAAAAACCGATCATCGATGCTTTTCGCGTTTTCGCGTCCCGTCTGTGGCACGAAGATACTCCCTATGCCCACTACTAGACGACCAAGCAGCTAGCAAGTTGCTCAAGCTCCTACTAAAGTTTAGTCGCTTTCGAGACGGTTGCCTGAATACACGGTTTCCATGCTACGTGTCTGGAGGAACTCACGTTGGCTACTTTCCCCCTCATTACCTAGAGGGCTCTCATTGGGCCTTTGGGGTATATCTGGAAACGATTTCTTAGTTTACGAGAAGGTATTTATCGCAGCCCTGCGCGTTCATGGTTAATCATAGAGACTTAAATGCGACTCGGGCCTCATTGAATAGTTTCTTACGACTCCTTTTTAACGTCAGCCAAGTGTTTCTAATTCAGTGTAGGTTGCTCCCATTTTCCACACGCTGAATTTTGCCAATTGAATTGAAGGGTATGCTGGGCCATGTTGCCACCGTCGGATCACAAATACTGACAGTTTCAGATTCTTCATTCTGCTGAGACGGAGACATGTCGTTCTCAAACGCATATCGGATGTCCCCTTTTACGCTCTTCAATTGCCCAACACAAAGAAGCAGACTCATTGGCTGTCTTCTTTCTCTTCGTTTTACCTCAAGAAACCTAGAAATTCATATTCCACTGTGCGAATACCACAAGAAGAGCATGAGCAACATGATCCACCTCACCGATGTTTCAACGCTCCAGTTGTTTTCCAGGAAAGATTGCTCGTGGCTTCCCATTGTATTAGGTCGCCCATGAATGACGTCCTGACAAAGTAGCGAACCTTCTCAAACCCAGCAATGGACAGACGAGCCCTGACGTCCGGTACATGAGCCAGCTGAAGTGAGATCTCCGAGTTCGCCTCGTTCGTACGCTGATAGCGAGTTGTGGTGATGAAGTTGGGCCGTCGGAGTTGCACAGTGATAGGCGTCAGCGAGGCCACGAAGGGCGCACTTAGAGGGAGCGTAGTTGCCGTGGCCGGCAAGGGAGAACACGGAGAGAACATATCCGATGAGGAGGACGTGTTTATTAGCAAGACGGGGTATCCGAATCGAGACTTTCTGCTTCCCCTGGCAAGAGGGGCCAGACTTGCTCGGGATTTCAGCAGAGCCAAAATGTTAGCGGCCACTGAAGCAAGACCCTCGTGAGCTGGACTGAAGCTGACAGTTGAGAGCAGCCTTAACGGAACTGATATCTATCAATAGCATGGGTGTCGAGAATCTATCAGGACACCACACACTTTGAGACGGGTGCCTGCCGTTTCAAGCTTTCACATCGGCGACCACTCCCTCGGAATAGTGGACTCGGCTACATCGAATGTAATGGCGTGGAAGCGCTACATTTTGGACCACTTTACCGCGGTCTTAATTTTCTTTATTGCCCGAGCAACTCTTGGCTAAGGCCTCAAGATAACAATGGCATATACCCCTGGCTCTCGGCGTCTCGCTGTCATCTTTGCCCCTGGAGTAGTAGAAGCTCCTGTCAAGAGAACAGTCTGAAAATTTAAGTTTAGCAAGCTTCTCCATGGCGTCCGTTGCCCCTTGACCGGGCCCCGACGTGCATGTCATTGCAACTGGACTAGCCCATCTTTTTGGAATTCGCGGATCGGGCATGAAGAGAACTTAGGCTCCTAGAGCACCGCGCCAGAGATCCCGCCTAGACAAGTTGAATTTGGGCTCGAGGGTTCCTTGCGGCGGTTAGCGGACCCCTCCCCTCCCCAGTCTGTGACCCTGCCACTGAGAAGTTTGTTTCACACAGGATACTTGTTTAGGTAATTCGGGGAAAACTGACGTGATGAGCTCCAGTAACGGCCGAACGGAAAATCACTGACGTACCTGTTCTGCAACATAAGTACCCAGTGCGGCTCGTGCGCCAGGGCTGATCGTCGATGCGGGGTGCGTCAAATTCATCCTACCTCAATACGCTCAGACTTCCAGATTTTCGGAATGATTGCAATCGGAGTCTGCACTGTAATTGCAAAAGTCATTCGATTTGTGTTTTACAAACCTCAGTATCGCATTGGAAAGGGTTCCTACAGTTGTTCCCAATATTGACGATTTCGCAATACACAGGCAGTGAAAAGGCGAAAGCAATTAGGTCTCACTTATCGATTTGAGACGAAAATTGTGCCAAGTCGAATAGCAAGCCAAACTATAAAGGTGCACAGGCTGGCAAAATATCATCAAGGGGTATTCTTTTACCAAAAAAAAACCAATCTATTGAGTCAAGGATTCCAATATTGCCATCCAACTTTCCAGCGTCATTCCTTCTACTCCCTATATTCCGGATGCGTTTCACAATCAGACATCAGCCCCAAGCCATTATTTTGTACTTGCAGTCTGTGGCTGATGGAGTAATCTTCCCTCAAATCTAGTTCGTTGACCCGCCTCAACCTTCCCTATACTATTTGGACGAACAGATTTTGACACTCACTGACTGGCTGACAGCAAAACTAGGAGACCCTTGTCTCGGCTGCATGACGATCACTCCCTGCAAACCCGCCAACTCCTGTTGCGAGGGTCGAGATCTCGATAAGATCGTGATGGGGGGACGCCATATCAAGTGGAGCCAATGGCGGAGGGCCGGGCCAGACTGGCGGGATCACAAAATTCACGAGCGCGATGCCCTTTTCGGACTCCATCCATGCACGACCTTGCAGTGAGGACAAAGCACACGGCCTATCTGGGTCTGTCGGTTTTGCTTTCCAGGAGACAGCCAGCACGAGGCTCCCAGAGATCAATGCTCTCGATTCTAGAGATGAACTTGACGTGGATTTCCGAGCTAAATTGTTACGTTTCCTGCCTTTCCATTCCAAGAACGCATTTCTGCCCAATACTACTCCCCCAGTGGAGGTATTGGGGCGCGAAAGAAGAATGTGGAGAATTCCGGTTGCGACCTTGGACGGGTTGTTTATCGAACTTGAAGCTTAGCACCATCTGTAGGGCAGGAGCAGATAAATATAAGTACTCATGTCTCAAATGTCGCCTGCAATTTCAGCCCCACTGAGCCGATATTTGAAGAAATCGTACGATGGAGTTCCATCTATTTGATCGCGATGTTCATCTTCCGGCCGAGATACCGAAGGTCGGCCTAATTTTTGCCACTATTTTGTCCGTGATCACCATCATTGTGCTGATAGTCTGTCTCAGTAAGTGTGAAGCCGAGTCGGCGATGAATTGTACTGACAGGATCTTGTAGCACGTCGTATTCTGACAACTAAGAACTGGACGAAGATACCATTGACTAGATTGTGTAAATCATCCCCTAGATATTTTTTCCACTCCATTTCTCTGACGGATATATGCCAGTAATCTTCGCAATTTATATCGATTCCATACTTTTCATCATCACAACCATGATCCTAGAGCATGCCTTTGGACTCAATTCAACAATACAAGTATGCTCTGCGGCAATTTATCTTTGCCTCGTTTGCTACATGTCCACCAAGGTATGTTTCCATTTAGAATCTTCCCGATGGTTGCTAACAAAACAAAGATAGTATGTTCTCGATCTATCATATCTTGCCAAACTCTGACCATAAATCACAGCTCATATACTATTTTCTTGTCGAGAAAGTGGTAAGTAAGAATATACCGTTCAGCAATTTAGTAATCTGACACCGAGTAGTATATCATCCGTAGAGTGCAAACACCTCGCCTCAAGTCTAAACTGTACCTCTTCAATTGCTTTGGCATGCTCCGTAATGCTTCACCCTCATCAATGCTATAATTACCTCTAACATACTTCAGTACCGTACTGTGCCGTTGTCGTTTTAAACTTCGTCTGGCGAATTGCACGCTTCGAAAACGGAACTTGTATCATCGGCATGGAAATCAAGGCAATGGTTCCACTGATAATATTCGATGCTCTTGTAAACGTAAGTGCCGCTATCTATTTCGCCCTGCATTTCTGCTCACAAAATTCAGCTGTACCTGACATTGCTATTCGTCATTCCATTGCGGAGTAAGTGCCTCAACTCCACCGATACTATATCGCAAAGTTAACCCAGTTAAAGGTCTCTATTCCTACAAAAACAGTCCGAACTCTTTGCTACGCACCATAGCCCTGCGCTCCTTCTTTGGGGCTCTAGCAACACTTACCTCCAGCGTCGTGTAAGTACCTCTGCTACCCTCCTCTCCCCCACGACACTAACCCACAATCCTCCCAGAAACCTAATGGTTCTAATGATCCTCCACGGTGAAGCAGCTTGGATTTGCCTCATGTGCTGCAACGCAGACATCCTATTCTCAGTCTTGGTCCTCCACTGGGTAACCTCCAAAGACTCCTATTCGTCTTCCTCATACGCACAATCGCGCACCACCCAACCCAACCCGTCTAGAAACACCCGGAATAGACTCGGCTCCTTCGATCTCTACACTAGACCTGGGGGCCGTGATTTGGGTACGGTAACGACGCATATTTCTGCGTTCAAGAGCGGGAAGGGGGGTGGTGAAGAGGATATTGGGGATATGCAATTAGGTGGCATTACGATCAAGGTGGGGCAGGTTGTCGAGGTTGAGCGGGAAATTGACGTGACGTTTGTTGAGGGTAAGAGGTCGAGGAGTCAGACAAGTACGGAGGGATTGGTAGAGAAGTCGCCAATCTGAAGCAAGCTGTACATAATATTGGGAAGATCAAGGGGGTGGCGTTATGGAGGCGAAAAAGGATGCAAACTGGGTCACAGGACGTTTGCAATCCGTTGTATTTGTGCCACCCTAGATAATCAAGGCAACTTTTAGATATTTTAACAGAGACGTTCCATCTTATACTACTGATATTTCATCTTTTCCCATCCCTAACAACAGCAACCCAAACCGCAAACACAAAACTCATGGCCCCGATCGCGGCAGCCGCAACATCAAACATGGTAGGTCCATGCAGAGCCCACCACGCCACAGCAAAACACAGACTTGCCACCGGAACCACAAGAAGTAGCACAAACACGTACCAAGGAATAGCGAAGCCTTCCTCCACGCAGATCCCCCAACCAGGTGGAGGCTGGTAACATTCAGGTGGCCAGGTGAGCTTTCCCTCAACCTTTTTCGGCAGAGCATGGAACAGCCAGTATTGGCTGGGTGACAGATCTACTTCGATAGGCGGTTCGGTATTTGATGGCATAGTCTGACTAGGGTAATTTGCAGTAGACTGGGAGGTAGAGGCACGGCGAAACAACCGCAAGTGTTGGAAAATGGAGCGGTGTTTTGTAGAGCTATTATCTGGGGGAGCGAAAGATGGTGATAATGCAGAAGCTAAGACGCTCAAAATGCGTGAAAAGGACAATGGCTGTTCCTTTAGGTCTTGCTCTCTAAGCGGGAGTCTTGAAGACCTATATATACCCCATTTCCGCTTCCTGGTGGCTTTGGCGCGAGAGGTTGCTTGATGGCTGGGTCCTGGACTTTTCCAATAATGCAGCATCTGTTGGTCGAATATTTCTACAGGTATTTCCTTCGTTCGGCATTCCCAGCCCGGTGTTTGGTAAGGCCAGGTCCAATTATTTTCCGCTGCCCATGTGTCTGAGATATGACTTCTCATGAGTCGGAACTAATGAATCATTAGTTGTTTGATTCAATTTTGAGGCTTACTACTGGACTAACCTTGATCAACCGAACGTTGCTGAATCCGCGCAAGTGACGGAATTGGCTCCATTTCGACGTCCGAGACTCGTATAGCTCTCTAATTTCTTTGATCATGCTTTTGTCATCTTTCTTCGTGGTTGCAAGCATATGCTTAATAATTCCGGGATCATTTCCCTTCCCCTTTCCAGGTAGACACGTCAGCAACCACTTGTCCATATTGTCCATTACATTTGTCCTGACTCTACGGCTTCTGAGTCCGTCAGTTATCATGGGATTGTGAATGCCACCAGAATCCCAAGACATCGAATCATTAGTACTGATCTCCCCTTCGGATGAATGTAGATCAGGATGAGGTAATGTAGAAAATCCCTGGTTCTCTCTCCCTAATTCAGAATTAGGATGAAGTGGTTGAGGAGAGCCCTGTGCGGCGTCATGGTGTTCTTGTGACTCGGGTTCTGTTCGCTGCTGGCTATACGACTTCTCAATCTTGTGGTATTGAGACACTGCAGCGACCTTTTGCCAGTCCGAACTCGAAATATCGTTGTAGAAGGTTTTCCCACACAACTGTCAACAATGTCAACACTGCGATTCTGAGTTACTTGAATGTACTCACACATCCCCAATGCACACGAATTTCTCCCGATTTGATAGGTGGCATTACTACCCCAAAATATATAAGGGCGTGTATGAGAAGTTTGAACAAAGTCCAAGTATATTTCAGAAGTATGTTGTAGAGCCACGATGAGGCACTCCTGGTCGATGGCTGGCTTCCAACTAGAATCTTCCTGGCAAATTTCGGAACAAGATGTTGATTTGCTGGTTCTATTCTCGTAGGTCTTTTGTCCGTCCTTCTCAAAAAGCGAACCCAATACCCAGGAACTAATAGTTGTGATATGCGGGGTCGCCTAGGCGGTAAGGACTCCGCCTTGGACTCCACATTGGCTACTGATGCAGCATACTCTGCGGAGTCCTCTGTCTCACGAGCTGCTTTACTGCTTCTGATATACGAAACAAGATTGAAGAATATCTTCTCCACATTGTGTCCAGTTTTCGCCGAGACTCCGTAGTAATGGATACACAAACTGCAAGTCGACCGCGACAAGAATTTCATGAAGTCAAGGGCATCCGTCAAGGAGACCTCTTGTCCATCACTGCGATCACTCATGTTTCCTACTATACACATATCGGGGGCAGGAATTGAAAGCCGATGACAGACTTCATGTATTGCTTCGTGCATCTCATGCATCCTGTGAAAGGATGGCATGGACAGCATGCTATACACAAGAATGATTCCGTGACATTGGGTGAGCATCTTTTGGGTATAATCCACATCTGGCGGTACATCGGTAACTTCTAGAATGCAGGCCTGATCATCGACTGTAACCTGTTTCCGATAGGAGGATAAATAGTCCGTATGTTGCTCACTGAAGGAGTCGGTGACAAACTGACATCCCATCAATCGCTGGTTCAAGACGTGGATAGTATGCTCACTCACTCTTTGTATAATTGATGTCTTCCCGACTCCAGCATCTCCAAGTACCAAAATAGAATATACTTCAGCAGCCATTACGGCTCACAGCCTTGCGGCCTTCCAGCCAGTCGGGTGAGGATCAGGCTGAGGCCTTGGGGAGCGATAGTAGGAGAACTGGTATGCTAGCTAGCGCAGAGCCGGAATATATATAATTTTACTATCTCAGAAAACCTGAGTAGAAGTAATGTAAGCAGCACAAAGGTTGAGAGGCGCCGAGAAGAGGAGGCGCGGTTTGGGATGCAACCCCATGTAGACGCTAGCATGCAAGGCGAATCAACACTGGCGATTGAGCAGGCATCTCCTGCATGACGGCACTCGCCATCTTACAAGGACTGAAATTCAGCTTGCTGAAAAGAAACCTTAGTCGTCTCAAGAACAATTTCACTCTGCCCAACTGGTCATGTCTAACGAGTGAATTAATTCTCCCTGGGTGTCTCATCCCAAGAAACTAGTAACAACACCGGCAAACTCCTCTGGTTTCTCAACCATAGGCAGATGTCCTGCATTTTCAATGATCTTATAATCAGCGCCACTCTTCCCATACGCACCCGCCATCTCCTTCATCGTACCAGGTAGCACACCATCCCCGCCTCCAACAAGAAACATGCCTTTCACTTGACTACTCTTCATCTCCTCCTTCAAATCATACTCAAACAGCGCTCTCACACTGCTCTTAAATCCCTCAAGACTATTCGTCTCAACCATTTCCTTGATTCTTTCCATCTCAGGTGTATCGTGGTTCTCCTTCACAAACCAGCGGCGGACTGTCATGTCGGCTAGTTCCTTGCCTACGATCTTCTCTCCGGAGGTAGACGAAATGGCATTTTCTTTCTCGCAAACTGCAATTCTGTCACCCCATGCTTTGGAATTTCCAGCTGGAGATTTGGAAGAAGTATCACAGCTGATGAAACTAGCCACTCGATCCGGGTATTTCAACGCCGTATTGAGAACGGTGGCCCCACCAAGCGAGACGCCGATTACGGCTACGGCTTTCTTAACTCTCAGAGCATCTAGTATAGCAATGATATCTGCGGCGAGCACATCGACGGTAATAGGCTTAGTGCCACAATCAGAGGAACGGCCGCGGGTTAGATACCGTAGAACACGGTATTTCTGATTTGGTGTAGAGGAGAAGAAGGACTTTAGGAAGTTGTCCCAGATTCCGCGGGTTACGAGAATGGAGTTTGTAAGGACTATGAGTGGGGCGGAGGGGTCGGCGGAGCCTTCAAGGAGGTAGGGGAGGGTCACACCGTCGGGAGTCGTGATGTAGGATTCTATAGCGCCGGCTGGGGCTTTGACTGTGGAGGTGGAGAAAGATTTTGTAACGTAGGCGTGTTGGGGGTCTGTGGAAGACCAATTTGACAGCTTTGGGGATAGGTATCGCGGGGCGGGACCGAATGTGTAGTATAGATCATAGGTTCGTCTTCTTTTCTCCTTTATCACTTTGCTCATAACCTCTTTGTTCCATGGTGAAGTTGTTGCTGCTACAAATTCTGGGCCACCAAGTCCATTTTTTGGCGCGTATTCGTGGAGGGCGAGATATTCGACAGGAGCTTGGGGATCGCCGGAAGAGGTGACGAAACGCCGTGTCCGTAGCCAGCCAGGAACTTTCGACAGCATCTCGATATGTTCTTCCCTATACCATTTATCCAATTGCTCTCTCTTGTCTTCTCCCGGTTGTAAATCGATAAATACCGCAATCATCACATTGCCTTGCCCCTCGTTCCCCACATCTTCCAGCCTCCTGAATTCTTTACTCTCACGACTTTCAAGGAAGTCAAAAAGCTTCCGATCGACCTTGATCTGCACCATTGTCTCGGCTTCCCTCGGTGTCTTCGACGGCGGGCCTCGCAGTCGCGTGTATGCCTCCTCGTTCATCTCTGCCATATCTGTGACATCGTAGATAGCCATCCATTCCGGCTTCGCTTCCGACCCTTCTTCGCCCTTCAAATCGCTCGCACGATAACGGAAGCCATTGTTGAAGAACGGCAACCGGACTCGCAGAGGACCGTGTTCGTTGTTATACCAGTCGTGAAATTGGTCGACGGGCAGCCCAGGCTTGGGCTGCATTGTCACGTAGAGGATGCCCGGGGTCGGTGCCATTGTTGATGATGTCGGATGATTCGAGTTCCTACTTGATTCTCTGAGTTCAAAGCAACGGATTCTGCGATTCTCCTGGGAGGATGAGATGAAAAGAACGAGACAGATTCTTTGACAGTGGGATAAAGCCCATTGCCAAAGTTTGACCCCACCATCGTAATGTCAAGGACTTTGGGACGGTGGATGTGCGGGGTGAAATACCGGGTCGAACAGCGGCAAAAGACACTCCCTGAATTTTGATCACGTGGGTATTGAAATCTCTCTTTTTTTTTTCTCTCTCTTTTGGACTTGCGCTGGAACTCGATACGAATCCTGTATGTTGTCTATTCTATTTACTTCAATCATACCAAATAGCATTCATCCCAAAGCCTGGCTCCTTAACATCACAATGAGCAACTCTCCCAAGAAACTCATCCTTCCACCTATAGATTTCCAACCATCCTTCTTGATCATCTGTCAAGGCTAGATACTCATCACTCCAAGGACAAGGGCTGACAGCATTCGAATGCCCTCCACTTGTTGGCGTAGGATTGAGACATATTTGCCGTTCAATTTGTCCAGCTGCACCCAGTGCAAAGGCTGCGATATAGCCAGTCAAGTCAAATTTGTTGGCACGAGAAGTGGCGAATAGATATTTTCCGCTCGGCGAGAGGAACACGACGTCTGATCTATATAGTTTTCCGCCAGGATTTGGGATTCCTAATTGAGTGAGAATACATTGAAACTCGGATTCAAAAATTCAACATACCTGGAGGAATAAGAGGGTATGTAATGTGAGTGAAAACAGGACAGTGTGTCTGCTCATCGATAACGTAGACAGCCAATCGATTCCCAGCCTCCATCAAAACATACAAATAAGCGCCACTGGGATGAATAGCCACCCATCGAGGATGATCTAATGGATCTGGCGCTTCAGCGCAGCCAACCAGAGTCAGAAGACCAGTTTCTAGGTCCTTCTTATGCGTCCAAACTTTGTTGCCCCTTAAATCTGCAGAATATAGATAAGTCTCGCTGGCATCGAAGACCATGCCGTGGATTCCAGTCTTAGGCATGTACTCATAGTTCTGAACACATTTGTCCAGCGCTCCTTCCTGATTGACTGAAAAGACATTGCCCCACCCAGCATGATCATAAAAGGGATTGCCATAAACATTGAAAGGGGCCTTCCTTGCTGCTAAAACGAAAATTGCTCTTGTATTTGTCTCAGAACTTGCGGCCTTGGCTGGTATAGAATTAGATTAAGTCATATGATGGCCTTCCAAGGGCACTTACGATCATGTCCCATTGGATGTGAAGCATTGTGGATAATTTCGGTTGGACTCTTGACGGTGAAACTGGACCATTTCTTCATAGCAGCTCCATAGATTTGTTTCTTTGCATGCTGGAATCGGAAAGTAATGTTAGGCATTGGTCTTGGAAGTCAAAATCTGAGACTTACATCAAACGTCATCCATGATATTGGTTCATCTTCTGGAATAGCAGTCCGTTTTATCATCTTCAAAGTCGAAGCCTCATCGTCGAATTGAAACGTGAAAATAGCTCCTGGCGGCGTCCATGTCCCCACCATCAGATGATGTAACATCTTGCAGCACGAGCTGGAGTGGAAATGACTATGAGTAGGTGGAAAAATTGAAAACAAAGAAGCTCTTGAGTAATGCTCGCAAGAGGGACGTCTGAATAATTGGCCTAGAAGCATAAGGAGATGAATTTAGACCTCAAAGAGCAATCGCGATGAGTAGTTGGAAGCAGCAAGGCGGCTGAATATTTTGCCGCCTTCGTCCCCAGATTTTCCCCCACCAGCAGCCCCACCTTGTGGCATCGGCTTTCATCCACGGCTCGTGTCGACGCGGTTTTTTATCATGGACATGGACATCATAAACACACCTTCTTACTCAAACCACATGGGATCTATGCGGACTTACCAACCTCCAATCCCAGCTGCGGGCTGATGTGCATTATGTCTCGACCAAAGGAGGGGCATCAGCAAGGGCTTACAGTATCCTGATGGGCTACTCAGGGGCTGACCATTGAGTCCTAGGTCGCCGGATCTGCGCGTTTGTTCGATTAGAAGTTGAGGAACTCAATCTTGGGCCTATTGCTATCTCCCGTTCACTTTATCAGCAGCTATTCTCTCTTGTCCGACACGTTTCTCCTTCAAAGTCTATTTCAAACTCTATCGTCTCCCATAATATCGCCAAGGATTCCAAAAGCTTTTGTTCAAGCTTCACCACACATACAGTTAAAACTGCTGGCATGGTAAGTCATTAAAGTGCAACAAACTCTCTTCTCGATTGACCCTACTGACTAACTTTCTATGCAGATATCCTATGGGAACTACAGATCAATCCCAACGCAAACCTTCTCCAAAGACAAGCTACACCTGGAGATCGACCTTGTTTGCTGTCAAGGATGACTTGGTCGTCGAATTCCTTCCAAAGAAAAGCAACCCTACTTCAAGGCAGCATTCGGAATGCAGCGTGAACGTTGTACAGAGATCATACGAGGTCACTACTAGATATCGCAAACAACGTTTGGATTGCAATCGATACTATAAGATGAGAAGGACGAAGACAGGGTACTATACGAAGCACGAAGCACACTACCAATACCTTCGAAGAGCGACGCAGCGAGCTCAAAACCAGCCACAACAGCTCAGAGTCGCGCGATTGACCAATACACAGCAATCTGTATAAAATGAATTAAAGGCATAAATCTACGACCTGCAACAAAACACTCGCCCTCAAATCACAGCATTCCCTCCGCTGTGGCCCCTCCTTACCCCGCTATGGTGGCGCTCACATGACCATCTTTAAATTGACATGAAATCGCCCCCCTGCAAATGCGACCTGCATCTTCTAATCTTAATCTTGACTTTCGATATGTTGCGCTTCCTCAAAAAAGGAAGGTACCGGCACTCGAGATATCCTTATCCCAGCGTCCCTGTATGTAGCGCATGCAGGAGGGAGGTATGACGATAGTGAGTGACAACCCCGCAGGGTGATAGAAAGGTACGTCCAGGGTACTTTCATTTCCTTCGCTTCAGTCCCTTCCTCTTTGTCTCTTTCTGTTTTTCTAGCGGAGTAAAACATGTTAAATTGAAGCTGTAAAAATGGCTTCAATTCGCGCCCTCACCCTCGTCTTCTTCCTCCACCTGGCAGCCTCTCAGAATGCCACAAACTCTACCTTCGACGTCCTCGCCCACGTGAATCAATTAATCGGCACCGATAATGGTGGAAATGTCTTTGCAGGCGCCACTCGCCCATATGGCATGGCCAAAGCTGTCGCGGACGTCGATGGGCAAAACACCGCAGGTTTCTCCACAGACGGCTCCAACGTTACCGGCTTCTCACACATGCATGACTCCGGAACAGGCGGAAACCCATCTCTTGGAAACTTCCCTCTCTTCCCGCAGATATGTCCTGGAGACGATGTCGATAATTGCAAGTTCCAGATTGCGGACAGGAAGGTTCCATATGTAGGGAGCAGCGTGAAGGCGACCCCGGGATATTTTAGCTTAGGGTTGAGTACCGGGATTTCAGCTGAGATGACAGTCAGCGAGCATGCTGCTCTATATCACTTCACCTTTCCGGCTTCTAATGGGAATGGTACCAGTCCGTTGATTCTACTCGATCTCACGGATTTGAGCGCGAGTCGGCAGAATGCTTCGATAAGTATTGATGGGAATGGTAGGATGAAGGGGAATGGGACTTTCATCCCTAGCTTTGGGAGCGGTTCCTTCATTTCGCATTTCTGTGCTGATTTCCAAGGCGCGAAGATTAAGGATACTGGGATTTGGGTTAATGCGAGGGCGGGGAGTGAGCCGAAGGAGATTTTTGTGACGAGGGGGATTAATCTTTTTTACCTCGAATCTGGGGGCTGGATCCAGTTTGAGAGGCCTGCGAATGGGGTGGTGAGTGCGAGAGTCGGTGTCAGCTTCATTAGTGCAAATCAAGCTTGCAATAATGCTGAGAGTGAAATTCCGGGGGATTCGTGGGACTTTGCCGGACTTAAGAAGAGTGCTGAGGATGCTTGGAGAGAGAAGTTGAGCGTGATCTCTATTGACGCTGGCGGTGCCAGTGAGGCTCTTCAGACGGGGTTCTATAGCGCTATGTACAGGACGATGATGTCTCCACAGAACTACACGGGAGAGAATCCTCTTTGGAACAGCTCGGAACCTTACTATGATTCTTTTTACTGGCAAGTCAATCTTCGTCCTCGTCTCATATTGAAAAGCTAATAATTAGCAGCATTTGGGATGCATTCCGTTCTCAACTCCCTTTCCTCACCATTCTGGACCCTATTACCTTGACGTCTATGATACGTTCCCTCCTCGATACTTACAAACATCTCGGCTGGCTTCCTGATTGCCGCATGAGTCTCTGCAAAGGCTTCACACAGGGCGGCTCGAACGCAGATGTCGTGCTGGCCGACGCTTACGTTAAGAACCTCACTTCGCCTTCTGGACCCATAGACTGGGAACTAGCATATGAAGCTGTGCTTAACGATGCCGAAAATGAACCCCTGGACTGGTCTGTCGAAGGTCGCGGTGGTCTTCAGAGTTGGAAGAGATTGAACTACATCCCCGCGTTGGATTATGACTATCTTGGTTTTGGCACGAATTCAAGAAGTATTTCGAGGACTTTGGAGTATAGTTACGATGATTTCTGTCTCGCAACTCTGGCAAAGGGATTGGGGAAGGATGATGCCTATACGAAATATTTGGCCCGTTCTACGAACTGGAAGAACTTGTGGAAGAGCGATACGAAAAGTTCGATCAACGGCAAAGACACTGGGTTCACAGGATTTTTCCAACCGAAATACTTGAATGGGACGTGGGGCTATCAAGACCCAATTCTTTGCGGCCCCTTGTCAGGTTTCTGCTCACTCACCTCAAATCCCCAAGAAACATTCGAAGACTCAATCTGGGAGTATCAATTGTACGTCTTCCCTCCGATCTTCCCCTGTATTGTACTAACGAAAATCCCAGCTTCGTTCCCCATGCGATCCCTAGTCTAGTGACCCTCTTCGGCGGGCCCTCATCGTTCCTTTCTCGCCTTTCTTTCCTCCACACTTCCGGTCTGACAGACATTGGCAACGAACCCTCCTTTTTAACCGCCTTCCTACACCACTACGCCGGGCGTCCCGCTCTCTCCTCAGCCCTGGTACACACCTATATCCCTGGCTACTTCAACGATACAACTACCGGTCTCCCAGGTAACGATGACACCGGCGCTATGGCATCATTCTCCGCATTCTGCATGATGGGTCTATTTCCCAACCCAGGCCAAAACATCTATTTCATCACTGCACCATTCTTCGCTTCTATCTCCATCAAGAGTCCGATTACGGGCAAGACGGCGACGATTAAGACGAGTAATTTTGATAGTAATTATAAGAGAATTTATGTGGCGAATGCTACGCTAGATGGACAGCCGTATACGAAGAATTGGATTGATCATAGCTTTTTTACAGAGGGGAAGACGTTGGTGTTGACGGTTGCGGACCAAGAGGGAGCTTGGGGGACGGGTAGTGCGGATGGACCGCCGGGGATAATGGATTGAGGAATTTTCGAGCTGAAGTGAGGTGTAAATAGTGGTAATGATAATTTTGTTCCTCGATGCTTGGCTTCGAGTGAAGTTTTCGAACTGATAATTAAGATGTAGAGCCAACTTCGGTGCAATGCCCGTGACGCCTGCAATTGGTGTTTGAAAGGAAACAGTTAGAAAACAACCCCGCAGTAGTCATTCATTTTTTCAGGGGGCCACTCGCTAAATTCGGGGGCCGATTCTGTACTTGCAGTGCACGCCTAAAGAAATCCAATGCATTTGACGTATTCACAAAGTGATAAATGAGCAAACGCTGAGGTTTCAATGAAAAGTTTATCAGGCTCGGGACACATGACGAGTTTCTCCCTCGCTGAGATTTCCCGTGGGACGTCACAAGTCAATCTTGCATTGTCACTCGCAGCCCCTCGACGGAATAGCATAAGTATGCCCACTTGAATTTCGAATTCATAGCAGGCTAGGGGAAACACCTGGGTTCTATATATCCTGATCGCTTTCTTCGCTGCTTTCGTCGCTCTCTGAATCGTCTTCGATGTTATTATCATGGCTCATTTCTTGTACCCTCGTCTTGTTCCATTCATCCACTGCCTCGTCCCTATACTTCTGAAGTAGTGACACCACTCCGAAATGAGAATCACTTCTGGCAAGCTTCAGAGAAGATACGTATCTTTCTTCCAGTGGGAGATTGCAATCGGCTCCGGCATTGATGAGGACCTGCACCATGTCTAGTCTTCCGAAAGAAGCAGCCCATTCGAGGGCTGTGTGACCATTAATTGCTGATCCGGGAGAATTCACATCTGCACCTCTATTGAGGAGAAGTCGAGCAATCGTAATATGACCTTCTCTTGCAGCTTCTTGTAGGGCTGTGCTACCTCCATGTTTGGCGGGTGGTGAATTGACATCAGCGCCATGGTCAAGCAAGAGCATTACGAGGTCCATTTCTCCATCTATCGAGGCATTCTGTAGAGCTGTTCGGCCGTGGTGATCAGCTGCGGGCGCGTTTATATCTGCACCCAAGTCTAGGAGACGTTGTACCAGACCCAGCGAGCCCATCTCGACCGCTGACTGCAAAACAGTTCTGCCCTCTTCACTCGCTGGCGTGGCATTTATATCCGCACCACGGCTTAAAAAATGTTCGAAGATATCCAGTCTCTCTGAAAGTTTTCCTTGACCCCCTAAAAACGACAATTGCATCGCGGTATGGGCACCAGGAAGTCTGAGATCGACGACAGCACCACTGTCTAGGAGTAAGGAAACCATAGCAACACTCCCAATGATTGAGGCAATATGCAATGCCGTAGGCGTGGCAGTGGGAGGGCCGTATTCGTAAGACTGGTACTGGGTTTTCGAAATTGGTGACAGTGCGTTGACATCTGCACCAGCATCGAGCAGTGCTTGCGCAAAGTCAATTCTTTGCCAACGGACGGCATGGTGAAGCGATGGCTCTAGCGAGTGCTCGTAATCCTCGTCTAGTATGTCTTCTTGGACATGTTCCAGCAAGGATAAGAACAGGAGCCAGTCGACTCTCTCAGAAGCTATTGCCAAGTGCAGTAATGTGGCTTCTTTCAAAGGAGTACTGTCATACGGAATAAACATTGGGTCCAGACCAATACATGATACTGGTTGTAGGTCTATCTCTACTCCCAGATCCAGAAGGTGATGAATATAGTCTGAATCCCCTTTATCAATAGCGTATAAAAGCTGGATTTTCATCAGCCGAGTTCTGACGCGATCATCTAGTTTGATGTTGTCCTCGCTGCCATTTTTTAACAAGAGAGAAACGATATTGGAACTGGAATCCTGTGCTTTTGCGGCCGCGAGCACAGTCATTCCGTGATAATTGAAGGCCAGGGCGTTAGGATCAGCTCCCGAATTCAGCAGCAGCTCAACGATAGCATCGTTATTGCTTTCTACTGCTACCAAGAGAGCCGTACGTGGGAGTTCGGTCGGGTTGCAGCCTGGTGCATCTATATTGATATCATATTGAAGAAGTAACTTGACAATATGTAAATGCTCAGCACGTGTTGCAGCGTAAAGAGCCGTTTGTCCCAGAAGGCCATAAGCAGGGTCGTTGATGTTTGAGCCAGCATGAAGGAGAGCTGTGACCATCTCAATACTCCCTGCAGCTGCAGCTGCTTGAAGCGGCGTTAAAGTGACGTCCATGAATAATTCATCAGTGTCCGTATTGAAGTCGCAATCCATCAAAGAACAATAGGCTTCCCACCCGCAGAATTGATGAACATCAGCGCCACTGTTCAGTAGTAGATAGAAAAGATCTATTCGACCGCCAGCGATGGAGGCTCTCAAAGGTGTCACCATTGGATACGATGGATATTGATCTAGGGGGCTGGTTGTTCGCACCACTGGTATTGCGTTAACGTCTGCTCCCGCATTTATCAGAAATCGAGCTAAATCAAAATCACCACGACGGATCGCTTCAATGAGCGGATATGTTTGGAATATCGGTGTGAACCACTGCCAAAGATCCACATCCACAGGTAAATGCAGATGAACACCTGCTTTGGTCAGAAGTTCCGCGACTGGAGTGGAAAATCCCTTTTCTAGCAGCGAATGCCCCAAACCACCAATTTGGAAGGAAAAAAACCCATCTGGCATGATATCCAGAATGAGTGACACAACTTCGGTATTTCCCTTGGCTACAGCAGCTTGGAGAGCTCCAGCCGGCGAGCAAATCCAGTCTTCCAGCCTAGTGTCTAGTCCAAGGAGTCCATTGACAAGATTGAAATTGTTTTCCTCGATGGCGAATAAAAGCACTGCAGATTTAAATTGTTGGAGAGTCGGAAGTTTCTGCAGCAAGATCTCTCTCAGCTTTTCAAATGGTATAGTTTCGACGATCCATTGAAGAACAGTATTTGGGTGGAAAGGGGACCACCTATCAACCAGACTATTGGAGTACAGATAGACGACGACCTCCACCAGGCAGCGAGCGGCGCTGAACTGGGGAGGTCCGAGCAAAGTTTGTATGACTGAATCTTGTTCCCCCTTATATCGCTCGGGCATGTTTGAAAGAATCTTGGGGAGTTCTTGTTGAAGCCTCTTGTTAGCGTCGAGTTGGTCTTGGCTTCCAAACTCTAGCCCAGAAGGAATCAAGAGATTGGCAAATGATTGATAGAAGCGATCGACTCGTCGACTTTCAGGGCATCTCAGAAGCGCCTCAAAAATTCGATCACCTGAATATGCATCCAACATCCAATCAGACTCATCTATGCCGGTACAATATGATTGAGCCGAGGATAAGATTGATGGTGACGGACATGAATCAAAAAAGTTTCCTCGAAGCGTTGATTCGTCTGTCTCAGATTAGTTGGGTCCTTTGGTCGTCAGCTCGCAGACTTACCAATGTTCCGAGATTCAAACATATTTAGAAATTCAAAATAAGGTAGCGTATGATCCCGGATTGTCAATGTCCCCACAGTCGAATGTATTTGCGGGATATTTAGTAGGCTCGATGATGCTTTGTGGACTGAAATTATGTTAGCAAAGGAAACGAAGATGAAAGGACTAATTACTAAATTGCCCAGATTCCTAGAGGTCGAAGGCTTAATTTTACCCTTAGCACTCCGTTCTACATTCATGTAATCCCCGAAAGAAGGATCTTGGCGATGGTCTTCTAGAACAGTAGCCGTACTTTCAGATATCAGAGCCGGCGGCGATCGAATTCGTATGTCTTGAAAGTTTGGCGGACTCGGAACTAAAATCAGACGTGAGAAAGATTACTTATGGAATGCGGTACTTCATCGACTTACCATGAATCAGTCTGGACGCCAGTGAAACGTGCCTCGCTATTTCCTTCCTGATCCTCGCATTTGGGACGCGAACATTGTTGAAGTAAACCTCACTCTGTCGCCCTTGCCCCTTTCGTCTTGATAGCTGACGGTCAACAAACCTCCATTCTGCTGTACTCATGTTTTTTCTCCATCCCCATTTTTTGAACTGAGCCACGTACTGATTTTGCCTGTGGCCAGACTTAGCTCGATGTTCGAAACGGCTGAGAGTATAACTTGACTTACGAGGCGTTGAAATTGCGAAGGCGCTTCATATCTGACCGGACTTGGGCAAGGCTTTTGCCTTTTGTCATCCAAAGTTCCTTCAGGAAGTCCTGGTGGGCTGCCCAATCTAATGTCATGATTCTTTCGAGTCGAGGAACACGGAATGAGATTGATAATATCGCAAGGTGCTAGTAAGGTATTTTGATCGTTAGAAAGAAGAGAGAAGAAATGCGGAGGTCGTGGGTTGAAATTCAGGTAGGATTCAGAGCCTTACTCTAGAACTAAAAGGCGGCGACATCCGTCTCAGAACGGTTGCTCGATTGGCTCGCGATAATGTGGCTGCATCGTGGTCCAATATTCTGGGTGGACAATGATTGGACCATTCCAAAATTTGCATGCATAAGTGCCGCTGTTTTTGCCCGACGTTCGTGTTAAACGTCAAGGCCCAGGTTCCTGCTGCAAGGCTGTCACTTTCGACGTGGAATTGAACCTGAACCCCTGCGGCTTGGCGGAACGAGCAGCCCCTTTCTCACACAATAGGACCAGAGAAGAGAGACACAGTGAGTGGCGTCTCTGATTGGAAGTTTCCAAAATTTGGGTAGCACAGAACGTAACGCCTTCGCTAAGTCCAATCGGACGGAGGCAAAGGGCGTTTCTCAAAGTCACGACTATAATCTTCGTTTCATCATTCGTAATTTCCAGTAATTCCCAGTAATGATATCAACCAAGAATGACTCTTTCAACAGAAGCACTCGTCGGAATCTTGACATTGATTGTTACATGTCCTCCTTCGTTCCTTCTGCTCTGGAATTACCTAGAACGCAGACACCAAAGAACAAGTCAGCTCCCCTAGTAAACACAAGAATCTAGAGGAAATCTAACAATTTTCAAGCTAGTGGTGAAAATACAGAAACACATCCTCAACCCCCGCATCTCCGCATAGATCATTACCACCAAATCTTCCTGATGACTACCTCAAACAGCAGCCCCACCTGCCCAAACAACAGGTGAGTTTCCAGGTCTACAATAGCAGTAGATAATTGGAACTGACAACTAGTCGCAAAGATATCCGACTTCGAACCGGAGGAACATTGCAGCTTCCTAGCAGACGTTCCTGCGAGATGTGCTACGGGGAATGACGAGAATGACGAGTCGGTAGTTTCTGTGGGGTCGAAAATGCTAAACAAGAAAGGACAAGAGAAGAATAAAAAAGAACAAGAAACGGACATAACATTGCAAATCTGGCTTTGGGGGTTTCTTGAACCTGTGGCATACCTGTATGGCACTTGCCGTGTTTAGTGAATGATTAAGGAAACACCATATATTCAACAATTGAGCTGTACCGGTGGTGATGATCTAAACAATACGCAAGCAGAACTTAAATGAGATTCAATCAACGAGTTTCATTCCGAATCTATGTCTCATACTATCATTTACAGCTGTTCAAGCATAAATCCAGACGTGATCTATCCCAATGCAAGTAAGCAAAAAAACCACAACCCGCGATGCAACGCCTGTAAAAACTCCCAGATTATCTCTCCAATCAGTTGGTCTTCTTGCTTGGTGAGATAGAAGAAGTAAACTCCAAGCCCTTCGTCAAGTTCCCGTACGCCGCCCGCCAGACATCAGTCAAGTAATTACTTCTCGGCAACCAAGGTCCCTTGTCACCTGCTCTAGGAAGCTTGCCCTTAGCCTTTTCAATATAAGTACTGCTCAAGTTGAGCATACTCTGCCCTTTGATATTTTCTTTGTCACTAATCTTCGGCGCAACGCTCGACAACCCGTGCTTCTCTAGATATTTGACCAGTCTGCAAACGAGGAAGGCAGCTGTGTCCGCGCCGAGAGTCCAGGACGCGTTTGTGTAACCGATGACGATGGCGAGATTGGGTACGTCTTGCATCAATGTTGATTTCCAGAGAAACTTGTCGGCGGGGTTGACTGTCTTCCCGTCGACGGAAAGGGTTGAGCCGCCTGCGAGTTGCATCTTGAGGCCAGTCGCCGTGATAATGATATCTGCATCAAGTGTCTTGCCGCCAGCAGTTTTGATCCCAGTCTCAGTCACTTGCGTGATAGTATCCGTCACCACATCTGATTTTCCTTGGCGAATAGATTCGAAGAAATCACCGTCTGGGCAAACACACAGACGCTGCTCCCATGGGTTGTATCTTGGGTTGAAATTTGGGTCGTGTGGCATGGAGGGAGGGAGATCTTTGAGTGTCCGCCTGCGAATCACTTTTCGTGCTGCCTGAGGGAAGGCCCGGCAAAATTTGAAGAATAGGAAGGGCAGGATGAGGAACTTGTAGCGTACGAGGCGGCTTGATAACCAACTGGGAAGAATCTTCTTCATCGCATGCCCGGTTGGATCAACAGATGGCAGAGACATGACATATGTAGGAGATCGCTGAAGCATTGTTACCGATTTGGCGGTTTTTGCGAGAACAGGAACAAGGGTGACAGCTGTTGCACCGCTGCCAATGATAACAATCTTCTTGTCGGTGTAGTCGAGATCTTCGGGCCAGAATTGAGGATGAATCGTTTGGCCCTTGAAATTCTCAATACCTGGTATCTTGGCCTCTAAGGGTGCGTCATAATCGTAATATCCGGTTCCGAAAATAACAAATCGAGCCTTGTAGGTCTTTTCCTCCCCATTTGCATCAACGGACAAGGTCCACTTCTGTTCGTCGGAAGACCAGTCTGCGGATAACAGCTTGTGGTGGAAGTTGATTTTCTTGTCGATGCCGAACTTCTCAGCGGACTCTCGGACGTATTTTCGAATAGAAGCGCCATCTGCAATCGCTTTGTCCTCCTGCCACGGACGCCATGCGAAACCAAAGGTGTGCAAGTCGGAGTCTGATCGGATTCCTGGGTAGCGGAAGAGATCCCAAGTACCCCCAATCGCATTACGGGACTCGAGGACTGTGTAAGTGTAGTGAGGTAGTTCGCTTTGGACGCGATATGCAGCGTTGATACCAGAGATACCGGCACCCACGATGATCACATCGAAGTTCGAGCTTGCAGGGCTGGCTATGGAGCCCATTTTGAAGCTGAAGTAAAAGGACGCGGGGTATGGAACGGAGAGGTGGCAGAAAGCGTAGATAAACCGAAAAAGAAAAAGTTCGATCCGCCACGAGAGAAGAAACTCAATGTGAATCGACAGGAGATGTGAATGAATTGCGAATAACAAGAGACTCAGATCAAGATGGGATTATGATGGGAAGGGCCCTCGGTTCTTTATCAAAAGAAGGAGACGCAGAGCGCCGAGGTGAAAAGGTCAACTCACGATATTCTGTGCGGTCCACTGGCTGGAATGACGCGACTAAAAGCCTCGAAGTCTCAGACATTGAAGATACCGAGGCCCAGGAGGCGTTAATCGTCATGCACTTGCGATCTGCACTAAACTCCGTGGGGAATCGGAACGTACTAGTGTGCGAATTGCACCCGTCCGGAGGGCGCTATCGCGAAGCCATCGTTCTTAACTACAAGGCGGGGTTCCGCTGCTTCATGTGAAAATGAAAAAAGTGAAGATAAAGATGTAAGGAAGAAAACAGATGAAGTGAGAGTGAGATTGTTTGTTCCGTGCTAGGATTATGCCAAGAAAATATCCACAACTAGGCCACACGTGACCCCGCTCCAGCCGCTTTTTTCGCCGCGGAAGTTTTGTGTCTCGCGAAGCAACACATCAAGGGTTCAAGACCTCAGTGACTTTCACAACCTCGATGACTCCAATTCCATCTATGGGTTGGCCACCTTCAAATAGAGCATTGACATTCAATCTTTCCTAGGCAACGAAACTACGATCACGCAGGTTTGGAGGCAAGCGCTTTCAAATGCCATCTCATTCCTCATTCTGCCACCTTTTGACATATCACTCCTATCTCAGTCATTAACATTACTAGTACCTGAACGTTCGTACTTTTAATGAAACTTCCCGTATCATCTGGCGCGAAGGTCTTATTTTTATGTCAAGAAATTGTTGGCCTTCAGACCAGCTTCACATGTTTGATTCGAAAGTAATCTGTATATACACTGCTTTATTTGAAATTTATGTACACAAATCATTCAATATTGCCGTTCTTCCGCTACATAATGGTTCGCAGGAAAATGAAGCTCCGAAACCCAGGGCACTGTGGATCCTTCTCGTCAAGAAGACCTTGTTCTATTATGCGGTCGGGGTAGCAGAGGAAGCACTAGTAGCGGAAGGCATAGCCCCCAGGGTTGCAACGAGCGCTGAATAAGCGGGCTTGGTTGAGTATCCGCTGTTGAACAGAAGGGGGTTGTTTGACGCTCTCCAGGAGTCTGGGTCGCGGACACCCCAGATCGTAACACCAACACAGTTGGGGATATCTACACAAGCCTGTATTGTGAGAGGTTCGAAGTCAGCCTTATTCCTTCAAGATAGAGGGGGAATTCATATGAAGGCAAGTGGGGAAGTATTTCCACGTGAGGCCCCAGATCTTAGCTCTAAACTACACCAGATGGAATCTACGTACCTTGATAGTTTGCACGTATTCGGCTGGGGTAGCGTTGACAATGTCGACTTCAGTGAGGGCGCACTGAGAAGCAACAGCGCAGAGTGCCTTAAGCGAAGCAGGAACGTTCTTAGCTTCTCCCGCCATCAAATGGGCTTGCGCTCCAATTCCATCAATGGGAACACCGGCAGCAATCCACTTGCTGACGTACTTGATCATGCCGGTAGTCTTTGCGTACGAAGAACCCTTCTCAACGGTATTGTAATCGTTGATGAAAAGCTTGGCAGCGGGATCAGCCTTGCGGGCTGCCTCGAAGGCGATACGAACGAAGTCCTCTCCGAGGACGTTTGAGAAAACTGAGCCGCGGAGGCCTCCGTTCTCGTCAAACATTTCGTTGACGACATCCTTTTAGTATGTAAGTGCTGCAATTTAGAACCAGCTTGGTGGCAGTCAGACTTACCCATTGCAAGACCTTTCCAGCGTATCTTCCGATTTCCTTTGTGACGTGATTCTGGATGACGGTCGTAAGAGTAGCCTTGTTGTTGATACTTGACACCCATCCAGGAAGCTGGGAATGCCAAACAGTCGTATGTCCACGAACGAGCTTGTTGTTTGTCTGCGCCCAGTTCACCAAATAATCCAAGCCACCAAAGTTGAAGTTTCCTTGGGACGGCTCAATGGTGTCCCATTTTCCGCTAATCAAATGCATTAAAGTTTGTTTTCGGTCCAATTTCACGGCGGGGACTTACCTGTTCTCAGGTGTCACCTGTCCAAAATCGGCCTGGATGATATCCACATTTGACTGAGTTTTAAGCAGGCCTTGATCGGTGGCTGTGCCGAAGTACAGCTTTCCTAGACCCTTGAAGATTGCATCTATACTTTTCTCTGGTCTGGCACGTTTCTCGAGGCCATCATCGGTCCTTCCAAGGAGTTCCTTCTCCCAATCAATGTCTCGAACGGCCTGGATGGGGTCGTGGGGTGCGGCGTGAGTGAGGATCGGAGTGAGCAGCAAAGCTGAGATAAGTGAGACCTGCATCTTGGCTATAGTTCAGAATAATTGACAAGGTAAAACACTGAAGTAGCTGGTGGGAATCTTGCAGTGAGGAGATCAATCTCATGGGAGTGGCACCGTACTTATAAATATACTCCCATCACGCGGACCTGGACTTGTTCCGTAGAAGCGAACATATTCCCTGTATTTGCAAATGTGAACAATTTTGATTGAACGCGTGTTGATCCTGCTGGGCATTCCCGATCTTGGTTATGCATTGGAGCGGCTCTACGTCCTTTGGATGCCAAGTCGTCGATTGTGTGGGGAAGTACATGCCTTTCCCTGAAATAATTAATCTATTTGGTGGGTAAAATATTAGCTCTTGTAGGATATATATGACAGTCGGGTAAATAATAGGCCCATTCCGTATATGTGGACCCAACCGCTCTCCGTCAGCCGGACCAATCTACAGGGAATGATACCGACGCCTAAAGACTTGTTTATCCATTCAAGAACGAGTCAGCTGTATTTGGAAAATATTCTTAATTTTCCATTAATTGTATATATCCTAGAAATCCCAGAAAAGCTTCTATTATTCTATCGCATCGGCATTTAGATTAGCCTCATACGTGAATGCGGGGCCCCGAGCTTGGCATCCAACAACCGAACAGGTACGAATGACCTGAAGGAACCTGGCAGGATCAGCTAACACCAGGACTGGTATTAATCTTCAGCTGGCAAAGCTTTCCAGACTTGGCGGCCTGAATCGCTGGTGCGAAATCTTACAGCGTGTTTCTTGACCTCCGCTCAGGCTAAATCCGTAATCTTTTCAGATGCTCAGGCTATCCACCAACAAGGGCACCATCCAGCTTTTTGTCACGGGTACTTGCCGAAGGATGGCTGGCTCATCTGATGCTGCGTAATTCTTTGGATCCTACATTTGTTCTTCCGCTGGCTTTTTTTTGGAAGAGGGTAGTCAGGATCGAGTTCCAACACTTCTCAGCGATGATCCAGTATCGTCTTTCCAAGTATACGTTTTACCAACAGGTATACAGCTGAAGTCAAAGCCAGAGCTGAATGACTTTCAAACAAGCGTAGAGGTCCATTTCGGCGGAAATTCGCAAATGAGAAGTACTTTTGGTCCCACACGCTTAGCCCCTGTTTCGGATCTTCGCTCACTGAGAATTTCACCACAGCGGTCCGGTGTTTTACTGTAGACCGTTCCAATTACCCCCTGGTTTTATCGAGACTAACATGAAAGGCGAGCCAGAGACGTGGCTGTCCCTGTATTTTTCGGGTTTCGGGTTTCATTACAGGTGCTGTTTCCAACAACCACTGCGCGCGGCGCGGCGCACCGACAGCAATTTGACGGAAAATCGGCGAATTCGATAGACAGAGACTGTCCACGGAAAATTTATGATAGTGGATGAGAAAGATCATAGCTAGAAAGAGGTTGACCGATAACATGAAGACGAAGGGGAGAAAGAGAGGCAAATTCGAAAGGTATAGTTGATGAAAGTTCCCGGCTACCATCACCAGGGTGCTCTGAAATATGACAAGGTATCAGAGAAAGCACTTGCTAATGGACCTACGAAATCACGGAGAAAGTACTGTACAAGTAAAGGCTGAGCCATCTGAGTAAAGTGATTCCGTCATCCATGACCATAGAAAGACAGTCGATTCTACCCTATAATACCAACGAAAAAATATCCACTCAAACAAGGCTGATATAGGCCGCAGCGAATGTACTAGGAACGAGGTAGCTTCTTGCAACTTAGCGATTCCTACTCTCCCATCTTTACTCAAGAAGCTCCCTTGAACATAGCAGCAAGCCTTCCTTCTCAGCTCACTCGAAGCGGCCTTCCCCCTCTGCTCCGCGCATTGTCCTGGCCTGCCTTGATAGCAACAGCTCTATAAATTTCCCATTCTCTCGCTGTCATCGAATTATCATCCTCGCCATCTTCCAATTCCGGAATCAAAGAGCCCCCTCCAGAAAGCCTTTTCATCAGTGCGTTGCCATCTGGCCTCACCAGATATGCCAGACTGTATCGTGTCATTTTCCCTTGCTCACCAGGAGCAAATGTCACGCGGTGCATGTTGCTCCGCAAAATTCCGGCCGACCATTCCACCATGGCGTCTCCAAGATTGACAATAGCACATCCTGGTTGTGGCTTGATCCAAGTCCAACTACTCTCTTCTCGTGGATCAGCGTCGGGTGTGAGTAATTGTAGACCGCCTGTAATGTTGAAGAGAATGGTGATGGACCCAATGTCAGTGTGTCCAAGTAGACTTGTGCGTTGATCCTCAGCTGGCTGCAAGACAAAATCTCAACGTTAGTACCTATCGTGGGACTTGGAAGTCGAAGTCGCTACATATTTGTGGCTGCCCTCTGAGCATTCGTAGATGGGTACCAGATGGTTTGTCGATTGAGTGAAATGAAGCAAGTGTTCCAGGGGCAATATGAAGTTGCTTATCAAGATGAGAGCAGATGAGTGAGACAACAGAGTGAGCCTGTCCCATGTATGCCTTCATATCAGAGCGATGAGCCTCGATGCAAGCTGGATTTGGCAATGGCTCTGAAACTCCAAGCATATCATCCCGGCCAACGTTGTAAAACTCGATTCGATCTGGCCTCCCATCTTCAATTTTCAAATTACCCATTTGTTTGTACCTGAGACTATAAGTGAAAATCACTTGGGTCGCTACCGAAGTGGTTAGATACATACCCAAATAGACTGGTCGGCGGGTTGTAAGCGTACTTCATCAGCTCATCTTGATCCAAGGAATTGACTTCCTCGTTGATATCAAACATCCGTTCGGCCTTCCTGAGAAAATCTTCCCCTTCAGGACTCTTCTCGAAGTCAAGCAAGAAGAAGCCTAAAGATCGGCTTGATTCAAAAAGAGCATCGGACTCGCTGCTCTCATTATCTAGAAGCTTCGCAAATGAAACTCGAGGAAGCTTAGCGACTGGTAAGTCGCTAGGAAATGGAGGATACTTCTCAAAGCAGGCTTGGGTAGGCATCGTTAAGTGAAAAAGGGACGCAGAATAAAGTAGTGGGGCCGAAATATTGGACGAGATGAAAATGGGAGTAATATTTGTGAAAGCAGAAAGCAGAAAGCATTTGCTGAAGATTTTCATTGTGAATTCCACTGTTGTAAACAACCAACATTTGGTGCACGTAACATGGGGTCGGATTGGCTCGCCAGAACCTAGGGAGATGCAACTGTTGGAAGTAACAACACAGCGTATCCATTGCTAACATACCTTTTTCCTTTGTCAGCATTGATACGCAGCGCAAAATCTAATAATTTCCCCTCCGTGAATAATTGGCTCGCATTCTTACCGGTGCGCACCTTCTAGCTTGGGAAGGTGCAATTCTCCTGTTGCCTCGATAAATGAGCTCGTTCTGAATTCTCAATTGACTCTTGAGGCTCAAAGCTTTGATAGCTCAGCCTTTCTCGGCCCTACGTAACCAAACAGATACGCAGCAACCTTTCGCATCTGAATCTCTTCGCTACCTTCAGTGATTCGATAGCGCCCTGGTAGGAGTGAGTGTAATTCTCAAAGTTGATAGCTGTCTGCGAGCTTACGGTGATGTCTGTAAATGTGTTCAAATCTTGTAACGAAGTTATTTTGGGCGATTCAAAACCATTGAATCACTTACTGCTTGTGCCTCGAGTAGCCAATCCCACCTAACAACCTATTAGCAGCATAAAAATATGATTCGGAATAAGAGCTTACCATGGACTTGAATTGCGCGGTCGGCAGCCTGCGTGCAGAGCCGATTTCCCCAGTACTAATCTCAATCAGCTTCACTTCTTCCTACCCAGCAGCACTCAGCACTGTACCTACATTGCACATCGAAACTTTATCACCCAAATCCCTCTCAATTTCCTTTTGTGTCAGGCCGTCCATCTCAGTCGCCGTCTTAAAAATCAACAGTCTCAGCATCTCAGTCTGCGTGGCCAGCTCGACGAGCGGAAATTGTATAGCTTGGTTGGTAGACAGCTCATTCCCAAAAGGCTTTCTCTTCCTTGCATACTTGACGCTCTCCTGAATGCAGTATTCTGCAGCCCCAAGAGAACTTGCGGCTTGCCGCAATCGATTCTCATGCACAAAAGTCTGTGCTATGGGAAGCCCGTGTCCAACTTTGCCAAGGATAGCAGAATCTGGCACGAATACATCATTGAAGGTCAAGCTGGCGTGGTCCGTAGGCATGTTGAATGTCCATTCGTAAGATTCAACTTTGAAGCCAGGAGCGTCTCGCGGAACGAAGAAAGCGGTAATTCCAAGAGCATCGCCGGGTTTGCCATTGGTGCGGGCGAACGCAAGACAATGTGTCGCTCGATGGGTGCCACTGATCCACATCTTCGCTCCATTGATAATCCAGCCATCGACACCGTCCTTCTTAGCCTTTTCAGCATGGGTGAACATATGCGTAGCATCAGAGCCATGATTTGGCTCCGTCAAACCAAAAGAAAAGGATCTCTTATTGGAAAGTCTGCCCCCAATGAACTCTTGCTTCTGCTCTACAGGCAATTAGCAAGACAAGCTATTAGCTGGATAAATTGAAGACCATACCTTGAGTACCAAACTCCTTCACCATAAGAATATCGGGGAAATTTCCCACGACACTGTGCTCATTTTGCAAATCGTTGAAAAGTCCTAACCCCTTCTTCGCAAGATGCATTCTAATAGCAGCCATCCATAAGTTACCTCCATTCTGGCCTCCGAATTCCTCTGGGAGACAGAATCTATAGAAGCCCGCTTCATCGGCTAGCCTCCGGGATTCGTCTAGGAGGTCTTCCCAGTCATCGCGTGGAAGGCCTGGGGTTGTGAGTATGACTGAATTAGGAATAGGAATGTAATTGAACTTAACTTGGTTGTCCCAATCTGTTCGAGCATGCTCTCTCCGGTGATCAAAAAATCGCTCGTTGTCGTTGGATGCTTGAAGCGGTGCGATCTTAGTGGCAATGAAGTTGTCGATCTTGGACAGGTATTGAACAAGGTCCGGTGGGAGAGCAAAGCTCATTGCCCCGTGAGAAGGATTCGGTGTCATCTTGAGATAACTGAATTTGGTACTATTGTATTTGTTATTTGAAGCTTAATATTTAAGAAGGTTTGAAGTAGTACCTGCAGATCAAGGGACTGCATGTAGTGTCCCGTGGGGCACGCTGATCCGTCTGCGGGGTCGATACCCGACGTAGCCTCGGTCGCTCCCGTAAGAACAAATACGCTACCACTGGAACTTGCTTATTGACAAGGTGCACTCAGGTTTAATACATGAAATAAAAGTGTTTTGAAAAGAAGAAGTGAAATGTACTTTTCTGTGCTATTCACGACGTAACAGTTTTCGAGTTATCAAGAACCCCCGAGCAAAATGGCCCCCATGCAGTATAGATTGCTCCATAGACTGGACAGCTTCAAGTCCCGTCATCTAAAGTATCTAAAGCCTCTTCTCAAGAACGCCTAGCATTGTGCTACCCCCGAGAAAACGCCAAGCTATGCATCAAGTATCCAAATAGTTGACTGACCCAATAATCAGTTTTTCGCTGGTTCACCATCGGTTCCCCATCTGCGACTCTCGTCACCGTCCTTCCAGTCCCTCTCAACATAGCCTAATTCTTTCTTTACCTTCTCGACGGTCTCTTTATCCCCGGTATTCTTTCCAATGTTGTCGCTGATCTTGATAGCTTGGTTGCCGGCAGCAGAGTCGAGTTTGATAACGATATTGAGTGGAGTGGATTTCGTTCCCGTCTTGTTATGAACAAAATCGTTGGTGAAGAACGTGCCAACACCAAAGGATGTGTTGAAACCGGCCTCGTCGGAAATTTTCTTGTACTGAAGACAGAGATCGATGTTCAGCGAGTCGGAAAACACAATAGTCTTCTTGTCTTTTATTCCTTCCTTGTCGTAGAATTCCCGCATAATTTTCACAAAGTTGGCGGGATCACCTGAATCTTGTCGAACACCAGTGAATACCTCTGCGAAAGTCTTTGCGCTTCCATTCGTCGCCACTTCTTCAGACACATCACCGGTCTTTGAGGTGGTAACTCGGGGTATAGGCTGCTTGAATGATTCCAAAAATACGGGCGTACCAAAGGTATCTGTGAGCGCAATTCCGAGAACACCCTCTCCAAAGCAGCCAACCCAGTAGCTTAACGCCTTCGTCGTAGCCGTCTTGTAATCTCCTGTAATTGCTGCAACCCCCATAAACCATTCGTGCGCAACTGTGCCAATTGGAGGAATTCCAAACCTCATGGCCAGATGGACATTGCTAGTTCCAGATATTGCGCCTGGTAGGCCCTTCTTCTCGCCCTCCTTCTTCGCCTTGACCAAGCCCCGGAACACAAGGGCTTGTGTGTGGTAATCTCTTCTTCTTCTAGTGCCGAATTCTGAAACAACACAGCCAGCCTCGAGAAGGCGCATACCTTTGGCGTACGCTTTGTCTTCTTGCCCATCATATGTCCAGTCTGTGTCCATAAATCGGAAGTACGCCTCGCTGGTCAAAGCCAACAGCGGGATTTCGTAGAGTATTGTCTCGACCCATAAACCCTTGACCGTGAGACAGAATTCACCAATATCATCGTCGCTTCCGGTATCAATTTCTGGGGTGAACGAGGCTTCGATTTGTTCGCGTGGGTTCAGGCGGAATTCTTTGAGGAAATCGAGGTAAGGCTTGTTCAGGTATGTGCAAGTATTCTGCAGGAATCGAAGCTCGTCGCTCGAGAGAGCAATATTGCCAAGCTCTGTGAAAAGAGTGAGCAGCTATTCACGTAAGATCATGGGGGAGACATACTATTGATTTGCGCCTGGAGCCACCGAAAGGCGGCTCTGGAGAGCTTCTTCTCAGGGGTTCTGTTATGAAAAGCGTACGTGACCGTGATATCGGAGAAGTACTTCAAGACGGCGCATTGCATAGTCAACTTGTAGAGATCAGTGTCGAGGAAGGAGATGACTCCCTCGGGGAATGGCGAGGAACCTTTGAAGTCCATGATGATCGCGATGTTGTCGGAGAGCCAGATTTGGAGAAGGAGTGGGGGACTGGTTCCTACTTATGGAGCAGGTGCGTGTTTATGCGTATGGAATGCTGCATGGGTAATTATCTTAAGGGTGGAGAGGCTTGTTTGAAAGGATCCAAAGAAGCTTCTTGCAGGCGGGTTGCGGAATCGGTAGCTAACGATTAGATAAAGAGTTTCGATTGCTAAGCGAGAGAGCTACAAAGCACCAGAAGCAAATTGAATAGTATTGGGGAGATATATGGAATAATTCCAGAAGTCTTCAATATTAGTTTCAAGTAATGTTCTAATTTTATTTGGGTTTTAGGCCGTAGGATAGGCTGCCAGCGGCGTCTATGTAAACCATATTTTGCTTTGCTTGGTTACCCCACCATTAGCCCAGCCCCCACTTCTTCGTTTCCGTCTGAGGCGTGAAGGAAAGACAAAAAAAAATGTCTAGGGGCATGTGATAGATGTTCTAGTAGAATAAATGAAGGACGGATCCTATGAAAACAATATACAACACGACATCCGACCGAAGTGAATATTGATATGTGAGATCTCGCAGCTTCCTTGTTATTCAAAAGCTTGAAAGGATGAGCCCAGGCAAATATCAGTATGAGACCCAATAATGATATCCTCCGTTTGTTTCTTAAAAAAATTGAAAAGAAAGGCCAAAACTTCGCAAAAATAATTCAGTTCCCGGTCATCCACGGAAAAAAGGTAAAAAGTAGACACATTTGGTCGACGCAGGGATCGAACCTGCGACCTACTGCGATATAAGTCATTTGACTGTAAAGCAGGCATCAATTGGATTGTTAGTTAAATAGAACAGAAATGAGGTGCTGGTGAAAAACCTACGATAACCACTACACCAGTCGACCATGTCGGAGTCAAAAGTTTCTTATTTCATTATATACGACTTTCAGCACCTTAGCGGGCGTATCGACTTATGATTGGCTCTGATAAGCACTGGCCTCCGATCTTTAGCCGAAAGTCATTTAGAAGTGGGCTGAAATTTACTTCATGGAAGATGGCTGGAAGTTTCATTCATCATCGACATAACATATTCAGGAAAAAGCCTACCACGCAGCCAAATTTTAGACTATTTGTTTCTATGAGTTCCTACCATCGTCAAGCTTTCTGTACATCTTAGCTGTTCAAATCTTCCACTGAACCTTTTCGACTCCTTCAACAACAGTCTCTTTCAGGACCCCATGATATCTCTCTTTTTCTGGGACATTAATAACCGACACACATCCTAAACAAGCCTACAATAGTTTTGGATGTTTAAAGTTCAGACATGCATAGATTTAGGAAGAGTTAGAAGAGTTAGAAGATGCTTCTGAAAACTAACATTCTCTCATCCCCATATTTTACTATGCCCAAGCACTTAAGATTTATCAGGATACTGATACACAGTATCAAAGACTGCAATCCAATAAAACCCTTCCATTAGACTCTTCATGCAAAACCGATGTCCTTGGCTCACAACAATCAAGTGTTATGCCCAATTTCCCGCATGATCCGCATCACCAGCATCACCACCCCCACCCCCACCATCGTCACTCGCCCCCCGTTCTTCCCCATTGCTCCTCTCAGTCCAAGCCCAAATAATAGAGCCCACAGAAATACAAATACCAAACCAGCCGAGCACAGCGAAAATTATTATAAAAATTATTTTGACTTTCTGTATCCATGGTCAAAAGAACTTATTGGTGAATGGGAAGTGACGACTTACTTCTTGATGAGAAGTTGTGGGGAATGTATAATTTTGCGTGATGTTGCATGGAAAGTTGGTGTGCCTCATGGAGGAGATATTTGGGAAGTGTGACATTTTGAATTTGAGGCCCTTTGAAATTTTAAAATTCCAAGTTTGTAGTACACGAAAGACAAGCCGTTTGAGAATGAAGTATATTCTTAAGCTAATTGTGTACCATTTTGAGTTGTGATTAAGTATGAAAGCCCTTACCATTTTGATCTGGTCTAAGCACCTTTCTAAATATCCCCAAGACTCACCCAGGGCTCCCTGGGCGTCTTCGTGTTCGTTACTAGGGCCACTTGACTCCTCGTCCCAGACTGGTAGTGCGTGTGCTTCCCGCGAACCGCGAAATTCGGTCCCAAGGTTTCATCTATCTATATCATTTTCCTCATCCGTCTTCACAATATGTCCGAATCGCTCGAATGAGCCTCCTCCTCGTCGCAGGTTTATCAAAAACCTGTGCATGATCGAGTTCTTTGAACCAAAGCACATCAATACCACTCCCACTCCAGGGGCGTGATTTCCATTCCTCTTCCTCCAAATCTACGTCTGTAATTTCCCCACCTCTCATTCGCACATTAGAATCGTCCTCTTCAACATCAACCGACTCTGGGGCGTCATCGCTGTAGCCATTCGCTAGGACAGATTTCGGCTGGTCACTTAGATACCTCCCCACAGCTTCTGTAGCAACAATCAGATCTCGACCCCCCAGACTGACCGTCGTTCGTCTTCCCTCTAGATCTTTCTTCCACAGCACATTCTCATTCCAGAAGAAATGCCGACTCAACGTGTGACTAACGCCCATATCCATACTTGCAAAATAGTACAACTGATGTTCATTTGCATGCTTTGGCTTTCTTCGAGTGAAATTGTAGGCGACTTCTGGTAGATGTAGTAATATTGAAACTGGATCGATCAGAACCACAGGCCCAATACGTTTTGCGATAGATGGCGTCTTTAGAAGATGGGTCGAAATGACGGTTCCGTATGAATGAGATGCCAAGACAAATTTCTGGTCTGGACCGAAATGCTTCAAGAGGATCTGGTCAATTTCGGCACACATGTCTTGTCGACTCAGTGCGTGGTGTGTGATTCGGAACGACACCGGCATGATTTCAATAGCAATGATCCCAACATCCTCTTTCGCTTTCACGGCGGAGTTCAGCTCCCCCAGGAAATTTGTGTACGGGTAGAGTCCGATGCCGATTCCATGAATAAATACGACTGGAAGTCCTGTTGTTGATTTATGAGGTCTGTACCAGTAGGTCGTGTGTTTCGCAGGGGATCGATGACAGGTGAAAAGTGTCTGCCATCGAAATGGAAAGAGGGTAAAGAATCGTGTGAGGCTTGTTCGATGGAATTGAAAACCAAGGAAGAGCAACTTCATGTACGTTAAGAAGTCGACAAATCCAACACACTGTCAAAGGTTAGCATATTTCAATCAACCTGGAGAACGGTGCCATACAATGTACCAAACCAAACTTCGGTGCAGCATATCAACTCTATCCAGAGTCAACCGCAAGCACTTCGCATTCCCTCTTCCCTCCTGTATCGGCTTTCCCAGCAGCTTCTCGGTGGCAAACACGTACTCCTCCAACTCCTCATCATCATCTCCAGGCGGTCCACCACGGTTGAAAAACGCCCATAGCAAAAAATCCTTTACATTCTCCCTCTTGATCTCTGACAATGGTGCTCCAAGAAACCACTTCTGCAAATATGCCTCCGGATCCTCAATATTCTCATTGCACAGTCTGAAAAGCTCTTGTCGTTCTTCGCGCGCCGGAGGAGGCGGATGTACAGCCTCGTTCTGGAGATATATGCTATATGGGAGATAAACGCAGAGGAAGAATAGCGTTTCCGCGATAGCTATTGTCTCGATGATGAGGGGCACTCGGTAGGTGGCTGCCTTGAAGCCATAGAGGACAATGTTCAAGACACAGTATAGGATCGCGAGGGGCGCAAGGTAATGCAATCCTATAATGCAGAATCGTATGAAGTAATATTCCGATCTCGACGTTCCAATCATGGTGGCGGATTTGATACGATTATGGGATCATGGCATGGGAGTGCAGCGGCCTTTCGCTTTATATTTGAATTTCGTGACGCGCGGAGGGGAGAGAAATCCTCAACAGTCTGGCGGTGACCCAGCCATTCGAAGGATCGGCGATAGTGGACAGCAAGGCTGAAATGGATCACATCACAAGTGTTGGGATAGTTGGGCTTTTCGGGGCTGAGCATGTGCCGTTTCGGATGGTCCCACGATGGCATTTCGCAGTTCACGCTACATTTCACATGCTTGGCCTCGGTTCTGCAACGTCACCAAGCAGAAGACCCTGCATGAAATCCTGGTGCCTGCACTAGTTTTTAAGGTTGTGCTCTTGTACCACCAATACTTCTCTTTTGCAGTGGGGTTATCGATGTCTGTCTTGAGACTCATAAAATTTGTCTATGACGGAACTGATTTCTCTTTACCAGAAACCACTATTACATGGCAGAAGGATCAAAAACAGCCATTAAAGGTTTCAGGGATCATGTTACTGTTTTAGCATGCTAAATATCACATTTTAGGCCACTGCACAACGAACGTGGTTTTGCATGTGATTGTCTCGAGATATCTCTCAAGCACCTCCAATCACTAGATCAGGACGTATCATTGAAACAACATTACAGCTATCCAAAGCCCGAATCTGGCCACCACTTGGAACTTGGCCTGGCTCCAGAAATTCTCCTTTGTCATCTTCCCAAATATCCTCCATCAACAGCATGGACCTCTCCTCCAATATAATCTCCACTTCTTGAACACAAATGGATCACTGATCCCGCCAGATCAGCCGGCACGCCCCATCTTCCAGCAGGTATTCTATCCAGGATCTTCATCTCCTTCTCAGATCCGTCTTTGATAGCTCTGGTCAAGTCTGTTTCGATATAACCCGGGGCAATTGCATTCACATTGATGCCTTTTGCCATCCATTCATTATTCAACGCCTTTGTCAATTGGCCAATAGCTCCTTTGCTTGCGGTATATGCTGGTATCTCAACACTGCCAGTAAAAGTTGTCATGCTCGCGATAAAGATGATTCTCTTCTTTCCTGCAACAGCCGTAGGGGTCGGGGGATTCTTCAAAGAAGTATTGAGCCAATGCTTAGCCAATTCTCTGCTCAACTTAAAGCCAGCCGTAAGATTGACCCCTAGTATATCATCCCAGGCCTTATCGGGAAAATCCTCAGCAGCGCAACGATGTTGTAAACCTGCACAATGGACAAAGATATCGATTTCATGCCCAATTGTTATGACTTGGACGAGGGATTCAAAATCACGATATTTTGCTAAATCGGCTTGAAATACGGCGCATTCTCTGTCTGAAGGTATAGAATCAAGCTCGGCAACGGTTTTATTGAGCTCGTCTGGCGTACTGACATCCCGGACGAGAAGAATTATCGAACATCCTGCTGAAGCCCTGGAGGCTGGTTAGCATGCATTCGAGAGATTAAAAATGACATAGGTGCAACTACAAAGCAATAGCAACAGCTCTTCCAATACCTCTCGTTCCGCCCGTAATCAAGGCTGTCTTTCCTTTTAGACCAAAAAGATTTGATAAATACGATTCCATGGCGAAGGTGTTTTGATATGGCGGGGTAATGTAAAAGCTTCCTCGAAAATCGCGGGGCTTGGGTTCCACTCGCTAATTTTTTGGTGCAAGCCCCTCCCTGGCAGCATAAATTTCACAAGTCTGATTGAAAATTCCACACGAAGTCTTTCAATGTCGAAGCCGATCAAGGTCAGTAACGATTCGTCTCTATGTCCTAGAGATTATCATTCTTATCATGAGGGTAATTCTAACCAGATGAGGGCGCCAAAGCAAGTGCTGGGAAGCTACAGAAACAGACCTCTCCGATCGCTCCACATAAATCACGCGGTAGCTGGATGTACACCTTTTTACTACCAAGCTCCTACTTCAAGGACCGTGTTCCAAGTTCAGACTGACAAATTAATAGCATGATCACACGCTTAATCCCGTGACAGCACTTGCATTTCATGAAGGTGCGACCGGCAAGCTTCTTCTGGCCGGAGAAGGTTCTTATTTAAAGGTCTTCGACGCCAAAACTTCGAATTTACTCACCCACTGTGAGATATTTGACGGGCAAGCTATCCACGGAATCGTTATCAAGACCGAGGTCAATCAAGATGAGCAAGCTTTACAGGCTGTCATCTGGGGCGGGCAGCGCCTTACTTTACTCTCTAAGAAAGTTTTCGATCGACTTCTGAGGGCTGATGTTGGTAGCCTTGTATCAGCCTCGACCGCCATCTCTGACTGGATTCTCGATGTTGCAATAACCGGGCATGATTCGACCAGTTGCATTCTGATTACAGCTCACAACACCGTGATCGAAGCAAGACTTTCTCGAGATGCCCAAGAGGCCATTCTTAAGGAACTCCCGTCGCCCTCCAAATCCATTCTATACTCTGCTCACTTGATCTGGGACACTCGAACCAGAATTCTAGTAGCAGCCGGAACAGTTTTCGGAGAGATCATAGTATGGGACTATTCTGTATCCGAGGAAGGGGGTTTTGGTCAAAGCAAGGTCCTTTTCACGTTTACCGGACATGAAGGATCAATTTTTGGTGTCAATATTTCACCTTGTGTGGTCACCCCCGGTGGCAATTCAACACGCCTGCTCGCCAGTTGTAGTGACGACCGAACTATACGAATCTGGGACCTCTCCGAGTCGACGGCTACAATCAGCACAGAGCTGGATATTCTAAATCTGCCCCGAGAGACCGGCTTTGGAGAGAACGGAGAGAACACCACCTCTCAGGAAAGATGCGTGGCTACCATCATGGGCCATGCTTCTAGAATATGGCGAGTCAAGATTTTGGTTCATAATTTGATTGGTTACAGATCTTCAATTGTCAATGTTCTATCATTTGGAGAAGATTCGACAGCCCAGCAGTGGGCGTTAGAATTTGATAAAACTTTTAATTCTTCTTCAGTCAAAGGGACAGACGCCCAGACAGACACACATTCAAAATATCAAGGAACCCTTCGTCAAGTCAATACATTTGCATTCCATAGTGGAAAACATATTTGGTCAACGGATCTACTACCGCCAGATCAGCCTGCTACAAATTATACCCTGGCTACAGGAGGCGCGGATGGCAAAATATCGCTCTACAGCGTAGAGCCAACTGGCAATAATACGACACTAGACGAGGGCAATGAGATCAATTACACCTCCCTGCAAAGTGAGTGGGACCTCGCCGACGTTTACAACAGCCTTTCTTCGGATGCGCCCGCTTCCACCTCGGATATCCCCCATATTCCGACGGATCTTTCTCAAGAAGACGTACCATCCGCAGTTGGCGAACCAGTCAAGAAGAAGAAACCTAAAAAGGCCCCTAACGATGCCTTCAATCGATACGCGTTTGCGTCAGAAGACCAATTCGTTACTACGACGACGTTCGGAAGAGTTCTACTGGGACAAATCGGAACAACCCTTAAATGGAATGAACTATCGCTCCCAGAAACCGGGAAAGAAGATCTAAAATCGTATTCCGTCGTAGAGAGCTTCCCCACAATTGGGCTAGTCTACTTAGCTGGTTCAAATGGGAAGATGTTTGCTTGGCGGGAGGGATCGCTGAATATCCAGGAGGCGGGAAGTACGGACAGCAAGGTTGCTGACATGTTCCAAATTGATTCACGGACGGGAGAATTCTACCTGCTCGTTACTACGCTTTCGGCGCGCACTGCTACTTTGTTCTCTGTTGACGAAACCTCCCCTCGGCTTCAGAGCGAGATCCTGTTCGAACTTCCGGACCGATTTGTCGTTACAAGCGCTGGTATGAGCAATGGGCTCTTCATTCTCGGCTCGAGGAACGGCACGCTCGCGGTCTATGATCGTGCAAACTTAACTGCCCCGCTCAGCGTCTGGAACAACGCAAAATGCACTTCAGGGGATGCCATTACCACCATCACTTCTCTCCCCTCAACCAGAGACGACTCCAAGACATACTTCCTAACCACCGGTCGAAACGGACAATATTCAATCTTCACCACACTTCCCAACCACCAAATCCAAGCTATCCACCACGGCACACCCCCCTTCGGCCCCAACATCGAAAGCGCCTGGTTCACCACCCCGAACAACCACCTCATCCTCTCCGGCTTCCGCAGCAAAAACTTCATCGTCTGGAACGAAACCCTGCAACAAGAACTCACCAACGTAGAATGCGGCGGCGCTCACAGAAGCTACGCCTACTCCCCACAAGGCCACTTCGTCTACACCAAAGCCTCAAAACTCTACCTACACTGCCAACCCTCTGCCTCCCACAAGATCATCAAACAAGGTGGCCATGGCCGTGAAATCAAAGCCTGTGCCGTCTCCCCTAACGGCAAGCTTTTTGCTACTGGTGCAGAGGATACTGCTATACGGATTTTGCGGTACACAGATAGTTTCGAGTGTTTATCAGTAACGCAGAAGCACACAGCTGGTATCCAACACCTCCAATTCCACAACTCATCCTACCTCTTCAGTTCCGGCGGTAACGAAGAACTCTTCATCTGGGCCTTGACACCCGTCCCCTCTTTCGGTATCGGCGTTGTATGTGAAGCAAGCTGTCCAGATCAGAGCGCCGAAAAGGATTTGCGGATCATGGCTTTTGATATCTCTGAGCTCCCTAGATCCGGGACTGGGCTATTGATCAGTCTGGCATATTCAGATTCTACGGTGAGGATCTATGCTTATTCGAAGTTGGGTGGTTTCGAATTGAGGGCTAAAGGGAGGTATACTGCTGCTTGTTTGACGCAGATTAAACACCTCGAGGTTGAGGATGGGAAGACGAGGTTTTTGACTGCTGCTACGGATGGCTATCTGACGTTGTGGGAAGGCGTTTTCGGTACACAGGAGATGAATGTGTTGTCGAATAAGAGGGTGCATCAAAATGCGGTCAAGTGCCTGGATGTCTCTGCTCTTCCCTCTGGCAAGGAGACGTTGGTAGCCACTGGCGGCGATGACAATGCCTTGGCTTTCACACTCTTCTCTAGAACCTCCGAGAGCAAGACTTTTAGACTTGGATCAGCACATGCTGCAGCCATCACAGGCCTAACTTTCGTGCCTGGCACCGAAGATCGGGTGCTAAGTGTGGTCAGTTCGGGCAATGACCAGAGAGTCAAGGAATGGTGCCTCAAAGTTGAAGGAGGTGAGGTAGGGATTGAGAAGAAAGGGGATGTGTTTACAAGTATAGCTGATGTTGGAGACGTTGCTTTCTTGGGAGGTAGCCGGAAAGAGAAGAAAGTCCTGGTGGTGGGTAATGGGATGGAGGTTTGGGACGTTGGTATTTGATGGTATGATAGAGGCAATGGAATACTATCATTCTAGGTATCTTGTGGACATCATCGCTGCACGAGCTGAGAGCTTCGTCTTGAGCTCACAGTTTTCTTGACTTTTATCCTGGAAGAGATGCCCTGCTAGTCTGATAGCTACCTAGGTACTTATGTTTCTACTTGCCCTGCCTTCCCAATTGTGATACGTTGTTCACGGGCGTTCACTTCCCAATGTGTATGAATGAGGTGAGTTGTATTTCTAACGCACTCTCTAATGTTTATTCTTCTAGGCTCTTTATTGAGCGATTTTGGGTATTTTACCATTTCCCCCATCATCCAGTCATGTACAATTCCCCCCACCCAAACTTTTGTCACCCAGTCCAATGCGCCCATCATCCAATATTCACATACCTTCAATCTAAAATGGTCTCTCAATCAACATCATCAGCACTCGTATCCACATCCCCATTCCCCGCCCCATCCAACTTCTCATTCTCCTTTGACGCCCCCTCACCCCCAGCCCCAATCTTCGCCTTCTCATACTTTTCCCTATCATTCTCACTCATCAACGCGAGGGGCTTTCCACCCTCAACACCTTCCTTCACAACGCCATTAACCACATCCTCCTTGAGGTATAATGTGAAGAGTACGACGAAGAGTACCTTGTCGGTTTTGCGGTCTTTGAGCACATATCTGAGAGTGTGAGTGCGTTTTTGTTGTTTACTGTGCACGCGTAAAAACAATTGGTTGGTTTGGCTCCACGAGTGGGTGACCGGTATGAAGAGGGGGAACGCGCGGACAAACAGCGCAAATTATGGGAGGGTACTAACCTTAAACCTTGTCCATCCCAGTATCTCATGATTGGGAGATTGAAGCCGGGGAGTTTGAGGGCGAACTCTGTTTCCAATAATGTCAGTAAACGTTGAAAAAGCAATCTTGAGGGACATCTGGGGCAAACGTACCATTGAAATCCAGATAAGGATTGAAGAAATCACACCCATACGTCCTCCCCTTCTCCCACTTCCACGCCTTCCTATTTTCCTCATTCAAAAAATACTTCTTCCTGGCCGCCATATCCCTCGGAATCCCACTCTCCTCCCTATGCGTCATTCCCTCCTCATCACCACCCTCCTCAAACACCAGCCCCGCCTCCCCAGGTTCTCTCTTCCCAATATGCAAAACATTCATACTGCTCGCAGCAGGCCCATATAAATACGGCTTATCCGCCATCACATCCCCATCTAGCCCCGGATCAACGACCCATTTCACAATCCTGAACGCTGTATTGAAGCCAGGCGGCAATCGATCGCGGATAGGATGGTCGAAATCGTTGCCGAAGACGAGGTCGTCCGCATTTATGTCGGCGGAGGGTGTGAAGGAGAATGAGATGCTGTATTGGTCTTGGTTCTTGTCGTGTGGGGGCAGGGAGAAATATGGGGATGTATTTGGAGAGGCTTCAGGGAGACCTTTGTAGTTCTGCGAAGGGTTAGCTGGTGGGTTGAGAAGAGGGGAAAATAGGGGCGTACTTGGATTCGCACATTGACGTCTACCGTGATGTGCTCTGAGGAGACGCGTATGGGTTTCGAATCGTTCACGGGTACTATTTGGTGTTTGCTTATATCATAGTCTGTGCCCGTCGTTACTTGTAGGATATAGTTGTGCGCCATCTTGGCTGCTGTTCCCGTTCTTGTTTGTGGTCTGTTGATGGTGGCGGGGTAAATCAGAGATGGAATTCGCGATGAAAGTGTTTATTGCGTACCTCCTGCTGCCAAAGAACACCCAATTAAATTATGCTACAATGCTCGTGTGAATCATTCATTCGTGTGAATGTGACTTTGAATATGTGCAAGAATGGTTGTAGTGGTGCAGTTGTGGCGTTCTAGATTTTCTATTTGGCTTTTCCACGACTCGAATGTTTTGCAACGTCATCGCGCGGAGGGCTCTCCGGTTTGTGATGACCAGTGCGGAATAACCACGATTGCGAGAAACCCTCCATGACTCGAAACTTGTATCTGGATAATTAGATTTCAATATGTTAAATTCCCACCAAAAATGGAAGTTGGGGTCCGAGTCACTGCATCGAAGATCAGATTCATTCTGGAAAGATAGCAATGAAGTTTTGAAAGTTATATTGATTTCATAACGGGTATTAATCTCCAATCCAATTAAAATGTAATTATCGTAATTCATCCGTATCCGTTTCGTCATGCAAATTATATTGTTACCATTAAAATATTTACAGAAGATAAATTCTCGTCAGTGATAAGGGGCAAGGCCATTAAGCGGGATACCTATCGGGCCAGAGGATCATTAAACGGCGAGAGAAATTGATCGATATCAACTCGTTCATAGAAGCTGATATGGCCGAAATCAACCCAATACTGAGCCAGACGATTGGGTGAGATCATGATCAGCTGGCTCTTGATGTATTTGTCTGTCAACATGTTAGTTACCTTCAAATCAAACGATACAGAGAACCTACCGCCTCGGAATCCTCTTTCCGCAATATGGCCTCTGCTGTGAACAATCCTTGCACCCCTAAACCTCGCTTCTGTTGCATTACGAATAAATCCTTTGCTTGATATGTCATCCGCAATGAACGTGTATTGTCCCCGTGGTATGTTCGCGTCCCCGGTCAATTTTATGGCCTCCAAACGTCCTCTATAGATCTTTTCTTCTCGCTTCCTCGTCTCCCATTCTTCAGTGGTCTCATCTTCTTTCTGTAGAACAGACGCCTCGTCAAAAGGCTCGTGATTATCAGGTTGGTTTATAAGCAGAAACTCGCATCCATGACCGCTATAATCGCCAACCCATATGCCTCGATAGGGCTTTTCCTCTGTAGGAGTATAGAGCTTCGGATCAAGAGTCGCATATGTGTAGACTTCCTGGCCAAGAGGGATACCTGGACGGGGGCCTCCCATCTCTAACCATCTTCGGATCCGGAAAGTCTGTGTAGAAACATCGGACCGCTTCTGTGGCTTGTGTTCAGGCCCCTTGAAGAAGTCATGGCTTGCATTATCTACTCGTTGCCGTGCTGGGATCAATGGCGGAGGCCACAGCGACATGTTTGGGCGATCTTGTACGGGCCGAGCGAGCAAAAAGTTTGAAAAAATCCCGTGGCTATGTCTCTGACCAACGTGCATGGAAATCTCGGCATCGAAACTGTGAACAGGCCGCGGGCTTGCGGATGACGCGTTCAGAGGGTCCACGGGTGGTGCGGCGAGATGAAGTACTGGTTGGTCTAAATGCAGGTGACATTCGGGAGAGAAGGTATGAATGATCACTTCATCATTCGCTTCCCAAGGAGCAAAAGTAGGAGCAGGCCGTTGGGCAACCAGCCGATACCCCTCCATGCACCCACGGCGAGGATCGTAACGGACAATAATGATCTTGCCAGTGAGAGAATGGTCACAGAAGAATATCTTATACTTTGTTAAGAACCAATGTGGATCATGGGATATGTAAAGGTCTCGATAATTGTTGTACGGGAACGGCGACGTGAGGCGTACTCCGGGAACATTCTCCTGAACGTGACGGTACCAAGCGAGGTCGGATTTAGCATGGACGGATAAAAAGCGGCACGTTGAGGATATTGAGGCGAGTTCGATAGGACCTAGGAAGCTCAGGATATAATCAAAGAGCTCGGTCGGGAGGTCAAGTAGATAGCTTCGGTCAAGCGTTGCGGGAACGGACGAGTCTGGGAGGAGGAAGCATATCAGTTACGAACTTAACAGAAGGTTTGAATACATGTAACGAGGGTATTGTGACGAACGAAAAGTCTTGGTCCCACCGGTTGGGGCAAAGAATAGTCCAGAGAAATGAATAACAAATGGAACAACAAATTGCACATACCACTTGAAGGATAGCATAGCATAGAAGTACCGCTTGACTCTCCATTCTCGCTCAAGGAGAAAAGATCATTGCCATTTTTCGAAGTCTCTACTTCGTTGACTTCCACAGCCGGTATCAAGGGAACATTACCATCGTGGCCGGGGTCGAGTCCTCCATGAATATAGGTGTCATAGTTGTTCATGGGAATCATCAGCGCGGAGTCACCCCCAGGCCGTAACGTCTCGGGCAGATCCATATTGTTGGTATTGAAGATTTTTGTTGCCAGAAGATTGAAATCAACGTTATGTATCTTGGAGATTTTCTCTTTTCCCCAGAAATTTTCCTTCCCCGGCTTGGAAGGTGGTTAAGGATCGGCGAAGTGCAGTATCCAAGATTCCAAAAGATGAGCTTCTGTCTCCGATATGCACGGACCGAGTCTTTTTCTCGTCTTGAGACTCGCGAATCTTTCAATCTAACACTAATGTGGGGAAGGGAGACAGCCGGACGGGGTGGTCAGCGCTCGGAAACGCCACCTGCAGCAGAGAACCGGGCAAGGACAGACTGGATACAGTGGACAAGTAGCCCCGTACGCGTACTTGGCGGAGATCCAAGCCCTGGTGTATATGGAGACTTGGTGTGAGCTTCCTAATCGAGCCGTGGTGATTTATGCGGCCAGCGGCAGTTAGGTAGGTCAGGGTCGGCTGGAGTAGCGCCAGCGTCGATTCCCACAATGTTTTTCCTCTCAAAAGAGGCTGGCCCTGCTGGCCGGACTTGCTCTCGCGATTGGACCCGTAGGCGGCGAGGATGGATATGGTAGGTGACTTTGAAGAGAGGTAACCTGGTGAACCTCGGCGGCGCCTATGGTCTTGGTTTCTCTTGGACAGTCGGTCTGTTGTGGTCTTGTGCGTCTGGATAAAGCGAGTCTATACAGAGTGCATAGGCATAGAACAACCAAAGTACCCCACTAATAAGGCCGATAGTGTTTGCAGCGACTATCCTTTTGCTCCTTCCTTCTCAAAGGGTATTTTTGAATTGTACGAGGAAAACCCGCAAGTGACCGCTACCTACCAAGTCATTAGACCCGAATGACAATGACCGGCAATAATAATGGCATTTCCAAGTCACGAAGTATCTGGTGTTCAGAAAGTATGGATCCGAGCCAACGTCGATATTGTTGTCGAGGGATGTGGTCGTTCTAGGAAGGTGCCTCTCTCCTGGCGCAGGCTGGCTGGCGGATCACCGCATATGTATTCATAGAGCATACCCTCCGTACAGCAACAGCAACAGCAACAGCAATGCAGCACACAGGCCGCTCTCAGACCCGTCCAGCGCCACTTCCACGACATCCCACCTCCCGCGAATAAGCCTCGACTGCTCTTTTGGCACGCCGACATCGCCTGGAAGCTCTGCCACCAGTTCCGAGCTTCCCTTCTTCGTCAAGCATCCTGGCTCTGGTGGCTGCGGCACATTTCAGCTGGGAGCTGTCCCGCGGATCTAGAGCACGGAGCATGCTCGCACGTCTTTCCCTCGTGGGTGGCAGGGTTTGGCATCCTTCTCATCTGTATGCAAAAGGCGTAGCAACCACTCTGCACCCCTCCTGGTCCTCTCTTCACAGCTGAATCTAAGGTATGGATTCTCAGGTAAACGAGTCCCAGCCCCATGGTAGCGGAATCAGCCGCTGGGTTGGAAGAACATGAGTCCGTTTTAATTTAGAGCCTATGAACCCTCCTCCTCGTGAGAGGCAATCAAGTGACGTTATTCTACTAGCGATCTTCCGAGAAAGAGGGGAAGGAAGAAGCTCTTTGAGCAAACTTGACGCCGTATCATCTTCTTGAACAACTGCACAAACTTCCACAAGATTTGCTCTCTCCTTCTCCTCTTTGGAATCTAACACTTGTTTTTCCGACGTTGCTCAAGAGTTTCAAATAGATTGCCTGCCACCCACACCAAGATAAATTCCCCGCCACCCCTTTTCCCTTCTTCCGATGGTGTCGATTTTGAAAGATTTGATACCACTCATCATGCCTGCCTCGGTCCACGTTACCAAATCCACCGAATTAGATGAGGGGACCGGGCAAACAGAGGTAACGTGAAATGCCAGGAGAAACAGGCAACGCACTTGCTAATCCGGCGGGTAAGGGCATGATCAGGAAAGGAGCCATCGTAAACAAGTGCGATAAACTCTGTGCTTCAGGTGAGTTCCCGTGCCGTGTTTGCTGAGTTTACCCGAACTTTACAGCGCTTTCATCTGAACGTGTGCTCCTCTGAAATATTGAATTTTAATTACTCCGCTTATCACATGCTCTCTTGTAATCTTGCTGTATTAAGTTTTCCCGAGTACCTCCTCCTTGTAGGTGCTCGCGCAAGTCTTGCAATACCGACCTCGGAAATGTGCAATACTTCTCTGAATAGCTTCACCTAAAGGAGAGCTGAGAATTTGGACACTTCCCATCAATATACATTTAAACTCAATTAAATGATTTGAGCCGCTCAATACTTGTCATTCTCTTCTCAATAGATATGGGTTTCTAATTTATGCTTTCACATTGTCTCCTTAACTTTCCTCACAACTTTGCTCCCACCAGCACCAAACACAAACTTACAATACTCACAGTCATGATTGCGAAACCACACACAGCTTCTGCGGTCCACCACCATGGGTAAGTACTACCTTCCGTATTCTCACCCCACTTCCCCTCGCATACTACCATCGCTGTCTTCCTACTCATACAACTGACCATTCCCAGAGAACAAGACACAATAGTACCACACCCTCTCAATCTCCCTCTTCCCACAATCCTAACCCATCACAGGTCTACGCCAAGTCGGGCCACGGAACAATAATCTCCAACGACGGCAAAACACGCCAGAACCTCTCCCCCGGCGATTTCGCCCTCATTCCCGCCTGGGCCGAGCACCAAGAAGCAAACGAAGGAGACGAGGATGTAGAATGGATTATTACTCGCAGCGGCAAAAGTCCCGTAGTCGTCAATCTCGAGGGATGGAGTGGCGGGGAGACAAAGTGGAGTCACAGCGAGGTATGAAATATAAGAAGAATGAATTCAATATGCATTCCCAATTCACGCCCCATGCTATCTTATTTTTACGACAACGAAGAAAAGTATCCCATCCCAATTCGTTTCAACCCATGCTAAAATCACCGCTCTGCCTCGCTCACATTACACTCTTCCTCAATCCACATATCTCGGCCCATCATCCTGCCAGTTCGCCGCTGGCGTCTCCGGCATCCCATACGCACCAGGTGTCGGAGCGGCGTAATAACCCTGCTGAGCGCCAGGAGTAGGAGCATCCATGGCTTGCGGCGTCGGTGCACCCCAATTGCCTCCCCATCCAGGAGCTGGCGTCGGTGCAGCGCCGGGAGTGGGAGCGTTATATGGGGCGGGCGTAGGTGCAGAGTATGCTCCTGGAGTCGGTGCATTCATTGCCGCAGGAGTGGGAGCCGACATGTTGACACCGGGAGTAGGCGCATCGTAAGGATTAGAACCCCAGCCGTTGTTAGCGGGTGGTTGATTGGAGCCCCAGTTGTCATTTGAGGTGGGTTGTTGGTAGGCTGGTGTTTTTGATCCCCAAGCATCGCCACCACCGTAACCGGGTGTTTTTGAGCCTGCTGCAAAACCGTCTGACATTCCGTATGCTGGAGTCTTGGCCCCTGATGACCAAGCAGGTGTTCGATTTCCTCCGCCGTAGGATGTTCGACTACCGTCGTACGGATTGACGGTGCGAGAGCCATCCGCCCAGCCTGGAGTGCGTCCTCCAGCGTTGTCACCAGAGGATTTCCAGGCTGGCGTTCTGCCACCATTGGCAACAGCGGGTGCTAGTTCTGTTAGTATAAAAGCGTAAAGTGGATGAAGATAACTCACTTCTTGAAGATCCCCATGCTGGGGTTCGCTCGACTCCACCGCTTGGCCCTGGGGTACGTCCACCGTCCCATCCACCTGGAGTAGCTGATCCAAGTCCACCCCGACCTCTTGGCGTAGCACCTCCCCTGCCACCACCAAAACCACCTCTCGAGTTGGGATTGAACTCTTGTCCGGTAAGCTTGTCCTTGAATGCCAAGGCGTCTTTCGGCACGTTCACAGTCTTGTTCTTGGTGTGGAGTTCAACTCGAGCATTAGTATCGGTAGCTTCCTTAACAATTCCAAGCAGACCCTTGTAAGGACCCTTTCGAATTGTAACCGTCTGACCAATAGACCGATCTCGGCCAAAGGATTTGGGGGGAGGCATATCGCCGCCGTTGGCGCCCACATTGCGTTTCATTGCCGGATTCATAGACGTCAGATCTGGGCCCGGTGAAGCGGTAACGGCGCCTTTGGCAGCAACACTAGAGACAGCAGTCGTACGGGCAACAAAGACACCCGCATTCTCGTTCTGTGCTGGGTTTCGCAGGAAGAGGTAGGCTCTGTGAATGTGAATGATCTTCCCGGATCGCGCTTCGCCGCCGTTTTCCTTGACGGTTTCGTCGACGCGAATTTCATTGCCGCTTCGGTCCGTCGCAACGGCATGCCTTCGCTTCTCAAGTTTGTTCGAGATTTGAGAAGGCATGACGGTCCGAGTCTGGTTGTTCTGATCCAAGACTACCAGCGATTCTCGATCGACCTTAACTATACAAGCAACCGTAGATGGATCAAGCTGCACCAAATCCCAGAGCTCAAACTTTCCAAGTGAGCCGCTGCCACCCGAATCACTAGCTTCTCGCAGATCTTTGCTGAACACCGTAATCTCAGTGTTTCCATGATCACTCAAAAGAGTGACTCTGTCTTCGGTAATTTTGACGACCATTCCGACTTCATCTCGGAATCGACTGCCCCCAATAACCTTGACGTGATCACCATTTCTGAATCTCTTTCGAAGTCCCTTCACAGGAACCTCAATAGTCTGCCCCTTCAAATCACCGTCCGAGACGGCCATCGTGACAATATCGGCCTGGACAGAGATCGCCTTGCCCATAACACCTTTCTGTTCGCCCTCGTATACTTCAATAATATCGCCGGGCAAGTATGATGCATTGGCGGTACTGGCTTTTAAACTGGCAGCCAGAGCATTTAGATCCAAGTTTTCAGTACCATCCTCAGCACCAGATGCAAATCTTGTGACTTCCTCCAAGGTTGGGTTGACATCTTTGACGATGAGAGTCTGAAGCTTTACTTCTTTCTCACAGTATCCATTGATGTAGTCGTCGCCCGCATATGTCCATGTTTTGGTTCCCGGAGTTCCTGCCAAAAGTCTCGAGTGTCTTTTTCTGGCTTCGACTTCACTGAATAATCGTTGCGGCGGGCGAGGGCCAGCTACTGGCCGTTTCCTCTTTGCACCGAACGCATCTTGAGGGGCATTCACATCCTCATGTAAACCATAATCAAGACGAGGTACGAATCTAACGCGCAATTCGAGACCCGTATCTGTGACATCAATCACTTGAGCAAGGTCCCCTGCGTACTTTGGTGGCCGCTTCAAACGGACGTATGCTCCTGGCTCTAGTGCCGGGGTCTTTGTGACTCTGAGCAAGTCCGGCATCTCCTTGATTTCAACAAGCATCATTTTCGTTCGAGGGTATACGTTCATAATGTCGGTCAACGCAACCACGATATCTGCTTGACGCTGTGCCTCCACATATATGTATCCCTTCATCGTTGATTGAGTACCGCCTCGTTCGAATGCGGATGTAATCGCCAGTTCGTCCTTGGTACCCATTCTCTCCTCAATGCGCTTCATAATTGCAAAGACTGCCTCTCTTTCCTTGCCCTCCTTACACCTGACAGCCCAAATGCTCGGATCATCGACACTGGGGAGCAAAAGTCGCCTTGGGACAACGGCAGAATCCCCTAAGCCTCGTCCGGATCGGTTCTTGTTGGCGTATCGTTGTCGCAGAATTTCAGCTTGTTTTTCGGCGTCGAGGCTTGCTTCCATCTCACGTCTCCTGTCTAATTCCCTGTGCCGTCTATCGTCTGTTGCCTGGCCGGCAGGTAGTTCATCGAGATCATCGGGGTGTGTATCTGCAATGAACCCGCCCTGTTCATTAAGCTCATCCTCATCTTCATCCTCATCTTCGTCTTCGTCTACTTCGGCTTCGACATCGAGGAATTGATTGCGCCCTTCACGCCGGCGAATCTTTCTTCGGTGGCCCTGCGGAAAGTCAGCGTGCATGCCCGTGATGATGGAATTTCGGGCGTCAAAGAGGGGATTTCAGGCACCAGCCTGTTCTCAAGAGTTGCTGGAATGGAATCAGGCGTACCGTTTCAATTTCATCCTCATCATCTTCCTCGTCGTCATCATCTCGCGCAGCAGTATTATCTCCATCCTCCTCGCCCTCGTCCTCTTCATCCTCTACACCGCCATTCTTTTGTGAGCCATCTTCAGAGCCCTCGTCATTCACACGCCGATTCGCAGCTTCGTTTTGGATTTGCGCTCCAGCATCTTCGTCGTGGTCAGAATCTCCTCCTTCTTCCGCATCTGAGATATCAGCCGGTTGGGGATTGAAATCCTCTTCGTCGTCGCTCTCGTCAAATTGCGCGTTGAGAAGGTTTGCTGTAGACATGTTGGTGTTGATGTGGAATGAAGGTCAACGGGAAGGGAGCACCTGTACCTAAATATTGATGGAGCACACTTTAGCGCGCATCCAAATGCGGTTAGCTTCAGCCTTGCTTTGCGATAGATACTTAGGTGACATTCACCTACCTAGATAACAAGCTACTTTGAACTCATTAGAGATCATGGGTAGAAAGTCTACCTAGGTAGATAGATCTCGATGTTGACAAAGAAAAATTATAATTACTTTTAATAGTGTTCAATGTGCTAGAACATATTCTAGGTCTCACCGGCCCTATCAGTACCTACTTTAGTAATATATATATTTATACTTCCAATGCCCAATTCCAGCATTTTGAAGATATTCAGGATACTTCTTTGGTATATAAGGAAAATCGTTGTTTGACTAATTGTGGAGGATCAACGAGAAGGTACGCCCAAAACCGGCGCTAACGTCGAGCTTCAGCCTCGCCCGAAAGCCGAGGGTGGTTTCCCCTCATCCTATTTCATCTCATCAAGTATTGATTTTGAGATAATACAACATCTCACAGCCCATTAAATAACCAGAAAACTGAAGAGGGCGTTGCATGTAATGCCCCCAGAAGATGAATGATTCGGATTAGATACCAGTGGTGTTTCGAATTCGTGCCAACTCTTGAATTCCCTGGAGCATTACTGTCTTTCAGAATTTAATGCACTATGAGGGCCATCCACATAGATAAATTTGTCAAAGTAGGTAGTAAATCTGAAATTTGAAGCAAATACTTACCTTGCAACAGAACTACCATGAGATCAAAGTCTCCGAAATACCAAAACCACAACCACAAGACGGTGAGGTCCTCGTCCAAATATCTGCAGCCGGTGTGAACTTTGTGGATCTTCTATATGTCAGTCCCTAAAGCTCAAATTTCCCTCTCTTTACTTACAAAAAGTACAGGCAAGAGGCAAACACCAAAATAACCGTACCTTCGTAACACCCCCTTTCACCCTCGGCCTAGAATTTGCCGGGACCATCATTTCCGCCCCCAAATCCTCCTCCTTCTCCCCAGGAGACAGAGTATTCGGCGGTCATCTCGGCAGCTATGCGGACTTCATTTCAGTCAAAGAACAACATGTCCGTCTTGTTCCACCTCACTGGGATTTTGCCTCCGCTGCCGGATTAGCAGCGACAGCTCCCGTTAGCTATGGCGCTTTGATTACGAGAGGTGAATTGAAGAAAGGAGAAAGCGTGTTAGTTCATGCGGCGGCCGGGGGGCTAGGTTTGATGGCTGTCCAGATTGCGAGGGCGGTAGGTGCGAGGGTCATTGCTACTGCTAGTACGAAGGAAAAATTGGATGTTGCGAGAAGGTTTGGGGCGGATGAGTGTGTGGATTATAACAAGAATAAATATTGGTGGAAGGAAGTACTTGAGCTTACGGAAGGGCAGGGCGTGGATGTGGTTTATGATCCTGTAGGCTTGGTGGATAAGAGTTTGAAGTGTTTGAAACATAAAGGGAGAGTTTTGCTTGTGGGGTTCGCTGGGATCGAAGGGAATATGGAGAAGATTGCTATGAACCGGGTTTTGTTGAAGCAGGCACAACTGATTGGCTATGTAAGTGGTCTGAAAGCTTTGAGTATGACGTTGGTACTGATATATGCAGCGCTTCGGCGAAACAGAGAGAAGAGATCCCGCCGAGAATGCGAAGACTTGGAAAGGGTTGCAAGTGATGTGGGAGAAAGGCCTAGTCAAGCCTGCTGTTTTTGAAAAAGAGTACAATGGGCTTGAGAGTGTGGTGACAGCGATGGAGGATTTAAGTGAGCGCAAAGTCTGGGGGAAAGCAATCATTAAAGTGAAATCAGAGGGGAAGTCAAAATTGTAGATTTAGAACGCATAATATATCACGTCAAGAATTGTACATCTGGAACTATTGAAAAAAATTCGACTTTAGGCTGGGGTTTGACAGAACCACACAGAAGCAAAATAATAGTACGCCACAGCCCCTCTTCTATTTGAAGTTGGTTGCCGGCTTGCAAAGAGATGCCAGGAAAGCCTCACCGATATGGCCGCACGCTTGAGCAAGGCATTAGGAGCCAGCTGAAAAAATGCAGCATGAACTACAATGCAAGATAAATTTGTCTCCCGCTACAGAGACCGATGCTTTTCACCTATTATACATAAGCATTCATTCTTCCATTCCAAATGCCCCGATATTTCATGCCGCCATAAACGTGACCCGAACGCCTGGCTACAACAATGCGAGTATACCCTCATTCCCGTCTATGGTGTTCTTGAACATCATCAAAGTTTCACGCCCCAAATCCCTCTACCCCCGCTGACGCCAAGCCATTCACTTCCATCGTTATTTAAACCGCTGTGTGGTGCCCAGCTAATGTTCCCAACTTCGTAATCACACTGCCAGCTTTTCACTGGACCACGACTGTTGTCTGTCGGCGGTGCTCCATTCATAGCTGGGCCTGGTGGTGCGGGTGCGGCACTCTGGCTCAGCAAATCCTATCATTTAGTCAGTATTATCACCTAACGGCTCGTAAAGAGTCAAGATGCTAAGGCAAACTCCGAAAACAATATGTATCCAACTTAAAAGTCCATAAAATGTAAGATGAAAAACACTTACCCAGATAAGCACTAATGAATCGTCCGCACCCGACGCTAAAGTACCTCGTCGAGTAGGAGACCATTCAATACAATTCACAGATGCGGAATGACCTCTAAGCTCTAGTAAAGCTTGCCCTGGTTGCCGCACGTCAAGTATGCGAATAATATTCGAATCCTGTGAGAAGGTTGCCAGAAGATGGTGATCATGCGGCGAAGCAGCTAAACGCAATAGTGGCGGCGCATATGACATGGTTTGCTGGGCTAGTGTAGGACTTATTCTGCCTCCACCAGGGCTAGCATCTGTATATCATTAGTACTGGTAGCGAATATGAGACGGTTGGCGGTACAAACCTTTGTCATCTTTGGCCGTTGGTTCATAGATGATGGTGCTATGCTCCAGGCTTCGCAAGTCAAACATCCGCACACTTCCATCCGCACCACAACTGACGAATACATCCACACTTTGAGCACAGAACCTTACATCGAAGACCTCCTTGTCATGTGCAATCAACTGCGTTTTGGCAGTCAACGTTGGGATATCCCAAATTGTACAAGTCGTGTCGATACTTGATGTTATTATCAAACTTGGCGAAACGGTATTCCAGTCAAGAGAGGTCAAGGGGGCTGTGTGCTCCGGAGTCTTAGAATTGGAAAGTAATGCCAAAGGAGTAAGCTTGCTAGCTGGTAGATCACGGCCCTGATTGGCCGACCTAGTGATAGAATTTCCCGGAGAAGGAGCTGGGGTCTCAGATGGTAAAGACCAGAGTCTTAGATGATCTCCTGAGGTCGCCAAAAGATCCGTAGATTGCTTTTGTGAGGAAGGAGGTTCCCACAGCAGACGCGTAACTGGATAAGAGTGTGTGGCTTCAGCGATTTTCACAAAGTCTAGACCGTATTTCGGCGTTCCCGGAGTATATGACTCGGCTGGGGTAGGGGTGATCTGGGAATCAAGAATTTGTATCTGTGTAGAAGTGAAGAATCAGTTGTCTGCAGATTGGAGTTCGCCAGAATGACATTTCGAGGCTTACAAAATTATGCCCATCCTCTAGGTAGCTTCCAACTGCAACTTTTCCAGCATCATGGTTTTGAGCTGGCCATTTGCACCAATCAAAAGCATAGATAGCCCAAGGCGCGAGATAATTGCTATTAGTAGGAACCGCATTTGCGCCATCATAGGAATAGGGGTTCGCCCCAGGAATATTATCAGAAAGACCAGAATCCGCGCGAGGACGGATATCAGCCAAACCTAGGGGGGTGTTGGACACCGTTCGCTGCGCATTTTGTGGGGTATATTTCTGGTTCGTTGGAGACGAGTATTGCTCGCTACCCCCTGGTGTTGTTGCGCCAAAAGAAGCATAACCCTGGCCGTCAAAACCTGCAGGACTAGACCGTGTGTAATTATGAGATAAACCCATTGCTGAAGATCGCGAAGGAGTCGTATATTGCTCTTGGGATAGAGTTTGAGAATGAGAGGCCGTAGGGACTGTAGGCGCCGTGTTTGCGGACATGGGACCCGGCCTACCTGGTTGAAGAGACCCAGGGAGCTGTCCGCCGCTTTGATACTGGCTACTTCCAGGAGTAGCTTGCTCCAAACTGATGCGAGGCCCAGCAGGCGGATAGTCTCTGGGCGACAGCGGATCTCTTGGAGCATTTACGTTGGAGCCCAAGTGGAGCTCGTCGGGATTCCGCCGTCGAGGAGTCTCAAATTGCTGATTCATGGCGGCACTCGAAGGAGAGTTTGCTGAGGAATTGGGATGCTGCAAACCGTAGGAGGACGGGGGCGCAGACTGACCCCCAGAAGTCGAATTGCTCATGTTCCCGCTCGAGAGGTATAATCTATCAGCGGCGGTGTTCGTGGTCGTGATCTGCCCCGATACGGCGCTGTTGAGATTTCCGGAGGGCGCACCAATGGACCCTAAATGCTGCGCAGCTTGTAGAATCCCCGAGGCAGCACCCACGGGCATGTGCTGGGCATTATTATGTTGCGACGAAGAATGATGGCTGGAGTTGTTTGAGTGCGAGTGCGAGTGCGAGAAGGCCATCGTAAGCGTATCGTGGGCCTGGTCCTGGTAGCTTGTTGTTGCCGTAGCTGGAACTACTAGCCTTTCACTGGCACTCCTCTTGGCCTTCCCCTTCACCTTCACCTTCCTCCTAAGCGATCGGAGCATATGAACAAGATCAACAAGGCTGGCCTTCATCATTGTTGGTTGCAAAAACAGTGTTATTGCTGTAATATACTCTTACAGTCATAATTATTGTTTGCTCATAGTCTTGCCTCTACAGACCCCAGATTGACGTTACAACACTTCTCCCTCCAGCCATCCACTCACCATTCACCTCTATCATAATGTCAATGTCCATGTCCATGTCCATGTCAATGTCAAAGCCCCTGCCCTCTCTACTTCTTCTACCTCCGCCCGTCAACGCCTCCCTCGCGGTGGACAAAAACAGCGGCACTGATGTTAGCAGTGCCAGGCCAAGTGGAATATTTAGTCCCGCCTCTGTCTCAGCCGCCTACAAGCCTGCAATAACGGCTACCGTCTCGGCGTTGAAGGCATTCTCAACCAGTACAGAGCTACTGATCGTGCTGCCCTGCCCCAGTCTTCATTCTCGATTACAAGCACCCAGACCCGCACTTTACGAAGATGCTCAACATCTTCTCGCAGCGCTCTACAGTCTCTTCTGTAGCGTCTGCGCAAGACTCGGAGCTGACGTCGAATCCGGGGCCCCTGGGTCGATCGATGCTCGAATTCTACTGCTAGACTACGATGGTTCCTCCGAGGCATTTTCTGAGGAAGACACGTTGGGTACATTCATTGCCGGCCCCATCATCGACCTTCCAAGGTTTGCAGCCACCCGCCGCCGCTGGAACATCGTGTTCTCCGTCAATGGGGAAGAAGGCCAGAAACTGCTTGCCAGTTACTCGAAGCTTGCGAACAAAACCCAGCCCCCTTTTGAAGGTCACGTGCGATCGATTGCGGGAGGAGTGGGCTTGGTTTCGAAAGACCCAGAGATCGTTCGCGCCCCTACCGGCTCGTTTACTTGCCATAACGTCGTTGCGGTAGGTGGAACATTTGACCATCTACATGCTGGTCATAAGCTTCTGCTCACAGCCACGGCCCTATTACTCCAACCAGCAAGCAGAGTCTCAACTACGGCAAGAAGATTGATAGTCGGAATTACCGGAGATGAACTCCTAAAAAACAAGAAGTATGCAGAGTACATGAAAAGTTGGAAACAGCGGCAAGCCGACGTTGTCGACTTTCTGCTCTCGATCCTTTCCTTTCCTGCCTCCAGTCGACAGGAGGCAATTCAGACCTTGTCCTTCGACGAGCCATCTCCGAACGGCCGAGCCATCCACACGAAACTTAATGGACCCTCGATCACTATCGAGTGTGTCGAGATTCAGGATCCATTCGGACCTACTATCACAGACGAGAGTGTCACGGCACTCGTTGTCTCAGGTGAAACCAGGTCAGGTGGCCAAGCGGTCAATAATAAGAGAGCAGAAAAGGGCTGGAAGTCTCTCGAAACCTTTGAAGTTGATGTCTTGGATACGGAAGGCAGCGAAGAAGCAGCAAGTAAGAGTGACGATTTTGGATCGAAAATCAGCAGTACAGCAATACGAAGGCGCAAGGCCGAAAATGCCCGCACATCATCGCTCTAGATTCTGCTACGCCCTCTGATAGTTTAGAGCGGTTTAAAAGTACGGATCATCTTTAGATCACTAAAGTTTCACATTCCGAAATCATAGCTCAAGTCAGTCCGCAAGGCAATATCGCAGCACCGTTCCATTACTATGCGGAAGTGAGTCTTGGGGAACACTTACCCCAGGATATTTTCGATCCTCCTCCTGACAACCTGGCAAGGCAGAAAATGGCCTCGAGACCCTCGTTTACTTCCATATATTCTCCCCTATTGCTTCAAGACTTCCTATCAGAGTATGCCAGCGGGCTCACTAACATCACACGGGAGGAGCACATGAAAAACTACTAGTAGAAGGATCAAACACCCTTTTTGATCCTCAGGACACCCTTCTGAAAACAATACTTGGCTGCAGCTCCGGGATGAATGCTCGGAGAGAAAATATCGGATGTGATCAAACAGATATCCTGCGTCAGTCACACTATGCATGCACATGCACATTCTAGTGGATTATGACATGGGTGGGTGTGAAAATTCTCGCATTACAGCACAGCTTCAAGGGTTCAACAAGCGCAGAGCAGATGAAGAAGCAGAGATCGCATTGAACCGGGTAATCAGGCATACTGGTGCGTGGTCTTGCGATACTCGATGTCGACAGGTCGGTCGCGGGAGCGGCCCGCCGGTAAGGTTATGCAAGTGTTAAGCGCCCAGCACCTCAATCAGTCAATAAGGCGTCGTAATCGAAAGGATGCGAGGCCGACCATGTCATCTCCAGGCGCAGAAACCGCAGTAGCCGGCGGCTCCTATCATCGGCGGAGGTGGAAGGTGGAAGGTGGAAGGTGTCGAATTCCCACAGAGAATTGTTTGCTACGAATCGTGGAGCTGCTTCATGCGGGCTCTGCACCTCTGCATCCATTCGCTTCGAGTCGACCGACACAACACCACTCACCGGATGAGGTCCCGTCATTAATTATTCGCTGGACCATCATGCGGCCACGCTTCCCAACATCCTTGCGGCATATCTCCCGTCGAATTGCAATGCTCCAACATCTCCATCTTTAAAAAATCAACAAATCAGCGTCGCTGGACGTCACATGATTGAATTTCCCCCAAAACACTGGAAAGCCGTCATGCAGCCAAATTTCTCCAGCGAATTATAAACTATTCTTCAGCGACTACCTGCCCCGCTCTTAGGGCTAGCATTACTCCCTGTCCCTGATTACTAGACGCATAAATACCGCGGAAAGCCTCTAACGTTAGCAGACCTTGTATTGACCGTGCTGGCACCCACCATGGTTCATTGTCTCCGCCACGTTGGTCCACATCCCGGATCTATTCAGATCATCCCAGGGGCTTATTCGTAATATCCCTTCGGGGCATATAATAATTAACGGGTAAGATAACACTCTTCGGTGGCGCAATTACTCGTTTTGACCCCTCATTAGACCAAGTGGCCCGCTTCCGTTTGAGCGTTCAGGCCAGATTTCTCAACATGGCAAAGATGGTGGATGTGTTAGCCATCCGAAGAAGACACGAAAAACAGCAAGAGAATGTGTTGCTCGAGGTCCTTGATAGGCTTCTCGTAGATCTGATGGGTATTGACTCGGAGCCCATGAAGAGTCGGCTAGACGATGCCCCCATCCGACGACCTGTCCATGATATTCCTCCGGATAAGCAGACGGACGTTTGGAACTTCAGTATTGTCAATAAGGCGTTCAATAATGCTTATAGAACCCGAATCTATCATTTAAAGCCCTCGGGACTTTCATTTGGAAGGAAATCTCCGTTCGAATGGCTGCCAACCGAAGTCCTCGACAGGATACTCCATTATCTAGTCCCGAAGCCCAATATTCTCACTATCGACGACAGAAGCTATCTGAGCTTGGAAAGCTTTGCTTCAGTGGAACCTGGTGCCCTTTCTGAATCAGACCATCTCCCAAACTTCGTAAGTAGTCACCACTATTCTTCGGTAGACGCTAGCTAAATGATGATTTGCGCAGAGGCTAATCAACAAACGATGTTGTGCAAGCGCTGTTATACGGCAATTTGCACGCCTCACCGTTCAATTTTCTCTCGAGGGGTTTACTAGATTGCAAAACATAGCAGAACAGCCCCATTTAGCAGTACATGTCAAAAAATTATCGTACATGGTCCCACGCTTCTATCTTCAAGGTAGGATTTTGCTCGATCTTGTCCTAGAATCTTTTTAACAAATTTTGAAAGGTAGAGCACGGTTCGAAGAGTTGCTCGAAAGCAACCAGAGGGAAATACGCGATCTTGAAAAACAACTTCAGCAACGGCATCCCAGGCAACCAGTTGGCCAGACTCGAGCCAAGCTCGAACAAAGTAAATTTAATGGGCCGCGAATTAGAAGACAGATGGAGGTAAGTTAGCACCCATTATCGTGCCTCCCCTGGACCATTTTTCGGGAGTGATTTGATATTCGAAGTTCGATGCTGACTGCCCGTGATAGAGGGCAAATAATCAAGCAAGAATTATTACGGAACAAGTAGATGCTAGAGGGCTAGTATCTGCACTTACGGCTTTCAAGAATCTCGAACAGATAAGACTAATGCCACTTGAAAACGATACAGACAAGCGCTGGTTCAAATTTTTGAAACGATACTATCCCGAAGATATCTCAAATTTCAGTTGGACCGCTGCTTGCGAACGTGCAGTGAACACGCTGGTTCATGCGGTTTTGGAATCAAATTCCAATGTCCAACGATTTTCCTGTCGTATAATGATTCTGCAAGCGCCGTTGTCGCTCAGACAAGATTCAGCTGTCACTGTTTCGGCTGGGATCGCAAGATTGAAGTGCCTAGAGTTACATGTTGTGGACCGCATGGATATACCTGAGGTCAGAGGTCAACTGTCCTGGCTTTGTAGGGAAGTCCTTCGGCAAGCCATCAACCTTGAGGGGCTACACATTGGGTTCCGGGATTGTGTATCATTTCAATTGGAAGCTGTGTTCAACAACGTCACGTTGGGGAAACTAAAGTACATCGGGATTCACATGTGGTCTCTGCATGAGGACGAGATTATCAATTTTCTGCACAGACATCGCGAAAGTATCAAAGCCCTTCGCCTCCGGAATGTCCTTCTTAAGGAAGGCAGCAGATGGGACCGCATCCTTAGAGTCATTCGACGAGAGTTGAAGTTGAAATGGATATCTCTTCGGGGTATCGGTTATGTTGGGGCCCAGCGATTTGGAGCAGTGTTCGATGATAGCGATTCAGATTCGGACATGCACTTGCACGACGATAGCCTCGACGAGGGAGGAGCAGAGTCTCCTGAAGCTGAAGCTGACAACACCACTCCGAATAACAGCGATACTACATCAGAAGTGACGAACGCGAATGAAGGATCAGACGAAGATCTCGAAGTTACAAGCGACACTGCATCCGAAGAGATAGATTTCAGTGAGGACGAGGAGGAAGGACCGAATACTACTGGCGGGATGTCACATATTAACACTATTGCGCCCGAAGAACCAGACTCTGACGACGAAGATATCGGCTCGGAGAGTGATGGTGAAAATGACGCGGACGGAAGTGAGCTCGGGCAAGCTCTTCATGACAATTTCATTAGTGATAGTACCATGGTCTACCATTCCACAACTCCAGAAAGCCCGACCAATAACCAGCACCCGCACCAAATACCGCATTTCAACTGCGATTGCTTCGATGGGAGTGGGAATGCATGGGATGACCTTAACGATGATGGTATCGGGGTGACAAAACTACAATGGAAGCGGTGGGAGAAATGGGCTGTCAAGCGTTGCGAATTGCATGACCCCAGGATAAATGGAGATGGACCTTGACTCAGTTTCTTCCTTATACCACGGTCTCTAACCGTTAGATTGCATTCAGATCCGACTCATGATGTGATCTCTGCCTCTGGGGGTTAAATTCCAATGGCGATTCACATTATCTCAAAAGAGAATCTGGCCACCATCGACAACAATATCCGTTCCTGATACCCACTTAGCATGTTGAAAAACAGCGCTTGGAAATCTGGGGGCGTACCATTCATATACGTTCCGGCACTGCTTGACAGCAACACAACAGCGCCTGTGAGTTCTTGAGGAGCTCCCATCCTTCCCGTAGGATTGCGGTCTGCCCAAATCGCCCGGCATTCGGCAATCCCATCACCTTCGTTCAAAATCGTATCGGCATACCCTGGCGAGATCGAATTCACCCTGATTCCGTATCTTGCCCACTCTGCTGCCAGACCGTTCTTCAAAGTCAATAAGGCAGCCTTGCTTACATTGTATGCAATTTGCGGTTGCGGATAATTAACCCGGTGGCCAGAGATAGATGCCGTGAAGACTATACTTCCACCAGTCCCCTGAGCAATCATCTGCTTGGCAACAGCTTGAGCGACTAGAAAGCAGCCGGTGGTATTGATATCGAGTGTTTTCCGCCACTGGGCAGCGGTCATCTCAATTGCGTGGTGACACCCGACAACTCCCGCGAAGGAAAGGAGTACATCGACGGAACCGAGAAGACTCGTCGTCTCCTCGACACCATGCGCGACCGCAACATCGTCCGTGATGTCGACCTTCTGAAATTTTATCTTTGCTTCTGGGAACTCTTTCTGCAACTCTTCAACTTTGGTTTGTGCTTGAGCAGGATTGACATCAAAAATCATCAAGCCTTGCAAGCCATGTTCAAGAAGCGCTCGAGCAGCAGCAAATCCCAAAGTTCCGGCTCCACCAGTTACTCTAATATTCTGTCAGCTTTTCCATTTGTTGGGTGGGAAAGTTTATTACATGGCATTTCCTTGGACTTCGAATCTTAATTTGGCCCGCCCTTCAGCACTCAAGGAGGTGGGTACTGGACGTGGAGCCGGTGTCTTTGAATTTTCATCTCCTTTGCTGAGGACCATTTGGGGGAGAACCCGGGCGGTTAGGGCATCTCGGGGTGTTTCTCTTGCTGATGGCGGCATGATTGTCCTTGGTTATAGTTCAGGAGTTATTATAGTGATTCAATCAACAAGTAACATCAAAATGATAATCGTAACGGGACAAGTTCCAGCAACAAGTCTCTTCCTAACTCAATGTTTCAGCAAAAACCTTAGGATGAATGAACCCCTCTCCGATTACGTTCTGAAGGATGGAGCTGGTCTGAGGAAGACTCGATTTGGAGAGTTTCAATAACTGATGGGATACACTTCGTAGAGAGTTTAAATAGAAAGATTTGGGTGGTGAAGGCATTTAGAGAAGAAGAAAACGGGCTTTATATCTCCCCCCTCCATATCGGACTTCTGTCACCCGTACATCGTGGCCTACCGGGGCAAGTATGCCGAGAGTGTTCGGACAGGTATTCCGAGAAGCTCCAGAACACAAGCTCTCCAAAAGCTCAACACACCATCAAATGCACTTATTCTATGAAAGCAGGATGTTTGTGAAAAGTCCAGGAAAATTCACATGACACCAATGTATGTCTCAGCGAAAATGGACGCGGACACTTATATACTTTCAGATGACCATTTCGAGCATGTGAACACCAAGCTCGAAAGCGGAAACCTGCCGCCTTGAAGTGAATCTCACTCTCACTCCCTTCATTCCAACATGCACAGTCGTCTGGCAGCAACATGAATACGGCCTCTCAATCTCTATTCCAACCATAGAAGCATTTTCAAAGCAACCTCCATATGCGCAAAATACAGCATCAAGAACAATGTCACGACCATCCTTCTTCGCCCGCTCCCTCTCACGCGACAGTTCTCAAAGCAACCCCCTCCTCCCACAACACACAGCATCTTCAGCATCCTTTTCCCTCCAAGACCTCTCACCCCGCGAAGCAAGCTCGCGCGTAGTATCGCCCTCCCCACCGCCCTCCTTCTACCGCGATGCCAGAGCAAACAGCCGCGCAACTCCCTCCCCTTCACCCTCACCCTCTCGAACCAAACCCTCTACGAGGAAAATACAATTCGCAGCCCCTCCCCCACCAATAGCAACGTCCACTTTCCTCCAATCCCCGTCCCGACCGCAAGAGAATAAACGCTGGGACACTACCTCCTCGATCCGCGCACATCCTCCCCAGCTTCTTCGCAGCGGCAGCAGCAACGTCACTGATCCTCTGCTTAATCTACAACGGCGCGAAAAGGCAATTCAGCGAGAACTACAGGACTTACTAGATGCGCAGAGTGTGGGCTTAGTGCAGGGTTTTGGGGGACAGGATGAAGGTAGTGAGGAGGGGAGCAGCACGCCTACTAGTAGGAGTATACACACGGCCCACACGAGAAGCGGGAGTAGGAATGGAGTTATGCCTGTACGCCAGCCCAAGAGAAAACCCCTCGGCCTTAAAGGCGCGAGAAGGGGGCTGTTAAGGGATATGGGCGACCTGGCAGCTATCAAGGGCGAAGAGATTACTATACTGAGCGAGGAGATCGAGAGACGAGATGAAGTTTTACAACTAGTCTCGACATGGGAGAAACGTATCGAGGGCGCGAGGGAGACGTTGAGTAATTATAATTCCACTGAAGGGGGAGGAGAAGAAGCTACAGAACTGGCGGAGTTACAAACCGAGTCACAAGCCCTCGACCACGAAATCAGGGAAATGGAAGACAGGCTCTTGCAGATGAAAGCCCGGAAACGCTGGTTAGGGGAACAAATCAAGGAGTCTGTCAATCGCAGGGACGCGAGACTAAGCAGCTATCGCGGTGCGTTGCGAGAAGCCGAGGGACAGGTCAAGGAGTTTCTGAAGAGGCCTCCTGTTCCAGTGAGCGTGGTGATGGGCGATGAAGAGGGCTTCTATGCGCTGCCGCCTAGTAGGCGGACACTGGGAATGGCGAGAGAATGGTGGATTAAAGAAGCTGATACTCTGAAGTCCAAGAAGGCAGAGACGGAGAAAGAGAAGCTGGCTCTTGAAGAGGGCGCGTCGATGTGGGCGGATGCGAGCAGGGCCGTGAATGATTTTGAGAATGAACTTAGGAGTCAGATGAAGAGTAGTGGAGGAAAAGATATGGAGTTGTTCAAGGCGCAGGTTGCGAAGATGGGACCTGTTATTGATATGCTTAAAGACATATTGGGCACGGCAGAGGAGAGGGGCTGGAATTTGTTGATTTGTGCTGTTGGTGCTGAATTGGAGGCTTTTAAGGAAGGACAACGCATTTTGGGGGGCGTTTTGGAGGTGAAGGAGCAGCAGATTGATGATGAGCCTGGCGGGGTTGCTACGAATGGGTTGGATGAACTTAAGAATGGTGATGGTGATATTAGGGAGTTGGAAAGGAGTCAGATTAGAGAAGTGCAGAGGAGCGAAAGTGTGGAGAGAGAGGAAAGTGAAGATGATGGTCCTAATTTAGCGGAACTGATGATTGATCGTGGGGATGGGGATGGGGATATTGATTAGAGCAGCGTTATGATACCAGAGAATTGATCTCACGCATTGGATTGTTATTATTAGATGTTTTTGTCCATCATCATGGTGATCCCAGTGAATGTGGGTGATGATATGAGTTCAGCAGCATAACTCTCCAAATAATCTGGATTCGACTAATGGATCAACTTAAGTACAGACTCAACGCTCGATCACTCGCACAATCCGAGACATTACTCCCCTTTCATGTGAAGCCTGGCAACCTCACGTGCCCTAGGGGCTATCTTCGGGTACGTCCGGCGCTCCTCGGCCTGGCGGATTGGATGTTCGGGGAGAGTTGGAGTGGAGTGGAGCAAGCACAGTGAAGTCTATTCTTTGATTTGAAATTTTCCAATGTTCATATCTGATGCGAGTCTTTCATTGCTGTCCTCCAAAAATATTCATGAGGATGGTGGGGATTGAGAAGAGGAACCGTTCGCCCGTCGTGCACGCCCAAACACTCGATACACATACGTCCTATGCCAGGGAACCCAAAACGCCAAATACTCCTTTTCCTGATGGCCACACCTGCTCCTACTTTATGCCACTATTCACCATGATGGCCGGTATCGTATCTATCGTTTCCGTTCGAAGTAACCGCTGGACCCCGCGAGGGCTACTGTTGAATCCATCACCCACTCGCCGACGCCGAGGTATTTGTCGATCCAGACGCCGACGTCTTTGTTGTCTGTGAGCTTGTCTTTCTTGAAACTGGGCCTAGAGTCCCGAAAGATGGGAACTGTTAGCAAGAGTGCTCTCAGTTAGGTGTGTTTCAAGGGCTGCAAAATAGCAGCTAGAAGACTTCTCAAGCAGCATATTGACCCTCTTGTATCCGCCATTACGTCGAGATCAAATATGTATGGGAGTACGTACGTTAAGCCAGTCGATCGCTTCATGCCGGCAAGAATGGTAGAGACTGAAGCACCAAGTTCAGCAGATATCCCTCAACCCATAACATACAGAGAGAGCATACTGAGGACAGCGTCAAAGGCATAGTGGACTAATCTTCCGACCTTTCCCCATAAACCAAAAGTTAGCAGGTTGAGGAACTGGGTTGATTAGGTTCCAAGTATGGAGTCTAATGGGGGAAGGGAGACTGACAACCATGGTTGCGGATGTATTTTGGCTCTGGAGATGAGGATGGATTTATGGTGGGATTTGGGTATAGAGTTGTGTGTTGTGTGTTGTGTGTTGTTTGAGGTTCGTCTCTTGCTTGACTTCGGGCTTGTCCTTTGTCTTTTGTTGCAGTAGCTGATGGATCGTGTGTACAACGAATGCAGGTGCAGTGTGCTGGTCTGCGGGTCGGCGGTTCTGGTGGTTCTTACCCGATGGCGGGACAACCTGCCCTGCCCAGGTGAACAGAATAGATGCCTTACGGCCTGAAGAGTTATCAGGCGCCAACTGATAAAGCGGATAAAATCGCAAAAATAATCTTCCGGCTGCCACGCTATCTATTCTGGCCAATAGCTGGCGGGGGCGTGGGCTTGGCGCAGGGAGTGGGGTGGGGGACCGGAGAATCAGCAGTACAGTGCAGCAGCAGAAGCAGCTCTCCTTGGAGAAAAAAAAGAAACTCTGCACGTCTGTCATCCACGTCCGGGTTTTCAAGGCGCAGGACAAGACAAAATCCCTCAGATCTTGTGAGTATCTCTCTTTTCCCTTGATCCGAATCAAATAAATAAAAATCCCCATCTCCCATCTTTCCGTTCTGCAATTACTCAACTACTCTCCGCATCAACCACGGGCCTATTTGTTGAAACTATTATTTTCGCTTGTCCAAGCTTTCCATCACCCCACCAAGATAAAGCGTTGAGCCGCCTTGCTGACCCTCTTCTCTCTCTCCCCCTTCAGAAAACCAACTCTCTTTCCTAAGCACTCGCTTTACCTTACTCCCCCTCCGCGTTACTCGACGCCTCTAGATTGCATTTCCAGCATCCTTAGCGAACCTACGATTTCCCGTTTCGAAGCTTCTCCGTCTCCCGCCGCTCCAGCTCGACTTTCTCCAAACATGGCGACTGCAATGGACCATCTCTCGTCGGGGACGACCAAGATCGAGTGGCTCTCCCAGCTCAATACCGAGTTTAAGCCCACCAAGAACTACCGCCGTACTTCCATCATCTGCACAATTGGCCCCAAGACGAACTCCGTCGAGGCTATCAACAAGCTCCGTCTGGCGGGTCTCAATGTCGTCCGCATGAACTTTTCTCACGGCTCCTACGAGTACCACCAGTCTGTCATTGACAATGCCCGCGCTGCTGAGAAAGCCCAGAAAGGCCGTCAAATTGCCATTGCGTTGGACACCAAAGGCCCCGAGATCAGAACGGGCAACACCACCGGGGACGCGGACATCCCCATTGCGGCTGGCACCGAGATCAACATTACCACCGACGACAAATATGCTACTTCCTGCGACGACAAGAACATGTAAGTTGGGGCTCTGCAGATTCTGTTTCACTCCTGGAACGCCGAGACTAATTTGTGGTCCCCAGGTACGTTGACTACAAGAACATCACCAAAGTGATTGAAAAGGGCCGAATCATCTACGTCGACGACGGAGTCCTCGCGTTTGATGTTCTCGACATTCTTGACGAGAAGACTATCCGAGCCCGTGCCCGAAACAATGGCAAGATCTCTTCCAAGAAAGGTGTCAACCTCCCCAACACCGACGTTGATCTCCCAGCCTTGTCTGAGAAGGACCAGGCAGATCTCCGATTCGGTGTCAAGAACAACGTCGACATGGTGTTTGCCTCTTTCATTCGCCGAGGAGAGGACATCAAGTCTATCCGCAAGGTTCTTGGGGAAGACGGGAAACACATCCAGATCATTGCCAAGATCGAGAACAGACAGGGTCTCAACAACTTCGCCGAGATTCTCAAGGAGACCGACGGTGTCATGGTTGCCCGTGGTGACTTGGGTATTGAAATCCCCGCTGCCGAAGTGTTTGCAGCCCAGAAGAAGATGATTGCCATGTGCAACATTGCTGGCAAGCCCGTCATCTGCGCTACCCAAATGCTCGAGTCTATGATCTACAACCCACGCCCCACCCGCGCTGAGATCAGCGACGTGGGTAACGCTGTTACGGATGGTGCCGACTGTGTCATGTTGTCCGGTGAGACTGCCAAGGGAAGCTATCCGAGCGAGGCGGTCAAGGAGATGCACGAGACTTGCTTGAAGGCAGAGAACACCATTGCGTACGTTTCTCACTTCGAGGAGCTCACAAACCTTGTCCAGCGACCTGTTAGCATCGTCGAGTCATGCGCCATGGCTGCCGTGCGCGCAAGCTTGGACATGAATGCCGGTGCTATCATCGTGCTTTCCACTAGTGGTGACAGTGCACGACTTCTGTCCAAGTACAGACCCGTTTGCCCTATTTTCATGGTTACCCGAAACTCATCTGCTTCTCGATATGGTCACTTGTATCGTGGTGTTTATCCATTCTACTTCCCAGAGCAGAAGCCAGACTTCACCAAGGTCAACTGGCAAGAGGATGTCGACCGAAGAATCAAGTGGGGTATTTCTGAGGCCTTAAAGCTCAAGGTCTTGGCTCAAGGTGAGACTGTTGTTGTTGTGCAAGGATGGAAAGGTGGTATGGGAAACACAAACACGTGAGTAAACCTTTTGACGTCTACATGAATTTCTGCTAATTTGACCAAAGTCTTCGTGTTATCAAGGCAGAGCCAGAGGATCTTGGTCTCGTGCAGCAATAAAGAACTTGCCTGGATTCATTATCGCAAGCTTCATCACGCTCAATTGAGCGAATAACAGCTGCCCCCCGGGTCGAATGTCCGTCGAAAATAGAAAATCGAAAGAGCTACAGAAGCAGGGGCAATAGCTGGTGGATTTGTACGCGGTGCGTTAGTCGCAGTTGTTTATAGAGAGCAAATACCAAAATCATTTCCACGAGTATCACCCATTTTTTGATCATCTTGAATTTCTTGTCGTTTTCTCGCACTAGAAAGCGACATTCAGTTTTGCAGCTTTTGAATGTGCCACGCCGAGTGGAACATTTGAACGTGAATGCAGCTTTTTTCTTCCTCCACGGAGATTTTCAATTAAGCGAGTTATGCCCCTTTTCGTGGGCGAATACCTTCATAAATCCTTATCCACCCAGTGCTTCCGTTCTCGTATTATCTAGCTCTAAGCTTCTAGTTTAGCTCTAATTAATGGCTTCTATGAACGGCTACCTCTCTTTTCGGTGTAGATCCCGCCTCCCGTCTCTAGATCCCGGAGTATCCAGGTCAGGTGCATCTATTCAGCCCATATCAAAATTGCAATTCAGACTGTCTAGCCCTCGGGCATATAACTCAAAAATCTTCGTCCTAGAGTTCCTTTCTTCTTCATCGCAACACAGTTATTCCAGATCTCGCAATTTCAACTTTCCCTCAAAACTACACCAAATACAAACTTCAGAGCTCTCAGTCTCAGCACAATCACAACCTCACAATACACCAAGTGCACAAAACATAGTTCAAAGTTCAAAGTTCAAAGGCTCAACAGCATGCCTTCTCGACCATCGTCTCGACCACCGTACCACCAAGTGTGGGATGGAAGAACAAGCACTTCTCTTAGTGCACAAAACGGATCTTCTGGCGTCCCATCAACTTCTGGGGGCGGCAATTCTCAAGGTCAGTCCGTTCCTGTCGCTCCATCTGCACCCCAAGAGCTTCACAGGGCTTTCAGAGCCGTCTCGGCCGACAGCACAGCTTCTCCTGCAGCACGAGGACAACGTCCTGAGCTATCTGGGGATGACGCCTACGACGACCGTCAAGAGGATTCCAGAGCATATATGCAAAGAAGAGCCCAGCACCGCAGCTATACGCCATCATCGCAGGGAACTCTAAGAAGCGAGAGTCCTCAGGCAAACCAGGGCTTAGACTCTGAGCAACAACTAGAGGATGAAGCCAACCGAATGTAAGATCTGCGGCTCCAAGTCCCGAGCCGGTGGAAGAAGGACTCTATTCTCGAGAGCGACAAGCTCAAGAACTGGCCGATCTAGAACGTGCACAAGCCCGCCAAATTCAAGGCCTCACAGTTTCCCAGTTTGAGAACAGACAGGATCCAATGCAGCAATCCACGACTCGAGGTCCATATCTTCACCGATTTATGGCCACATCTGTGGAAGAACGGGAAGCCCGCGGATAACAAAATCTGGACGACCAGCCCAACGTCGCAATTTACGACGCTGGTATACGAGAATGAGTTCACGCACAAGGGTACGGGGATCGTCCTCTGTCAATCCATCACCTGTCCCTGCTCCAGCCTCAGAGGAAACAAACGAGGAGCGTTAATTGAGAGAAGTCAACGATCTTCGCTGCTGGCACAACCGCGAGCTCGATGAACGGCATCACTTCCACGAAAGTTTAGCCCAGCTGGCCGCTAGACAATCACAAGAGCTCATGGAACTCGACGAGCGTCACGCTTCCGAGAATAGGCGCGCTCGACCTCGTGCTCGCAGGGAGCGATCTTAGGCTCCATCTCCTTCTCCTCATCGTCTCGAGCGGGAAGAAAGTGATGTGATCATCTTTCGTCGATCTCCGTTCGAATGACGTGGAATTCCTCCTGCTCTTCCGCCTCTCTTTACGCAGGGAGTCGAAGACATGAATATTGATGATGAGGATATCATCAATACGGAGATACTGTTGCGACCTGAGAGGAGAGATGGGCAGCCAGTTACCTGGACATTGGGTAACTTGGCTAATAGAATTCGACCACCGGTGCAGACGTACATTGGCTCAGGGCTTGGAGGAAAGGAGAACCAGAGACCGCGGTGAAGTGGCCAGATAGACTGGGTCATAAACTGTTTCGAGTGGCATTTCCGGTCTTATGGGAAACTTGATGCCGGATTAGACCCCATTGTAAGAAAATGAGTTGGAAAATATAATGTAATTTTGATGATCGTTCATGTACTTTGCAAAATTGTGAAGACTGAAACGCTTAAAATTGATTATGAACATCTATTAATCTCAATTCTCACAAAATATCTCTTTTCCATCAGAGTGGTGAGTATATCTTCGTTTCAATCTTGTTCGCCAGTCTCTCTCACCTCCTTAATAGTGTGAGCTCATAAAAACCACCAACAGATTGATTTCCACATACTTCGAATCAATAATAATTTATTTGGGAATCTCAAACTGGTCCACGAGCGCCCCAGTCCAGATCACAATTCGCTACCTTCCACCCTAGGCCTACCACTTCACACTTTGTTCTTCTCTGCACTATTATAAATTTCTACCAAATTCACGTTTTTAAATAACAACACAGAAACGATATTTGCCCTCGCCTCTTTCAAAATGGAAACCATGACATCGTCCATAACATCAAATGAGATCACAATAACGTCTCCATCCCCTCAACTTCAAACCCTGAAAATTTCTAGCTCATTATCAGATATACCCTCGTACGCCTCTCCGTCTCCCCCCCCACAAGCAGACTATCTCATTCAAATACTAACAAATACCAGATCATGCTCGTCATTATATCCGTCATCAGCATAAACGTCTACTTCGCCAAGAACAACGACTACAGATCAAAAGAAGTCGAACTAATGGAAGAAGGGCGATCCTCATCCCCCGAATTTTCTTCCATGTCTGAAGATCGAGGAAGAGAAAGGCAACCAAAATGTTTGAGTGATGAGTGGGAGGCCGCGGACTTAGTCGGGGGACGGACCGGTTCAGATTGTGGTACGCTATGAGGTAGATTTGATCTATAATTTTTTGATTTCCTCATCACAAAAAAAAAAGAATACTCCACAAAATTAAAAATACGAGCGGTAGAAAACATGCCACCAATTATACATGCGTCTGCGATAACAGCAGCAATTCTGCTTGGCACATCTATAGCAGAAGATTCCAAACCAGCGCTACAAACAACAGATGGGAAATTGTCGAAGAAACAATGGGATGCCATCGTCAGTCTCTACCCAAACGCCACCCACCAATACCAAAAAAAATTCATTGACTAACAAAGAAAACAACGCACAGACAACCGCCATAGTCTTCGCCGCAATCTTCCTCCTCGGTCTCCTCATCTACCTAGTAATGATCATCTGCGAAGCGGTAACAGCACGCCGCAAGAAACGCGCCGAGGTGGAAAGACAAAGGAAGAGAGCTATACGAATGCGAGATTTGGATAGGGCGAAGGAGAGGCCTAGTGAGAGGATGCAGGAATGGGGAGGTAGGGGAGGTGGTGTTCAGCCTGCGGATTGCGGGTAAATTCTATATAAATTTATTGCTACGTTTGAGTCTTGGCTGGCATACAGCATTTGATCGCGGCAAATCATTTTTGGGGTTTCTATATTTCCATATCGATGATATTGTGTTCAAAGAATGAGCCTCTAGAACTGGATCGTGGTTGGGTGACGGGTAGGAATGTATGGTAGTGCAAATGCCGAGAAATGGCTACTATCAAGGTCTCCATCTAAATACCACAGGAAACACAAGGTGTTAGACTTCTAAATAAGACTGATCATCCTGTATATTTTCATAGGGAACTCTCAATGGCGCCTGTGATTTTTGACCCGGAAGCTATCCGCAACCATCCACTGAACTATTTGGCGGCGTTCTGGAGCAAGAACTATCATGGCAGCCAGGATTCTGAAGTTGTTCGAATACCAGTAGGAGGCTTCAGTATTCTGTTTGGACTTCTTCAGACTAATGCCAAACAGGAGATCCTCCTCGCATACTGCTTCATAGCCTGCACCGTTTGGGCAGTGGCGATACTAGCAACTGCTTTATTGTGCCTTCTCTTGCGATACATCGACGGCGATCAGAATACCGATACGGGATTCGCAATCAGCAATGGCAGAAGGAAATGGAGAGGGAAAAGGCGAGGTTATGGCAGTAGAGATAGTGGAGACTCGAGAGAAGACTGGAGAATATTGGGAACGCAGGCGCATAGTTTGACTTGGGATTGGAGTCAAGAAAGTAATTAGAATGACACGGAAAAGAAATCGAAACGATGTCGCAGTTTCCTGATTATTGTGCTTTCCGTATTTTGATCTCGATATTGCCCACTTGAGCGAGTATTGCAACGAGGAATGGCCAGCATCGCTGGCGTTGCTTCTGTCAAAAACGAACAACGCTTCCTAGGGCACATAAATGAAATCAAAATCAATATACCTGCAGCTTGCAGACGCTGTCCGCTAAGGGCAATAATATCTTGAATACCATTTTCAGTGTTGTGATTGTTTTGAAAAGGCCCAGGCGGACCCACCGGACAAGCTCAGGAACAAACCCCTCGTCATCAACTCCACCCAGCTCCAAGCCATCCCGGTATCATAGTTCCATACTCGCGCAACTATATCTCGTCCGCCTTGTCCTTAGCAAGAAGCATACCACCATGCTTGCTACAAACAAGATCCCTTCTTCTACCGGATGAGAGCATTCGACAAAGGGCTGAGGACTGCCCGCGATGCTCCCGACTCCAAGCCTTAGCTTCACCATTCCTTCCGTCCAGGACGATACTGTTCTTCAATGTCGAATCTACCACCCGTCTTGCCTTGCCCCAACTTCTATCCCGCAGATAGTCAACTGGAACAAGAAGGCTGCCATTGTTGCTCATCCATACGCGCCGTTGGGAGGATGTTACGATGACCCGGTTGTGGATATTATTGCAGGGACAATTCTCAAGCAAGGTTGGATTGTTGGAACTTTCAATTTCAGGTATACATATCTCTCCGCATTCTAGAAATGGCCTCTGCTAATATTCTGACACGTAGAGGGGCAGGGGCCTCGAAAGGGCGAACGTCATGGCAGTCGAAGCCCGAGCAGAGTGACTACATCTCTTTCATAGGATTCATGGTCTTCTACTTGCACCTCCTCTCTCCACCTCAAGCACCTCCAAATCAGCCAATATTTACGCGTTCTGATTACGACCTGACTCCCGTACCCTCCCAAGCTTTACCACCGCCCCATACCGAGCACTTGTCCCCCAAATCAAGCCGTCCGTCGATAACTATACAATCAGAGCGAAGCGATGGAAATCCTCGTTTACTTCTCGCTGGCTATTCATACGGGGCTCTGATCACATCTTCTCTACCGGCAATTCTGAGCTCGATCATTGCCCCATTCCAAAATCCGCTTCCAGCCTCAGCACATGCTGAAATCCGTCTTCGAGCCGAGTGCCTCGCAGCCCAGCAGAACGAGTCAATGCACCAAAATGTATCATCGCTTCTCGAGTCCCTACATCATCGACGCGGACGAAGTTTAGGAGCCGATGATTTACTACACAGCCCTAAGATCCGTGGAGGTGTTCGAATGGGAGGAGATGAGGATTCGAGACGAGCTAGCCATGACTCGTACCGCTCTAGGAGTTCGTTCACGATCGAAACACCGGAGTTGGTTAGAAAAAGTGTCGATCGAGTGCGTTCTATTACACGAGCAAACAGGTTTTCGCCCAGGAGACAAGATAGCCACGGATCCATTGCCTCGTACAAAAGTAAAAAGGGCGAGTCGGATCATTCTCTTGATAAAAAAACGAAAGATGAAGAAGTTGAAGCACCGACTGCGAAAGCAATAAAAGAAATTCCTAGCATTACACACGGTTTACAGATATCATACCTGCTGGTATCTCCTCTGCAGGGCTGGGTCAACACCTTGGCAACCATGTGGAGCACCAAATCCGCGGGGAAGGACAATATACCCGAAAACGAGATGAAACTTGTTATCGATCCCACGTTGGCACTCTACGGCGACAATGATGTGTTCGTCAGTGTGAAGAGGCTAAGAAGCTGGGCTGGAAAGCTTATGGGTGCTGGAAAGGGTGGCAATGGGCAGTTCAGGCATAGGGAAGTCGCCAATGCTGGCCATTTCTGGCACGATCATGATGCCTTGAAGATTCTGCAAGAAGAAGTCAGGGACTTTGTACGCGGTTTATGAAATGAACGCTTTAGTAATGAGTAATAGATCAAATGCGAATCAGTGCCTCTTATCCCCATGGGTCGACCAAATGTCTGGAATATGAAAATAGGAGTAGAAAGGAGTTTCATCTGAACATGAATGAGGCTCTCACGCTGGCCACATCTTCCTTATCGTAGTACTCTACTGCAAGATTTCTGAAAACTCTCTGATGTACCCAAATTACTGAAAGATTGTTCTACATTGATAAGAGTTTATAGAGTTTATAGCAAATTATGTCATGGTGATCTTCCGAGAGCTTAACTAAATTACAGCACACTAAAAACGCCGACACCGACCCCTCCAGGGAGAGATCGTGGCGGGGTACGCGGGGTTGTAATGTTTTACCTATATTCAGACATTCGGGAAATAATATTAAATGCCATAAAGACGTACCTTTGTTGAAACAGCGCATGCGAATTTTTAAATGACAATTACCGCAATTGGGACCTTTATCAACTTCGCATAAAGGGGCAAATACGAAGGTCTTGGCGAGGCTGCGCCCCCTGTGTTTCGCCTCGTACTGTACAAATACGACGATACCTCACTCCAAAAACCTCCACGCTTCTCATCCCAAGTCTAAAGAACCCTACACATTCGCTACTCACATTCGTTTATATAATTTCAACTGCAAATATGTTCACCTCCACTTTCGTTTTCCCCGTGGTTAAGCTCGCCGAGAGCGCGTTCAATCAGCAAGGCTATGAATTCAAAGGTACCCTCTCTTCATCCCTTTCTCCTAGAACGAATCTGACATCTAGGGAAAGTTGGTGATGCCTGGAAATGCGATGAATGCTTCGAAGCGCCTCGAGACCACAAGCTCTGCTCCATCTGCCGCGCCAGATGGGTAAACGAAGTCGGCCATATCGACTACACAGACTACTACGAGAAATGCCTGAACCAAACAATGGGAACCGCAGGCTTGGTATTGGGACCGGCGTCTATGCTTGCGAATGCGAATTTGGACCTGTGGACCTCGGGACCGGTTGCTATGAAGGTTTGTTCCCACGAGGAGAGTAAAGTCGGACTGGACTAACAGCATAAAAGATCACGATGAGCTTAGCTTCCTTCGTCCCGGACTTCCTACGTGTCTCTCCACTCTGCAACTTCATCTTTGAATTTCTGCTACTTTCGATTGCTGGAATGGCGCTGTCGGTCATATTTATGGGGTTTACAATGGCGGGGTTCATGATGGCTGTGAACCCGAATTCGGAGAGGCATTGGAGGCATATGACGCCTAGTGCCATGGTCTTGTCAGTTTTGATGGGTGTATACTGGGCTTACCTTGGACTCGGTGGAACGACGGTTGGGGATATGGCGTTGGTGTATGGGCCGGCAAGTTTTGGGGTGTGTTGCTTTTTGTTGGTGCGCTGCATGAGGGAGAGTGCGAAAGAGGAGGGTGAAGCATTAGCGAAGTTTGATGTGGAGGAGAAGATTGTGATTTAGGGCAAGCTGTATATTTCGGCGGGGCACATAGGTTGTGAATAATAATGAGGCCTGATCTAGGGTATGGATTGAGTTAAATGATAATGTTGATACCACATTGCTTTCACCTCGAGTAATAGTGTAATACCTTCTGTCAGCTTAAGGTAGCCAGAGTACATCTCCTCGGCGTCTCCAAGTATGGACAGATTTGGAGAGAAGGAACAGGGTTTGAATTCGACTTGCAGGCATATCGAATTGCCAAGATGACTCCTCAGCAGAGCGCATCGGGGACTGATTTTCTGTGATGCAACAAGATGTTCTAGGAGCGCTTATACCAGCCGTGCAAGTTTCTTATTAGTCCACTGAGGTAGCAGAACTCGTGTATTGATTATAGCCTCTAATAAGCTAGTGACTGGGCTGCTGCCTTTGGTGATAGTATGTCAAGCGTCACCTGAGATCTTTGATTGATATTCGTAGGTAAGTGGCGCTGAATTGTTCAATCCTTGATTTCCCGTACGGCAGCTCCCCCGGTAGTTCTTTCATCCAAGCTACAGTTATACTTTTCCTCGTCATCGCTACCTTTGTCCGTAATAGACTCTTGGCCATCAGAGTCGACGAAGAATTCTTCCTCATCCAGATGTCTGAAGACCCGGTAAAATACGACGGCCGAGATATAACCCAGAACGGAAGGTACTGCAAAGTCCCACACTACAGAGAATTAGTACCATGGCCTTCTCAGATAGTAGAGAGTAGAGTGAAAATAAGATGATTGGTGAAGCCTAGCATAGCAAAGTCAAGGATGCGAGACGAAGGAGAATAATTAAGTACCTAGGTAAGGGTCTTTTATGGCATCAGCGGCGACAAGGCCAATCGCAGTGGAGATGGCCGTCATGAAAAGTGAGAGAGCCATAACGAAGCCCCTCATGTGAACAGGGGCGCGGGAATATGCGATTCCGTAGGCAGTAACGTTGACGAAGACTTCAGAAGCTGCTCCAATACCAATTGGGATTGCACTGAGCCAGAGCGAGAGATGGGATACATCATGGCATTTATCAGCGGTTGTTCTGAGCATTCATCAGCACTTGGAGAATCCAAAGACGTATTTGGATATGGTAGTACTTACGCATAATTACTACAGGGTGAAGTCTTGTAAATGAAATACATAATGATGGCGTATGCTGCCCCGCCTGTTGCAGCAACAAGGAATCCAAAGGTCATCCGTGCGATCGGGCTAGACTGGAGTCAGCATGTATTTGAATTGACATTTGGGAAGCAGAGCTCTTCACACAACCCGAATACACAGATTAAGAGCTTAGCTCCTGACATATGTCAAGACTGAAGGGGGAGTGTTACGAACCCAAATCTGATTTTGAACCTGTTTCGTAGCAGTGGATAAACGAGATGATTCATAGTCGGAATCAAGAGAATAATCACAAAACACTGCAAATTTTCACAGTCAGCATTAGCTAGTCAAGAAATTATCAGAATCTTTGAGAGTAGGAGATCTGAGACAGTCAAGAAAGGCATCAAATCTGGCAAAGTGCCCAAGAGGGAGATAAAATGCTCTGGGGGTTTGCTTACATTGATATTGACGAGCACGTCATTGGGAACCCCATTCGAAGTCAAAGCAGACGTTTGTGTGTTGGCTGCTACTCCTAGGCCAAAGTCGTTAATTTGCTGGATTGGGAAAAATAGGAAAACTCCACAGGCCACCATGGTCCGACGAACGTCTTCAACCTGAGAACCCCAAGAAGTCAGTCCTCGTGCACCGCGTAAGAACGTAGATAGGTGAGAAAGGAATAACTTACAAATTCGTCGGTCCAAGTTACAATCCGGGAATCACCCTCAGCAGCCAAACTCGAGGGCATTGCCCGTTTCCAATAGCCCTTGCGGCCAATCCCACGAATGCCCGCTTTCTTCAGTGCGAGGAAGTTGACTTTAATGAAATCGCCCAGCGCGCTTCCACCCGGAGCCATCTTTACGAGACGCCTGTTGACGAGGAACAGTAACCCTGGAAGCATGAAGTAGATAAGTCCTGGCACAGAGTATGCAGCCCAGTATCCAACATCCTTTGCTAGGTAGGCAGTAGCAACCGCGAGAAAAGCTCCCAGATTAACCACGAGGTAAAACCCTAGATTTGTAAGACTCATGTTTCGGAGGATTTAAAGAGATAAGACCTACAAAGCATGATATTCTCCGAGGTCATCTCAGGATCAACAATAGCCTTGCTTCCGTTGCTCATGCTTATGACATGAGCTTTTCTATGCGGATTCTGATCTTGACCCAGACAATCAGCTATGTTCTTTCAAGAATACATGGAAGTTGCTAGGGTGACCCTCTTCTCGGCGATTTGTGACCCTTGGTCGACCGAAATGAGGGTCTACTTTGTTATCAACCTACCTAGGACTGCTGGGGCAATATTCGGTTTGAATAGAGAGGTACCAACGGCTAGCGTATAAATGCTCACTGCGAAGGGTCCCATAGAACGGCCGGCCTGGAGAAGGCTAGGAATGACCGACATAATCAGAAGAGCATGTGCGATCCCGCATATGAAAACTCCGATGCAGATAGATTTGAAGCGACCGAGTTTTGCATCAGCAAGCCAGCCTCCAAAAATGGGTCTTTCGGATCAAAGTTGTTAGCCTATGTAACAGGAAACAGATCTACCCAAAGCGCTAGGTCCTGACGTTATATTATCAAACGACAAAACTTACAAGGCATAAGTTAATAATGTAAAAGAATTGCTAATGGCCGTAGCTACGACCGGTCCCTCTCCCAACGCTCCAGCAGTCTCCTGAGTTCCTCGTGGTGGGGCTCTGAAGACAATTTTAGCAGTGAGCCTTGTAGATGGAAACCAGGCATCATATTCACCCTGCGCCATTTCCACCATCCGGGAGCTTAGCTCTGATGAAGTTGTTGAAGATCTGTACGCAGCCATAATACGAGGCACGTTCCGCTAACTCTACTGCACAAAGCAAGTACGCCGTCCACGGCAGTGAGCCTGCGATCCTGGGTAGAGTTTCGAGCTCTTCATCGGTAGGAATGACATGTCCGTACTGGTCTAGATTGTCGGGCTCAGGCGCGAGGGCAGCAACGACTCCTGCAGGCGCTGTGGCGGAGGTGTCGGCCATGATGATCGACTCAGAAAATATCAGACAATGCGTCCTGAATGAGAACGAAATATGACTTGGTTAAGGTTGCGAAGGCAATTTAGAATTGCAAGTGAAGTACTTGGTGGCGTTTTGAAAAGGGAGAAGGTTCACGAGAAGGTGAATGTGCGAGAAGTATCATTCTCATCGCTTCCAAATTCACCAGTCGCGCACAAAGACGGCCGATACTGCCCAAGGTCTTCGATCCCAAATCAACCATGGGGTTAGGCTTCACCTTTGCAAAGGTCCGAGAGCATATGAGCTTCAAGGCTTTGAAGCCTTTCAGGAAAGGCAGGTTTTTGCACAAGATTTGCGAGTAGTCTGTAATGAAGATGATGCTAGCCACTTGGGCTACTGCATAGGCAACTCGATATAAAAAGCATGCGGAATCCTAAGAATCTCATATTTAGAGACGTTACATGGCACGCGTAAACAACAACGAGCACGGGTCCGGCTTACATATACGATGACAGACATCATCCGGCTGTGGTAGACCTCCTGTCTAAAAGCTTGCCACAAATGGCAAGACTTGAGGCCAAAAGTGTATTTTCAGACGGCAAGCACGATTTCAGCGTCAAGTAAAATCAATACAAACAAGTGAATCAGGAGCATTAGGATTGATTAAGTAAGTAAATGATGAGCAACGGACTTGATTTGGCTCTCCTTTGTTCTCCCTAGATGTTCCTGAGTGCTGGGCTCAGATACAATCTCAGTACTACTAGGGAGGAGGAAGTCGAAGCCTTGACGTACGCGCAATGAAAAATTATGGCATAGGGGAAAACCTGGGCGTTGTGATAGGGTTGTGAATATCAACATATCTCCTCCGCGACAGCCGGAAGGCTATGACTACGCTTTTGATACAACACGATGATGCTGGAACTTTGAAAATCGACAGAGCGAGAGAGTAGAGCCATTAAATTCGAGACAGGCCCATCATATTTCCCAGATATGGTGGATTTGGTAGACGGCTTTTCCTCGATGTCATCGTCGAGGCGCCTGTCACACCCCATGCATAAGATGCTTTTCTTGTCGACTGAATGGCATCAAAACCTTATTGACATGTAGCATCTGCATCGAAGGACTCCTGATTCAACGCCCCTCCGCTTCACGGGGGGAGGGGCGGCGAATTTAAAGAGTCTATCGCCAGCGAGTTTCGTTGTTGATGGAAAAGCTCAGAGTGGGTGAGACGTTGTTGAAAAAGCGAATTACCTGGGTATTGCCTTTACTTTATTGAAAATCTAGCCCCATAAACTTGGCCGTCCCGCTCTGAAGTTCAATATCTACGCAAAGCACCGCCAAACAGCTCTCGCCATCAGTAGTCTTCTAGAAATTTCTGATGTCTAGAACAAGGATGTATAGGGTGAAACGAATCCCCGAGATCACTGATGATAGATCAAGACGTCAGAGAGCCCTTGCTGTTATTCTTGGAACAAACAGTAATGTGAAGCAGATTGCCTACCGCTTCACATCAATTGTCAGATGCGTTGTTCCGCTGTGAAGGAGTGGAACTGCTCTAAGGAAACCTGGAGAAAGACCCACCTGAACTTTAGAGCAAGGAAATGAAAATGAATGCAAGGAAGGAGGCTAGTAGATTTAGTTGATGCTACTACATACAAACCTGTAACCTAATGCATACTATTGAGGTATCTTGAAGATTGAGTAGGCCACGTTACGACTTTGCTAGTCTTGCGGCTTTGAATTTACTCATCTTTTTCGGGCCACCTTCCTCTTCAGTACGTGGTACAATCTCGTTCTCTTCCTCTTTCAGAAACCCCCCCTCGCGCTGTATCATCCTGTTGCGCACCTTGTGGTACTCAGTGGCAACTTCCTGGTGTAGTAGATCAGGATCTAGTTCATCAGGCGGTGCAGCTGAGGTATCTAGTGGAATATCGCGCTCGACAATCTTAGAGGCTACTGTCTTCCCTTCTGGACCTGCAGGCGTTACTCGAGTTCGATCCGGTGCCTGGTATTGAATAGGTCCAGAGAAAGGCTTCGGCGTTGAAGGTGTGGCGGGCTGCAACGACAAGGCTGGAGTAGGATGGCTAGGAGATATTTTGTTTGTAGTATTATTGCCAAAGGCATTGCCACCAGCACGGTCGAGTTTGAAGCGTGAGGCCTTCTTTGGCTTTGGTGCATCAGCTTGAGCAGGAGCAGGAGCAGGAGCAGGAGCAGATCGCTCAACAATATCACTGATAGGAGCAGTCTTCTTTGTCGACAAGTTGGAAGGCGGCTTGGGAGCCGGAGATACATCGATTTCTTCCGAAAACCTAACAGACTTCTTCGCTTCGTTGGCTGGTCGATCTGAGCTGTCGACTAGGGTTGAGTCTTTGACAGTAGGCTTCTTGGCTGGGGCTTCATCCTTGTTGATTGAGATACGGCCGATACCTTCCTTCACGATGTCGTAGTCACTTGGTTTCTGGCCAACATTCTCCATCATCCTGACACCAAGTCTCTCTTCCAGCTCCATCATTTGACGTCTCAGCTCGTCGTCTACAGCTCTCCCAGTCGATCTGCCGTAGTCATCCTCGCTGCTTGATCCGTCTTCCTCGTCTTCATCGTATTCGCCGTCGCTCCAGTCACTTCCCTCTTCGAAATCTAACTCCGCCACCACCGCTCCAACTTCTGACATCCCATATTGTAACATCTCTCTGCGGAGGGCAGCATCTTCGGGAGACTCATCTGTAGGAATGAACGGAGGTTCAGAAGGCCTCAAATCTTGTTGCTTTGCCATGTTCATGATATCTTCAATTCTCTTTGCAGTCCGGGACTTCTCTGGCTCATGGCCATTTTTTGTATCTGAGGAGAATTTAACGCCCTTCTTTGCGGGTTCGACGTCTGGCGGGGTGGTTTCTAAGCCGTTCTCCGGAATGGCCTGCACATCTCGTGGTTCGGGCGAGCCTTCGGGTTTCGGCAGGTTCTGAATGCCAGCTTTCTGTAGAACCTCAAGCAGTTGAGGCTTCGCGCTCCCGGGGGTTGATAGTCGGCTCGATGTGACATTCCCTTCCTCGTCCAACTCCTCCACAATCTCTGTCAATGGCAGACCTTCCTCATTTCTAACGTCAGGTGTGCTTATTATAGTCGCCGATGCAAGCTTGTTCTCCGCGACTTCGAGTTGCTTTTGAAGCTGGAGGGCATTCTGCTCCACGTAGTCGATGCGCCTGTCGAGTAGGTTTACGATTTGCGCTGGTGTGCGTGGAGGTGTGCCCAGTATTTCGCTAACTTCCTTCTGATTGACAAGCTTGCCTTCGTAGTTTCGCGCAAGTTCTATCAGTTGTTCCTGGTTGGGAGGTGGCTGTTTTGCCAAAATTTCCTCCTTCAACCCCTCATATTCTGCCTCCCAGGTTTGCCAATGTCGCAAAGATTTCCGCAGCTCCTCTATATTCTCCTCGAGAAGGCGCCGATGCCTCTCCAAGTCTAAGAAGCTGTCCTTCACCGTCTGCGCCATCTTTTCCCTGATACAGAGCTCGAAGCGGTGATTTGGTATTGCAATTTCTGGAAGAGGAAGTCGCGCTAAATCGAAGGCCAAGCGAGGCGGTGTTTTGCCTGCCCTGCAACCAACCCTGCAACCCTGCAACGTGCTGCATGCAACTCTTGCAAATAAATTGTTGATATTGTTGGATAAGTATTGACCTTATGAGCTTGAGACCCCAAATAATTATTGCATTGTAAGGGGAAGTAAAGCACAAGTCAGTATTCATCGACCAACCTAGTTTTCGTCTCTGAAACAAGAAGCATGTGAATCCAACTTTTTCTTCGGACTGGATGTCGGATCCAAGATGTAGCATTGGGACAAGATTCACTAACTTCTGGATTCATTTTCTCTGGCGTATCTTTCATATTTCAGATGGAAAATTGCAATCATCCTGCGTTGGTCTCTTTCGTTCCCGTATCCATCGCTGCTGTCTCTCCAGTCTTAGGTTTTGATTTCACGATCACCTTCTCTTCGCTCGAGAGTTTACCAAAAGAATTGGGCAACGAACACCTTCTCCTTCCGCTTTTCTTCGGTACATTTCTCCTCGGTTCCTCGCCCGACTTTCGTTTCCTTTTGCTCCGTCTTCTTCAACGACTCATGAATTCGACAGCACAATGCTAGTGCCTAAAATACGAAAAGGCTCTCCCTCAAATCCCTCAGCAATATTTGATTGCTTCAATGATCCATTTATTTTCCATCCCAGCGATCTATTCCCTCTATCGTTAGACTTGTGGTGTCATATGGGAAGCAGTATACGAAGACCTCAGCCTTCCAAGCTTTGCACAGGTATCCATCATAACCGTACCCGCAGTAACTTTCTAGCAACAGCCAGCTTCGAAGCCGATCCAGCAGCCTTCCCCAGTCCAGACGCCTATTGCTTCAATTACTCGCGGGCCACCCCACAGGCAATGCTTCCAAATCATTCCAGCGGCAACCTCACCCTTCAATATAGCGAAACATCGAACTTGCTCCCGACCACATCTGGCTAGCACATGGAGACTCCTGCAGTAAATTGAAATACGCCTTCGACGAAGACTTCGTTTTGGTCAAGACCTCTCTGGATTCCCGTGGTCAGGCCCGGATTGGCTCTCTTTCATATTCGTGGTGCGTCACTACCCTCGAAAGGTCGGGCCGATTCTATTTTGTGATAAAGGGAGCTCTCGCGACGTGTCCATGATCCTAAGGACGTAATAGTGAAATGACGTGTTGGCACTACCAAGACTCCAAAATACAAAATTTGTAGTCAGAGCAAACTCGACGTAATAATGAACTTTAGCCTCCGCTAGCGCCCCAGTATGTCTATAAGAAAAGGCATTCCTTCTTCCTTTTTGACTTTTTTTCTTTTCTTCTTCACCTCCCGTGCTTTTGTCTTGCTATTCTACCTGTATGGATCCAGGTATCGTCTTGGCTGGGCAGTCGAATGGGTTGGGCACTCTTTTTTCATTGCTTGTTCTGACTTGTGCAGACTTGTGAAGAAGATGGCGGGAGGCTTGGTGGGAGCCATCAGCTGTGTGGTTAGTAGTAGTAGCGGAAAGAGGTAACTTTTTGATAGTCGAATCAATGCAGCAATGTAGTGTTTTGGATTTAAGAGTCAATGCCCTTGCACACGCGGATGCCACTGAAGCTTCCACTGCCATGCTTTGACGGAGGACCCTCTTACTTTTTCGACCGTCAATATTCACCTTCACAGTAATCTCTCATAAGAAGTGAGGCAGCTTCCCACGGGCCAATCTTTCTTCACTTGCCAGTGCCGTTCTCCCACCAAAGGTGAAGTATGCTGTCGCGGCATCCAGCATAGTGTTCTCGCCATCCAAATTGGGCGTTCATTCTCTCGCCGCGACTTGTATTTTCACCGCGGCATCTCGTCCCAAGTTATATTCACCTTTAACTCCCTTTCGCAGTACCAATTCTACGTCAAATCAATTGACTCCCATCCCCGCCCCACTTCCAAGCGACTGAAAAGATTGTAAATGGCTCTGAATATTTGATTCACTAGTATAAATTTTAATAAGTAACTTCTTTTGACAAACTAGACTGCGAAATTGACTCAGTAGGTGAATACTTCTCAAAAATTGGGAATTTTCAATTAACGATAATGTAGCTTCCATCTCAAGTCAAACCAACCAAGACTCACACCTCCACTTCCATCACAATCGCAACTTCAAACAACCTAGACAGCTATTGCCGCCACAGTATATTTCCAAATCCGGAATATTCGGAAATATTAAATTAACAATGGTGCAGCTGCTACCTCAAGTCAACCACAATTCCTCTCTACACTTCAACCTCATCTTTCACCAACAAAGGCCACAATATTCGGCCCAGTCGACTCGGCTCCATCCTCTGGTCTTCCTTCGGAGACCTGCAACTACACAATCACGACCACAACTTCCAAAACCAACCTTCACACAACTCAATTTTTTCATACACAAACACACCCAAGCTCGACAGAAACAGGAATTGTCGTAAGGTGATGGGTAGGAGAGTTGGGAACCTAGAAAAAGCCTTTGAGCATTGGCAACCTTTAGGAGCTATGCCTCATTCAATTGTCTCGTCGACGGGCTCAGACCACGGAACCGTCCCTTTCCTTTTTTTACCTGTCCCTTTTTCTCTTTTCTTATTTATTACTTGATACCTTTTTTTCTCATTAGAGCATAGAAATTTCAACATATTACAACAGGTTATCGATGCGGTATTGCTCATGTGAAAACTTCCCGTGTGAAAACTCCCCGTGCTTAATTAGATTATTCTCACTTTGCAAACTCCTCCGATCCTGTAAATAATTTGACAATTTAGTAAGGAAATTTACGATCAAGATCTGATAAAGTGTCCTAAACTACAACTTTATCTATTACTTCTTCGGGGGCGCATCCACAGACCAGATGAACATTCACGATATTCGACGGAAGCAGCCTATAACGATAGCGATCTTCAGGGTTAGAGAGCCCGCGATTTAGCGAGCAACGACTAAAATTACAGTGATCTCAGTGGGAGCAACGTAAATTTAGTAGAATTGAAATGACCCATTAAGACATAAGCCATGATATGTTGGGTTCGAGTACATTTAGGACAGTTGGGTGTGTGACAGAATGCTTCACAGGGCACCGTATAGGTGGCTTGTGATTGCATCGTAGATCGAAGTCGCGCACTACGGAGTCCCATTTCTGTTCAGCAGAAACTTCCAATTGATACGACGAGCACAGATTTAGTAGCACAAGATGCAGGGAAGTACCTAGGTAGGATTCCTGCGGAGTAATAGATGTATTTACAAGATATCAAGCGCGATGATTACACAAGAACGTAAACACCAGGAGTTGCACAAGAGAGCAGAGCCTCGACACCTGGGTGTGGGTTGAATTTCGTCTGAGGTGTGGGGGCGGGGGTTTGGAGTTGCAATCACTGTGCGCTGTTGTGATCTCTCGAAGACGAAAACGAAAACGGACGAATCACAGATCACGAATCACAATGTAACTCTCCGGCGTAGATACAAGCAGAAACACAAGTGTTGCAATGCAAAATAGCCACAGACGAAGTATTAAGCGCGAAGAGTTACACAAAGAATGCGCCACCGCCGGTGGGAGATTGGGATCCGCGTCGACTGCATTGTCTGATGAGCCTCTGACAGCGGGCGGTGTTGCACCTCGGCAATCAGAGCCAATCAGTGAGCTGAGATTCACCATGCAGCTTTTGTCGGATGTCTCTCCGATGTTGCACAGTGCACAGACATCCGAATGCGTCCTAGGCGTACAACTTTTACCGCGGGTAAGGTATTCGCTTCTTCGTTAGCTTTGTTTACATGGCATAAATCCAACGCGTCCATCCGCCTCCTCTTGTCTTCCTCCGCAGTTCTGCAACCACACAACCATACAACCCTCACCACCCAACTTCCAAAACTCTTTCCACAGTTCTGTTTCAATCCAGCCAACATCAACCTCTCTTCATCGAAGAATTGGATGAGCAAAATGCCTCATTCAATTGTCTCATCAACGGGTTCCGACCATGGAACCGTGTCTCCAGACTCCACCACCTCTTTCAACCCCGAAAGAGACGCGACGATGTCGTCTGATTTCAACCTCAATTACACTCGCAAGATCCCAGCGCTTCGCTCTGCTTCGAAGAAGTATGGTCGCTGGCAAACAGGAACGGGAACACTTCCTACGCCCTTTCCCGACTATGTCATCAACACGTCCGCCATTGGACGCATTTTCCCCGAATACTCATCTGGTAGCTCCGACAACAGCTCCAGCTTCTCCCTCAACCTTAGTCGTGCCCCTCTCCAGAAAAAGGCACACACCAATACCACCAATACCACCAATACCAACACCCATAACAACAGGCCCAAGTCGCCAATTTTGGATGCTTTGCGCCCACTATCTCCGCCAAAGGAGAATATACCACCCGCTGTTGAACATCCCCAACACGCCCGCGTCAGTAACTACCTTTCTGCCACCAACACTCCGCCAAAGGAGAAATCTTACTTCCCTCCTACAAAGGAGAATCTACCATCCGCTGTTGAACATTCTCAACAAGCCCGCGTCAGAAATTACAACACTCCGCAAAAGGAGAATCTACCATCTGCATATTCACAGCGGACCCGCGCGGAAATGCAGCCTCGTGTGGATGACGATTCCAACCTTTCCATAATGTCCCACAGGAACTCGCGCTTTCAAATCGCATCGCCCAACGTCTCTTCCAAACGCACGCAAAATACTACTCCTCTCAAACCTACTCAACACACTGCGCTTACCTCGAAGACGACACAGCATTCTACTCTTATCAACCCTACTCAAGACACTGCGCCTACCTCGGAGACGACACAGCATTCTACTCCTATCAACCCTACTCAGCATTCATTTGCTGTCCCAGCCGCTACCTCTACTTCTGAGACCAACTCGGCAACCCTTAACAACGGCGTCCCCGTCACAACCAATGGCGGCCGCGTTCATGCTCGTCGCAACTCCAAAGCACTTATCCACGCCGCTTCTTTCGGCCCCGTCCATTCAATTCCAATTCCAGAGGAGGAGGAAGGAATTTATCTTTTGATAGAACTCTTGAAGAACCGTGTCGCCAGAGTCGAGGCGGAGAATACGGAGTTGAAGGACTTCAAGGAGTCCAACATCCAGCTCAAGGAAGATCATCAGCAGCTGAGCACCCACTACAACGAGATCAAAGAGTCTCACAACCAGCTTAACGCGGACCATGAGCGGTTGATCACCCATTACAACGAGGTCACGGAGTCTCACAACCAGCTCAACGCGGATCACGAGCGGTTCATCACCCATTACAACGAGGTCAAGGAATCTCACACCCAAATCCAGGAGGACCACGAGAAGTTGATCGCCCAGTACAAGGAGATCAAGGAAGACCATGAGCACCTTCTGAACCATTATAAGGAGACCAAGGAGCACTTTATCACCCAGTACAAGGACCTCAAGGAGGATCACGCGCAGTTGGTTTCCAAATACGAGGAGCTCCAAAAGTCTCACAGCCACCTCGACAACCAGAACAAGCTTCTGGACTCGGAAAAAGCACAATGGGCTCTGGAGCGCCGGTCCCTACAGGCACGCACCGTCGCTGAAATTGTTCAACAACAGGCCAACAATCAACATGGCCAAAGTAATCTTCAGCAGCAGGTCCACAATCCACAGGGTCAAAGTAATCTTCAGCAGCAGCTCCACAATCTGCGGGGTCAGAGTTATCTTCAGCCGCAAGCCAACAATCAACAGAGCCAAAGCAGCGTTCAGCAGCAGGTCCACAGCTCGCAGGGTCACGGTAGCGTTCAGCATCAAGCCAACGATTCACAGAGTCAAACTAAGAAACCGGTCGAGAAACCTACCAAGAAGCCGGCCACTCTCTCTTCCTCCGCCCGCCATGTCTTGGATAGCCTTTGTCCAGAGCACAACACAAAGAACTGCATGCTTTGCACCCGTGTCACATCTTTCGGAGACAATACTACTGGAGGAGCACCCATCCGTTCCGCCAACCCCATTCCCGTCTCGAAGCGCATGCCAGTCGCAGCACCTTACGAAGAAGAACCAACTATCCGGCCTTCAGTCGAGCCCTCTCTTGCTCTTTCTACTGTCATCAAGGGCTTGGAGGACGAGATTGCTCATCTGAAGATGAGACAATCTGAGGTACAAAAGCAGTACCAGAACTTGGATGCTTCCCTGGGAAAGAGAGAGCGAAGACGTGTTGGAAGGGAGCTTGAGTCGCTCTTGCAACAACTTGAGTTCAAGGGAGACCAACTGTATGGATTATATGATGCATTGGAGGGTCTCAACTGATTGGGTCTTAAGTGACCGGGAGTTGATTGACCAGGGTTTTTATCATTGTTCAAAATCACCGTCCTGAAATGGATGATTATGCTTGTTTTTCAGCCCTGGTATAGGGCATTGGGTACTCAGTCTTGGGAACTGGGCATTGGCGTTTTTTGCTTGTTCTTTTAAATCATCATCCTGAAGTGGATGATTCTCACGCATGCAAGGGGGCTTTTTGTACTTAGCATATCTTAGATACCCCATTGGCCACAGGCCATCATAGAAGTAGCTTTAATGAATAAATGAAATAAACTGTAAATGTCCCTGATGATGTGAAACAATCTACTCATCCTCATTCACGTGAAGCGTTCCTTTCTGGATCCTCTTAGGATCCGCGGGGCAAAGACAAAGCGGCACTAACGGTCGAGGATTTTGAAAGTCCCACTCGACCCGGCACATTCGATTGAATTTGCTGCCGCTTTTCTGGCCCGTCTACCGTGAGAGTGCGAGTCCAGAACGCGGGATTCAGATTAAATTTCCTGTGATGCGGATGTTGACGATGGCAGCTGGATCCGCCAATCATATATGGTGTTTCATCCTTCAAAGTGCGAGATTGGGCTCCACCTCTACCTCCACCTCCATCTCGACCTCCACCAACGTCGAATATCCTCTGCTTTCGTATCGAGGTATAATCTGCTGCTATTTGCGGAAGTGGCGCTGTAGACTCCAGATGAATCCGCCGCCTCAGTCGTACCATGGCACGGATTATTGTTGTGGGTTCTGAATGTTCCTCTCAATCTGGCGCATTGAAATTCGGTGCCGCATGTTCTACCGCGAGAGCCTCCCAGCGGAACCATGTTCACGAAAGTCTATGTCCCTTTTATTTGGCAATCCTTCAACGCAATGGATTTGTATAAATGATCATAGTGTTTCTTCAACTTCGCATCATCCATTCTCGTTTTTCTTTACTTTCTTTTTGAGCTACCTCCACACTCATTTTTTCTTTTTACAAGTCCAGTCATTACCATCAAGGCTCTATTGTTTGAAGCATTTCCATCCAAAGCAATTTCAAAGTGCATTTACTCCGTCATCAGTATGAAAGGCGCTCATCTTCTCCCCTTCGCTCTCGGCTTGGCTGGTCTCGTCAGGGCCGATGCTGGTGATGTGACCACTACCTACGCCGACGAGGTGGTGACTTCTGTGGTTCTGATCACCACAAGAATTCCCCATGTATATACCATTACGGATAACAAGGGAAGTGTGATTACCAGTAAGCATACCCAATTTGTATAACTGTTCAGTGCTAAGTTTCCCAGCCACGGGCGCACCCACTCTCGCCACCTCCCTCTCCTCGTCTACATCTATCAAGTCGAACGTGACGGTGACTTCACGTGCCAATTCGGGTGTACCAACTGCAAATGCTACTCTCTCAGATGCCGCGTCGACCACTCTGACCGTCTTCGCTACCTCTATCCACACTATCACCAGCTGCGCACCCACAGTCACTGATTGCCCGGCCAGAAACTCCGCATCCGCTGGTGTGGTCGTTACTGATACCATTGCTCTCACCACAGTAAGTAATAGGAATCTAGATTTGAACTTCCAGATCACTAACACGCACTCCTAGACTGTGTGCCCAGTTTCGGAAGCTTCATCTGCCAGCTCCGCAATCCTCTCATCATACTCCTCAAGCACTGCCCTTTCGAATAAGACGACCATCTCAGCCTCTGTGCCACCGACTATTTCTACGGCACCAACAACTCTTCTCACCCAAACTCGACCTAGCCAGGTCCCAGTGACAAACTCAACCTCGGGTTCAGTATCTAGCTCAGCTGCGACCGAGGGCGCTGAAACCACACCTTTGTCGTCGCCTTCAGGCTCAGCAGTGACACCAGTGACATTGCCCACTCTGCCAGTCTCCTCCCCCGCTGTTTCCAACTCGACCTCGGGAACTGCTACCGCCAAGGTTACAGAGAGCTCTACAAGCCCGGTCACGCTCCCGTCTTCAGTCTCAAACACGACTCATTCCGCCCCAGCATCTTCTTCCGGCGCGACCAAGGGAGTTGAGACTTCTTTCTCATCATTCTCAAACTCATCGGCCACATCCAGTGTGCCTATGACAACGTCCACCGTCTACACAACTACGTCATACACCGTCACATCTTGTGCTCCAACAGTGACAAACTGCCCTGCCAAGATCGGTAGTGTGACTACAGAGACGATTGCTCTCTACACAACTGTTTGCCCTGTCGGGGCCACCCTACCCACGACGGTCCCTTTCGCTACTGCTACGGGAACCACCAAGGGAGTTGAAAGCACAGCCTCTCCCTCGTCTTCTGGCGCCACCAAAGGTGTTGAGAGTACGGCTCCTGTCGTATCATCCAGCTCCCCATCTTCTTCCCTTTCGCCACCAGGATATGGTACACCAAAGGAGTCTTCCTCCGGCGCAACTAAGGGCGCTGAGATCACGACTTCTGTTCAATCCAGCTCGCCCTCATCTTCCCCCTCCCCATCTGGCTATGGCCCACCAAAGCTCTCTTCTTCCCTTGCGACTAAGGGAGTCGAAACCACCGCTGTCCCAACTTTCTTGAACTCTACAGCTACCAGTGTGCCGTTGACGACATCTACCGTTTACACCACTACTGCGTATACCGTCACATCTTGCGCTCCTACTGTCACCAATTGCCCAGCCAAAATCGGCAGCGTCACTACTGAGACAATCGCTCTTTATACCACGGTCTGCCCTGTTGGAGCCACCCTGCCCACGACAATTCCCTCTGCCACCTCTACAGGAGCTACCAAGGGAGTTGAAAGCCCCCCTGCTCTCTCCAGCTCTACTGCTCCATTCCTCAACTCAACCTCTGTGGTCGCCATCACCAAGCCAAGCGCGCCCACAACTGAAGCTGATTCAACCGTTACCAAACACGTCCCGAGCACATCTTCGCTCATCGCCAGCGCCAGCTCAACCGGAGGGATCCCAAGCAGCCAAACATCAGGCTCAAGTATCCCATCCGCATCAGGACCCTCCAGCTCCCCCGTCCTCACCACCCCTGGGAAAACTCTCCCCATTAACTCTGCTACTCCCACCGTCAATGCACCTTGCGTGACTGAATACGTCAACGGCGGCAAGATCCCAGCATCCGGTCTTCCCTTCAAGGCTGGCGCTAGCATCACCATGGACGGTACCATCTACACTTTTGCCCAGAACGCCACTGGAACCGTTGGTATCATGCCAACTGAGCAAAAGAACTGCACTCTTGCTACTCCGACGCCAAAGACCCCAACTGCCTACTACAAGTTCTAAATTACCAGTAACTTGTCCTTAGAAACGATATAAAAGGCCTCAACTCTCAAGATTTCACTTCTTACTTTCCTTGAACAGACTTTTGGGTTGCATAGTACAGGAGTTTTGATATCTTGATGCATTTTGCGGGCTGGGCGGACACGAGATTTTGAAATGAAAATTTCCTTTATCGTGGACCGGATGGGCATGCAAGCGTAGCGTAGCGTTTGGATATTTTTTTGGCATTTATATCGAAAAGGATATCAGAGACAGCTGGACATGCTCGGACAATGATAGCAAGAATATCATTGAAATTACATCTTGACTTTTGATCTGCAACGTGAAAGAACCTCACCGTGATATTGAATTCTTATTCTCTGTTCGGTAGTGAATAATATTGTTACTCACTCTCGAGAATTCCCTTCAAAATGCCCCCATTCTCCCACCTTCGATGCTTATTGCCTTCGTTTGAATTATTATCCATGAGTCAACATCCGAGGACAAATGCCACGCAGTTACAGTTGTCGTTGCCGCACAGCCAGAATTCCACGTCATGTATTCGCAACCCCAATTTCCTTGTAAAACACGCACAGAACATTTCGTTCGCTCCTCCACTCGCGCCGCATATCAACACGAATGTTGTAATTTAAACATGTAGTATGACGGCCTCGGAACAAGCTTGAACGAGCTGCAGGATCGTGGCTCATGGAATTGTTTATTTTACTTGAAACATCATGCCGAACTCTCGTAATCCTTACGCGGCTCTCTTGATCCTCGCAGGCATATTCGAGCTTGGCGATCTCGGGTCAGACCTTAGAATCTGGGGTAATATCGGATCCGGGCTCGTACAATCCTTCAGTGCCGAACCGTATCGTTGCTGCTTTAGACTTGAGTCTTGGGATGGAACGTGGCGTTTCACATTATCTCCGCAGCGAACTTTGACCGCGCACGGATTTTTGGGCCGTAGAAGACTAGCACCCATGGCACACAAGTCAACAATGCCCCTATGCCGCCGAGCAAACTTGACGCGCCTTGAAAGGTGAGTTTGTTGAACATTGCAGTCGTGACGAGTGGAAATATACCGCCGAGTATATTTCTACAGAATGACTGTGCCGCAAGAGCCGAACTCGCATATCGATGGTAGGTATCAGCAAGATAATTGAACGTGGCTAAGTAGATGGAATATATGCCCATCGTCGCACAACCCACAGCAAGTGCCGGAACAATCCAAGGGATGGAATGGAATTGCGTCCAGCCGAACCAGAAGAGTCCAATTGGGAGGAGAGCCGATTCAATACAAGCGAAATACAGCCGTCCCTCGGGACAAGACAGGTCGATACTTCTTCGTATTCGTCCTGGGCTTTGGATATTCTTGCCGGAAGAAGCAAGATATCGGGCGAGCAGCCGGTCTTGGTAGATGGAGAGAATAGTGGAGAGGGTTGCTCCAACACACAGAGCTGCAAACACGGCACCGGACTCCTGCAAACTGAACCCATGCGACCGCTCAAATACCAATGGAATAGCCCCAAATGTCAGATACAGAACAGCCCAACTGAATGCCACCCAGAGCGAGAAGAAAAACACAACCGGCTCCGTGATAAGTAGGTGAAAAGGCCGGTAAACGGAGACGGATATCATCTTTGCGATGGACTCGCGCTCCTCGTCGGACTTTACTTTCCATCTTATACGTTGGCTTTCTGTTTTCCCCGATGAGCCGATTGGCATATCGAAGCCAATGTAGCCTAGGGATTCGCGCTCAGCATACCATGCGTTGAGGGCGCGAGCTTTGCGGGAGAGGAGAATGGAGCCGCGGGTTTCGCGGAAGAAGAGAGACACGGCGCCGACTACGAGGCCTGTGTTGATTACTTGGACCCAGAATACCCCTATTGAAGTCAGCATTACTCTTCTACTATATATGGAAGAGTAGCATTCTCTCCGGGGTGAAGTCTCGAGAAAATCCAAATATCTAGTAACTTACATCTCCAACTCGTATTTTGTGCAATGAACCCACTGACCAACGGACCTAGCCCAGTTCCAAACAAGGCTCCTCCAGAGAATAGTGCCATTGGCGTATTCCTCCCTTCAGCGTGATAAAGATCAGCAACCACTCCACCCACCATCGTAGAGAAGACGGAACTTCCACATCCCACGAAGAATCTCGCAACCAGCATTCCTGGGTACGAGTGCGTAACAGCACAGCAAATTTGGCAGACCAGAAACAGAATCCCGGACCCCACAAACACAGGATACCGTCCGTTGATTTCAGAGAAGGGAGCTAGGACCATAGGGGCAATGCCAAATCCCGTACAGAAGGTGGTGATGCCTACCATGATAGCTACTGTGCTGACGTGCCACTCCTCCGACATCTGGGCCGCTGCTGGGGAGTAGGCACCTGCATTGTAGGCTGTAAAAAGCGTAGCGATGCAACTGAGCCAAACTGTGAAGTTTTTCCTACCTTTGGGCCAGTCGAAAGGAGAAATATACTTCTTGAGGTCAGGCTGAGGTGGGGATGGCGGGGCAGAGGGGTTGGTAGAGATGTTTGAGGATGGTTGTGGAAGAGGGGTTTCGAAGGTCAGATAATGATATGTAATTGGTGACTCTCCGTCCAGACATGTTTCTTCTGATGAATCGGTGAAGGAGTTTGAATTGTCGTTGCCCTTGGTTGAGATTGAGTCATCGTCTTTCTCTCCGGGAATAACAGAACGACCCAGGTCATCACCGGAGGGGAGGTCGATTTCCGGGGCAGCCATGGCTTGATTTTCCCGGGGTATATAGCATCAAGGAAATATGGACAATTGAACGATTGAAGCTTGAATTCAAGACATCAAGAAGGCTGCAAAAAAAGAAAATTGGTTGAAGAAGGCACGTCAAGAAATTGAAGCTTCTGCAAGACGGGGAAGTACTAGCACACGTAGGGTAGGGTTGAGATAGCGATTTATCTCCATGCCCATACCCATACCCTTATTCATAAAAATATGGTTGTTCCCGCATGTACGGGTAGCAAAGCCACTTGGCCTTGAACAGGTTTAAAGAGACGATCTTACTATGCATCGGGCTGGTACAGGTGCGGATTTCAACCGACTATGCATCATTTATTTCCAGACCGCTTCGCCTTGTTCCCGGGAGTCGAGGTGAAGCCGGAGCCGATGTAAGAGAGCGGCGCTGAGTCACTCAGGAGGTCGTAATGACTTGTGTGTCGATATCCAGAAGCATGGTCGAAGGGGAGGGAGGGTATATAGGTAGGAGACGTAGGGCACAGGAGGTCCGGCGGTTGGTAACGGAAATTTCAGTCACGTGCCGCATAAGACTTTCAATCTGTTGCTCAGCAGATCTCAAAGATGCAGGAGATAGGTAGATGGGGGCCAGAAATGAGATAAGGTTTTAATCATCGAACTTCAGAAATCTTTCATGTCAAGAAACAAAATTGCGTTGACGGTAATTCCGCATGTGTACTTGCCGCAATCGGACACAGCGCTGTCTTCAAAATACGGTAGTTGGGAGCCATCTTATAACCCAATATAGTATAGTGTGTAAATGGTAAATATATAGGTCAAATCAAGATGTTCTTTGGTCTGCCATAGTCTTAATTCTTGGCCTGTATTCGCCGGTAGTCTCTACTTATGTATTTGATGTCCTCCTGTTGAATGATACTGCCGAAAGCTTTTGTATCATTACTGTACTGTACTGCCCAGTGCTGAAATGAAACAATGACGCCGGCATAATATATAGTTCTCAAGTATCTGAAAGGCCAATCTAATAATTCTATTGATACATATCTAATCTTGATCATCTGCCCTCATTATGGACGAGGCTGGCTTGAATGCGAGCCTCGTCGGCGAGGTTAGAAATTAGAACCCTGTAAATGCCGGCAACATGCATAGCCGCTGCCGTTTTCTTGTTTTCTTGATTTCTTGCCCACGCAACGCGGTAGGTAAGCACAAGCAAGACAAATTCTTTGTCGCCTTTCGATATTATTCTCTTGTGGCGTGAAAGAGCAATCATATTGTCATACTATCACATTATCGCACCCACACCACCCTAGCACGCATAGGTTTCTAATGCGGCCCCGCCTTTCAGTCCTCCTTCAGGCATAGTCGGAATCACGCCATAGACTCTCAGCCTTGTAGAATACTTGAAGGTTCGTTCGTCATCTCTTCCCCTCCTCCCTCCTCCCTCCTCCCTCCTCCTCGAAAAATAAAACCTCGCGACTCCATCCGCAAAATATTTAAACAGCTACACATCTCGAATTAAGCATCTATACACATCCACATCCACATCCAAGATGTCTGCCGAACCTGCCGAACCTAGACCTGCACCGTAAGCCCCTTCCTTTGTTTTTCCCTCTCAGCCCAGCTACGGTTACGGTACCCCGCCATACTGGTGGCGCTGGCGCCGCCGCTGCCAGAATCCCCCACCATGCGCAATCGGCGCACTTTTCACTTTTCAATTTTCACCTTTCACCTTTCTTGGTTGCAACGGCCCTGGTTGCTTGCCCTTTCTCTTGCGTCCGATGTATCTACCGCGTTAGATATATGGAGGAGATATACGAAGCGTTGAATGCAAGAATCAAGCTCAAGCTCAAGCTCCCCGCGTTTTTAAAGCTTCAAATTTGCGCGCTTGAGATTACGGTCTGATTCATTTGTGCTAACTCTCTGTATCAGACTTCGACTTGGCTCGATCGCGCCCAACTTCAAGGCCGAGACCACCACTGGCCCCATTGACTTCCATGAGTTCATTGGGAACAACTGGGTCGTTCTCTTTTCTCACCCCGAAGATTATACTCCTGTCTGCACCACCGAGCTCGGTGCTTTCGCCAAGCTGGAGCCAGAGTTCACCAAGCGCGGCGTGAAGTTGATTGGTCTTTCTGCCAACACAATCGAGTCTCACGGAGGCTGGATCAAGGATATTGATGAGATTTCTGGCAGCAAGCTTGCCTTCCCAATTATTGGAGACAAGGAGCGCAAGGTGGCGTACGCCTATGACATGTGAGTATCAATTTTGCCAGACACCATTTCTCAAGCTAACACACGGAAGGCTCGACCACCAGGACACCACAAACGTCGATTCCAAGGGCATCGCCTTCACCATCCGATCCGTCTTCATTATCGACCCCAAGAAGACCATTCGCCTTATCCTCTCATACCCTGCTTCCACTGGCCGCAACACCGCTGAGGTCCTCCGTGTTGTCGACTCCCTTCAGACCGGCGACAAATACCGCGTTACCACCCCCATCAACTGGATCCCTGGCGACGATGTGATTGTTCACCCTAGCGTCAAGAACGACGAAGCCAAGACCCTGTTCCCTCAGTTCCGAATCGTCAAGCCGTATCTCCGCTTCACCCCTCTACCAAAGGAGCAGACTTCTGCTGCCGTTTAGAGGATAATATTTAGCATGATGGAAGGGCCGAATCATGGTCACACGAATTAGGATGTCTATGACGCCAAAGAATGAGCCATTTCAAGGTGGCACAAAATTTATGGGATAATTATAAAGACAAAATGGCCTATGAGGCAAATCCGCAAACAATTAAAAAAAAATATCTTCCACATTATAGCCCCGCGATTTAGTGACTTTCGATTCTTGCAGCACCCCCTTGTGTACATTCCCATCTTTCTCTTCGGCTCTCCGGAAGGAGAACCCCAGAAAATCTATAACGATAGTAGTATTATCGCTATCTTTATTCCCGTCATATTCCTCAGCACTTCAACGGCTGGAATGCAGCTCTACCCGAGTCGCCTCACTCTAAATATACCTAGGTATGCGGGGCCGATAACAGGGTTCTAGGTATGCCTCTTCATGCGGGCGACCCAGGCACAAATCCCAGGTGCTTTAAAACTCTCCTACAAAAGTAATATATCTGCTGCAAAGGCCCGATGGCTCGTATCAATTACTCATAGGCTCCATTTCATCGGCTGTGAAAGGTGTCTACTGCAGCACTCAAGTGACAATCTGTCAATAAGGACCAATCTATCGCGCAATCAAGCTCCAATTACCTACTGTGGACGTCGGAGCTACACTACAGTAGTACCTAGCGGAACGCCTCAACGCGAGAGAGACGAGGATTACACGTGGTTGGCTACCAGGATCAGACGAACGACCGATGAGCTGATGAGAACGCTAGCGCTTTGAACGTCCGAGCAACAAGCAGCTAACATCAATCAACAAGGGACCAGGACCACCACTCACTGCCACTTGGAGGGCCGAGAAAGGCTGAGGCAAGAGCAAGAGCAAGAGCAAGAGTCAGCGTCCACCGGCTCCAGCCTCCAGCCTCCAGAGCAAGCAGCCCCATCGCCATCGGCAGACGAGTTTCGGCAGCCCAAGGAGATCGCGCTGGAAGCCTGGAACCTTCAACCTGCACGAGCTGCAAAGGACAAGGAACAGCAAGGCTAACGGCTAACGGCTGTCCTGTTGCGGGTACGAGATACCTCGATTGTTCCATCCGGACAACATAGACCGAGATTCATACAGTAGATACCTGGGGGAGGCGCCGAGAGCCAGCTACGATACGATACAGTACGATACCGTTCCACCTTACCACCTTATTTTGTGGAACGATCCTCGAGCGAAATACTCTGAGACTTGAAGTCTTATCAACCTCTTGTCGCGGTCACCACAGTACTGCTACATCATCTACCGCGTGCAGCCTCCGAAAACAAGCCGTTCTGTCCAAAAGTGTATCCTTTAAATCCTGGCCTCCACACGAGAAACCACGCGGAGATTGCGAAATCTGCCCGGTGGCCACTCTGGCTTATTGAGGACGCTCCCAGCAGCTCCGACAAGGAAGATTGCGGCAGGCCAGCCTTTAGAGGTTGGTACGCGTACGATTTAGACGATCTGGGCTTGTCATACAGAGCTACACCTAGACGAAGCGGGCAATATAGCTATCGTATTATAGGGCTTTACGGTCTAGTCTGGCATCTAACTGTACATTGCTTGGCTCATCCCGGCTGCAGGTGATTGGAAAAGAGCCAAGATTGACAGAAGCGCTTCTGATTGCTCAGGCGTCCGCCGCGTCTAGTTGAAAGCGTTGACTAGAAGTCCCAGCGCGTCTGTGCCCAGGTGGACCCCCCTTCAAGCGTGCTCTAGGCTATCCTCCTCCACCCTGGACGAGTAGTCGGTTAGGACTGTACCTGTACCAGAAAACGGGGATTTCATTACAGAACAGGCCTTGCTCGAGCTGATCCCGCCGAGCATTGCTACGCCGAAGGTTTTCATACAAGATAGTGCCAGCTCGGGCCGGCTGTCCAAGGTAAGCTTTTCCTTCCATTGATCCTCGAGTCTCCATATATGAAGTCTTGCTGCTTGCATGTCTTCCGCTGATGCCCGTACACTTCCTCCTACTCTTCCCCGGCAATGAGTGATTATGGCAGACAAGCTGACCTCTCGGCCGGCAGACTCCGAGTCCAAATTCTCGACCCCATCGGACTCCTCACCGGCCGAGGACGAGCCTCTTCCCTCTCCCGACAAAAGCGACTTCCTCGCAGGCGTACGAAGGGGAATTAAGAAGTGGGGGTCTGTATCTGCCGGGCGCAGCAAGCCTCCAAACATTCAAGTCGAGGAAGCATCGACAGCAGCATCTCCAGAGTCGATACCAGCCTTCGCTGACCCCGAAAGATCTCCCAGAACCCTGAAGAAGAAGCATGAACGTAGTACAAGCAGTTTCAACCGCGAAAAACCTTTACCAAGGACACCCGCATCGCCACCCTTTGAACAACCTTCAGCAAACCCATTCTCTCCTCCAGATACCCCGAAAGCCTTCGGTTCGATGTCTCGACAGGCTGTGAGTGGTAGCCGAACGAGCACCATGGACTCGACAACGTCGGGAACACCGATGTACGCTAACAATTTCATGCCCACCTCGAACACGTATACAGCAGACATGAGTAGCAGCCAAGGAAGTATTGCAAGCTCGAACAGGCAAGAAGGGGACGAAGATCCAAGAGAAATCATGACCCCAAGGAGTAATGGACCTCCATCTGCTGGTCCCTCCCCGGCACAGCCACGGTCAGTTGGAGGTGCAGCAATGGGGACTCCGGGTTCGTCTTCCTCGACACATCTTTCAGGTCTTATGTGCAATGTACACCGGACGACTGGAAGAGAACCTCACCCTTTGGTGGGAGCTACAACTACAATATTGGGAGATAAGCTTTTCGTATTTGGCGGTAGAGTACTATCTAGATCCAGGCCATCTTTAACATCAGACCTCTACGAGCTAGATCTGATCCGGCGGCATTGGACAAAAGTCGAAACCTATGGTGACACCCCCCCACCGAGATACTTCCATAGTGTATGCCCGTTGGGCGATACAAAGCTCGTATGTTACGGTGGCATGTCTCCTGCTCCAACCCAGAGCCAAGGTCAATCGGTAGTTTCGTCTCAGAGTCCGCAAGATGCTCAACCAGAGGTGGTTGTGATGTCTGATATTTATATATACGATGCCCCTACGAGAACGTGGTCATTTATCCCAACACAAGAGACTCCTCAAGGACGATACGCGCACTGTGCGACAATCCTCCCGTCTTCAGCGACGTTCTCTTCTGTCAACGCCCCTTCCTCTGCGCTCCAACACAACCCACCAGGGTCCAACCCGAATTCAGGTACTATTGGTGTCAATATCGATGGAAGCGGAGGCGCAGAGATGGTAGTTGTGGGAGGCCAAGATAGTGCGAATCATTACATTGAGCAGATCAGCGTCTTCAACTTGAGAAGTTTGAAATGGACAAGTACACAGCAACTTGGGAAGAGCTGTGGAGCTTATCGCAGTGTCGTTGCTCCTCTCCCCAGCAGTATTTCAACCCGCCTTGGGAAGAACTCTCCAATAAGGCCGGAGCATGGTGGAATCAGCCAAGAAGTGAAGGAGCCAGGCTCATCAATGCTAATCTACTCGAATTACAATTTCCTGGACGTCAAGCTCGAATTACAAATACGATCCTCTGATGGAACTTTGACTGAGAAACCTATGCAGGGCACCTTTTCACCTCCAGGCTTACGATTCCCAAATGGAGGGGTCATTGACACCAATTTCGTTGTTAGTGGGACGTACCTCACCTCCTCAAAACAAGAATATGCGTTGTGGGCCTTGGATCTACGGACCTTGACCTGGAGCCGAATTGACGCGGGTGGGAGTGTTTTCAGCCAGGGAAGTTGGAACAGAGGCGTCCTTTGGAACCGTCGTAACACGTTCGTCATTCTGGGAAATCGAAAGCGTAGCTTGGTCGAGGACTACAATCATCGCCGAATCAACTTTTCCAACGTTTGCATGGTTGAGCTGGAAGCGTTTGGGCTGTACGACAATCCACGAAAGACCACCCCGATGTCAGGCTTCATTTCTGCCAGCTCTCCGTTCACTGCTCCTTCGTTAAACCTCAGTACTAAGGCTGGCTGGACTGCTGGGGGTCGTACACTTTCCAAGGCCGCTGAGGACCTAGGTCAAAGTGCACTAGGGCTGAGAGAGCTTGCTGACATGGACATTCTTTGTGTTGGAGGCGAACGAATCCCAGTCAATTCTCGATTCGTTGCTCGGAGATGGGGCCCTTATTTTGTGCAGCTTCTTAGGGAGGGTGCCGCGACACAAGACGGCAATGATGCTACGACGATTCGACCTGAAGGTGTCTTCCGAAACAATCCGAGCAGGAACAGCAGTGTAACTATCACTCCTAGTCTTGGTGCGCAATCTTCAAACATGTCTTCTGCTTCGACACTCAACAATGCCTCCACGAACTCTACATCCAGCGTCCAATCTGGGTCTGGAGATTTGTCTACTCTCTCCCTCCCTCCGGACTCGAATGCTCTACCCCCAGCCTCTCGCCCACGTACACTCTATCTTCCACACACCCATTTGACCCTTCAGTCTTTGCTCCACTTTCTATACACCTCTTCACTCCCACCATCATCTTCCCCATTGTGCACTCCACAAATCCTTTGCTCGCTTCTCCAACTTGCCCGTCCCTACAAGATTGACGGCCTTCTCGAAGCCGTGGTGGAACGTCTGCACGGTGTTTTGGACTCAAGAAATGCAGCGGCGGTGTTTAATGCCTCAGCCATGGCTGCCGGCGGCGGGAGATCGACAAGTACTTCAGCTCTGGGGGAAAATTGGCTCTCGACGGATTTTGCAGATATCCCCGGGGGGTTGTCCAATTCTGGACCACCAGTGCTACAACTCGGGTCGCTTGGCGGGGACTTGACGTCCAGGAGCCAGCAGTCCCTTCGGATTAATACGGCAGTGGGCGGCCTAGGCACTGGTGCAAGTTCCAGGAGAGCAGATGATGAAGAAAGCTTGAGTGCATCATCGAGTGTGGCAAGTGATGTTTCTGGGTCGGATATCAGCGGAAGCGTAACTGCGTCTGAAGCAGGTGGCAGAAATAGAGATAGCAAAGAAGTCTGGAAAGGGGATATCAGTGCGGTAATCGGGCTTCAAAAAAGGGGTTTGAGAGGGTTAATGGAGGGAAGAAGATTGAGAGAAAGAGGTGGAAGTGTACCCCATGTCCAAAATCAAGGACCTCGAGTGGGGTTGGGCATTGGGACAGGTGGAGCCAGTTGATATTATTTGCATACCTTGGAGTCATTAGTAGACGTGCGCTATGGGAGGGAGGATTATTTCATGGTACTATGAGCGAAAAAGTCATGTGTTATGAGGATTATGAATTTATGGCATTTGGAGGGTATCGTTGAAAGTTTTTAACGTAGCTTCTTGTATATGGACTTGATTTTGTTGGGGTCTGCGGATCTCCGTTTCCTTATGAGCTCTTTCTATGTTGATATTTTTAATCAAAGGAATGTTCGGTGGACGTGCTGGTAAATTCACAGTCTGCCATCGACGAGCAGCTGAAGGCTACACATGGTTTGCGGAGGGTTGGACTCCGACCACTTCAATGTACTTCTAATGGATGGTTATCACCAGCTGTATGCCACCAGCCAAAGAACCAAGTCCCAGGCGCCCGTTGTGGAATTATTTTGTCCATTTTCTACCCGGCGGTATGCCGTAAGACGCTGTTAGTTCTCCCACTACACCACATTCTGTCTCTGGTCCGTAACAGGCGGCCCTGCAACGCTCTGCAGCGCATACTCTTTTGCACCGAGGGAACTTCACACATGTGGGACAAGAACTTGAATATCGTCGTCACTGCACGTATATTGCTGCTGCAACGCAGGTCCACTTTACTCTTCATACATGTAGCTGCCGGCTTCCTTTCGGGTCTGGTCCATGTCATTGCTCTTCGAAACCTTATTCGTAAAGTCAAGTGCTCGATTCCAAATATCTCAGAGCTTGCGGCCGAATTTTGCACCCTTACGGTGAGATGAGATGTTACGAGGACTCCCTACCGGCTCACGTGCCCACATCCTTGGTAATAAGATCAAAGCTAAAATTTACAAGCTGAAGAACTACGTGCTGTGTTTAGGGGGTGACTATCAAAGCACGTGAACACTTCTCGCGTCGTGTTGAATCTTTAGGCATCAGTCCTTCCTTTGAATCAGCGCCGACATGATAACATTTTCATTGTCGCCACCAACTTATTGAGTTCTCCCCATGGCCGGATATCTATTGTTCAGAACTTGGGGGTATCTCTCCTCTTCAGGCCAGCGCCTAAGGCTTTACTGTCTTCCGAAAACGAGCAGCTGAACGAGATTTTGAAAAACAGAGGATGGACTTTGCACGATGTTTCTATAGGCCGCGTTCCAGAAGTGAGGTTTAAACTGGGAGATGGACGGATTTATGGCTTCCCCACTGTCGAGCCCGGGTCAGAACAATGGCCTGCTTGGTTCGCCATCGCCGATTCTTCCCCCGCAGTGCGAGCGTGTGTTCTAGGGTCTAATTGGCAGTCACAACTTATCAAGGCTGTCTCAGACGATCGATCGAACAGGCTGATATCAAACGACACTCAAGAATATATCCCTAGGCCTCCAGACCCTTTCGATTAAGACAAGCATTGTTTTCTTATGAAACGTTGTGGCGCCCGATTTCACCACAAGCCTTCACCGTTCGCAGCAGAAATATAATACGGCCGCGAACATTCATATGACGAGCTATCGAAGAGGCAAATCACGGGAGGGCCATCCGAAGGTGGAGTCTGGATCTATCGCGTGCCTAGCTCGCTTCTAGAGGAGTGGAGCCTTGGGGAGCGTCTGGGGTCCCTCGGACGGACTCCGACTGAGGAGGTAGTAGATTATGAGTATGGGCTGTGGCGCGAACTGTCCGAGTTGAAACATAATTTACAGCAACAGCCTGATATGGAAGGACATTGGAGCGTTTTGCGGGAGAAGGGAGCGGTGTTCTACCATGATCCAGCGGAGTGTCCTGAGGTGAAAATGTTGGGTCTTCGGGAATACAATGAGATATAACTCGAAAATGCAGCTGGATTACGGGAAATCTACTTTCGGATCGATATAATCATATTACAAGAACGCCATCAAACTTCTAAATCACCTGGTGGATTCCAAATTGCTCCCAGCAACTTGATAATATACGCCTCAGAAAAGTCGGTCCTGGCCCAAAGAAGCTTGCACCGCGAGTAAGTCTGGATAATCAGGCTAAGTCCCATCTGAAGTATCACCCGCCGGCACACATAACCGATTTGCATCAAAGGCAAGGGGATTTGGCACTGGAGTCTTTGCGGATACTCCCCCAATTTCTCCTGCACATACGTCGCCATTGTAGATTGTGACCGAGTGTCAATGTTAGACAGAATCGTTGAACCTTGCAAGTCCGCGTCAAGTAATCTCGCCAGTTACTTAAATATTTCCGGCCCCTATTGGTAACTTAAGCTAGTAGGAGCTAGTGGAAAGCTCTAAAATCCCAAACTCATATAACAAGCTTCCTCCTCGCCCTGCTTTTCGAGGGTAGAGGCGCTGAGATTCAAGTCTAATTTACAGTAACGACAGGTTGAAACTACTTAGATTCCTAGGTATGTAAATAGAACAAGGCTCCTTCAGGTTTGGACGGGAGGAATAGAAATCCACTATCGTCCTTGCCCTGTCCCCTCTCAAATACTCACACGTATTCATAACAGAGATACCCTCCCTGAATATCCATGACATCTTTGACTGTTACACTTGGAATGATTCCCAGCGAAGAGAGCTGGTGATTAAGGGTGGTGAGAGCACCATTGTCACCGGCAGCAGGATCTGGCGTAATAGCCAACATAGCAGCCGTTGGCTTTCCCCACATCTTGGACTGCGCCTCGGTGCCTCCACCAAACTCAATGAACCCTACTTTTGGGTCTTGCGCGTTGGGACCACCCATATCCGTTAATCGCTTTGTGAGATCCTTCTTTTGCCAGTCCCACCACATCTTGTCTACGAAACCGTGATGCATCATAAAGAGTGGGTCGCCCGAAGAGGTGATAGAATCTCCATTCTACGCAAATAATGGTAAGCTCTCAAGGTTCTACTTAGAAGGGATAGGAAGGGCCTGGAAAGGACGTACCATCATTGATAGTGCCATATGACCATAGAGATGAGGCCCCAAGTAGATAGCTTTCCAGGCAGCATCGTAAGTTGTGTCTTTTATGGCAGTAGCAACCGCAGTGGCGCTACAGCTCGAGCTGAGTGCGTCCGTAATTTTTCGGTTGACGCAGCGAGGGTTTGTCTGAAAGCCTTGACCAATGTTGACGGTGAATTTGGAGTACGGCCCATTAGGCACGCAATTGTTAGAACCCTGGCCGTTGCCGCCAAACCCTAGTGTAGTGTTGAAAACCTTGGCTGCGGAGAACTTGCCAGCATCTTTGGCTTCATCCCACCAGCTTTAAAAGGATACGAATCAGACAGTGCATTTATGTACTATACAACGAGACTTTTGACTTACGGGAGTCCACCAGTATACCCGCATTCGGCTAATAGAGCCTCGTGGACGTGGAGAAAATATCGATGGAATGGGAGGAACGTTCCCGTGCTGTGGATTTGAAGGGCAAGAATCTGATGTAGTGACACAAACTCGTCCCAGCGAGTTTTCGCGCCAGGCATTTTATTCATCTTCTGTGGTGCGTTGAAGAGACACTGCTCAGCAGTGATATAGGCCTGTTTATCGGCGTCAGGCATATCCGCCCTAGATTTGTTAGCTGTCTTTTTCTGCAATACTATATGTGAAGTGGGCTCTGGATCTACCATTGTCGTCTTTTAGATATTGTGGTACAATTAGAGCCAGCGCGCTCTATCACGGCCGCTCCAGCCTGCAGGCCGACCAGCGCAAGTAGTAATAAGCGCATCAGAATAGCCATTGGAGTTGCAATGAAGAGGGTTTTATCGGAACTCCTACAGGAAATCGAGCATCGAGGACTGTCAAATCTAGGCTACTGTAGAGGTGTGTTCATTACTTATACCACCTCAGATTCACAGTATCATCCGAACATTCCAGTCCATAAAATGTCATTCGTAAGATTAAGCCTTCATCCCAGCTCATCATCTACTTGCAGGCACTTGCCAAGGCGTCGAGATCTAGCAATGATGGCTTAGCCTAAAGGGTTCTCACTTTTGATATTAATGTCGTGTGCATTTCTGTGACTCTAGCAAAAGATTCGCTATTGAATGCCTTGAAATGTTGCATCTGATTTCATATTCATTTTGCCGATTCGTCATAGATTACTGTGAATTTCTCTTTATCATTTCCCCAGAAGTTCATCGAAAGTGGATTTCATTTAGCAGAGTGATCACTCGCCAAGTTATCGAAGATCTACAGCCGGGATGTGGGGGGGATAATGAAGCACATATTAATTTCTGAGCGTTCCGCGAGCCCGGTTCTATTAAAAAAGCCCATGGCGGGACCGTAGACGCGTAGACGGGCGCGGAGAATGCCCGTGTGATAATCTAAAGTAGGATTCAGAACTATGGCATACAGCAAATACCCACAAAGGTTCCTCCTGCTGACAATTGTCAATTTTCAAATAGTCACACTTGATACTCGGCGCGCGAAAGAGATGTACGTACGTTTATAACTCCCAAGAGCAAGGTATGCAGAGATTCCAGTGTTAAATCATTTTATTCTTCCATTCACGCTTTCTCGTTTCGCGCTTGGAATCCTTTGGGTTCTCTGAGGTGTCTACACTACCCCTCCAGGCTCCGAATATTCAAATCAAAGCTTATATTGTGGAGTCCCATAAATGCGTAATCTGAGCAAGGAATATTGTAATTTGAAATTTGGCCACCCTACTTTATTTTTCTCGGCCATGTGCACTATGTTCTCATGCATTGTTGGCAGCATTGGATGCTATATCAAAATCTAGCAGTTGCATAGCATAGAACCTTTCCCGTTTGAGCTCCAATCACGACTTCTTAAACAATGTCGGAATGTGGGGGAGCGGTTGAATCTTTATTTAGGCCACCGCTTGAAACGGATATTATACCTGGCAAATGAACGATCGTCTATTGCTGGCCAATGTAGATCACTAGTGGATCTGAACAATACTCTGGCCCAGGTTTAATGGCATACCGGGAAATAGAGCAGACCCCAAGCGGCTGTGAGAGGAGGGGATATACAATTGATACATTCCCCTTCTCATGTATTCGTGAATATATTCGAAGTTCTTTTGTTTTCCACGCACTACTTTTGGCAGGAAGACTTTCTTGAAAATGCATTTCTTAACTTTGGCGGCGACCACTCTGGTGGGCTCTTTCATAACCCTCAGCAATGCGCATCCCGGTGCCGACCATAGGCGCGAGGCTCGAGAGCATATGGCTGCTGTGCAAGCGGCGCATCTCCCAAATGATCTGAGTCACTGCGCTGAGATTCTTCGAGAAGATGGCCACGAGCAACGCGCCATCGAGAGACGCATGAAAGTCTTGAGATCTGAAAGAGAACAGAGAGGTCTTCCGACCGGTACTGTACTATGCTTTTCCTGGAGTAGATGGAAATAGCTGATTTTCATTGTAGAGGCACGAATTCTGAAGGCGCGGAGTTCTTTCAACGCCAGAGATGCACCTACTGTCCTAAAGACGGACCATAGGTCAAAGACCAAGTTCGGTCCAGACAGCAAACACAGCGAGATATTCGCAAATACCTCATGCGTCCTCACTCCTCACATCACCGAAGGTCCATACTGGGTCATAGGTGAAGTCGTCCACGGCGACTTGCGGGAGAAGGACAAGGGCCAGAAGGGCGTGGACGTGATTCTCGATGTGCAAGTCGTCGACGTTACAACATGCAAGCCCCTTCCCAATATCTACGTCGAGTTTTGGCATGCAAATGCAACTGGAATCTATAGTGGAATCGTTGCTTCAGCCAACGGAGGTACGGCCGACAAAGCTCTCTCGGCTGCGACATTCGCGCGTGGTATCCAGCCGACTAGTGCAGATGGTGTTGTGAGATTCACCTCCTTCTACGCTGGCCACTATGGAGGAAGGTCAACACATTACCATATCGCCACCCATCTGAACGGGTCGTAAGCAGCCCCAAGCCCCCAGTATCATTTAGTAATTATAGTTGACCATGGACAACAGTATCCTGCCAAACAATACCTTCACTGGAACCACAGTCTCGCACGTCGGTCAGATCTTCTTTGATCAGAGTTTGACTACTGAGATCGAGAAGACTCCCGCTTACAAGCCCAACACCTCTCCCGTGACCACCAACCAGGCCGATTTTATCTTCGCCCAAGCAGCTGCAACCAGTGATCCGGTCATGAGGTACTCACTCTTGGGCGACAAAGTCGAGGACGGGCTTTTCGGTTGGTTGACCCTAGGTGTGGATTCCAAGAAGGCCGCGAAGAACATCAGTCCTGCTGGCCGATATAGCGCTGATGGGACGACGCTGATCAACTGTGGTGGTGACCCGAAAGGAATGTTCACTCCTTGCAAAAACTGATTTATCATGGATATTTCGTGGAGTTGGAATGAAACATCCCTAGGTAGCTTGTATCTTATGTGCGAAGTGGCAAGTTCGGATTCGTTTGCATTAGTGCCTGTAGAACTCTTATCTTGGATCTGACCTACTTTCAACCTATACATGCTGTTAAATCTTCATTGTAGATATCGTAATATATGCCTGTGATCAAATTGCTGGAGAGGGTCAAGGAGCCTGGGGCAGCGGTGGTCAGCAAAATGGTTGAAATCCACAAAGAAGTGATTGGCAGACTGCGAACGCGAGAATTGGAAGCCGACGGCGAATAAGGGGTTTCCTTCTGATTGTTTGGTGAGAAGGGTCTTTTGAGGAGGGGCCAGAAGGTCTGAGGGCAATCGGCTGAATGCTAATAGAGGACGAAAAAACGTGACTTAGCGCCGGCCCCCCGCTCGCCGTCCGCGGCTCGCGAGGGGGGGCCGGTTACTTGATTGGTCAATTGGTTCCAGGATAGGTAGGCCTTCCAGGCCTCCTAGGTATTTAGCCCCCTAGTGGCTGTAAGAAATTGTTTTAACGAGTCGCATACCATTGTAACTAGGTAGATACCTGCCCAGTCGATTGATTTACATACAAATTTACAAAATTTTATTCTATTCCATCCTATGTAGGTAAAATACCAGTATATATGATTAATTTCAATTTCAAAAACATCACATAATTGTCTCCTTAAAAAAATCTACCTAAGTAATACTTGGCCATCCAAAAAGTTCAATTTATATGCAAGTATTTTAAAATATAAAAATACCTACCTAGGTAGATAGGCATCTATAATAAAAGAATTTCATTATTAGTACCTTCATATTTTGCAGAAAAAATTATTTTAAACGAACCTTAGGAATCTTAGGATTAACCGAGATTAATTATAAATATAACCAAATTAATAAAATTAATAATTTTTATTTATTAAAATAACTTCGGAAATATTATAAATATATTGGAATTTATTTCTTAATCTAGAAATGTTATAGTAGGAATATTTGGAATTATATCTAGGAGTCTTAAAAGGCCCACCTATCCTGGAATCAATTGACCAATCAGAAGATAGCCGGCGCTAAGTCACATGTTTTTGTGTCCGCTTAAGCATTTAGCCGATTGCTTTAAGCACTCCCTAGCCCCTTCCTCAAAAGACCCTTCTTATTAAAAAAGGTTAGTTCTAGGTATAATAATAGTTCTTATATTAACTTATATGGCAAGTATTGTATATTAAAGTACCTAGAAGAACCTACTGCCACTCTTTTATATTATTACTTCTTCACGAAATATACTGTAACAATTGCTCTGGTTGCTGACTCAGCGCGTGCGTTGGGTTTATATCTGAGGTTCTTGGAAGGGAGTTATCATAATGCCGGTATAGCCGTTATAAATATAGGAATATTAATATATTGAAATATTATTTGAATTGAACACAAAATTTTTATTTAATAAATAAAAATCTAATTTTATATAAAACTTTTATATTTTATAAATCCTTTTTTGGTAAGGATTTTAGATCCTTTAGATCTTTTTTTGTTAAAAAGAATCCAAAAATTTAAGAGATTTTCCCATATGATTTCTAAAAAATCTTTATTATATGACTTCCTGGATATTAATTTTTTTATATAATATCTCCATCATTGAATCTTAGGGTTATATTATCTATACCAAGAAATGTTCCCTACTTGGATATTATTTGTAATTATCACGTAGGTTGAAGGGAAGGTAGACTCATGGATCCTAGAGGATGGGTTGAAAGTGAGGATATATTAAGGTCTAAAGAATCTAGCTAGGTGGGTAGCAGTCCTTATATACGAGGACTGCTCTTTAAGCGTTTAGACGAGGCTGGGCCCGTGGTGCGGGCGCTACGAGCGCTACGGTGCACCTCGCTGTGACAGTAATATTATCCTTTTTTTAATTTAATATATTTTTATATTTTTAATAATAACTGGAATTTTTTAAATAATTATTATTAGCTATTTTGTTTTCCATATTATATTTTTATTAATATTTTATTTTTATTCTTCTAGAATTGCCCAAAAAAAAAGAAATTATATATTATTTTTATTTTACAAATCGAAGATTTTATTTATCTAATATAATTTTATTTTTTTGGTTATAATTTTTCTTATATATATATTTTTAATATCTAGATCTCGAAATAATATTCCAAATATATTTATATAAAATATAAATATAATAATCTAGGTTATTATATAGTTTATAATGGTTTTATATATTGTTTTATTTATAAAATAATAATAGCTTCAAACTCCCTTTTAACTTCCTTTTTTAAACTTTTAAAATTTTTAAAATCTCAATCCGATATTTAATTTCCTATTTTCAATTTAAATATTTTTTTTATTAATTTGATTTTATTTGATTTTTTAAATTATTTTGATACGAATTAAATATATTAAAATAATTTATTTATTTAATAAATTTTTAAATATTTTCTAAATATAAATATTTTTTTTATTTAATTAAATATTTAATTTATTTTTTAATAATTTTATAATCTAATATTATTTTAATCTTATATTCAATATTAAGATTAATTAATTATATTTTTATAATAAAAACTAATAATACCTCTAATGGTATTAGCTCGAGGAAAAATATATAAAATATTAGATAAATATTTATAATTTTAAATAATTTTAAATTTTTATAATTTAATTTTATATTTAATTATTTTATTTCAATATTTTTTTGTAAAAAATAAATTTTATTTCTTTTTTTAATATAGATTTTATATTATAATATATATTATAATATAATATTATTTATAAACTAAAAAATATTAAATTTATAATAATTTTTTATATAATATTTTCAAATTGTTTATTATAAATATATTATATACAAATTGAGTTAGTGGCAAGAATAATATCTAATTTATTTATTTATATATAAAAATTAATTAATAATTTTCTTTTGATTCTTAATAATATAATAAAAATTATTTAGAATTTTAATATAAAAAATTTATTTTTATTTAATATAATTTTTTTTAATATTTTATAATTAAATATTATTATTTTTAAAAAAATATAAATTAGATTCTCGGTTATATTATATTTTAGATATAATATTATATAAATATATTTTATTAATTTATCAATAACAATTAGAACAAAATTATAATTTATTTTTGTTAAATTATTATTAGTAATAATAACTTACGTAATCCTAAATATGGTTTAAACCTAATTAGGAATAGTCTAAAACATTCTAGAAGATTCCCCGAGGTTACCCGAGGGAAACCGAATTAATTTATAAGATAATTTTCATATAATTTTATAAGATTTTATGATGTATAATCACTGCAGGAATTAGTCTTAAATAAACAATAAATTTCATTAGTTTACGCGTATAAATATATAATATAATATAATATATAATACAATATATAATACGGAAGTTAATAAAAGAATTTAGAATAAAAACCTAGGATATAAATATCTTGAATTTATTTTATAATTAAATTTCTTTTGAATCTAAGTTTTGTTTATTTAATCAATTAATACTAGTATCGATCCGGCAATTTTTATATATTTATTCCCTATAATTTCATATAATAGTAATAATCCTGGCCTTATATTAATACTATTAAAAACTTCTGTTACAAATATATTAATTTACAAAAATAAATATAAACCCCTACCTAATGCAGATTAATCAATAAGAAATTTAGACCTATAACCCGTGTTTTTGAGGTTAAACTAATATAAATAAATAAATATTAGTCCCTAAAAATAAATGGAAATAATATACAATTTATAATAAATATACCTAATATTATTTTAAACTAGAATACCCATATATTTAGATATATTAATATAAAAGATTATAGCGGTTTTATAATTAATAATTAGGTAATATAACAATCTAGTTTTATTAGATTTAAATTGACTAGATTTTTAGTTCTTTAATTAATGTTTTTAAAAAACCATTCTCGGAGAGGGAAAACATTATTTTAGGCTAATTAATCCTAGTCAAGATAAACTAGTCTAATAATTCTTTTTATTTATTAGTATTAGTTAAATTAAGGTTAGCTATAAGGCTTTTAATTAAATTAAAAAGCGAACCCCTTAGTAAGTGGATCTAAAATTTATATAATATTATTGATTAAATAGGCAGACTTATCTAAAAATAAACTAGTACTAATAAAAGTACAATACACAGAGGTTACCCTATAAAGATATAATACTTACAGGTTACCCTGTAAATACATTGGGGTTACCCTGTAAAGTTACAATACCTTCAAATTATCCTGTAAATACTTGAAGGTTACCCTGTAGGTTTAGAAACCTACCTATGTATATAAGTTACCTAGGTATATTACAATACCAATAGGTTACCCTGTAATACTGTCAGCCTACCCTGTAAGTTGTAATATATTCAGGTTACCTTGTAAATACACAGAGGTTACCCTGTAAATACACACAAATTACCCTATAATACATTTGAGTTATTCTATAATTTAAATATAGGATAAGCTACTAATATTCCAGGGTAAATAACTGGTATTATAAAATTATAAAATTTTAGGATTATCTTATAATTTTTAAATAAATTTATTATTTATTTAGATATTTTTAATTATACTTAGAGATTATCTTATAAATTAGATATATATTTAAAAATTTTATATATTATAAATCCTTGTTTAAGATTTTAAAATATTTAATAATTTTAAATATAAAGGCTCTAAATTAGTAAAATATTTTAATTATATAGAATAACTAAAAGAGGTTAATATATTCCTTAAAATAAAAAGATATATATTATATATAAATAATTTTGAACTAAATTTAATAAATTTTAAATTTTTATATTATAATAATATTAATATAATTCGAAACCCAAAATTAATTATTAAATATATAAAACAAGAAATTAATTTTAAATATAATATTAAAAAGATTTTAGGGGCTATTAAAACAATTATATCAGACAATAATAAAGATTATTTTAAGGATAAAATTAATATTAGCCAATTATAGTAAATATATAAAAGTATATTTGGCGAATCTAATATAAAAATAATTAATTAATATTTTAATAAAATAATCGATTATAATTTAGATTTTTTCGATAATATTAATAAATATATTAATTATATTTAATCTTTAATTTTATATTTATTTAAATTAAAATATATAATTCTTAAACTTTATATAATCTTAATATTATTTAAAAAATTATTTAATTTTTATAATAATTTTTATTCTAAAAAATATAAAGATATTAGTCGAAATATAAAAAATATTAATATTAATAAATTTATTTCGGATATTATTAATAAATCCGTTAAATTAGGATCTAATATTAATAATTCAATTAATAAAATTAATAATAAAAAATCTAAATATTGTATATATTGCAAAAATAAAGATTTTAATAATAAAAATTATTTAAAAAAAGATTATTTCTTCAAATATTCTAAATTAAAATTTAATAATAATAAAAATAAGATTGATATAACTAATAAAACTAAGGATAAAAAATCTAAATCTATTAAAAATAATAATAATAAATTTAAAACAATTATAAAAATAAAATTAATAAAATCTGTGATTATAATATATAAATTTAATATTAATAATATTAATAAAAATTAAAATAAAAAAACCTTAATTAAATTTTTAAAAAAAATAATTGATAAAGCATTTAATAATATAATATTTGATTCTAATATTATTGATTATTATTGTTTTAATAAAAATTAACTTATTAATTATAAAGCCCTAGATAATAAAATTTTTATTAATATAGTTACAAAAAAACTTTGCCAAATATTAGATTACAAAAATTTATTTATATTAATAAATAATAATAAAATTTTTATTATTTATATTTATTATATATTTAAATTAAAAGATATTTTAATTAATAAATATAAATTATTTTTAAAAAAATAGCGTTATATAAATAATTTAAATAATAATAGATTAATTTATATTAAAATTAAAATTATTATATTTTTATATTAATATAAAAATACTTTTTATTTAAATATTTTTATAAATTATAATAAATTAGAAAAAATAATTTATAAAATCTAAAAAGGGACTAATAATATAAAAACTATTAAAATAAATCTAATTTATAAAAGATTAAATTATTTAAATAAAGATTATATTAATAAAATAATTTAATTTATATTAGGATTAAAATTAAATATATAAATATTTTATGAATTATATATATATAAATCTTATTTATTAAATAAATTTTATTATATTAATAATAAAATAAAATTAATTAAATTAAATAATACAATTGAATTTAAATGTAATAAATAGATTTTATTTATTAAAAACAAAAATATTACATATAAATATATTAATTTTTATTCAATTAGCCAAAATAGGATAATTAAAATATTAAATAAATATATTATTAAAAAATTATTTATTTTTTGCCAAGATAAAAACATATTTTTTAAATTATAACCTAATCTAATATAAGTTATAATTTATATTAAAAATCGAATTTATAATAATATTATAAACAAAACTTTTTATAAAATATTATTAAATAAAAAATTTTATATTATTTATTTTAGAATATTAGGTTTTTTAATTTATATACTAATTTTTAAAGAAATTAGAAAAAATAATAAATTATTTATTAAAATTAATAAAAATATATTTATTAAATATAAATTTAATAATAATAATTTTTTTTATTTTTTTAATTAAAATAAAGTAATTAATATTAAAAATTATCTAATTAAAGAAGATTTACTATATTCAAATAATTATAATCTAATAAATAATAATTACATTAATTTAGAAAAGTTAGAATTATTATATAATAATCTAAATATATTAAAAAGCTATCAATTTGGGGGAAATATTAATACAAATAATCTATTTTATAGTAATTCATTTATTACAAGCCACTTACTTTGTAGTACCAACGGGTTACCCTGTAATACCAGTGGCTTACCCGGGAGTAATTCACCTAATACTAAGGACTTACCCGGGAAATTTGATGAAAATTTATTATTTTCTAATAATCCTATTAATAATTCGCTTAATAGTCCCGATTTGGACATTAAAATGCCAGATATTAAGGACGATTTAAACGAATTAAGTTTAGATTATAATAAATTTTTTAAAAAACAACGAATCTTTTATTTATTAATTTTTAAGACTTATATTATTACCAAAAATAAAAAAGTAATTCAAAATAATAATAATAATAAAATTATAATTTATAAAAATAATACTAAAAATATAATTAAACCTAAAAATTATAAAAAAAATTATAATTTTAAATATAATTTATATTAGACTAAATCCGAATTAATAAAATTAAATATTTTAAATAATAATAAAATATAAGAATTAATATTTAAACCTAATAATATTAAATTTTTAATTAATTATTGGATTTATAAAATTAAAAATTGAAATAATTATTACGAATTTAAAAATAAATTTGTAATTAAAAGTTTTATATAATTATATAATTTAGATTATATTGAAATTTTTGCAAGAATTATTAAATAATTAATCTAATATTTAATTTTTATATTAATAATAATAATTAATTAATTAATTTATAAAATAAATATAATTTTAATCTTTATTTAAAGTAATATAAATATAGATCTATATATTAATCAACTAAAAAGTTATATTAATAAATAATATCTTACTCATGTATTAAAATTATTAAAGGTTTTATATAGATTAAAATAATCCGTTAAAATATAAATTAGTATATTAAAAAAGATTTTAATTAATAAATTAAGTTTTAAAACTTTAGTTTCTAAAATTAATTTATTTATTAATAAATCTATAAGCATTATAATATATATATATATATATATAGATAATCTAGCTATAATTAGCCTTATTAAAAATATTAAAAAATATTTCAAATTAAAAATTACCTAGATATAGAAATTAATTATAAACCAGAATAGGAATATATAAAATTATATATAATTAAATATATTAATAAATTATTAAACAAATTTAAATTTAATAATTTAAATCTTATATTTATATTTATAAAAATTAAAATTAAATTGAAACTTAATCCTAAATAAATTAATATTGAAAATATTAATTATTACTAATAATTAATAGGCTTTTTATTATTTCTAATATTAATAATAAAAACAAATATTTATTTTGTTATAATTAAACTAGTTAAATTTAATTTTAATTTTAATAATATTCATTTTTTAGTTATTAAACAAATATTTAAATATTTAAAAAAACATAGTTTACCTAGGTATCATTTATAATAAGGGTAATCCTAGTTATATTCAAGAATATGCAAACATTGATTATACAGGCGACCAATTAGAAGCCAAAAGTATTACCGGGTATTTACTATTTATAACCGGGGGTGTATTTATATAAAAATCTAAATTACAATTTATAATAATCTAGAATATTATAAAAGCCAAAATAATTGTTATAAATATATATAAAAGAAAATTAATTTTTATTAAAATATTATTAATAAATTTAAGTTTTTTTAAATAGTCCAAATTATTTTTATATTATAATAATAATAGTATAATCTTTGTGAAAATGTGGGGAGTGAGCACGTGAGGATTGTCGGATCGGTACTAGCGTCAATTGATTAAGTAAACAAAGCTTGGATTCGGAAGAAGCCTAATTACAGGATAAGTTCAGGGTATTTATATCTTAGGTTCTTATTCTAGAGTCTTCTACTAGCTTCTGTATTACGTATTGTATTACATATTGTATTACGTATTGTACGCGTAAGCTAGTGAAGCTCATTGCCTATTTTAGAACTAGTTCCCGCGGTGATTACATATTATAAAATCCTATAGAATTATATAAAAATTATCTTATAAATTAATTTGGTTTCCCTCGGATAACCTCGGGGAATCTTTTAGAATATTCTAGGCTATTCCTAATTAGGTTTAAACCATATTTAGGATTATATAAGTTGTTATTACTAATAATAATTTAATATTGTAAAATGTAGAAACCGCCTCACCGTCCAAAGGTAGGTGAGTGTTGTGTATTTATACTATTTACAATAGTTCTAGAAGCTTCTACTAGCTTCTACTACAGGTTGGATTACTAATTGAGGGGCAAATCACATGACCCATTGCCACTGCATTTCACAAATATACCCCCGTAATAATAACTTTTAATACAAGTTTTATAAAAATAATAATATAGATTTATTATTATATTAATATAGATTATTATAACCTAATATTTTTATATTAATTTTTAGAACCAATTTTATAAAAAAAATCCTTAATATAATTTAATTATTCTGAAGTTTTTATTTTTTATAAAATAAATTGTAAATATTATAATCTTATAAGATAAACTATAAATATTAATATTATTAGACTATCCTGGAAATATTTTTACAAAATAAATTATATATATTATTACAATTTACAAAATAATCTATATATATTATAGGATAATCTAATTGTATTATAGATTTCCCGGGTAATTTAATAATATTAGATTTATTTTAAACCTAATCTGGTTATAAAAATTTTATATTTTATATTAGAAAATGGTTTAGTAAGTCTATCTATTTTTTATTTTTTAATAAAAACAAATATAAAATTTATAATACCCTTATTTATTAATTATTTTATATAATAATATTTAATTTTAATATATTTAATATATTTGTAGAATATAGGATTCTTAGTTAATAGGATTGCACTATTATTGTTGCAATATAAAAATAATTTAGACTGCCTAAAAAGGCCTAATTCTATTAATAATATTTTAATAAAAACTAATTCTTTTTTATATATATTTATAATAACTATTTCAATTTTTGTAATACTTTGTGCTATTATAGATTGTAATTTAGATTTTTATATAAATATACCCCCGGTTATAAATAGTAGGTAGTTAATAATACTTTTAATTTCTAATTAGTCGCTTGTATAATCAATATTTGCATATTTTTAAATATAACTAGGATTATCCTTGTTATAAACAATATCTAAATAGGCTATGTTTTTTAAATATCTAAATATTTATTTAATAACTAAAAAATAGATATTACTAGGATTAGAAATAAATTTAGCTAATTTAATTATAGTGAAACAAATATCTGCTCTTATTATTAATATTAGAAATAATAAAAAACCTATTAATTATTAGTAATAATTAATATTTTCAATACTAATTTATTTAGAATTAGACTCCAATTTAATTTTAGTTTCTATAAATATAAATATAAAATTTAAATTATTAAATTTAAATTTATTTAATAATTTATTAATATATTTAATTATATATAATTTTATATATTTTTTTTTTGATTTATAATCAATTTCTATATTTAGGTAATTTTTAATTAAATCTAATTTTTTTAATTTAAAATATTTTTTAATATTTTTAATAAAAGAATTATATATTTTCTTAATAAAATTAATTATAATTAGGTCATTTATATATATATATATTATAATATCTATAAATTTATTAATAAATTAATTAATTTTAGAGATTAAAATTTTAAAATTTAATTTATTAATTAAAATCTTTTTTAATATATTAATTTATATTTTAATAGATTGTTTTAGTTTATATAAAATCTTTAATAATTTTAATATATAGATAAGATATTGTTTATTAATATAATTTTTTGATTAATTAATATATAGATCTATGTTTATATTATCTTAGATAAAAATTGAAATTATATTTATTTTATAAATTAATCAATTATTTATTATTGCTAATATAAAAATTAAATATTAGATTAATTATTTAATAATTCCTACAAAAATTTTAATATAATCTAAATTATATAATTATATAAATTTTTTAATTACAAATCTGTTTTTAAATTCGTAATAATTATTTTAATCTTTAATTTTATAAATCTAACAATTAATTAAAATCTTAATATTATTAAATTTAAATATTAATTTTCATATTTTATTATTATTTAAAATATTTAATTTTATTAATTCAGACTTAATCTAATATAAATTATATTTAGAATTATAGATTTTTTTATAATTTTTAAACTCAATTATATTTTTAATATCGTTTTTATAAATTATAATTTTATTATTATTATTATTTTAAATTAAATTTTTATTTTTGATAATAATATAAATTTTGGAAATTAATAAATAAAAAATTTATTATTTTTTAAAAAATTTATTATAATTTAGGCTTAATTTGTTTAAATTATTTTTAATATTTAATATTTTAATATCCAAATCAAAATTATTAAACAAATTATTAATAGAATTATTAAAAAATAATAAATTTTTATCAAATCTCCTAAATAAATTATTAATATTAAATAAACTATTTCCGGATAGACTATTGATATTATAAAATAAATCTTTTATATTATAAAATAATCTATTGATATTATAAAATAAATAATTTGTAATAAATAAATTATTATAAAATAAATTATTTATATTAATATCTCCTCCAGATTAATAATTTTTTAATATATTTAAATTATTATATAATAATTCTAGTTTTTTTAAATTAATATAATTATTATTTATTAGATTATAATTATTTAAATATATTAAATCTTTTTTAATTAAATAATTTTTAATATTAATTATTTTATTTTAATTAAAAAAATAAATTAAATAATTATTATTAAATTTATATTTAATAAATATATTTTTATTAATTTTAATAAATAATTTGCTATTTTTTTTAATCTTTTTAGGGACTAATATATAAGTTAAAAAATTTAATACTTTAAAATAAATAATATAAAATTTTTTATCTAATAATATTTCATAGAGAATTTTATTTATAATATTATTATAGGTTCGATTTTTAATATAGATTATAATTTATATTAAATTAAGCTATAATTTAAAAAATATATTTTTGTCTTGGCAAAAAACAATTAATTTTTCAATAATATATTTATTTAATATTTCGACTATTCTATTTTGATTAATTAAATAAGAATTAATATATTTATATATAATATTTTTATTTTTAATAAATAAAATTTATTTATTAAATTTAAATTTAATTATATTATCTAATTTAATTATTTTAATTTTATTAAATAAATTATTTATATTATTATTTAAATTGAACTAAATATTTATTAATTTAAAAAAATTTAATAATATAATATATATATTATCTTTATTTTTAATATTATATATCTAGATAATACAATTGTTTTTATCGATAATAATCATAAAATAATATTCCTTATTTAGGTTTAATAATTTAATAGATCTACAAATATCTATATCGAATATAATTAGATTTTTAGTTTTTGATATTGGGGTTTTATTATTAATGTGAAATTGTGGGGAGTGGGCACGTGAGGATTGCCGGATCGGTACTAGCGTCAATTGATTAAGTAAACAAAGCTTGGATTCAGAAGAAGCCTAATTATAGAATAAGCTTAAAATATTTATACCCTAGGCTCTTATTTTAGAATTTTTTATTAACTTCTATATTATATATTGTATTATATATTGTATTATATATTATATATATAAACTAATAAAATTTATTGCCTATTTTAGGGCTAGTTCCCGCGGTGATTATGTGTTATAGAATCTTGTAGAATTACATAGAAATTATCTTATAAATTAATTCGGTTTCTCTCGAATAATTTTAAAAAATCTTCTAAAATATTTTAAATTATTTTTAATTAGATTTAAATTATATTTAAAATTATATAAGTTATTATTATTAATAATAATTTAATATATTCCTGTAATAATAACTTTTAATATAAATTTTATAAAAATAATAATACAAATCTATTTGTGAAAATGTGGGGAGTGGGCACGTGAGGATTGCCGGATCGGTACTAGCGTCAATTGATTAAGTAAACAAAGCTTGGATTCGGAAGAAGCCTAATTACAGGGTAAGTTCAGGGTATTTATACCCTA
>Ga0247778_1000136_pt1 | contig 127140 bp, 144 predicted proteins | sample UWRJL049202B5_FD_179939 | JGI IMG/M metagenome (GOLD analysis project Ga0247778, IMG submission 179939) | Plant litter microbial communities from Arlington Agricultural Research Station in Wisconsin, United States - UWRJ-L049-202B-5 | ecosystem: Environmental > Terrestrial > Plant litter >... | reverse complement strand
GGGCCTAGAGTCTTGGTGCAGTTATCGAATCTCTGTATCTCAGATTAGTATTGTTATTGGGGCGGATGGGAGATATTATACATATGGCAAGGCTTCACGCGCGTCAGCCTCCAGTTGAAGTTGACTGGTGATGAAACTATGAGGGTATCAGTATACATCTCAACTTTACGATCCGCATGCGACCCTATATCTATTGAACATACTCAGCTGCGGTGTGCGAATCGTCTGATTTCTGGGAGAAGCTCTGGCTTCGTGATGGAGCACTCGTTTGACTGCTGGGTTGTTCGGTGGCGCTGGATTCTGGGACTGGAGGAGGATCCATGTTGAGCAAGTTGGAGAATCGAATGTATGTGAAGTCTTGAAAAATCAATTACAAAGAAGAAGTCGCAGCAATCGCGTGCGAGAATACGCGCATCGATGGTTGATGTCAGCCTTGGCCGTCGCCTTCAAAACCCAAGGCACGGACCATCAATTTCGATACGCGCTACTGCAAGCTCTCTACGCGCTTTGAACGCGACGCGTTGATTCCCACTTTTACGCGCTGCCCAGATTCACTTCTCTTTCTCCCTCTGCTTCAAATTCAAATCCTATTCTGCATCAACATCTATGACCAGCATCTGCAATATCCAAAATTTCATTCAAAGCATTAGCCAAGGTATCGAGCAGCCGCAATGAGGTACGAACATACAGACATGTTCTTATTCTTCAACCCCACATCCAGCCCCTGAATTCCTCACACTGACTGAAACTTCAACAGCTCTCCCCTACGACCTAATATGTCTTCCGCAAACCGTGGATTGACTGGCGGTAGAAGCCGCAAACGTTCAAGAGAGCCCGAAGATGCTCCTTCTGGACTCGGTGCATCCAGCCCCGCTGGTGATATTCGATCCTCCCCTCCGGCGTATCCCATGCACCATGGCGCGGACGACGACGACGACGTGGAGGAAGAGCTTGCTCTCGACATTGACGATGCTGAGGAGATGGCTGAAGACGAGGACGGAATCGATCTCTTTGGAGGCGATTTTGAGAAGGACTATAAACCTCGCGAGGATGATCGATACGACGACAGAGACATTGACGATGAAGGCGATTATGATGATCTCGACGTTGCTCAAAGACGGCAGCTTGAACAGCGTATGAACCGCCGAGATCGAGAACTCGCCCGTCAGCAGCGCGCGCCTGGAGCTTTCCTCCAGGACGACGACGAAGATGGGGACGTAGATCTCCTGGCTCAACCTCGTCGCCGCCGCCATCACTACGACGAGGATGAAGACGAAGAAATGCAGGATGACATCATGGAAGAGGAGCTCTCCCTCGAGGCTTTGCAAGATGTGAAAGCGTCGAGTTTGGTTGAATGGGTGGCTCAGAATGCTGTCCAGAGAACCATCAAGAGAGAATTCAAGGCTTTCTTGACCGAGTACACAGACGAGAACGGTGTTTCAGTTTACGGAAGCCGCATCAGAACACTTGGAGAGGTCAACGCAGAGTCCCTGGAGGTCTCCTATGATCACTTATCCTCCATGAAGGCTATTCTAGCTTATTTCCTTGCGAATGCTCCAGGAGAGATGCTCAAGCTGTTCGACGAGGTCGCTATGGAGGTCACCCTGCTTCATTATCCCGACTACGAGCGAATTCATTCTGAAATCCACGTCCGCATTTCGGACTTGCCAGTTCACTACACGCTCCGCCAACTGCGTCAAACACATTTGAACTGCTTGGTTCGTGTCAGCGGAGTCGTCACTCGTCGAAGCGGAGTGTTCCCTCAATTGAAATATGTCATGTTCGACTGCAATAAATGCCATACCCGCCTTGGTCCTTTCCAACAGGAGTCTAACGTTGAAGTCAAGATCTCGTACTGCCAGAACTGCCAATCGCGGGGCCCATTCAACCTCAACTCCGAGAAGACTGTCTACCGCAACTACCAGAAACTCACTCTACAGGAATCGCCAGGAACTGTCCCAGCTGGTCGTCTTCCCCGTCACCGTGAAGTGATTCTGCTGTGGGATCTCATCGACCGAGCCAAGCCTGGAGAGGAAATTGAGGTCACCGGAGTTTACCGCAACAACTACGATGCTCAGCTCAACAACAAGAACGGCTTCCCCGTCTTCGCCACCATCCTAGAAGCCAACAATATCATCAAGTCTCACGATCAGCTGGCTGGCTTCAGGTTGACTGAACAAGATGAGCACGACATCCGAGCACTCTCTCGTGATCACCAGATTGTCGATAAAATTATCCATTCGATGGCACCTAGCATTTACGGTCACACCGATATCAAGACCGCGGTGGCATTGTCACTGTTTGGTGGTGTGGCAAAGGAGAGACAGGGTAAGCATCACATCCGTGGAGATATTAACGTTCTACTTCTTGGTGACCCCGGAACGGCAAAATCGCAAGTTCTCAAGTATGTGGAGAAGACCGCTCATCGTGCTGTGTTCGCCACTGGTCAAGGTGCAAGTGCTGTCGGTTTGACTGCCAGTGTTCGCAAAGATCCTTTGACTAGCGAGTGGACTTTGGAGGGTGGTGCTTTGGTGCTTGCAGATCGGGGCACCTGCCTCATCGACGAGTTCGACAAGATGAACGACCAAGATCGAACCTCTATCCACGAAGCCATGGAACAGCAGACCATCTCCATCTCCAAAGCTGGTATTGTCACAACACTGCAAGCTCGTTGTGGTATTATTGCCGCGGCCAATCCAATCGGTGGTCGCTACAACTCGACGATTCCATTCTCGCAGAACGTTGAGCTTACAGAGCCTATCTTGTCGCGTTTTGATATTCTTTGCGTTGTTCGGGATACTGTCGACCCAGCTGAAGATGAGCGCCTCGCGAGATTCGTTGTCGGATCCCACGGCCGATCTCACCCAGTTACCCAAGCTATTGATGAGAACCAGAACAGCATGGATATGGAGCATGACTCTGATGTGCGTGCTGGTGCTGTCAATGGTGGCGAGCCAAAACAAGAAGGGGAGATCCCACAAGAGTTGCTCCGAAAATACATTCTCTATGCAAGAGAAAGATGCAGCCCCAAGCTGTACAATATTGATGAGGAGAAGGTGTCGAAGCTCTTTGCTGATATGAGAAGAGAGTCATTAGCTACTGGTGCTTACCCAATTACTGTAAGTTTCAACTCCACAATTGGCAACTTCACACAACTAACAATCAACAGGTCCGTCATCTTGAAGCTATTATGCGTATCAGTGAGGCATTCTGCAGAATGCGTCTGTCCGAGTACGTTTCTGCTCAGGATGTCGACCGTGCCATCGCTGTAACGATTGATTCTTTCGTCGGCAGTCAGAAGGTCAGCTGCAAGAAGGCCCTTGCTCGCGCATTTGCCAAGTATACACTTGCTAGACCTGGTACTGGAAAGAAGACTGGCAGTGGAAGGAACTTGGAGCGGGGAAATAGAGCTGCTACAGCAGCGATGGCTTGATTTTGGTGTAGACATGAGTGGTTTATGGAGTCATGGATACCTCTTTGTGTTTTGCTGGATTGGGAATGTATTTTAGACGCTTGCCATGACATAATGAGAGATTCTGGTTTTAAGGAGCCGCTTTCCACGATGCTTTGGTTATGCTCACCTTTCAGGGTGCACCAACTTTTACGCGGCAGGTACGAAGCAGGCTCAAGGCAGAAAACTTTAGTCAGGAAAGTAGTAGTCCCTTCCTCGCACATAATTGTGCGTACTCTGCTCACATGTTTCTCGATGGTTGTGACTTCCCGAATAAGGAACTCTCGACAAAACTTCCCTGAACAGAGGGAAGTTCCTTCCTCGCATCCATCTCTCCCGCTGATGGACATCAACACACCTTCCTCCCCCGATTTCCCCCAGCATCCTCCCCACTTCTTCCCCGCTCGCTCCCCAACTCTCATCTTCCTTCACCATCTTTCTCGTGCACACAAAATCCATGCAGAATCTCGAAGCATCCGCTCGACCGCTAGTTTCGAAAACCCCACCTATATTAGACTCGCCAGAAACACTTTTGAAGGATTCACGTCAAGACCTAATGGGACATTCTACAACTGAAGACGCACGCGTGACAGGCCTCTGGATGCACATTCTTTTGATCAAATCTTCGACATTATTCTTTCTTCGAAGCAGGCTATACAGTCGGGGATGTGGTGATGGAGGGTAACTGTGAGTCTGATCCCCTTTTGTTTGTTTGGCTGAGAACTCATAGTTTGCGCAGGTCCTCGTCAACATTCCCACTTCCAAATACGCCTCCTCCTGTCGCATACGATGCCTCCAGCACAGCAGCTTTCAGCCACGTCAGTCACAACCAAGACGAGGGGCCGGGTGAGAGTCGGAATAAAAGGTGATGCCCAATATATTTTCCTCCTCTCTTTGCTCAGGTTGGAAGAGCAGCACTGGCTTTGCATTTCTAAGATAATTTGAGACTTTGGCGCGTGAGCAGTCGCACTTCAATCCAGATCAAGTTGATCAGGGCATATTCCAGCTTCTATCAGATAATTTGGGATGCGCCCAAGAACGACGTGGTTCCATTCAAGTTTGCGAGTGCTGTACCACACATATCGTCACCCTACCCCAACTGGACGTCTTGTGACCTATCAATTATATGAAAACAATTCATGAATTACCCACGTCTTCACCATAGTTCTGCTTCCCAAATAGCAAATTTATGCTCCGACTATGACTCGCATCTTTTTCAAGACTTCCGCACTCCCATCACAAATAGACCAAACACCTTGAAGTCCTAGTCTCCATATCTCTTACCAAAATGTTCTGGTGCGAAAAGTGCCGCCTTAATGGCATGCTTCCCTGTTGTCTCAAATGCGGTCAAGACTTTTCACGCAACTCACGGCGGGGGCTCGATGTTAGAGGTGTGCAGAACTGGATCAATGGGACCAGCACACGGTATGACGAGTTTGAAAACTATCGACCTCCTCCACGTCGCAAGGGGCCCAGCCAAGGTGGTAGAGGCTGCCATTATCCACTCATGTGATCGTCGAGAGAGTTAGATGCCCTCCTTGTTTTTTGGATCGAACTGAGAAAAAAAAAACATATACGTGTCTATATTTCGATTAGGTGACGTCCGTCAGCGCCGGCTCGAAGTCCGAACGGCTGGGAAAAGGGCTCGCTTAGACTCCAAATCCATCAACTACTCATTCGACTTTGCAATTCATTCACTTTTGAGTGGTCCTCCGTATGTCTTTCGTGGAACAGAAAGATAAAGGTGAAATTCATCTCCAGCTCAAGTGGTCAGGTGATATGTACGCAAGGGTTCCTTATGGCAGCTGATTGTGCTCTCGGCCACACCCTAACAATGAAACCAAGTCCTCTGTCTCAAGTGAACGTATGGGCGCGTATTTTTCTCGGCCTTCCCCTAAGTTCTGGCAAATTCATCATCTTCTAATTGGAGAAAAAGATTCCCACTCCGATCATTCAATGACCTTTGCTGCTTCGTGTTTAAGAAAGGTGAATGGAGCTCGCGCTCAACTTCTGCTTCCCCAGCCTAGTTGCCTCTACATAATTGCAAAAAGCCATGACAAATGCTCTCAATCCTTCAATTCTTCAACATCAAGTTGTCAACCAATCAAATCTATCAAAACCATCATTACACCAAGTTTTGAATCCAAGATGGATGTCGCCATGGCTGAGCCTTCAGATGCCTCTCAGATCGACTACACCAACATCTTCTCCCCGCCTAGCAGTTTAAAGACTCTTTCAATAAGATCGGATGCGACGATCCTCAAGCAACCCCCTCAGATCGCTTCAAATCTCGAAATTTTCACCTGCTTCCCCGACCTCCCCACGGAACTGCGTCTCATAATCTGGAGAGCTTGCGCCCACGTGCCTCACGTGCTTGTTCTTCATCAAAAAAGGCTTTTGGGGGACCGTGTGCACCACCTGCTTAAACTGGAATCACATTCTCAGAACATCTCGCCAATAGTCCTACGAATTTGTCACGAATCTCGGGAGACCGTTCTAAAAGCTAGGCTCTACGAGATGGTTTTCGGCACGCGCATCATCGAAACGCCAGCTTATGAGACAAGACGCTTAGGGTACTGCCCCAGGCTTTTCAATACCTTTATCGATCACCCCACCGTACACTACAATAAATTTACCGACACGATATACATTTCAAAAGTATACTGCGATAGTCTAAAATATGCATTTCGGACACATGCATTTATTGCTGCGGTCTGTCGCCGTGGATCTCCAGTAAGTCACTCATGCCACCCTTGCTTCCCAGTTGCCTGGTTGTCAAGTTGTTCAATATTCTTTCAATTTCTACAAACTGTCCATTGTTTATTGTACTGATTTGCAGATAGTGCACTTTTCGACAACAGCGATCCGAATGGCGAATTATTCGCCATTTTCCATGACCATCCAATCGAGGCAGTCATTGTAGTGATTCGCCATGGATGGACGGAGCCTGCAGGCCTCGATGGCGAGTTGACTTTTGTGGAATTGGAAAGTGAGGACGACATCAGTTCGGGAATTATGGGGGTAACTCGCGTGCAACAGTACTATGATCGTTTCATGGAGTGTAAGCCTTATGGGTTCACGGCTGAAATGGTTCGAGGGGTGGCTCTGCAGGTAGAAAACTCGGCGGGTCTTATTGACGCAATCAGTACGGAGAGACTGGGTGTGAATCTGGATAGGGAGATGTTTGAGGATGATGTGGAGCCTGCTGAGGAGGTATTTACGGTTAGTAATTCTCCAACGTTCAGGGCTATGGGTGTTGCAAGAGGTGGGGTGAGATTGTAGAATGGGGTCAACGGACAGGCGAAAGGGACGCTTCATCGAGGACGAGCCTAGATAGATGCTCGTAGAGAGGAAACCCGGCAATATCTACAAGTGTGTACTGATTCTTCTTCTTCAATCTGTATTATTAACTCCACAAAGAGGTATAATTACAACACTCGAAGTGGCAGTCCAATTTTGCGGCAGTAATGCGATAGGGAAATTTGAGAGCTATGCAAGAGCAGCTAATTACTGCCAGCATGAAAGATTCTTGCGATACCTGAGAAGGCTCGCCTTCAATTTAGTCCCAACGTCACACAGTCCCAGTAATTCCGCCGCTTACTGAGATAAATTGTGCAGTGATCCACCTGCTCTTTTCTGAAGCAATCAGAAGCGCAGCATCAGCCACATCCTCCACCGACCCAAGGCGATTCGCAGCTCGTGTCTGCTCATACATATTAAGTTGAAGCGCAGTTGGAGACCCGTCAGGGGCCTCCAAATAGTCTTTCGACATTTCTGTTGGAATTGGACCAGGAGCGAGTGTATTGACTGTAATCCCACGGCTCTTGCCAAGCTGTTCGGTCTTTCATCAGACGGCTGTCGAGTTTAAAGAGTAAATAACTTACCTCGCCAGCAAATAGAGTTGTCAGGGCATCGCCGGCAGCTTTAGTTACGGCATATACAGGTGGTGGTATCAAGATTTTCGAGGAGATGGTGCCGATGTTGATGATACGACCGCCTTGCGGCATTCGTCCTACGTCGGCGACTGCTTGTGTCATGTAGATCACGCCGAAGACGTTGACAGCGAATTCGTATTCGAGTTCCTCTTGTTTGACGTCCAAGAGAGATGTATTATGTGCGAATGCTCCGTTGTTGACTAGGACAAATGGCCCATCAGTTTCATCTACATAGCTACCAAGAAAGAATTATAATATACCGAGAATATCAATACAATCAACACCAAACGCTTTCAAAACCTGCTCAACCATATTTCTCGCAGTATCGTAACTCTCCACTCCTCCTCGCACAACCGCGGTCTTGGAGCCAAACTCCTTGCTGATGTCAAGCGCTACCTTTTCAGCCCGCGCTTTGGAGGAGTCGGATACATAATGAATTGCTACTGAAGCACCGTTCTTCGCGAATGCTCTGGCTATTGCGGCGCCGATGCCGTTTTCTCTGCCGGAGCCTGTGACGATTGCGGTTGTTCCTGCGAGGGAGAGGGTATCGGGGGACATTTCTGGGGGTATTGATGAAGGAAGATGTTGAATTGAAATATGATAAGAAGTGATGTTGAATTCTGGCTGGTAAGGAGATGTGATTTATAGATACAATGGAGTTGACTAGATGGAACTGTGATATATGCTGAACGGATAATCTTATAAATCATCCCGCTCTAAACACTTAAGAAAACAAAATTATTCTATCTGTGAGAGCGCCGCTCCAGTGGATAATGAATATCATGGGCGATTGTCACCGTTCAGAAGTGTTTCATGAATAATATGTTAGTATGCCGGACAAGATTGTCGCCGCTCCGAGATGATTAAGTAATGCCGCATTTGACATCACGGAGGAGGATAGTCTCCGCCCCGGATTGTTTGACAGATTTCGAATTTAGCTAGCTCTTAAGCTACACCAGCCGAAATAGGTATTGAGCTTGTCTATATATGAGAAGACTCTTTCTCGAGCCATTTTCAGTGACCGAGTAGCCTGGATTGTCTCAACTTGAACTTGACATTTTCAATTTTGCTTCTCTTCCAACAGGAAACCACGGGGCGGATGAGAAATTTGGGAAGAAGTCAAGTTTGCACAATGATAAATGCCGTTTCTAAATCTATGATCTATCGAATATCTTAAGTGGATGCCGGTCCAAAGTTGAATTCCTTCAAACCAATTTTGTTATCCCCTCCATCCTCCATCAACAACCTTCCGTACCTAATCCCGTCTCTATTAGGGACATACTCAAAAAGTACCCGGCCTGTGGGGCTTCCTCGAAGCTCCTCTGTATCTCCGTTCCGATTCGCTTTGTAGATAAATTCCCTATCAATCTGAGCGGTATCATCCAATAGCTTTATGCGAGCCTTCATTCGAGCTAATGTTCCTACGTATTGAGGAACTCCCAAGTGTCCAATAACCTCGTCGTCCCGCTTGATCTCGCGATCTGGAGTCATGATAAATACACTGCCGCCGTTCAAAATGTTCAGGTGTTCTCCAGCTCCTTCTTGATGTTCTGGGTCCGGCCAACCAGCCTGTTTGGTTCCCCGATTTGGTGTGGTGGGAGTAGGGAAGCCGTCCTCAATGAGTTTGAGAACCCAGTCCTCTTGCTGTGCCGCCAGAGCTACAAACTCAGTTCCAGGAACTGGGTTGTCATCCTCATCATATGTGGAATCTTCCATGTCTAACATTCCTGGCTGTCTATACTTTCGTTAATTCATGTCCGACTTAAACAATCACCTTGAAAAGGTGGGGCTTCACTTACTCCCAGATATGTGACATCCAAACACCCTGCTTTACTGTTGGATGGCCCGGAATGAATGATGATACCCAGGTCACTGTCGTACATCCTATGAGAGAAGCCATGGCAAGCGAGACAGGTTTGTCGTCAAGTTCAAGAAAAAGTGTTGTTGGCATTGGGAGAGCTGTAGACTCCCGCTGCCCAGTCTCTTTGTTCGTGAGAATATCCATATGGATTTGCAATTTCCTTTCTTCAATCGAGCCGGCTAAATCATTGTACACAAATTTCATTTGGTCATCGCCTCCAGGATTTGTTCTTGCTATTATATATTCCGCTAGTTGCGCTTGAGAGTACCCGGAGATGTCGTTCTCGAAGGGCTTAGGTGCTCGACGAACATTGGCGGGGGGTGTCTTGGTGTGGCAACAATCCGGACCGCATAGCTTGACGCATTTATACGCATCCCTAGGGTCCACATCGCCGTCAAATAGTGCTCGAGGGAGGAGCGAAGAATCAGTCCTAAAAGTTGTTAGCCACTAGTGCCTTCTACTTTTACTCTATAATATGCAGCAGATGGGTTATCTAGAGTGACGATGGCCATGGAAGCAACAAAATCCCTGTTCCACGGGACATCCATTGCCGCCAACGCCAGGGTCATCCACCCGACCCAAGTTTGTTTGAAACGTAACCAGAACAGAGGGGATTTACCAGTTAACCTCGCTACTGAAGCTTATGTCCTTTCCATTGAGAACTGCGCGAGGTACTACATCGTGAACCTTCGCTAAACCAAAATCGACGACGAGGGATATTGAAGACCACCATAACGGTAGTGTTGAAAAACGCATATTTCTAAGAGACTGAAGGCTAATTTCGTCAAGCAGTACAGACTATGACATGTCCAAGCGGAAGTTGGAAACGACTGACTGCGACATGCAATGGTGGAAGTACGGTGTTCTGGGTTACTATGCTACGAGAAAGATTGGAACTTAAGTAAACCAAAGCACCTCTAGATATTTTCTATGTCAGCACATGGATTCGTGCCTTCTTACGGGAAGACACAGGAATATCGAACGATAATCTTCCTTTAGGTTTTGAATAATCCTTTGCAGCTGGGCAGCTGACTGAGAATGCATTGCGCATCCCATTTGAGAAAACACTGCGAGAGCAACCATGTTTTGTTGGAATTAAGATGACCCAAGGCAGCAGCGAATGGGTGTGTCATGTACAATGCTTCTGCATATTTTTCCTCCTTAGGTTCCGTGCCAAGGAGGATTATCAGAATCCTTTTGTCCTGTGCACAACTTAGGTGGAGGCTTAGAGGCGGCAGAGGCACAGCCCAGCCAATTATCTCACCGTTGGTTGGTTCTCGGCGTCGCAGGCCGCGCTATACTAATCTGTACTCTAACCCCACTCCCCCGTACTCTCCTGCAAATCTAGAGATATACAAGGGCCGCGGTCAATCAATAGCGTACCTACAAACCACAGGTTCGCTAAATGATCTATAGCCGTACTAAATGCCCTGTATCCAAGGAGTCAACCCGCCTGAAGAGCCCTGAAAGGATCAATACTTCCTTTGAGGTCTTGCAAAATTAAGATGTGTAGGGTCAGCGAGTGCGGAGATCGTGGCCAAAAGAAGGATACTCCAGGGGTTAGCTCCTAAACCTCGCCAAAGCGCCCTATAAAGCGCTGTGTATTTCGGTGCCGCTCGCTAAACAGCCCTATAAGGCACTGTAAGTTTTTGTTTATTGCCGGCGCAAAGTAGGGTCTCGAGAGGCGTTACAGGGCACCGATGGTAGGGTTACAGAATCTCACGGGGCATTTTAGCGACCCAACCGCTGGTGTTTCACTATTTTTTTTGGCTACGATCTCCGTAGGGGATTTTCGTCTTAGACGTTGTTAATCGCCAAAATTCCTTTCTAAGACAAATTAAGTTGACCCTAATCTAGATGTATGAGTATACTTAGAGAAACAAAATAAGCATTAAATACCAATGTTTAAATCCTTAGCATTTCCCAGTCTGGTAATCGGCTGTGGAGCTTCCTTAATCTCACGATCCTTCCATGCCCCCTTCCTTCTTACCCAAGCCAACTCAGCTTCTACATTCCTTTCAAATTGGCAAGAAGATAATAATAGCATGTCTTTCGCTTCCTTGGTAGTTCAAATGGGAAGATAAAGCATACGCGGTCTCTAGGTCCCACTTCTAGAGAGCGCAAGTTTCTGTTGGGTGCCTTCGTTCGTTATCGCAGTCTTTCGGTCATTTTCTATCACTTGCCCAAAATGGTTTTGATATCACCCATTCTTTTACTTTATTTGGCGGAAGCGTCAGCAGTTTTCCTTCCTCGAGATTTACCGCCAAACCGGCTTGCTAAGGAGATTGACTTCTTGAGAAAAAGAGCCGTCACCGGTACAGGGACATCGTTCTCATCGGCCAGCGCAACAAATTCTTCGACGCTTTCTTCAACTCGCTTCACCAATACCTCCATTACATTATCAACTGGAACAAGTATTTCATTCAGCAGCAGAAATTCCTCTACCACACTATCCACCAGCATTACCTCGCGTAACAGCTCTTCGACTTCCCTTTCATTAAGTCACAATTCTACAACCATAGGCTCAACTACAAGCTCAACTACAGGGCCAATCACTAGTTCAGGCACTAGTCCGACTAGTGGTACAATCAGTGGTTCAAGCACAAGCTCTCTTCCCTCGAGCAGGTCAGGTACATCTTCCACAAATGGCACAGTCTCCACGAGCAGCAGCACGCAACCCATATCATCAACGACATCATTATCAAGTAGCGGCTCGATTACGGGGACACCAACTTCAGGCACGAGCACTGGAACCTCACAGAGCATATCGAGCACAAGCAGTTCATATGACATCTCTTTAGTGACATCTACCATGACAGTGGCTCCCACGGCGCTCTCAACATCTGTCATAACAAATAGTGATTGGAAGACCAATTTCTGGTCTACGTTGACAGGCACGGACGGCCAACCAACTCATGTCCCTGTTGTACATTGTAAGTTCACTCTAATGTTTCCAACCCCCTCAAAGCCACATAGACGCTGATGATGCACAGGCGGTTGCATTTGCAGAGGCGACTGTGATGACAAAAAAGACAACAATGATGATGATCGTGGAATTTGGATCATCGTATGGGGCCTCCCACCGATTCCAAATGTCCAATTCTCGTTGCCAAAATTCCCCGATTTTCACTTCCCCTGTATTGATCTATTGTTTATCCACACTTGTCCTCCAGCCAGTGATAACGGTGGAAAGACTGGGCATAGCGACCCAGATGATCCAAATAACGATAATAAGGACCCCGAGGATGATAAGCCTACTAGCACGCAAGAACCAACCTCCCGGCCCACCTCATCTGCTACGTCGGCAAGTAGTTCATCAGTAAGACCTTCCTGCTCACTGGAGCTAAGCAAGTAAACCAGTGGCAGAATTAGTAAACTGACTTTATATTAGAGCTGTGCAACGCAAACAGTTAGCGATTGCCAAACCTCGACTATATGCCCGGCTTCAACCGCATCTGCCACGCAATGCACAACGACAACTGTCTGCACAGGGACTCGAGTGGGATGCAGCGTCACAGGATCATCAACTAAAACGGTCACAACAAGTAGCGCCAGCCACGGAGCATGTCCCCTTCTTAAATACAAGGACATTGGCAACGGAATAGCATGGAGTGAAAATGGATTCAACTATGTGACACATACATTTAATCCTGGTTCGATGACTATCACTGGCAGCTTGAACCTTACATCGACCCGGGGTCCAACAGGTACCGGGACAGGGAGCATTGCAACACAGACAGGAAACTCTACAACGTCGCCCCGAAGCACTAGCGCCTCAACACAGACAAGAAACTCTACAACGTTACTTCCAGGTACTGGTAGCTCCACCCTACCGTCGTCCTCTTCGACAGCTGTATCTACAAAATCTTCTTCCGCCGCATCAACGCGCTCGTCTTCATCCTCAAGTACAAAACCACCCCCTCCAAGTACCTCATCTCCCCCACCCCCGCCGACTACTACGGCTCCACCTCCAGCTCCACCAACTACTACCGCCCCCCCTCCTCCACCTGCGCCTTCAAACATCATGTTGTAAGTTTCCTAAAGGTTCACAATTCCACCGCTCTTAGCTAAAATTTCATCTCAGCTTATACTACGACAACTACATCGACGAAATCTCTAATGTCATGTACTGGACCTTCTTTGAAGGCAACATAAAAGGTAGTATCAACGTTTGCGACACGAAATACACCTTCCAGACTGGGGCGCCCGGAAGCTATGATCAACTCGAAAACCCGCCCTGGCCCAAGGGCTCCTGGGATATGGAACTATTCAAGCAAAAGTGCACGTATGCTAGTGATGGGAATGGAGCGGGCACAATCAAGTGCCAAGGCATGGATAAACCAAAAGATTGTCTAGGGAAGCAGGATCCCAATAACGATCTGAAGTGTATTGGGGGTTGGGCCGACCACTATAAGGAAGTTGCGAGGTGTTCTTGGTGATGTTACTTTCTGAGTAGATATTTGATACCGTGAAATAAGCCCATATTTTGCCATTGCCTGCCAGTATATAACTCGGCGATTTAATCTGCTATTCCCTCCTGAATCCTCTCTCCCATCTCCCTCAAGTCTTCACAACTCGAAGAAGCAAGCATTAGTTCCAACGGTGACGAGTCTCTCAAATTCCTATGCTGCACCTTCAAATTCACATCCGCGCCATTCGCCAGCAAAAGCTCCACCATCTCTACATCCTGCTTCCGAACAGCCTCGAATAGCGGCGTATATCTATAGATTATTGAAGCCTTCAGCGCACTGGAAGACGGTTTCCGGAATCCGGGCTCGAGGAAATTGACGTCCGCGCCGCGTGAGAGCAGGAGCTGGACCATCGGGACCCGCTCTGGAGATCCAATTTCCCTGCGGACGGCTGCGAGGAGTGCGTTGTTATCGACCTCGGCGCCGGAATCTAGGAGTAGCTCGAGAGACGCGAGCGTTCCCTTCTTGGCGATGTATGTCATGGGTGTAGTCTTGATCGCGTCCGGAATGTCGGTGCTTGCACCGTTCTTAAGGAGCCATTTGAATAGTCTTTCATCAGTTTCAGATGATGCTGCATTTCTAGGAGATAGGTGTTAGGTGACAAAGCTTTGCGAAGAGCGGAAGACGTACGCAAGAATCGTTGAGTCCTTGAACTCCCATCCCGCCTCCTTCAAATCCTGTAAAATATTTTCGAATGTCTCGTCGTCTGCTGTCACCCGCTCATTCATATACGAGGCAAGATTTTCGTTGGCTCTTGCTCCATATTCAATCAACAATTTGACGAGTTCCCTGTTCCCGGCCATTACGGCTTTGGGCAGAGTCTGTATGAAGTCCCCTGCATCAGGAGGGCCCAGAGGCACCGTGGACGACCATTCAGAGAGAAGCTCTCGGGCTCTGCTCGTATCGTTGGCGATAACTGCTTTTTCAACCGCATTGCAAAATGTCTCTTTGAGATTCTGATCCAAGTTCGCCCACTTTGGCACTGTTTGACTCTGGAATAGTGCACGAAGGCTAGCAGCATCGCCAGCTGCTCGCGCCTCTTGCAGACTTTTTCGAAATGCACCGTCGTCCATTTTCAGTCTTTGTGAATTGGGTTAACAAATTAAGAACTTGGGAGTGGATGTTGTGTTATATGATACAGCGGCAGCCTAATGAGGCTGAGACATCGTGAAGGAGTGCAGTGCCTGTACATAAGATGTGGTACTGATTATTACGGGGTGAAATGCCCAAAGCCAATGCCGCTTTTTGACAACTGCGAGAGTGCCGCAGCAACACCCCTATATTAGCCGAAACAAGACTGTGTCTGTGTTGGGGGAGCCTCCTGAGGCGAGTATGGAGCAAATGGCGGCGCCACGTGGAGGTTTCTGACCCCGCGGTCATGTGACGTGCTTTGAAATCAACTCTTCTCCTATTTCGGGGCATGCTAGATAGATTTACGCGGCCATTACAAATATTATTGCGGGGCCCGATACAACTTCTCAATTCCTCCTTTCTACAATAATTATTGATGTTCTCAAATCCTGTCAATTGCAAAATCCCAATCCAAAATCAACAAAATGGAGCGGCCGGTCCGCTCAGATTCAAGTAGAGAGAGCGAGGAGAGGGAGAAGAGATTCATTATTAGAGTTAGTACCCTTTCGCCTAATGTGCTCTCTAAGTATTGACAAGATTAGGCATGCGATAGCTGCAGGAAAAAGAAGATTCGCTGTGAGCCAATGGCGGATATATGCGCACAGTGCGCCAAAAGCAAGACGCCGTGTCATTTCACTCCGATCAGTGTTATAAGAAATCGGAAGCGGATATCAAGGTAAGAAGTACAGGATGGAAGATATCATATAGAGGGTCATTTGCTAATTGGATTTAGGGATAGGGATAGGCGTATCGAGGAATTAGAAAAGAGACTAGCGTGGATGGAGGGGCAGTGTGGTGCTAAATTACCAGCGGAGGGGCAACCCTTGGAGGGCCGACCGTGCACGAGAGACTTGGGATCTGGCACCGATCCAATTGCAGAAGACATACCGGAATCCAGCGAACAAGATATCGGAGACCTCACAGTGACAGAGCAAGATCCAATCACTTTCAACGAATATCAGCCACCCTTCGTACCCACCTTCGGCGAGAGCTTATTAGGCTCTGTACCTCCCGAAATTGAAGGCCCTGCGAGTCCTTCTCTGACATTAGAAAGCATAATGATATCTCAGCAAAGTATAGGAAGGGAAAATGCTGGAGGAAAGGAAAACTTAGGAGGCTTCCTGGAAAGAATGGAGCGCGTGAGATCTGGAGATTGTAGGGCTTGTAGCTTGCAAGTTTAGAGCGATGGGTGTTGCGAGACGAAAGGTGAAACTGTGTGGTGTGAGGTTAAGGACTCACCTATGATGATTGTTCGTATAATGTTCTGTGAACATGCCAAGTAATTTGGAATGTATTAATTTATCAAGATCCATCCATACATACAACACCTCCTATCATAGACAATCGCGGGCATCCCCGAGGCCGACCTTCTATATACGCCAGCGCGGTACACCATTCATCTCGAATAAGGAAGACTGAGTTCAGGTATTGAAATCCATCCAAGATCCCTGCGTCCAGTCAATAGTATTAAGCCAATCCATATCGTTCAAATTGTCGAACGGGGGCAGCAGGCTCGGATCAAACTGCGCATCCATCTCACTCGCTGCCCTCGAATCACTCTGCGGTACACCTGGCGGCTCCAGAACACGATCCAGTACCCTCCTAATCACCTTCTTCAACCTGTTGGCGAGCTTATGATTCCCGTCTGTTGGTCGAATCCATTCCAGGAAGCCGATGAAGAGAGTGAGTTTTTGGATGGCGTCGGAGCGGGAGAATGTGAGTTGGTGTTGAGGTGTGGAGATATGTTTCAATAGGGAAACGCAGAGGACGCCTGCCGAGGGGATGCCGAAGAACGTTACCTATTACTTGTTGTTAATTATCAAGCTTTGACTCGGTGTAGAATAGATAGGGACGTACAATCCAATCAAAGTTTGATGTAAAAGAGGTTAATTTATCCCGCGACATCCAAAACATGAGGGAAAACTCTAACATTTCCATAGCTGTGGCTAAAAGCCGCTCATCGTTTGGAAAGCCGCGGGCTATGGAAACCCGATCGATCAGAAATATGTTTTGTAGGAAATCATTCATGAGGCATCCTTGGGCGAAGAGTGTTTTGCCGGTGCTATCTTTGGGGACCTTGCGGTCGCTGTCAGCGTAGTAACGGAGTTGCTCTGGGAGGCCTTCGAGGATGAGCTGGGAGCGGACCCGGAGTTCTCTAGTCTTGGCGTCAGCACCGTGTAACTTGAAATAGAGGGAGGGCAAGAGGGAGGAATCTACTCTATGCGTTCTCCAGTGACTTGAACATTTACGCCCAGCGCTATTTCTAGGACTTCTTCTCGGACTGAGCAGAGCTGCCAGATGGCACGGGAGATGCTGATGTCGTACATATTTCCAGAGGTATTCCATCCGTTAGTATTCAATCTGCTTACGACGACTGAGAACGCATGTGGTGACAGAAATAGCTCCTCGTCGGCGATGTCGAGACAGGGTTTGACGTCGCAATAGAGGCGGCTTAACATTGGAGGGATACCGTTCAGAGCTGAGTGAGTTTTGTCGAGGAAGTAAATTGCTGAAAAGAGCCGACGCTTGTATTCTGAAGCAGTGGTGATACTGCTGTTGGCGTAATCAGGAAGTCGGTGAAGGCCTGCGGAGATGGTCATAGATACCATGTCCCCATGTCTATGTCTCATCATGTAATCTATCTGAGTCAACGATTTCTCATTCACATAAGCGGGAAGATAGACAATCGTAACATACTTTCATCCCCGGCACACATGCTTTCCAAGATACTAATGTTATAGCAGAGGGCTGCTACAAGCTCATTGATCGTTTCTGAAAAGTGACACATCTTGCGACAGATGTCCGCACATTCCTTCATCCTCCAAGCTGTCTCTTTTCGGTCTCGGTCATGATTCTCAGGCACCCCAAAAAGCGGATCCCAGTCCTGCAAAGTGAGGTATGCCTTGCCGAAGAAGCAGAAAAGAATTCCGATCATTTCAAATCGGAGATTCAGCCCCATGAACGTATTAAGCCAATCAAGGCCATCTTCAGGACTTGGAGGAAGCGGGTTCTCTTCGTTCTGAAACAAGACCTCAGCTATTCCAGTGAGACCTTCAGTTGATCGCGGGGCAACCAGATTCTTCTCGAATATTTCCCAGAGTGTTGTAACGCAATGCTTCATCATGGTTGCGTTGAGAGTTAAGTCGTGCATGGAGCCCAACGTGGTGAGTAGTGTCTCACATATTTCCTTGGAGGGAATATTCCAGAGTGCTTTGACAACCTCCTTTGTACGCATAGTTGGGCCCTCTGGTCTTTCTCTGCCCACTATCCGTCTTGAAGTTAGCACTATTTAAATCCAAAAATGTGAATACCGTTTTTCTCTGATGAGAAAGTTGGGGGTAATGAGATGATACTCGTTGAAATTATGATAAAAGGTGGCGTATAAAGACGGAAACACATACAAAGGGGCTGCCCAAACTTCCATGCTCCAGGATGTTTCCTAACATCCTCTCCAAGCTCGAGCAAATCTTCACTTGCCGTAGCTCTGTGCTCTAAAAATACAGCCGAGAAGCTTGTTGGGCCATAATACTTGGCGGATCTCTGATAAACCGCGTCTTTCCAGCTCTCAGACTTGTTTCGAGGGCGTACAAACTCCACGCCACTCGCAGTTCCAGCCACCCCACCTTCTGGATGACGTCCAGGATACGGAGCCTTTTCACGGACCTGGGATCTGGGAATTTCAGCGTGGGGAGAAGTAAGCAGGCGTTGGTTCAAAGTTGCAGGAAAGCATCCCGTGACTCCTGGGGCAGACAATGGTGTTGTATCTGAAATAGTTTTGTCCGTTGGCGAGGTTGTTGGAGGGCGGACTTTTGTCATGGGCGCTGGATGGTAGATGCATCGTTCGGTGGTTTTCCGCCGAACACACCTTCCACAGAAAGGACTGCCATGATCGCAAGCAAGCTTGCCTTTCCGGCACGGCTCACATGCTTGCTTCTTGCCGTTTCGACGGTATCCAATTACCCCTTGTCCTGATGGCATTTCGAGGATAGAGGAAGCTCCATCAATTCAGTTGACAAGCTTTGGTGGGGCAGGCTTCCAGGCTTCCAGGCTGCCTTGGTCAACGGACCGCGCAAAATGAGATAGCTTCTGAGGTGAAGACAGTACTGCTATATAGAAAAGAGAAAATGTGAAAACCGGAATACAAAATACATAGCCATGCTCATCTGGTCATCCAGAACATAAGAAATTTTCGAACGCGTTGAAGACTCACCTCACGTACACCCCTGTCCATGGCTTCCGGAGTCGCTGCGGCGAAGCTGAAGCTAGCCTCAACACGTGACAAAGTTTATTTAAAGGTCGCTAGCTTCTTTAGGATGCATTTGACCTTTTTTCTACCTCTTAGAGAAGTCTGGGGTTTTCACTATTCTATATCTCGTCGCAGTAACTCCAATTTAGACGGGAAAGCTGTGTCTACTCCGTAAGGCAACATGATACCATCTCTACCGTCATGAAGGAAATCAACACCGACGAGATCTCAAATCTCTCCCTCCATGAGACTCCCATTCCAAAATCTCGCCGTCTCCCAACCGGCTCCTCAGATCCCGTCTCCTTCACCTGCGCCTGCCCAGCATCACTCCGAGGCGGTGGGCAAGTCCTCCTCTTCTATCGGTACTTCGCCTCACCCCCGGCCCTCCCAACCCTCAATCTCTCACCAGAAGAAATCTCCTCACTGGCAGCCTTTCACACGTCCTTGACCCAAAAGCATTCTCTCGGTGGGAAAATCCGGATTGCGAAAGAGGGGTTCAACATCACAGTCGGCGGTACTAACGCCTCTATTTCCGCGTATATATCGGAATGTATTTCTCACTGGTCATTCGCCGGTCTTGATCTAGAATCAGAACAAGCACAACAAGAGTTCTTCAAACCAACGCCCGGAGGCTGTGCTTGTGTTTTCGGTGGTGTTCCTGCATCTGTGAGGGTCACGTCTGAGATTACGCCTATGGGTGTCACGAATTACCTCCCTTCATCATGGTCTAATATTGAAGTACTCACGCCAGAGGAATTTCATGAACGCTGCCATACTTCGCCAGATGTGCTGTTACTAGATGTGAGGAATTACTATGAATCCCGCATCGGGTATTTCGTCTCCCCTCAGACCGGCGAGCCGGCGATCAGACCGGCGATTAGGAGGTTCAGTCAATGGCCGCAGTATGTGAAGAGATACATGACTGGATCGGAGCAGAAGAAAGAGGTTTTGACGTTTTGTACGGGTGGTATTAGGTGTGAGAAGGGAGCAAGGTTTTTGGAGGAGCATATGCCGGAAAGTAAAGTCGCGACGTTGAAGGGGGGAATAGCGGGGTATTTAATGTGGATGGAGGCGGAGATTAAAGCCGGGAGGAAGAAGCCAGAGGAGAGCTTGTTTAAGGGGAGAAATTTTGTGTTTGATGCCAGGGGCTCGACAACTTTGGGTGATGAGGATGGGGAACCGGTTGCGAAGTGTCATCTATGCAAGAAGTCTTCGAATAGGCTGAGCAAGTGTCGGTCAAAGGGCTGTCATTTGGTGCTTGTGATTTGTGCGGGGTGTGAGATGGAAGCTGATCCGAGATGTTGTCAGAATTGTCTCGATATGGATGTTCTTGCTCATGCAGATGGGGAATTGAAGGAGAAAACATCACGGCCTATTTGTGCCTGCGAGAAGGAAAGGGAGGCAGAACTTTGGGGTGGGGAGTATGTGAAGCAGCCGAAGACACAAAAATCAAGAAAGGGGAGGGAGAATGGAGTTCGAGGGGAGAATGATATTGATATCAGGGTCAAAGTCATCGATTGAAGACTTTGACTCGTCGAAAGACTCTCTAGCTGTGGCAAATTGTCAGAGCCTTAATCAAAGCACTGATCGAGCTGTCCAGCGGGTGGTTCACATCGGCTCCAGTGCTTTGCGGGGCATTTGATAGCAAGCAGAATAAGCGATAGGGTCGCGTGGAGTTGCTTTGGATTGGAGGTGCCGCCTTCTGTCGCGACTTCCGTTCTACGTTGAGCAATCGCGACTTCCGCTTGAAGTTATCTACATCTGTCACCTACCTGATCTCCCTCAAACACTACCTCAATCACTTCCCACATCGATCAGCTACGATCACCTCCCACTTTACGCCTCGAATTCCAATCTCTTCCAACTTCGTCCGAGCCAAAATGCCTGCAAAGGACAAACCCGTAAGGAAGGACCGTAAGAACACAATATTCAGTCGTTCATCTGGTTGTGTTGACCGGCGTCCATCCCGCAATCCCACCAAATACACTACCTTTGCTGAGAGACAGGCCCGCCGAGAAGCCAAAGCAGGTGAAGCCAAAGCAAATGAATCCAGAGCTGGTGAGTGATGGTTTAATGTCCCAAGTATGAACAGCAAACTGATCATTCGCGTAGGTGTTAAAACTACAGACGCAGGGGCCCGTGCTTCCCCTACTGCGCGACCAGTCGACTTAATACCTACCGATAGCATTGAGGCGATAAACGCAGGGACCGGTGCCTCTCTTGTTGAACCAACGCTCGATTCATCGGCCGCAAATAATGGTAAGCAATCGTCCTACCCTGCACATTCTCTCGGGGTGTATACTAATGCCACGACTTCCAACCACAGCCACGGCAAGTCCCTCTGCTTCCGATTCGTCGATAGGATGGAGGATGGAATGCTGGTTCCCTTCAGCGCACAAGAGCCATGTGATGATTTAAGGGGCCACTCTGGGGTCGATTGGTTGGAGGATGTTCATCCTTGCACTGATCAAGAAGAGAGAGCAGGTACATCGTTGCCCGCTAAATAGAAATTTGGCTTTTTGCTAACCAATGATTGTTTCACAGTAGTAGAGTTGCAAACGCTACGCTACGGCAAATACTGGCTTCACCAATGGCTGGTTCGCCTAGCTTCGGATGGCAATTTCCATTACGATCTCCCTTTGGAACGCTTTTTGAGTGCGTTAGACATGAAGTTGGCTGTTACGCAGAAGTTCCATGTAGACCATCGATGTTGCCGGGGTTCCTGGGGCCTGGGGTTGCTTCAACATTCGACATCTCTGTTTCTCACACAGTCGCACGAACATAAGCAATGAGAGTTGTTTTCGCAACCCTTCCAGACAGGTGGATGGCTTATGCGTCAATCCCGATCATGCCGGCTATCCTTACTTTGTCGGCATTAGCAAGTTCGCAACCGATCTTATATTCGAACTAATAGCGAAATACTCCTGGGAAGACGAAGAGATGTTAGAGTGTTGGGAGACTCTGGACGCTATAAACAACAAAAGATGTCCATATCTAAACCACGGGAAGTTGCGGACATGACCACCGTCACGGCGGCTAAGATATATGAGCTCCAGGCAGGGAAAGGGGCAGGGAAAGGGGTAGGGAAAGGGGGTAAACGAAAAGTATCTACTCAGGCCATGACTGAAGCAACCAAGCGTCCCACTGGAAATGCTTCTCAAGCAGCAGCAGTACAATCACACCATCCCTCGCCCTTTTCATAATCCACGGTCCAATCAATCGAACCGTATAAGGTAGCTCTCGAACGCTTTGGTCTTCCGAAAAGGATCCCGCATACAAAGGCTACGAATGATCAGTTGGCTGAATGGAAATGAAAGTTGGAAGGGTTGCAGAGTGATATGAAGGCGGGCATAGTCTGATATTGATATCAGGATCAAGGTCATCGATTGAAGATGGAGCAAGGGAATGAACTATCGCTATCCATTCGGCATCGAGTTTCTGCAGCAGCAACCTGTTGGAGAATTGATCCAACGGCCAATTGAACTGCCCGCTCAGCCATTGGAAGTCAGTACTAGCTCGAGTGCTTTGCAGGGCACTTGATACTGCCAGGACGAGATTTTAAATTCGGAGAAGCAGCGCCAGGAAACAGTTGGAAAGATTCGTCAGCAATGACGACGCCGGCACAAGCGAAATGGGCGTGAGAAGTACCCAGCTTCCTACGCCTCAGCATACTGAGCCACAACTCTAAGTGCAGAAATTGTCAAGAGGATTCACGAACTGCTCATATATGTGGGTATTTATCGAATCTCCAAAATTATATACGCACGAGCTATGTCCTCTCCCGTCGAGGCGAAACACCAGCACCCAAGGACGTAACTCCCGAAACCTCGATTTGATACGCCAAACAATCCAACGCCATCAATACCAAACGACAGAAACGCCACCTGCTCGATCTACACACCACCATCGTCATAGTCCATCCCCAAACGACTTCCCAAATTCTTCTCCCTGCTCACCAACCCCGCAACCTCCCTCATCGCTACACTGCCAACACCAAACCCATCCCACCAAAGATACTCCTCTGGATTCTCACATTCCCACATTCCATTCGCTAACTCTTTCATTCCTTCCTCGGCATCCCCATCTTCAAGCACTTCACGTACACATGGGAGATATACACTTTCGAATGGACTTTCTCCTATTCCTAAGCCTTCTGCATCTTGCAGGCCTTCGTCTTCGAGTTGGTGTTCGATCATAATGTCGAGGAGGTAGGATGGGAGGTCGTAGTAGAATGCATCTTTCAACACTTCTGCCCCTATCTCTACCAGCTCCGAAAGATGATCATCTCTTCTCGAATCAGCCGATACGCCAGCACCGGTATCATGAGAGGCATCATCGAAGCCAGTCACACCCTCCTTATGAATTCCCGGTTCTGATTTCACGACTTCAGTGCTAGATCTCAACCAAAAATCCAACCGATTCTCAACCCCCAGATTCCACCTCTCAGTCAAATACGCAGCATTCCTCTGCTCTTCAGCGATCGAGCTCGGGTTCAGCGGGAGAGGGCGTAGGGAAAGCCAACCTGGTGATAACGACGGATCCAATACTTTAGGAACAAGGATTCGAAATTGGGGTTTCAGGTCGGATGCGGAGAGTGAGGTGGCGAAATGCGTGTAAAGAATATCGAGTTGTGCGAACAGTTCTTCTACAGCAATATCCGTCATGTTTTCCCCGAGCTCCTTGTCTAGGGAAGCGAAGGTATAGATATCCCAGAACCCGAACGAGAAAACGAAAAGCGTTTCGTCCGCGTTCTGCTCTGGCGCTGGGAGGGCGAGAAAAGATGCAATTTGAGCTGCTAGGTCTGGCAGAGTCGCGTTCGCGTTTCGGGATATGGTATTCGAGACCAGGGAACCCATAGGTTCTTCCGCCGGCCACGCATCCATTGCCTGCCTCGCTGCAAAATTATAATACGATGAACATTTCATCTTCTTTTCATTAGCCTTTCACCTCTCTCCAATACGAAAAGTAAGACATACCTCCTCACACAACACACCCACCCAACTCCTCACCCCTCCTTCCTCACCCTTAATTGGACCAGCAACCCAATGGTCCCCAAAAACCACAATTCTGCCTCCCTCCCCTTTCCCTTCGCCTTCTGGCTCCGTACTCCAGTTCAATATCCCCTCATACTCCCCTACCCCAATCCTCTGCAATACCATTTCCTTAACATCCGCTCGAAGTAGCCAGAAAAAAACACTCGTAAGCGACACAATCGCCAAAATGATCGAGAAACCGAGGCGTTTTTTAAGTGTCGCCATTCCTCCTCTTCCTTTCTGTAGGAATAGAATCACGAGGCTGCGAACCCCCAAATTGCTAGCCTTGTGGAACCAAGAGGCGAGAAAAGCCCAAGAATCTTGGCTTTGGGTATCCAGTGAAAAGCCGTCGGTTCGTCGCCAAGATGTCGCGTGTACCACTCGACTAGGGAGGTTAGGTGCAGCCTTGCATGCTCACTTGCTTACAGCATGCGAATGGAATTTTGGAAAATTTGGAAAATTTGGGAATTGGAATTGGAATTGGGAAGAGAGGATATAAGAAAGGGGATTCTTGGAGGGAGTGAAATGAGGAGGAGGAAATGGGGAAATGCGAGCGTCGTCAGCGAGTGAACTAAAAATGGGGATGTTTGCAGGGGTTTGGTTCAGCAAATTTTGAGGGGAGACTTCTCGATTCAAGAAGAACTTTCTTTCTATTTTTTCCTTTGTAGAACTTTTGAGATTGAAACAAAAAAAAGAAATTTGAAAAGAAGGCTGAAATGACTATAATTCTTCAACTACTGAAGATGCATTTGCAATTGATGGTGTTGGAGGGAAAAGGTACGGTGAAGAAAAGAAAGGTGACGCCCACATCATCCGCGCGGCATCTAGAACCGGCGCAAGGAACCTTCGGCGGTTACTTTATTGGAATAGGGAACTCGCCCTTGTACGACACGTGGAATATCCAGTAGATAATGGGTCCCTGACGCAAGAGCCGCATCATGTCTCCGTTTCAAATGATCCAGTTGGGAATACTTAGCGCCACATTCTAAGAGAGAGAGAGATCATATGATGGGTAATATATACTTCTTTTATTCATTCGAGATGCATTACTCGAAGGATATCACATACATCTATTCCCCCAACTACCTTTTGGCTCCTCAAGATCAAGTCAATTCATAAACGCCATCCATGCAACAAACGCCCTACACACGTGCATTAAGAAACTTCCTCCTATCTCTTCTTCGACGTCATACCACTCACGCGCTGCATCTTACTTGGCGGCGGCTCCTCATCGCTCTCCTCCTCTGAATCTTCATCGTCGTGATCCACCTCATCTTCATCCCCCGAATCATCATCCGTTTCCTCGGCCTCGTCGTCTATTAACTCGTCTTCGCTTTCTTCGTCTTCGGAGTCAGCGATTACACCGTTAGTCATGGGCATATCTTCTGAGACCTCGCTACCGTCTGACATATCCTCCAAATCACCATTCCGTGCAAGGCGTTGGGGTTTTGGAATAGCTTCCTCGTCGCTTTCTTGCCCTTCCACATAAATGACACCCTCGTCCTCCTCATCTTCATCAATTCGGCGACGTTGGTTTTGCATGCTTTTCCGGAGATCGATTTGCGCTTCTAGCATATCCAATTTTCCTTTCAGAGATAACAGACTTTGTAGACCCTTTGCCCGCTCATCGATGACCCGGTTTAACTCTGCTAGTTTCTTGATCAGGTCTTTTTGCGTAGCTAGGTATCCGCCGTGTGTCACTAATGTCCATTGAACCCAAACCATAAGACTGCCTGCCCGTCCCGGTCTTCTATGTAAGCGCTCAGCAAGTTTTTGTAATAAGGTGCCTGCGAGAGGGGAGTCGAGGCGTTGGATGGTGGCGCGGATGGTGTTGACGTCGTGGGTGTGTAGACAGGATTCGAGGAGAGAGACGTCGTTGGTTTTGAGGGCTTGCGTGAGGACTGTTCCGAGTGAGGCGCCGGAGGGGGGTTGTATTTGGTTGCCTTGTGCTAGGGTGCGGGAGGAGGGGTCTTCGAATGCGCCTGCTACATCGATGGGTTCGGAGGCGTTGGCTCTAACGAGATCTCCGAAGCTTGGCTCGCCGGTTTCTTCGGTGTCGTCGGGTATGGGTGCATCGTCCATCGAGATATCTTCTCCATTGGATTGTGCCTCGTCCTGCTCGTCCACGCTCTCTTCTTCGGATTCTTCCTCTGCTTCACTACTTGAGTCGCTGGATATATCGACGACTTCTTTGACTCCGTTTAGCCTCGACTTGATGGCATTCCCACCGCCGGACACTACTGTTCTCGAATCGTCCAAATTTCCTTTGCCGACGATCTTTGCGGACTGGCTTGCTTTGGGCTGGGCCAGCTTCTGGGGGGCTTTTCGTTTTGTCGACATGTTGGAATTTTTGAGGTGCGAAATATGGGGAGATTGTTCGGGTGTTATTCGCAATGGATCAACGCACAGGAAATATACCGATAGTCATTAATGGTGGTGGTGGAGCTTGGGTTTGTTGAGGTCGCTGGCCTCGAAGCTGCCAGTCTCAGAAACTTTTTTTCCCTATCGTAGATTAATCTCAGATGTCACGTGTCGCTGCTGCCCCGTTAGGTTTAGGCAGAGAAGAAAATGCTAAGAAAATGCTCAGACCAAGTGGCTACCTATTAAGCGTGAATAGTAAAATGACGGCGTCGGTCTATGATTATTTGCTGTGAACGAGCGTTATGGCCTGAAACCAAAGGCAGCTCGCTCCACCATGATCAGGCATAAATACCAGCGGCCCCATTCTCACCCATTCTCAGGGGCGTAACGGGTGTGTTCGCATCACGCCACGGTCTTCTCTCAGAGATGATTGGATGCACCAGGCCACCATCATCCCCTGGCGGGCTATGATCCCTACATCTTTGGACCGGCCATTGGTTTAGACTGACGGACGCACACGCTGAGTCACGCATCTCTCGTCTCTGATAGGCTGAATCCGACTGGCGACCTGGATTCGTGCAGGGTAGTTTCACCAAGCTCCGACAAAGCTATCGGGGGCAGCATTTATAGTAAAGCGGTCGCTCCCACCGAACGAGGAGCTCTCCTCTGAATCTTGAATATTTTGCGCTCCGCTTCCTATTCGCTGCTGCCCTTTCTGCCTTGGAGCACCTGACCTTCAACCTGTCAACACCCCCCCCGTGAAGCCGCTCCACCTTCCCATCTTCGCCGTACTATCGCGCCTACGCCTCCGTCTTACCAGCAGATTGGCTGCGGATAAATCCCGTCGCATCGCATCGCATCTCACTCTCACTCTCACTCTCAAATCTCACTTTCACTTTTCTTCACCGGGCGACGCATCTGGAATCCGTTGCGCGTCTCTCTGTTTGGAAATTGAAATCGAGATCGAGAGTGGCTGCATCTAGCTCGGATTTCTCACTCTTCCCGCAGCTCCCGCTTGTATTTCAGTATTTCAAAAGGGTCTCTTTCGCTAGTAGAACCTGAACCTGCACTCGCATCTATCTCGTCTCATCCCAAAACACGACGCGTTTTTTTCGACCTTTCTCTCCTTCACGCCAAACATCCCGTCGCGTACCAGGTCAGCCCAACATTCGGCACCACAACAACAAATCCTGCAACAGGCCCACCTACTCGGTATCGCATTCACCACTTTTCTGAGTAACGCGCATCTTATTCGCTCACGGGTTAGGCTTTTTCGCGATCTTCCACGTCATTCGAGAAATTTTAGATTTTTGCGCCGGGCCAATCATCACCGGTTATCCGCCCCCCAAGGCAAAGGAAGGCGAGGCTATAAGTTCTTTCGCAAGGCTGCCTCAACCGAACAAAAAAAGTCAACAAAAGGAAGAAAGTCGCATCCTCCGCGCATCACCACTAATTCAATTAACCTACTCAAGACACATATATCTGGTGTCGCATAGCCTCGCACTCTATCCCACGTCACTTTTCACGCCTCCATTCACAAAATCCCCGTCTTAGTCTCCTGTCGCCGTCTTCGACTGACCCGTCGCCTCAACGAGGGGTCTGTTTGTTGATGGCCGTCATGACTACTCAGCAATCAGAAGGAGTCGCATTTGAGCAGAAGATTCAGCCCGTTCCATCATCTGACAAGATGGCTTTGGATTTAGACATCAACGGGTGAGTCTACCTCTTTTTCATCCTTGCTTTTCATTTTCCTCTCTTTATGCGCTCCGTTGTCGCATCGCATTCACCTTTGCGCCTTCTCCTTCCTCCTAGTGTACACTTATTTATCAATCAAAACTTTACAGAAACTCAAATCGAGATGAGACCCTGACCCACAACCACGTTGATGCACTCCCGTCTGATGTCGCCCTAAGCAAGCCTGTCGAGACGACCTCACTTTTCGACGACGCCGAAGGTGATGCCAATGCAACTGGTCCAGCGGTGAATGGCGTTTCCAACGCCGACGCGTTTGCCAGTAACCAAGAAGTTGTAGAACCCGTCGACATATCATTACCACCACTCGAGTCGCAGTCTGCAGACGATATATCTTCGGTACTGAACTCTTCACAGCTTCCAGACACGAACACCACCGCCACCACCCAAGATCAACAACCTTCTGATTCGCAAGAACCTCCTACATCCTCCTTACTCGCCTCTGCAGACTCGGCGATCGACACAGCTGTAGAAGACGTCGCAGCACCATCCACTGTACCTCCCGTGGTCGAGGCGCAAGAATCCGATCTCCGAAATACGGCCTCGCCACTTGCGCAGCCTGCACAATCGGAAGAGCAACCATCGAGTATGGATTTCGATTTCGGCACTGGCGCTGAGTTGCCGCAAGGGGATAACATTGTTGATCGCACAGCTGATGCAGATGTCCCCGATCTCAGTTTTCCAGAGAACATTCCCGACCTCCCTGATCTTTCTGCCGACAACCAGGCCTTGCAACAACCTTCTGAAGATTTTGGTGCCAGCGACCCTCTTAAATTCGAAGCAGACAGCAACGCAGCTCCTGAACATGCTGATGCGGAAATGGGTGGACTAGACAATATCATGGCAGACGCGACGGCGCCAGGTCCAGCTCCTGCTGATCCATCTATGCAACCTCCAAAAATCGCTCGAGAACGCGAGGACGATGACGAGAACGAACCATCAGCTAAGCGCACGAAAACGGAGGAGGCAGATTTGGATCAAGAAATGGCAGATGTACCCGTAGCCCCGGCTTCGAACGGCGAGCCAGCTACTGCCAAGGCAGAATCAGGCCCACCTACGGAATACCAAATAAAGGAGCTCGTCAAGATCGTAAAGAACGTTGCCCGAACGAAAGATGGCAGGAACTTCCGAGGCCCAGTCGCGGAGTTGTGGCCAGGAATTGCCGAAGGATATTTGCAAAAAATCACAACACCCATGGATCTCGGAACGGTGGAACAAAAGCTAAAGGACAGCGCTTACCCCAGCATGGATGCTTTGAAGGATGATGTGAGGCTCCTTGTCACCAACGCAACCAATTTCAACGGACTTGATCATCTAGTTACGGTTGCTGCGCGCGCTGTCCGGGACTCGCTCTTCACCAAATTTGAGAATATCCCCGTTGAGCCAGCTCCGATTGTCAAGAAAGAGAAGAAAGTCAAGAAAGAGTCGGAAGCCCCGGCGCGAGTCACTGCTCCCAGGAGACCATCCAGAGGTGCTAGTACCACCGCTGTCCAGGCTCCCAGCGCACCCGTACCCGCACCCGCACCCGCAGCTCAAACCTTCGCATTAGATCCATCCACACAGATGCCTCTGATCCGGCGTGATTCTACCAAGGTCGAAGGCGGTCGTCCAAAGCGCGAAATTCACCCCCCGAAAAACAAAGATCTACCATATTCTCTCAGTCGGCCCAAGAACAAGAAATATGCTACGGAGCTTAAGTTTTGCGAACAAATTTTGAAGGATTTGCATGACAGCAAATACAAAGAGTTTGCTCACCCTTTCTACGTTCCAGTCGACCCAGTCGCGCTCGGCATTCCGAATTACTTCTCCATCATCAAATCCCCGATGGATCTCATGACTGCCTCAAACAAGCTCAAGGAAGGCCAATATGCTACTGCCAAGGACTTTGAGAAGGATATTCGACTCATCGTTGCCAATTGCCTCAAATTCAACCCTGAGGGGAATATCGTGAGAGAATTGGGCTTAAAATTTGAGCGTTTGTTCAACGAAAAATGGGCAAACAAACAAAACTGGATCTCTCAACGCTCACCGGCCCCTGCCAGCCCTGCAGGTACGCCCGATTCGGACGAGGAAGAGAGCGAGGAGGAAGAAGAGGAGGAGCCAGAAGCCCCCGCGGGTCCCAGTGGGATGAGCATGCTTGCGCAACGTCTCATCGAGGAACAGAGTAAATTGATCGCGATGATGAAGGACAAGACCGACAAGAGCATGATCGGACTGCAACAGAAGCTGATTGACATGATTGAGGAGCAAGTAAAGGAGGAGACTAAGGCGCAAGCTCGACCAGCTGCAAAGAAGGCCAAGAAACCAAAGGCTCCAAAGCCGAAGAAAGCCGCTCCTGTCAAGAAAGCTCCAGCGCCGAAGAAATCAGGTGGTCGTCAACCGAGCAAGTACATGGGCACCTTGGAAAAGGAAGTTATTTCTGCTGGTATCGGCCAATTGCCCGATGATATTTCCGGTACTGTTTTGGGCTGGATCAAGCAGGAACAGCCAGGTGTTGATGTAAGTCGGCAAGATTATGATCGTTCGTATGCATAACTAACTCTCAAAAGGTCACTGATGATGGAACATTAGAGCTTGACATTGACGTCGTCAGCGTTCCTACTCTATGGAGAATCCACGAATTAGTCCTCCGATATGTCCCTCATGTTGATGACGAAATCCGGCAGCAGTTCACTCAGCGTGACCCTGCACCTCGCGAACTAGCAAAGCCACCTTCCAAGAAGAAGAACAAGCCAATGAGCAAGAGCGAACAAGAGCAAAAGATTGAACTCTTGAAACGACGTCAAACCGAGTTTGAGAGACAGGCTTCGGGTTCTCAAGAACCTGTACCAAGTAAGTCTTGATCGATAGCATGATTTACCAATGCTAATTTGTCACAGCTGTCGAGCGTGCTCAAGCTCAAGAACCTATCTCCAGCGGAGACGAGGACTCGGATTCAGAGGAGGAATAGGGAACCGTCATTAGATTCCGATAGGTCCTCGCCATCTCAACCTTCAAATACCCTTTCCGACTGTAACATAAACATCCTCCCAATTACGACCGCTGTACATTAAATCACCTTCCGTCGGCATATCTTCGAGATGCAGTTTAGCTTGCATGGATTGAAGATGTGGGGTCCTAGCTTCCGGGCTTGGACGAGATACCGATTTCATCTTTTTTCCTTCGCCCACGAGATGAGAACTTGCAAGGGATGATGAATCATCAATCATGAGAAGCTCGAGCTGGCTGCTACTTTGCGTTGCATTGGGGTGAGAATGGAATGGGAAAAGCAACATTCTGTATGATAGAGCAGGAGCAGAGCAGCTTGCCGAGAAGTGAGGAATGGGGTTGAACTGAACTGATGATATTCCCTGCCGATTTGGTGCGGGGCGAATGAAAATGAAAAATAGTAATATTGATATGTGTGTTTTGTGTGTAATATGCGTGAGGTGAATATGTCTTGTGGGGAGGGGTGCACGAGTGTGTCTGCTGTTCTGAGGCTGTAGTTGGACTCTGATTTGTGGATGCTCTGGCTTTCTGTTTTCTGTATAGGGATTTCCGGGTCGACGTCCACAGACTAGTCACACGCAGCACAACTATCTTCTTCCAGCAGCAAGCATTCAAGAGCCAGGTTTAATTGACCGCACCTACGAACTTTGCAATGCTTGTGTTGATAAGAACTGTACACGCCAATACAGTGCAGTTAGTCGGAGAGATACTTTACCTCTGGAAAGCGCGTCGAAATTGCATTTCAATTTTGAAGCTTATGGTATCTATTCGACACCCCTCTTAGGTTTGCGAATTGAGTATTCCCGTAGAAAGGGGACGATGGAAGGTATCTGCATATCGCGCCTGCTGAGTTGTCGTCTGAATATACCGCAATCTTGACAACATGTCTTCTCTTTCCCTAAGAGAGCTATTTGCAAGCCACCATCAAGTATTATCATTTTGAGTCCAGAACATTATATTAAAATAATACTCTCAAACTATTACTTCTTCCCTTTCCCTCCCTTCCCTATTTTCAGCGCCGGCTTCGCTGCTTGCTTGGGCTCTTTCCCTTGTTTCGGTGCCGGCTCTTCCTCGCTGATTTGGTCAGTATTTGACGACATTTTGGCATGATCAAATATGGAAATCTTACAGAGGGTCTTCATCTTCTTCCAGATCCTCTTTAATCTCATCCTTATCGTTAGCCTTCGGATCTTCCTCAACCTCCTCTTCTTCTTCTTCCTCTTCTTCCCCCTCCTCTCCTTCCTCCTCTTCCTCCTCCTCATCATCCACATCCCCCTCCCCATTCAACGCCTCAATCGCCCCCCTCGCCGCATTCCCCTTCTCATTCTTCCCCTCCAACTCCGCCACAAACTTCTCAATCTCAGCTGGGTTTTTCTTGGGTCTCGAATCGTTGAATTCGATGTGCGTCCAGCCGTTCAGCGGCTCTTTCATCATTTTGCTATCTCCGAATCGTGTCCATTGGTCTGCTTCTGTACTTCCTTTTCGCACGTAGGTTCTGTCCAAAACGTCAGCACGTGCTTTGATTTCTTCCTGTACATTTGGGAAGGCTCCTAGGAGGTGGACAGATTTATCCAGCGCAAGGGAGGCAAGTTCAACTCACCCAGTATCAAAAACATAAACCTGATAACTCCTGCTCTTCCCCTTCCCCGTCTTAACCTCAATATTAGGCATAGGCAAAATGCGTCCCTCAGGTCCAGTCTTATCCTTCCACCACTCATCCTTCTCCGCATCCGTCACAATCAAGATGTTAAATTGTTCGTACGTAGCTTGTTTCAGTGCTTCTAGCGCGTTGTCGAGGAAGTTTTTGGCCGTGTTGAATTCGGAGTCTTCGGATTGGGCGCTGGATTTTAGGGCTTTGGAGGTGGCAATTTCTTTTAGGCCGTTGGTTATTTTTTTGCCGGCTTCGGCGGCTGTTACGACTCTGGGGGTATGTTAGTTTGTGTGGAGGAGGGGAGGGGAGAAAGGGGACAGACTCGGGGACTGGTTTTGGGGCCTGTGGATGAAGGAGTTAGAGCTGGTGTCATATTGCTGGTGGGATGCGAGGTTGAAATTGGTACGGAAGGATATACATACCTCTTGAGGCGGAGCCGGAGGAGCTTCTTCTTTCTTGTTACTCCTGTTGGCAGTTCAGTACTGATCGCACGTCGGATCCTTGGGTCGGGCAAAGAAATTCAGGGGAACTTCGACGTACTCAGTCCCGAGAACGGCATCCGCCACTCCACCAACGACTTTCCCAGCAGCTTCTCCGCCAACCGCTGTAGCAATCCCTTTCCCGATTTCTATCAAATTGTCAGATGGTTTATCTTTGAATTGGAAATCCGATATTTACCAACGATGGGGCCCATTACGAGCTTGCCTAAACCTCCGAATAACACCATCTTGACGACTCAACGTTCGAAGGACTAAGACGGATTTTCAATTCAAATACGAGCACAGTTCAATAATTTAAAGGCGTCCAACTTGATGGAGGTGTTGAATCGTACCGAGGAACTTCGATATATAACCCCTCCTCCGCCAATTCCACCACATATTCAAATCGATACAACTCAGCCCCTCAAAACACAAAAGCTTACTGTGTTTTCCAAGACAAAACATAGCCTATCATCAAAGTGAAGATACCCAGGGCTGAAGACATTTTCTTGGCCTTGCGGCACAATAAATACTGCAGTTCTTGTGATGCTTGATCCAATGTCAGCCTTGTCAGCCGCGCGTTTACTTGGCGGTTCTTGGCTCTGATTACTCAAGGAGTGATGATTTAGTAAGCTACTGTTGCGGGTTGTTTGCCATGTGGTGTTTTGAGGGGTATCTGCTGATTCGATACGTGTGTGAGTAATGGTTTGGCAGAGGGTGGGTTTGATTGGATGGTCCGGGTATGGGGGTATGTATGCGGCTATCTTGAATGCGGCTATTGTTATTCCTTGGAATTTTGGAATGATTTTACAATCACTCTGTTCAGACGGTGGTTGGTCTGAATTACACACCGCTGCTGGAGAAGCACTATTCCAAATTTGATGAGCGTTTAGGGAGAGTGTATCATTATCGATCAGGCGAAAATTGTAATTTATACTTATGATTTCCTTAACTTTGTGTTAGAATATTAAACCTAGATTTTCAAAGTTTGCACATTCTGTTTCAAATTGTCATCTGGAACGAGTGATAAAGCCGCGCAGGATCACTTACAAGCTACACAATCTAGTTAGTTAACTTCGCCACTTCAGTGAGAAGCTGAAATGCTTGGAGTTCACATTTCAACCTCAAATCAGCCTTACCTTCCTCAATCGCTATTGTGGATATTTTTAATGCTGAAGCTCAGCTGTCTTGGAGCAGGTGGACTCCAACACGTCGTCACCAGTCGGCCGACGTTTTTCTTGGCCTTCATTCCCCCCCTCAATCTCGAGACAAAGAAATAGGTTGCAAAGGCTGACTGTAAGCTTAGTGATGCGTTCGTTGCCAAGTATATTGCCAAGTAGGCGCGGGGATGTTGGCATGACTGGACCTTGGCGGTAATATCTACTGAGGCGAGTCTTTTGAAGAAGGGCATATAGTGACGATTAAATATAATCATTCATTTCCCTCATCGTCTCTTGTTGTGTATAGACCATACTTTCTACAAGACTTTGTATTTTCAATTCGACAATACCTAGAAAGTTCAATAACTTGCGAATCATGGTTTTAGTTCCAAAGAAGGCTGCCAAGAAGGCTCCTGTTGAGGAGGAGGTACCTGAAATCGAAGATGTGTGTAAATTCTGTCGAATTTTTGATGTCCGGGTGTGCTGATGGGACGTCTAGGAGGTTGAAGATCTCGAGGAAGAGGTTGGTGAAGTGAGTGCCTTTCTTGAGGCTTTTGTGTGACTTGAACTAACAAGATGTAGGAAGAGGGTCCAGATGCCGAGGTAAGAATTCTTTCTTGATCGTAGTATAATAAGGTGCTGTAATATCTTTATTTTAGGAGGAAGAGCTTGAAGATGGTGATGAAGTGAGACATCCCGGAACGCTTTTATGGAAATAAATCTAACAGAATCTAGGAAGAAGATGTAGACGAAGAAGTAAGTTTTGTTTTCTTAACCCGCTGTTGACCCAGACTTCTAATACACTTGCAGGAAGAAGAAGAAGAAAAAGTGAGTTCTAATCATCAACGTATTTGGTATAAGTTCTGACACCGTCTAGGAGGATGGCGAAGAGGACACAGAGGCTGAAGATGAGGAGGATGGGGATGGTAAGCTTTAACCCCGCTTCTTTCTTTTTGTAACCCTCTTGAAATTTGGCAACCCTCACTTGAGAGAAAATTGCCCAGTCCCAGTCCCAAGATCTCGAATCTCTGCTCCTCAGAAACTTCAAATGCTTTAGCAACTTACTGACACCCCGCCCAGGAGAGATCGATGACGGCTCCGGCACTCGCAGCAAACAATGGAAATCCGGTCTCGACCTCAAAGCCGGCATTTCCAAACCAATGAAAGGTCTCGACGAATTATGGCCTTTCATAACCTCAATGAAAATGGCTGACGGAGACGGCAAGAACGACAAAGGTCTTTCTAACAAGAATGTTCTCAGTGTAGTCGGCCGCTTGATGGGCAAGACGTATCATCAATTCCTTGACGAGGTCGAGGAACTTAGCCCAGAGACTAGCGATGATATTCTTACCGTTAAGGAGGTCAACAAGTATTTAAGAGAAAATCAGCAGCAGGTAGTGTATGTACCCCGCCTTGCTTTAACCGCTTTAAACTAACTTTTGAACAGTTTCTACGAAGTCGAGAAGGAGGAATTTGATTTTGATAGCTTCATGGAAGATCATCCGGAAGAGGAGTGGGGCGTGTTGTACATGCGCGAGGATAACTCCGGCAGTTGCGTCACATGGATCAAAGGCAAAGGGTTTTTAGACTACAATAAGTCCAGAAATCCCAAGCCGAATGATATGGATGGGGAAACTGAGATTAAGACTATGATTGAGTTGCTCTTCGAGATCGAGGAGGATGATTGGGCAGATCAACCGGAGGATGCTGAAGATGAAGAACCGGTACCTAAGAAAAAAGGCAAGAAGGTGCCTTCCAAAGCTGGCTCGGCGGCTGGTTCAAAGACAAAGACTACGGGTAAGAAAGCAGGCGTTAATGGGACTGGGGCTGCAAAGGAAGGCGCAGTGAAATCGCCGGCCGTAAAGAAGTCAGCAGCAGCCACAAATGGCAAGGTCACTCCGATCAAGGAACCGGCGTCAGGCGTAGCAAAGAAGAAAGTTGTGCCCAAGAAAAAAATAGCAGCTGAGGAGTAGGGGGTGGGGGTTGTATTTAAAATTTAGACGGTTGAAATTCTTTCAAAGCTCGAATTTCATTGGCGTATATCCGGCGGCAGCGAGTCTTCTAGGTACATAAAACCATTGCAATAAAGCCCTCATCATCTCTTTCATAAACTTGAGTGCAATCCTAGGTAAAAAGAAAGAATGAGAATCCAGAATTCGATAATCTACAGAGTTCCGAAAACACTTGAAAGGCTAGGATTCTGAACGAACTCGGTATGAACTTCTGATACAAATTCACTAACCCTCATCACTCCCTTATTGTTTTCTCAAATCGAGCAAGTATCCCTATCAAAATCAGTCAGTTTCCACTGCGACAAAGGGATCATAAACTTACAAGAAGGTCAGGAACCCCACCTGTGAGACTTTTCCGCTCTCATTTCTCTAATAGTGGTTGAACCCAGTTTGGAGGGACTACTACTGGCTGAACGAATCTAACCTTGGGTATCTCCCACTGGGCCAAACGCTCGTCAACGGAACATTCCTCCTCTACCTCGAAATCCTGGTCGCCAACATCCTCTTCAGAGCTCGAATTACTCTCTGCAGAACGATAAGTATCCATGCTAAAGGTTTGCTAAGGTAGTGTGCTCACCTTTGAGTTTGTTCTTGCGTTTCGCCCCGAGGTTCCTCACGAACATCTCGTTCTCGAGAACCGACTTCAACGCCGGGAGGCACTTGGTTCGTATTTCCAGCAAGTTTTGATGCTCCAAATTCTCGTTGTCCGACCATGTGCCACTTAGTGAGATTTGTGTCAGGTCCTCAGGAGTTGACATTGCACGAGAAATGCTTGCGGGGGATGTCAGAGGCGGCGTAAAGACAACATCCGTTTGAATGTCAATATGATCTGTTCTCCCAACCACGATCAGAAGCTCAAGGATACCAAACTTCTCAAGAAAACTCAAGAGTCTAGTGACCTTTGACTCTTTCCATCTTAACCAGGTGGGATAGTTTATAGCAAACTTTTGGACTGGCTTGGGTCTCTTCTCTACAGCTGCGCAGGCTTGATTTCTGCCGCATGTGAGATGAAGATTCCAGTAGTACAGGTCAAGATAATCAACATTGAGACGCAGGACATTGAGCCATAGGATATCGACGCTAGGGTTCAGATGGTTTTTGACTAAGCCTCCGACAAATCCTGACCTGACGCCGGATGGAGTCGTCCAATTGAAGGATGTGTCGCCACCGCCGCCGACAATAAAGTAGTCGAGATGGAGGATAGCAGCAGCAGCTTTCGCCTCCTTGCAAGCTCTTATGACGGAATAGATCTTGCTGCGGCGTATGCCCGAATCCGTGATCACATGTGTCTGCGGCGTCCTACAAGCGAATTGCCAGATGATGCTGGAATCCCTTTAGCTCGACTCACAAGTTGCTTGCTCAGAGGAGTACCTACCGTCGGAGTTCGAGGGGCAATTTTGGGAACTGAGGGAAAAGTACACCCGTATGCCGCTCCAGGATTCTGGTCGCCTCTCGTTGTTTGGCATTCTCTCGTTCCAGGCGAGCAAGAGAGCTTTGAAGAATGTCGTTCCGGTCTTGTAACAGCGTGAAGGAATCCTGGAGATCATCATAATTATTCTGGAGCTTATCATACTTGTTCTGAAGCAAAGCGATCGAGGCCTGATGATTTTCGTTGACAGCGCGGAGTGACTCTTGGAAGCCCAATATGAGGTCCATAAATTGGCGCATCTGCGGAGGGTCACCGGAGTCTGGTTGGGTAGTCATTTCAGCGTAGCTCTGAGGGGTATGGAGAAAGTCCAAATGGTGCAAAGGGGTTTCGTGGACCAGCTGTGCAGATGGAGTTGAATTGAAGAAGAATTGGGGGCCGAGTTTGAATTTTTTTTTTAGTAAATTGTCGGGAAAATATTCACTTTCGCTGGAACGAGATTGAGGGAAGTGAATTTTTGCCCGAGAGCATTACAGTCACTGGCGTTAATAATTCACCTCGTATTTTTCCAACATAATTATCTGTTTTTCCCTAGCTTCTGGTCCTCCCACTGATAATCGGGCGCCCGGCGTTTATCATAAAGATTCATAACCCAAACCACAGCCCAAAAGGGAACTGTGACAAATATAAACACCAAGAAGACTCCCCAAAGCGGCGGATGGTCATGATCAGGCTTCGCTACTCGAAAATAAACAATAATTGAGGCCAATGTAAAAAATCCAAAAATCATCGGCACGGAAAATGCAATGAATGTGCACGCCTGGTGCCTCTGGAGGGGGGGAGGGCCCGGTGAGAAAAAGCCGTATCGGTCGGGGATACATAATATTTGTGATTGAATCCAGTACACTTTGTTGCCGACGTCGAGAGCTCGGTGGAATGGGTTCAGCGGACGTAGGTATGACTTGATGGCGTTGTGAGACATTTTGATGGTGTTTGCTGATTGTGTAAGTTTTTGTAAAAGGAATCTTGTGTGAAGATGAGAAATTCTACAGTGGTGGATGTCCAGCCGCTAAAATTTTAGAATTCCGACTGATTTCTGATGGTAAAGAGGTTAGTTATTTCTCCCTTCAGATCTCGATTATATCCAAAATGATGATATTATGATGCTGACACAGAAGCTACAGGAACATTATTTAACTCAATATTGTCCAAGCTCGGTCAAGCTTCATGGCTGCAAATGAAATAGGCGCACGTTCCTGACTACCAGTTGGCGTAGGTGGCATACGCTTTTTCTTTTGCTCTCATGCTGCACATGAAGACCTTTCTCCCAGTCCAGTTCATTTTAAACTAGCAATACATCTGTATCGCCTAACTCACCGGCGATATGCACATCACATCGGGGGTTTTCACATTCTGATACTTCCACGCGAATTGAGCAATGTAGCATCACTCCGTCCTAATCTTCCAATCCTTCCACTCATAATCCGGGGCCTGTCTTTTATCTGCACAATTCATAGCCCAAATCATAGCCCAAACAGCAACCACAAAGACGGTTATTGCCAGGACAGGTCTCCAAACCGGCGGGTAGTCAGGTCTCGCCTGCATCAGAGTTATTATAAAGATCACGAGAGTCAGGTCAATACCGGTCATAAAACATAAAAAGATGAATATCGAAGCTTGGTACACCTGGAGGCGAGGAGGTCCGGACGAAAAGAAACCGTATTGCTCGGGAATGTTGAGGATCTGTGACTGGATCCAGTAACCGGCGGTGCCGACGGCGAGCTGGAACGGATTCAGGGCGTTGGGAGCGATTACTTGGGGGCCAAAGGAGGCCTTGATGGCGTTGGGGATGATGCTTAAGAAGCTGAGAAGCATTTTGATGGCGGGTGCTGAGTGTTTTTGTGAAAGAATTTCAAGAAAGATGTGTATCTTAATAGTGTTAAGCGGCGAAAATAATATTAAGAGACGGCTCGCGGTGGACTAAAATTCAAAAAAGCGGCACTAATTTTGAATGACAACAAGAACGAATAATGGCCAAACATTTTCAAGATTCACTATCTCTTTCCGAATGTCTCATCTAATATGAGACAATTTGAAAAGATACAGAACAATTCAATATTTACAATTTATTTTAGAATATCCCACTTATATGAGACAATGTGGAAAGAAATACTACTCTTCGACATTTGCTATCTTGTCCGAATGTCTCATTAGTAGAGACAATTCGAAAAGATGTAATATTCTTCGAGATTCGCTATTTCCTTCCGAATGTCTCATCTGGCCTGGGACATTTAACCTCCCTCCCCTCCCCCAAATAATCAATGCCACTTTTTGTGTCCAGCGGGAGGATGGCCAGCCGGCAAAGCCTTGGAGTTCCGACTGACCCGTCACGTGCCACCCAAATACATTTAAAATTCGTCCCGTCTTGACTGGGACACTGTATGAAACTGAACTCATTCCAAAAACACCAGTAATCGTTATCTTTATCCAGAAAATGTTGGATTGGAAAGCTTTTCTGATGTTACAAAGATTGTGACACGCTCGCTTAAAAATAAGGGGTCGTTGCCAAGACTTACGTCGCGATGGACCTTTTGCGGGTTTTGAATGTTCCACTCGGTGAGACAATCAGAGAGGACACGATATTACTCAGGATTTATTATATACTTCAGAATGTCTCATCCGGTTTGAGACATTCAAGATTATTGCCGCTTTTTCTTTCTACCAGGATACTTACGGGGTTTACTGGAAAAGCGAATACCATTACTTGCATTTTTGCGCTAGAAAGTACTATTTTGACTTGATAATTCTATTTTGCCCCTCAAACACCGTCTTGAGCATAGCCAGTAAAGTGGTAATGGAAGATATGCGTATACTGATTGATTTGATATCATGCAGGCGTTTGATCTTGCAGGTACAAACGAACGAGGACACACATTGCCACGACTGGTTTTTGCATTCCTCCTCGGCTTTTGATCGTAATTAATTCTACACCCGCAAATCACCAAAGAGAGTCATAGCGCAGTATCAGACAGTCTTGAAAGACTAAACAAGGCTGGTTTACCATGGGCTTGGATTTCGAATCCATTGGCTAGTTTCCTTCGTTGCCTCGACAAGCCTGACTCTGGGTATCACCCAATTCTCCAGACCATCCCACCAGACCCTCTTATATCCTGCGGCCGATTCGAAAGTGCCTTCTAATACAATGTTAGCAAAGTCTGAAAACAGATGAGTCCAAATACGTACGCTCCTTTAGCTTTTTGATCTCATCAAGTTGTTCCTCCCGAAATGATTGCAGGTCGGCAACCACGTCACTTGCTAAGAGGTCCCATGTGACATCCCAGCTGTGCATATCGTAATCCTCGCGGATACTTTAGACAGCTGTGTCAGCTATATAGTGATCCTGGTATGGAAGTCCGTAGGGAGTAACAAATGTGAAATTTCTTTCCATGTCAAAGACATCAAGGTTTCCAACAACAAGTAATAACTCCTCAACCCCCATATACTTTAGATTAGCCATGGGGAACTCAAAATCACCTCCAGTTCTTTCATGCCAGGTTGAGTAGTCGATAGCCAGTCGTACGATCGAACGTCCACGAGGTGTTTTGTTGACAAAATGCTCCACATCTTCGCAGTCCATCAGGCCAGCTGCAAAGCATATACCACATCGCCACTCAATATCTTCCGGCAGGGAAATGTCACCGCTTTTGCGTCGAGTGAGCCAGATTGTATCGATATCGAGATTAATGTGGTTGTTCGAGAAGCCGGTCATTTTCGATGATGTGTAAGGGTAGTCGGAAAAGTTGAACGAATCCAGATGAAGAGAAGCTGCTGCTGCCCTTGCTTCCTTGCATGCGTTGACAATAGAATCAATTTTGCTTCGGCTTGCCTTCGTGTCTGTGATGATATGTATTTGCGGTGCCCTGCAAGCATACTGCCAAATGATTCTGGTATTCTATTAGCTCGATCCCGAAAACATCCGGGAATCACTTGCCGTCGAAGTTCAGGAGCCAATTTCTATACACATCTCAGCGTGAGATTCAAGCAATCGAACAAGGGCGGAATGTGACGTACTTGGAACTGAGGGAAAAGCACGCCTGTATTTCTCTGCAGAACATCCAGTTCCTGCCGTAGCATATCGTTGTCCTGCTGCAATTGAGACACCGATGCGTTAAGTTTGTTGTTATCATCCGTCAACGAAGTGAAGGCGTTATGAAGCTTGCTATTCTCGTCGCGAGCATCCGAAATTGACTGCTGCAAAGTATTGACAGAGCTGACTAGCTTGGAAATGAGGTCCATCGTCTTTGCCTGCGGTGGGTTGTCAGAGCTGACTTGCGTGGGGTGATTCATCTTCGTATGGCTGCAGCGAATCATCCACCTGGTGCTGATGTTTCCGAAGGTTGGGTATGCGAAGTTTGGTGGGTGGAAGAATTCAAAGGTGTTGCGGAGCCCGTCGACCAAAATATTCGCTGTTCGCGGGAAGGCACGGGGCGTAGCGGCTGCTCTCGACTCGTTCCTTCCATAGCCATACCTTTTTTTTCTCGAAATTTTATCACAGATATTCAATCAGCGCAAACGAAAGGCCTTGACACATATCTAGCACATCTTCCAGGGTTCGTCTCAAGCAATCAAGAGCCAGTGGTCTTCGCCGTACATCTCATACTTTGCCGCATATGATGTTCTGCCTATGGTGAGAGGATCGAAGACCAGGGACACTTGTAGAGGACACTACACCCCATTCTCTCCTAAACTGCGCTCCAACGACTCTGAGGTATTGGCTTCCTATGGAACAACCATGGCGAACAATACCTTGACTCCCATTGAACCTCAGCTCTTGCGTGGAGTGACTTCTAGAAAGAGCGAATCCCTTTTCAAAACGTACCTTCCATGGAAAGCATTTACTTCGCACCACGGAACAACCAAAATCTCAATACTCCATTTTCGTAAGCACTTGCTCCTCAGGATCAAAGCAAGAGTCACAGTAAAAGAAAAGGGAATTGGTTCAATCATTCATTAAAATACTCCCCAAGCTCCATCATCAACTGCATCCCTTTTCTATGGTATATCTCAAGCCAGAGCGAGCAACCGTATAGCCCATAAACTCCTCCCTCCCATCACAATAACAGCCAGCCGTGTGGCTTTAACGCCTCGAAAATATATACACCCCCAAACGCCCCCGGACTTCTGTAATTCTACCAAAACAAAAACGCCAAGTTTTCCCAAAGGCTAAAGAGCCCGCCAGCGTATAGAAAGCAAATCAAGCAGGTCTACTCACAACCGGATTCCCAGCCGTCTTTGGCCGCTCCGCAACTTCCGGGGTATCATTAGGATTCTCCTCCATTTTCGTCAGCCTCAACTTCTCATCGAACATGGAAACCAGTCGATCTGAGTACTGATCCAGCAAGCCCGTCAACACCGTCTCGCTGATAGCTTTTGACTTTATACTTTTCTCTCCTAACGCCATTGCCGTAAGACGTAATTCTTGATCAAGTTCTTTTAGCGACTCTTCCTTGACTGATTCAGAAGACAACAGCTTCTTTCGATATGCTCTCAGGGTGCGACAAGCTTGCTCAGTTGCCATGTTTAGCGTGCCGAATTCGCTGAAATTTCCTGTGCTCTTGGTCCTTCCTCGTTCGCCAAGTGATGCTAGAGACGGCCTTCTCATGTCTTTGGACTTTGGACTTGGTGGGCTTCGTGATCGGTTTCGGGTCCTTGTTCGAGTCACCGCTGAATCATCGGATGCAGATGCGAAGTGCTTCGAGTTTACCGGGGGGACGGGCGGCGGTGCTAGAGTTGGGGATTGTGTAGATAGACCATATCTCGAAGTCTTCTTCCGTATTACCCTAGGTGGCGAGCGGTTCCCCGTGGGAGTCGATGCCGGTGAAGCTCTCTGAAACTCTGCCAACTCTGCCCTCGAAAGTACCCTTCTGAGTGGTGGCCGAGCTGATGGGGTATCTTTAGTTGGTGACGGTTCGCGAGTTGCCAGGTCGGTAGCCTCTTGAGGCTCTGGTGGCCGCGGCGAGAGATCCCAGATCATAATGGTTCCATCACTTCCGGTGCTTATCAATATCTTTTGCTCGGAGTCCGGTGTTTCCAAAAGAGCCACATCTGTCACGGCAGCCGTATGTCCCCATTCTCGATCTAAGAAGTTTCCACTGACCCCATCGTAGATCCTCACAGATTTATCCGTGCCAGATACTCCAGCAAGAATTGTTGGGCAATCTGTAAACTGGTGAGCTTCCTGTTGCCTAAAAACTCGTTACGCATAGAATGAACTTACTAGGTATTGGACTCGGTGCCCCCATGACAAGAGCATCCAGAACCACCGCGTCCGCGCCCTCACTATCCGTGCCCTTGAAAGAGCTCACTAGACGCCCACTGCTGATCTCGTAGGTGGCCACCGTACGATCGAGTAACGACACCATAAAGCTTCCCGATTGATCCCCGGAACAAGCTGCCATAGATACCGGGGAAGCCTTCAACGTAATGATTTTGACAGGCACCGCAGCAACCACGTCCTGTCCACCAACGTCCTTCTTCACAATCTGCCTAATATGAATCGTCCTATCCGTGGAGCAGGAGATCAACTTTTCACCGTTGTCTGCGAAGAACATTCCACAGACACTCGCCGAATGATCATCTAATGTTTGAATCAAAACCCACTGGTCTGAAAGCCACCGAAATAGCTGGACAGTCCTATCTCGTCCACACGAAGCTATCAAACTGGTGTCCTCAGTCTCAAAGAGCGCGATATCTTGGATATCAGAAGAGTGTGCTCTTGTTTCAAAGACACACTTCTTACTCGTCGATTCGATCACTCGTAGAACTCCATACCTGTCCCCAGTCACCAGGAATTTGGCACCCTTGGAAGGGCGAACAATGAGACACTGGTTAACAGGATCTTCTTCTCCAGAAGACCATTGTTCGACCTCCGCATTCAAGGAACCTTTGCTTCTGCCATCGAGATCCCAGAACACGATTGTACCATCCGCGGACCAGGTGAGGAAAGCAGCGTTCATTTCATTCTCCTTTGATAGCAATCGGACTCCCAGAACAGCATCACCATGAGCTGGGAATGGCGCAATTTCCGCTTCTAGCTCCTCAACTTCAGAATTCGCATTTGATATTTCAATCAAGTGCTTCGAATTGATGGTAATCAAATTTCGAGCAGCATATCCCATAGCACACAAGTGGCCCTTATCGGTCGATGTTGAAACGTTCTCGTCCGTTGGAATTGGCGACTCTGGGGGAGTGCTGGGTGCCAGAAGGTCGTCCAAATTCATAATTTTGAGGTTCCCATTACGGCCTCCAATTCTCACTCGGCGAGCCTGCAGATCAATAGCGATGCATGTGATCGAGAATCCAGTATTCGCTAACTTGATCAATTTCTGCCCTTCACTATCATCCAGAAGACAAACGTGACCCTTTTCAGAGCAGACGATTGCCTTGTGCTCAGATATCGCCGCAATGGTGGTAAATGTCGCTTCCACAAGTGGACCCAAGAGGACGTTTCGACCAGCAAGGGTTTTTAGTAATGGCTGGGGAGGTACCGGTTGCGGCGTGCCATCCAACGCAAACCGTTGCTTCGTCGGCGACGCACTTCGAACATCTTCAACCCTCCAAATCTTAATATGCCGCGTGCCAATCCTACATGCTGTCAGTAAAAAGACCTAAACTGTGTTTCTAGACATACGTGACAATGCTTTTGCCAAGCCACAGCATCTGCTTGACAAAGCTTGTGCATTTATTGCTCGAATGTAGCTTTGCAGCTCCAGTCCTCTGATTTATAGACCAAACATAAAGAAATCCATCGTTTGGAGCACCCAAACTCGCGAGATATCTCTGATCCTGGCTGAATGCAACAGCCTTGACTCCATATGTGTGTTCGTTTAAAATAGCTAAGGGAATGTCGGAAGAGTTGTCCTGTAGAGAGAAGATGAGCACCCTGGGTGAGTATCCAGTCTGAATGATGTTAGTTGGAAGTTTTCCTTGAAAGCAGTCTCTCATACCTCTCCCACAGCCAGAAGTTTCCCATCCCGGCTGATCGAAATACATGTAGCTGCCTTAATCCTTTCCCTACTAGTCCACGTCTTCGAGGTCGGAGAATCACCCCAGTCGAGAGCGGTATGCGGGGTTGAAGGAGAATATGGCAGGGCTGAATCTCTGAGAGTTGCTACAACTCTATTCCTGCCATCGTTGGCTGTGTTTGTAGGCGTAGATGGTGCACATGCCGCGGCATTGGAAGAATTCAAAGGAACGGCGGTAGGTCGTGCTCTGTAAAATCGCTGGGTATGGTTCGAAGTATCAACTACCACTGCGGCAGCCCCAGCTGTGTATGCGAATATCGGAGAAGAAGAGAGAGTGTCGAAGGCAGTTGGTGAAGAAACTGTAGTGCCGATTATTCTTTTCAGAGATAATCCTGACTCGTAGAGGCCCCGCGGTTTGTTAGGTGACTTTGGGGTACGTGGATATGGAGAATTCGAGGGCGTCAGCTTGAGACCTAGGCCTGTGTTTGCAGCGAAGGTCCGCTGGTTCGACGGCGTAGACAACATTGTTCAAGCCATGAGAAGGAGATCAATTGGGAGAGGAAACGGCCGACTGATTCAATTCGTGATCAACGGGAGACCATTTGCATCTGAAGGAGCGGATGCGCGTGTTATCGTATTCTGGACGGTGCGCGGCGGACATGGAATTGGAAAAACGCTTCTGTGAGTGAGCTCGGAGCTTCTGGCATGGATAAACATGGGGCTTACAATGTGGTGATCAGGGACCGATCAAAAAGGAACGCGGAAACTGAGCGGGCGAGAAAATGACAATCGCAACTGCTGTCGAAGAATGAAATCGAAAAGTTCGAAGTTGAAAGGGAAGTTGCGGAAGAGTGAAAATGACGGCTGTGAACAAAGTTTCAACGGGGCCTCTCTGGGGTGGAAAAGCTCTGTGCGGACGCGGTTTTGGTGTTGAGAGATACCGGCTGCAGGGATGTGCTCAGGGGAACGCCTCCCTGTGGTCGTTGGGCCCAGCAACGGCCGGGTCGCTAAACTCAAGGGGCATTAGTATGCAGCCTTCATTGCTCGGCACAGACATCACATTCTATCACATTCATGTCATTGGTCCAGTGCACGACAATCTTCTCTGTGTCTAATTATGTTCGTGAAGAGATGAGAGGCTTTACAAGTTATCCAGCACATCTTCAAATGATTATTCCTACAAAGCCGCCGGTTCTGTGAACTTGCAAGTGTTTGCATGAGATTCTCGACCAAAACAGAACATTCTCTTCAATGCACTTTCTTGCTAACCGCCAGTGCGCCTATATGTCTTCGGATTATAAACAAGACATTCCAGTATCTTACACAACCGTGGCCCCAGCATGAACGCACGAGATAACCATCTTATCAGTTCTCATATGCAAGGCTATGCACCCAGCCTTGCGGGAATCGCTAATGTCCTTCCGGGGGCCTGGCCGTCGTGATCAGCTGTGGCCGCTCGGAATTCCTCGTCGCCTCCCGATCCTCCCCAAAATAGCCACCTTCACGGCGTGCAGTCGTAATGAGAGCTGGTATCACCCGGGGCTCTTGTTGCTGTTGTCTCTTCTTCAACCATTCCGGTTTCCCCTTTCCAATGCCCTCATCTCTCCATTTTCGTGGAGGTTTCACACCCAACTCAGCATACCTGCTCCAAACCCTTTCACCTCTCCTAAACCAACGCATCTCGCGATCCATCTGTGTGTCGGCATCGGGTGACCATTTCGATTTCAATATTCTTCGAATCGCTTCCGGGGAGACTTTGAAATGATCTGCTAACACCCATGACGTGTATTTCTCAGGCATTTGCTGGTGTAATGCTCGAATGCCTGCCATGGCATCTGGCGATAGACGCTTCATAGGATTCCACCCATCCGGGAACTTCTCCTTCATTGCGGCCTTCTGTACTTGCCATGGCTCCTTCTGAGGTGGTACCCAACCATCCTCTGCTGGGAATTTTGATGCATCCTTTCCAACTGATTCGGGTCCTTGAAACCCTCTTTTCGATGTGGGATGCATACCAGGGTCTGGTGTAGATTCTGGCGTGAAGCCTATCCGTGTAGAAGAAACGTTCGATGTTTGTTCTTCAGAGCCTAGATTTGGGGTAAATCCCGTCCCCCGAAATGTAACATTTGAAGGTGTTTGGTTCAACACCGAGTCGTCTTTTCGTCTGGGTGCTTTGGCGTAGGTATCGGGTTCTTGAGCTCGGCTTTTTGGGGTTGACTCCGAAATAGGCACCTCAAACCCAGTATCTGATGTTGCTTCTGCTGCAATTGCATCTATCGCTTCCATTGAAATCTCCGCGATGGCATTTTCAGTATCGGCGCTGCCATCTCCTGCCAGAACTCCAACACTTTTATGCCCCTTGCGTGACTGCCCCCCTGACTGATCGGATGAGGAGGAAGATGTTGACTTATATCGGCTCTGAAAGGTATGCTGGTTCTGAAATGCTCGAGGCCTGCCGAAGGTGCCAATCGTGGAGCTGCATATTTCGCGTCGAGATCTCGCAGACGCCGTAACATCAACCTGGGCCACGCTTCGAATAAACAGCCGTAGAGTATTAGTAGTGCAGCGACAAGTCATCTTCGGGCATTTCCCGTTGCTGGTGTTGTGAAAGGAGGCTCCCAAGCAAAAAAATAAAGAGGCTCCCGGACCATAAAATTATCCCTGCCTCAGGACTCAATTCAGGGCCGCCCCGAGCGAGGCACGCCCACTTCTGCAGAAAAGCGGCACCAATTCCACATCAGTGCCACTTCCACTTTTCTGCCAACTCCACCAACTCCACGCACGAGATGTCAACTTTGGTACCACGCCTGTTCCTTGCAAGTGTTGGATGCCCATGTACTGACGGACTGATCTAGATTCTAGACCTTCGTAGTGGAAGAGCAATTGCCGTTCTTCCCCTAGGCTTCAGTGTACTTTCAGCGTCTTGAGTACTGGTATGCCCCAAAATTACCTCTGGAAAGCTCCAATTCCTATCACAGCGTGTATTTTCTCATTGCAGAGCCAAACAAGTTTCATTGAGAACGTATCCAACTCTGCTATTATTTAACGTAAGAGTATCTACAGAGAATAAAATTGCGTCCATACATATCACTTCCTCATTTGTATCCTCTTCTTTAACATATTATGAGATCTTGTCTGTTTTAATTCCCAACCCCTACCCCCAGCTCCGTTAACCCTTCTTGATCACCGAGAATAAAACGCCGCACCACAGGGTATACTATCAATTTTTGTTAGCGATTGCTCTCCATATCGAGAGGTAGAAATTCTTACAACATGTTTTCAAGCCCCTCCGCTCATCGTCTTGCAGCGGCTGTGCTGGTAGGAACGACGGTACTAGAAGTGCTTGTACTGCCACCTCCTCCAGTTGCCTTGCGACAGTAGCCTGCACAATCTGCCCTGCCGTATTGAAAATAATGTTGACAAGAGCATTGAGCGGCGAGTACGAGTATTGCTTCTGAGTCAGGCCGCCTTGAAGACTCTTGCTTACGCCGGTGTATGTCATGTTCTGGAGGTAGTTACCAACAACTAAAATCAATGTCAGCCTCAGTACTCATTGCAATTGAGGAAGAAAACCATACTCTGATCAACACCACCGCCAACTTGCTGCACAATATTTCCAAGATTGTCAATAAGGAAAGAAAGGGTTGTTCCTCCTTGCGTGATTGAACCAAGTAATCCATCCACTTCACCGACGACCTCATCTAGAATACTCGTCACATTATTCAAAGCCGTAATCAGCAGTGGGTTGAGGTCGAGCGACTCGAATACGCGGTTAACGACATCCACAAGATGGCCAAGACGGACAATTAGCTCAAGCTCTGCCTCAACGTCTACAATCGTTAGGTTGACTTTTTGGACTGAGACTGCGACTCCGGCGTTAATCGAGACGAGACTGGCGACGTTTGCGGCAAGATTGAGGTTTGCTTGGAGATTCTCAACATCTAGTTCAATGCGGCCTACACTCAAATTTGGCACATTGAGATAGACATCAGGAAGAGTAGATTGAGAGGAGCCACTGCTGGACGTCGATGTCGTAGTGCCATTCCCGCGCCTTGTGGTAGAGCTGCCAGTCACAGTACCAGAAGAAGTAGGCGCCGCAGTCGTAGCAGCACTTGTGGGCGCAGGCGTTTGTGCAAAAGTGCCCGTGAGCAAGATGCTCAAGAAAAGAACGAAGAGGGAGAGACGAGTCAACATTCTGCGCGATAACGAGTGACAGGAGTTTGAAGACGAGAATGAGTGACAAGAGTTGCTTCTCACAAACAGCGGGCCGGCATAGCTCTATAGCTACCGGGCATCAACCCCCTCCTCGTCAGGGGTAACTTTTTAGGAACCATACTCCGGTCTGGGCCATTGATTGTTCCCCGTCCAAATCTTGCAATCACGGATAAACGATCGCTTGACATCATTCTATAGCAATTCTATAGGGCGAAACTTGGAAATACCGTTTTGTGTCAATGCGACTGCGTTCGGAGATTAAACAATGCAGGGTTTACCCCCTGAAACCGGCATTTTTTGGCCAATAATCCAAGATGCGAAAATCTGGAATCGCCATCACATTGACAGTCTTGCAGCAGATGGGGAAATTTAGTCTCCTATGCGATGCGACGCCAAAACGGAGACTGTCCCTCCTTCGCTTCGAAGACTTGATATCTCTCCTAAGTCTGCTCTCCTTCAGGACTTCAGAGCGCGGCAGTTTTCCAGCGCTCCTCACTCACTCACTTCAAGATGTCTAAACTTCTATTCAACGCATTCGCTCTTTTCTCTGTTTTTCTGTATACATTCGTTGCTGCTCAATTATCCGCGACTTCGACTAATTCGGGAGGTTATGTTGGTTATACACTCCTTCCTTCAAACGATCCAGAATCTGCGGTCTATGACACTGCTTCTACGTCTGGGAATACTTCCCTCACTGTTCCGGAACCTGATGTGTTCTTGAATGCCACGGTTTTTGTGGGGGAGATTTCACTCGACGTTGAGAATATTACTGCGAAAGTCAACCTCGAGGCGCAAGTCTTGAATCTGTTGTACTTCAATGCTGGAGTAGACGCCCATATTGACAGCGTAAGGCTGCTCATTCAAAATGTCTCTGCGCACGTTGTTCTCGAGGCACGGTTAGTAAATCCTTTCGTTCGCTCAAGAATTTGAAGTTCTCAACTTAAAGTCACCATCTCCTCCAATGCACTCACTAACACCGATCACAGACTCGAAAACCTAGTAAGCATGATCTCCAACGTCCTCGACTCCCTCGACCTCAACCCAATCCTCGCAACCCTCGGTGAAGATGTCGGCAAAATCGTCAACACAACAGTCGGCGCAGTAGGCGGTCTCGGAGGGTACGTCTCTCTTTCCCAGAATCTTCTTTCCAACATTAACCCCCCTCCAGCTCCTCAACCGCCTCCCCCGTCTCAAAACGCAACCTAATCGACTTCCAAATCGAAAACAACATCCTCTACTCCATAAACGACTATTCCGGAAACACACACACGAACCGAATCCTAGCCCAAAACGGGTCTATCGTGGATCAACGTATCGATAACACAGGCGCTGTGCAAAGTCAAAGGTACTTCCTCTCCCCCTCCGCTTTTTCATGAAATGCTAACCCCCGAAAAGCGAAGTAGGAACCTTCAAAACCGACATGCGATTCAACGGCTACAACACAACCGTAACCCGCGAAGGCCGTAAAGTCCGCGAAGAAGAATATGTCTATGAACCCTATAACGGCCTTTCCGTAGTTTCCGCAGTCTACTCTGAACTTGGGAGCACACAGGTGGTGGGCACGCAGGTGTTGAGTGAGAGTGCTGGGGGTGGCAGTTCGACGATTGCGAATAAGGAGTTAATCTAAATCTAGATAATGGGGGGTTCTTGGGAGTGGTGTTTTTGGTGGCTTGGTGGTTAGAAGGTTTTATGCAGGCGCTTGAATTGGGGGAATTTTGGGAGCGGGATGTGGACGCTTGAAACGGTGGTGAGAGGGTGGGGTGGGAAGGGTGTTATGCTTGAAGCGGGGCATGCAGTAAAAAAGGGGTAAGGCCGGAGTTGTTCTTGTACAGAAGCCTGTTTTTAAAAGAATAAGATACCAAATTTAATTTCAATAATTGCACCAGACGAGATTCTGGGGAAAACTTTATTGATTGATTGAAGATCGGAAATACAGCGCTTTGCATAGAGTTCCCGAGTTCCACTATACCGGTAGATACGGAGACCCGGATTTCGGGTCGATAATCGTGACTTAAAGTGGATTGCAATTTATTTAAATGGACTTGTGATGCAGGAATATATTGCGGGGTCCGGACTTGAATCAAGAGCTTGTCAGTATGGATTGATCCGGGTTCATCTATAGTTATTCTCAACGTCGGTCCTAATCACTTCGTAACAAAACGGCCACTCAAACTACACTAATCATAAATTTGTATTGGTCCCCCGGGGAAATGTGATCATGTTAATATACAGTGATCCCACCTAGATACAATCCCCAGACCCTGTATCAACCCATATGCAACCAAGCGCATCTGTTCTGCGCCTCTACTGTATCGTTCGTCCTGTATCCAAAGACCGGATCGCATCCCATTCAAAATGCTTTATCCCAGAACGCCAATCCCAAAATGCAATTCAAACACCCAACATCTTTTCGTTTACGCATACCTAACAGTAGGTTGCCAGGTTGGAGGAGGAGGTCTCCACCGCCCGTTCTGATCCCAGCCCGCACTATTACCACCGTGACTCCTCCCACTGTTACTTCCACCGCCGTTCGCGCCGCGCATCCTGGTATCAGGAACAGGCGGTATGGGGTTCCATTGATTCGAGCCGTTCCATGCTGAGGGCGGTACGTTTTGTCCGGCTCTTGCCTTGAGTTTTCTATTTCTACTTCTTCTTCTACAGCTGCTGATGCAGCATGAGAGGACGGCTAGTACTATCAGCCCACCAATCACCGACGCTAGAGCAATTACGAGCGTCCTATTGTCATGTATCCAACTGTTGATTTCCTTGCCCACGCTTGAGCCTTTGCACTGTCCGTTGTCGCATTTTCCTCCACCTTGGCAGGAGGTTCCGTCGAGGAAGTTTTGTTGCATGGAATAGCAGACGTTGGAGCCGAACTCGGGGGACGCGCAGGATATTTGACAGCCTGATGACGAGCATGCGTAGGTGTCGTTGCCTTGGGTATATGAACCCATCAAGGTCTTACATTGCAGATCACGAGATGTGCATTGACCAGACGCGCAGGAAAGAGAGGTCGAGGTTGAGTTGCCACACGATGTACCTATAATCTGTTAGCGAGATATTATAAATTTAAGCAGGAAGCAGAACATACCATCGGGAGCGGTAGCGTCCTGTGGGCAAGTAGCAGAAGTACCACTGCAAGTCTCCTGAGGATCGCAGGTTCCTGTACTGGCCCGGCAGATAGTCCCACTGGAGGCAAATTGACAGGTTTGCGAACAACAATCCTCGTTGCTGGGATCACACACTGCACCGGTCTTGAATTTGCAAGTAGTTGGATCACAACAGGAATTTGATCCACAACTGGCGGTACCACCACAGTCGCAGTCTTCCCCAGCTTCGACAATTCCATTTCCACATTGACTTCCAGTGATGATAGACACGTCCTTGTTGGCTGTCAGACAGCTGGTCTTGACGCTGTTTCTGCCAATGCCGGCACAGATGTTTCCGATGGTACAAGCTGAGAACTTCTGGATGTTGGGGCCAGTACTTGGGTTCATGATAAAGGCTCCACCAGCATCACACTGTGATGCACTGAGAGGGCAGCACTGTTGCGAGGCAACCGTTGTACCATCGCTACAGGTTTGTGATGTACAATCGTGGACAGCACCGAAGGTATGACCTGTTTCGTGGGCAACGACTTGCCACTCGGTACTCGTCCTGACAACCACATTGGCACCACTGATAGTTTCGTTCCCTCCACCTGAACCTGCAGAAGCAACTTGGGAAGTCGTGACACAAGCTTGTCCTAGCCATGCCAAACCGACAGCTGATCCAGTGGCACACGTGCTGAGAAGCGTCCAGTAAGCATTGTTGTCGCCACGTTCTCCTCTCCATGCAGAGAACAAGTTGAGTCTGTCTTGGATGGAGACACTGTCACTGCACCCAATGTTCCAAGGGGCGGATGCCTGAGGTGTGGATGGGCAAGCAGCGGGGCTAACGGTAAGGTTTCGAAGACCCAACGTGATATTGAAGCTGTTCTCGTATTGAGTCGAAGCTGCATTGATGACCTGGATGATATTTTGTCGGACAGCAGAATCGTTGGCGAATTGGGCCGTGTATGTGCAATCAGTGGCCACACCTACAAGGGCGACCTTTCGTGTCGACGGACATCCAGCAGTTTGTCCGATATTGCTTGTCAAGTTGATACCAGCGGAGTTTCCTCCAAGCTGTCCATCGATTTGACGACCAAATATGGAACGTGTTGAAGCCGATCCCCAGAAATTATCCTCCCGTTTCAGCATGGCCCTGTAGACTGGATGGTCCAGCTGGGTGTTGAACTTCAAACCATCAGCTGAACAAGACGGCTGTTCATCCCCATTATCTCTCTTCAGCTCGGTGTGTAAGAGACCGTCGTTATCCTCACTGAAAGCCCCGATAATATCAGAGTCTCTCCAGACAACCATATACTCATCGTCCCTCTCTTCCGGAACCGGATCCAAATTATGCCTCACTTGCATGTAATTCGACCTCGTCTGGATATGATGATGGTCCCCATCGACCCTAAAAGCACCTTCGAACAGCGGCCTCTCCCCATCCCGTTGGATCATAACACGAGCCCAACCAACATTCTCCCACTCCGCCCCCGGGTATCGTTGGATTACTGTTTGCCCCTTGAAAACTCTATATTCAGATCTATCGAGCGGCTCGGCAACACTTAACGAGCCGTCGGGCTGCACATACGAGACCGTGGCTCCGTCCGCAATAACATCGTGATTGGGCGATAATATTAATTTTATCTTCTGCTTGTGCTCGTGCAGATCGAAAGTCAGGGAGAATTGCGATAGCGCATGTACTCGATTCGAGGGTGTGTGCAGGACTGCATTATCTACGGGCGAGTAGTAGGTTATGGGATTCCTTTGTTGTGAATGAGCTGTCTGGGTCAGTGATTGTCATTCGAGGCTGGAAGCGCCGGGGGAAATTCATACCATCAATACTCGAGAAGAAGGCAGCGCTGACGATGCCCGCCGCTATCCTCCGTAATAATCTCATAGTTTAGTAGTCTATGCCTTCCTGACAGGTGCAGGAGGAGTTCCAAGTCCTGCTCTTCAAGGCAATTCGCCTCCGCTCAGCTCGCTCCCAATGGCCGTCGTTTAGGGGATCATCCAGCCACTCGATGTTTGCAGAGCCTTGGGTATATAGTAAAAGCGACTGTTCCTCGTTCCAGTATGCGTGGGTCGACCAGCGAGAACGAGCGATTAGATTAATTGCACGGTGCAAGCAAGGAGAGCGAGAGTGAAGAATGCTGGTATTGTGGTTGTTGATGTTGGATTCAAGCTGATGTTTGCGGTCGAGGTTCGGCGGTAGTGGATCCCGCTCACGGTAAGGTCGCCTAAAAAAGGACTTCGGGGGTTCTGGCTCAGGCTCTGAAACCAACTCGGCCTGTTCGATGCGGGAGATCGCGAGACGCTGCGACTGGACAAGGCAGTGGATCTAATGCAGAAACCTTCTTTGGAGTCTATGCAGATAGATAGATGCTACTATCAACTTATTTCTATCTTTCATTCAAACTCGAAGTTCTCCCAAGTAATTGCTGTTCTCGGATGAATCATGACTTGCTCCGGCAATGATTGCGCGGACATGCAGCCCTCGCTTTGCCTCTCAGCAAGTCAATACGAAGAAACAATGGAACCTATGCTTGGCCAGCATCAACACCTCTCCTCTATCCTCGAGATGGTGGTCCTCGTTCTTCACGCCGAATAATAAGCTTACCTATCAAGCGCAGCTTTAAACCATCTGGACCTCGAGTCTCGTCGAGATTCTACCAACCACCGCTCACACAATACACAAAGATGGTGGCGAAGCAGACAGACGAGCAAGACGGCACGGCTTCCTCCTCTCACTGGCTCCCAGTGGATTTCTTTACGGTACTTTGCATGCGTATGGCCAAGTGACCAAGGATTGCCATCCCCCTTCATCCGTCCCATCTGCTGTTTGCGATGTTTCGTCCCTGGACGAATCCACCCACCTCGAGTTTCAGGAGTTTCGAGCCTCTTGTGTCCTATTTCTATCACATGCCTGAGCCTCCTCCCCTTCATAAACATTCATAAACATCTCTGTCCTCCTAGCTTCCCATAAAAAATATATCTTCTGCTCATACAATCAAGTCTACAACTCCCCATTTCCTTATTCCACCAGCACACCCTCAATTCAAATTCTCATCATCCCAGTCTCTGATCGGGCAACTGCACACCAATGAACGCACAACTTGCACAAGAATCTGCTTCGGCAAGGTCGCACAGATTGCGTACGCTTTGCATGGCGGCGGCTGTGCACACAAGTCACGAGCTGGTGAAAAGCAACTTTCGGAGTTAAGCCGGGCTTCACGGAAAGGTCAGCGAGTTACAAGTCCAAGTGGAACACACTGAGCCATTTGATAGAGTTATCATCTTGGCTTTGCTTGGCCTTGCTTCTAGAAGCCGAGTTTTCCAGCTCGGTACTTGTGGCTGGGGCATGATGATGCGTTTCATATGATGAGCGTCAAGAATACCCGGACGTTTTTTGAAGTGTTTGAATTGTGAATACGGTACAGGGCAAGAGCAAGCGATTATTGCTTGGTACAAGACTAGCAAGACGAGGGGAAGGAAAGGGAATTTCATCATGACTCCATAACTCTTTTGCATGGCCCACGCTAGACGCTTCGAAATTTCTCCGATCTCGATCTACTTCTTCCGGCTTTCTTGGACAGTCGAGATGATTGTGTCTACGACGCTTGGATCCGAGAGCTGTTTGTCAATTTTGTCAGCGTATGTTTGCACTGCCTCAAAAATTCGTGGAGGGAAAATGAGGGCCAGCTTACAGTTGAAGTATCACCGAGCTGGTCTTCCTCGCCTGCAAGAATCTTTCGCAAGATACGACGCATGATCTTACCACTTCTCGTCTTTGGCAGATCAGGGACAACAAAGATAGCCTTAGGAGCAGCGAATGGACCAATGCTCTTCCTTACTTGGAGAATGAGATCCTTGCGGAGTTGGTCGTTGACTTCGTTTCCATCCTTGATGGCAACGAAAGCGTTGACGGCTTGACCGGTAAGTTCATCGTTGATACCGACAACGGCTGCTTCTGCAACTGCGTGGTGTTCGATCAGGGCTGCTTCGATTTCGGCTGTGGAGAGACGGTGACCGCTGACGTTAACTACGTCGTCGACTCGGCCTCGAATCCAGTAGTAGCCTTCGTGGTCTCGTCCTGCTCCGTCACCAGTGAACTGCAAATTGTAAGCAAGTCAACCCAAAATTCGGAAGCAATTCACTAACGTAGTATCCCTTGTAGACATTCAGGTATGTGTCCATGTAACGCTTGTGAGCACCCCAGACGGTACGAGCCATACTTGGCCATGGTTGCTTGAATGCCAAAACACCCTCAACATCGTTTCCGTGAATTTCCTCGCCCGAAACTGGATCGATGATCGCAGGCTCAATACCGAAGAATGGCAGGGAAGCAGATCCAGGCTTAGTAGGAGTAACACCGGCCAAAGGAGTGATGACGTTGGAACCAGTCTCGGTTTGCCAGTAAGTCTAAAATGGGTATCTTAGCAATTTTTACCTCCAAAAATTCAAATCCACTTACATCAACAACGTGAGCTTCTTCCTTTCCAACAATCTCGAAATACCACTTCCAAACTTCAGCTGCGATTGGCTCACCGACGGATCCCAATACACGGAGATGCTTCATTTGCGCCTTGATATGCTGGTCACCAGCTCGCTTGAGTAATCTCAGAGCTGTAGGAGCAACGTAGAATTGCGTGACTTCGTGCTTTTCAATAACATCCCAGTATCTCGAGAAGTTGGGGTATGCGGGAGTTCCCTCAAAGACAACGGTTGCAACACCCAAAAGCAGAGGAGCGTAGACCACATATGTATGTCCAGTAATCCATCCCACGTCTCCACCGCAGAAGAACTTGTCAGAGTCATGGATGTCAAAGACGTACTTTCCAGTAGCAGCTGCCCCAACCAAGTAACCAGCAGTAGAGTGCATAACACCCTTTGGCTTGCCCGTTGAACCTGATGTGTAGAGTAGGAAAAGTGGGTCTTCCGAGTTCATTGGCTCAGGCGCGATATAGGAGGGCCACTTCTCAACTTCCTCATGCCACCACCAATCGCGGCCCTTGGTCCATGGAACCTCAGCGCCAGTTCGCTTGTAGACGAGGCAGTGAGTGACATCTGGGCACTGCTTAAGAGCATCATCCACAATCTTCTTGGTGCCGATCAACTTTCCTCCTCGCTTGCCTTCATCAGTAGTGATGACCACCTTCGACTGAGCATCAATAACACGATCACGGAGCGAATCGGCTGAGAAACCAGCAAAGACAACAGAGTGCACAGCTCCAATACGCGAGCACGCAAGGAAAGCAATGAGCGCCTCGGGAATCATGGGCAAGTAAATGGCAACCGTGTCTCCCTTCTTAACGCCCATCTGCTTCAGCACGTAAGCCGTCTTGCAGACTTCTCTAAGCAGCTCGCCATATGTGAGGGTGCGGCCATCGCCGGCCTCGTCCGCTTCGTAGATGATAGCTGGCTTGTCGGGATTCTTGATCGCGTGACGGTCAACGCAGTTGTAGGAGGCGTTTAGTTGTCCTTCCAGGTACCACGAGTTGTCGCCGTTGGCAAATGTGCCGGCGTGTACTGTTTGGAAGTCTCGTTGCCAGGTGAGGAGTTCCCGACCTAATTTTCCCCAGAACTTGTCGGGTTCGGTGATTGACTCCTTGTACAACTTCTGGTATTCATCGAGTCCTGCGCGTGTTAGATTTGGGGCGCGTGATTATTAGAGATTTGGCACATACCACTCAAATGAGGTTTGCTAGGATGCTCTATTATGGGATGTCAATTTAATTGCTCAAATTTGGTTATTACTAGCTCTTGAATTGAAGACTTACTGGCAAACATTTTCTTGGGGGGGTCTGGAGCTATGGTCAGCACAGCCGCCGCGGGGTAAAAGCTTCAGATTCTCAACTCACGGAAAGTGTCGACCTGGTGAGCCTCAGCTACCACCGGTCCGCTGGGTTTGACGTCGCCTTCAGACATGATTGCCGGGCTTGTCGTCGCTCAATGGGAGTGTGAAGGTGGGTGTGTGTTCAGATTTCTCTGCCTGGTGCGGGGCAATTCAATGATGCGACCCGCGATTCGATTCACCAGAAATCTGCTTATCCGGCGCTGAAATGTAGACAAGGCTGTAGCTTCTAATCAATGGAAAAACCACAGCAATCAAGATTTCTTGGTTGTATTCTTCAATTCGGATTGTTTTGCGAAGAGAGAAAAGAGGAGGCAGAGATGGGGAGATGGGGAGATGTGACGTCTCAAGTGGAAGACGGGCGTGACAGCTCTTTTACCTTACAGCTCCCAGCAGACTGTTCGGGGCAAAGGGCTCTGCACTCTGCCTTACCCCGGTTATTGTGCTCTGGCAGTCTGCACTGCTGAGTGGCTGCCCTCCGTCATCCTCCCATCCGAACAGCAGACAATATACCCACAACGGCTTAGGCCAGCGACCCAAAGACTGGAGTTGTGGGGTCGGTCGCGCTGCCGAGTGGTAAGTGATGGCCTTGCTGGTGCTACCCCATGGGACCCAAGTGCGAACCATCGAGGAAGTGAGAACGGCATCTCATCTCATCTCATCTCATCACCTGGTGCTTTGGTACTCCGCCATCGAGGATACGGTACGAGAACCACAAGATTGGTCTCATTTTCAAGTCTCGAGACTCTTATCCGAAGGCTATCTGGCGATACCGGTACTTTGGGTTCGGATAGATTATTGCGTGTTGTTTTCCCGAAAGCTACTTTATTTTTATTTTCAGGCGGCTTCAAGTCAATAATAATTCCTGCGGCAGTATGCGTCCAGGGTTGAATGGACATATACTGTGTAAGATGCTCCTGCGCCCTCAAGGCACAGCACCCTTTCCCCAGACTTGATTGCCCCTCGTCTCGTCTCTGGGGACCAGGTTCCGACATCACAGTCGAGACAGATGGCTGGTATGCAGCTCCTGCTTTCCGGGCGCCGTGATTGGCGACTGCATTCGGAGTTGCTTCCTCCAAAAAGGTGGTCTGTTCTCATGGAGGGGTAAATGGGACGAGGCTGAGATGATGTAGAGAAGTGGATCTTTTCTCGTCGGTCGTTCTCGGGACAACAGCCGGATATCATTTTCCAAAAACCATATATCCATAAATGATTCCAACCACTATCTCCTTTGCTTCCGGTAGTCATCTGAAAATACAATTGTCTTCCTTCCAGCCAATTTACTGGCATGGGAACACAATGACTAGTCTTGGCGCTTCTGTACTACCATAAGCTCGGTTAGGCTGGTCGTGTTTCGTGTCTAGAACATCCAGGTCGCCAGCTGGTATGGAACCGAGAAGCAAAGGGGCATCTGCAGAAGCAGTCAGCAGTTGCCATATCACACGCATGCCCCTTTCGAGGAAGAGCCGAAGACCCCTATGCTGTGCAGGCTGAGAAAGCTTCCGAATCTGCAGCCTCCCTTATGCAATTTATATCCCGTCCACTTTGGTGTTACATTTGGGACACTTACAACTCGTCAATTGGAGGCTCTCCTATCTTCTTCGGAATCTCATAGGATGTCTCAAAGCTTTCTTTCGGATATCTCAATTACTATCTGATCCAGAATCCCCATCATGGCTTCATATTGAGCAACTGGAATTCCTTTCTTCATACCCCGCAGAACATACTCAACCATATCTACTATCTTCAACACACTTCCACCGAACCCCAAACATCAAACAAATCCAACTCAGCCACCAACACCATTCCCCCCATCATACCCCTGCTCCCTCCTCGCCTTCCCAGCATCCCCATCTCCATCTCCAGTCCCAGTCCCAACCTCCCCCGAATTCCCCACCGTCTCACCCCCAAACCCATGCTCACTAATACTCTCTCCAAACCTAATGTTCTCCGCCGTTTTCTCTCCCCTTTGTTCCTTCTTCTCTTTCTCTACTTTATCTGCTTCCGTTGTGGTGTCATCTAGGTAGGTTAGTCTACTTCGTAGTCAGGGGAAAGTGAGGAATACCACCGAATTGCCCTCCTGATTTGGCGTGTGGTTTTGTGAAGGTGGATTGGGATTCGTATCTGTGGTTTGTGTATTAGATATTGCAATAGAGGGGAACGGAGAGGAGGGAGGAGGGAGGCGGACTGGGTATTTTCTCCGCCGCGGGAGGTATCCATTAATTTTGTGTTTGTTGCTTCTGACATCTTAAGTGATGAAGTAGAATAAGATTTTGAGTTGGGATTTATTGAAGATGTAAAAGTGTATGCGGGCTCGTGAGTTCAAGGAGGAAATATGGTGGGGTATCAGATCAAAGCCTTGTAGATGACGTATGTGGGGAAATCAACTCAACAATTTTATATTTGCTGTTGAATTACTTACTACGCAGAGCAAAACAGAAAATTTGACGGTGTAAGAAATTGATGTGTATTGGATTGAGATTGGGTATTATTCTATTTAAACAATTCTTAAAATCTGCCCTATGTTACAAAGTTTACTATTCCTTCAAGGTATCATCTCAATTCAACACCTAGCTTATTTACCAACTCTCTCCTAACCTTCTCATGATATTCATTCGTTTCCTCATTCGTCAACGTTCGTTCCAGACTCCGGTAGTTGATCCTATAGCAAAAGCTCTTCCTGCCAGTCTTAGGATGCGTAAATTCATCCACCAGCGTAACATCTTCCACCACATCACCCCCGACATCCCTCACAATCTCCATAATATCGTTCTCGTGGAAGTCCTGGGTATTGGCTCTCAGTCCACCTCCAGCAGAAGATGACGAAGACCTCAACCAGAAGGCAACATCCTTATAGCAAGCCGGATATTTCGAATACGGCACGAATCGCCTCAATTTCTCCAAGTTATCCGAAACTCCCTTGAACTGGCCCAAGAATCTCTCGTCTTGCGACCAAAACAACCTAATGTCAGGGATCTCAAAAAGGAGCATAGCAATTCTCTCCAGCCCCAACCCAAACGCCCACCCAATCTGCGAACCCACCCCAGCATCATTCAGCAGCTCCTGCTTCACGACCCCGGACCCGAGGACCTCAAGCCAGTCTCCCTGCCAAAAGATCTCCAACTCCCAGGACGGACTCGTAAAAGGGAAGTATGCCTCTACCCATCTGACCTTCAAGGGCTCATCGTTGAAATTCGGATTCGCAGCTATAGCAGCCTTCTTCGCTCGCGAGAAAATCTCCACAACTACTAACTCCAGACTTCGTTTCAAGTGCGCAGCAACAGCTTCAGCTTCTTCGTGTGAATGACGCCCCGCTTGTAACGGATTCCTTTCTGGGTGTGTAGGCGGGTTTGGATCCTCGACAATCATCGAATGGGTAGGTAGATTCGCTATATCGTCCCAGACAGCCTGCACTATGTTCCCATTTGGGACCTTCTTGCGATCCCAGACCCGCGCTCCCTCCATCTGGTGGAAAATCGGGTAGTGCGTGCGGTCGATGGCATCGCGGCGGTAGACGTCTGCGCTGATGAGGAAGCCATGGCTTTCGTTTGCGTTGAAGACGTCTGCTTGGTGAGCACTAGTGTGTGTTCGCAGGACCCTTTTCGCATCGAGGTAGTACGTATCCGTCTTACTGCGCCCTGGATGGTCTGCGGGGAAGCCTAAGGAGTCAAAGTTCTGGTGTGTAGTAACAACAGGGTAGAAATAGTTGTGGTATTTGTAGGTTGGGGTTGGGAATTGGGATTCGATTATCGAGCGGGTGATGGAGATCGGGTGATCCTTTTGGACGTGGAGCTTGCGTCCAATTGAGGAGGCTAGGGTAGGAGGGATATTGAACCAGTCATTTGTCTGGTATGTTCTGTCATAGCGGTCGATCTTCTTCGGTGCGTTACCTGTTGATGGTGAGTAGCCTTTATACAAGTAGCCGTTTTGACAAACCTGTAGATTTGTACCGGCATTGTGTACAAACTCTAAGTCCTCGGGAATAACCGTTGGCAAGGCCAGTAAACAATGCCAATGATTCTCTGCCCGCCGAGAAGCGTTGAGCTCTGGCAAGAGATTTCATTGTGAATGGCAGCTTTGGATGAGGAGAGCTCCCTTTTGAAGGAGAAATCGGAGCTTCGACAAGCTTTTCGACGAAACGGGCAGATTTAGGCGTTTGGTTTTTCCGTTCGAAGCAGCCGAACAGGGATGCACAATGACGAAGGAAGGTTTTTGCCCACAACTTTTTGGCTGCGAATTCGGAAACCGGGATCTCTCTCTCCTTAGATTCAGCAAAGCAAAAAAACCTATAAATACAAGCAAGCATAACGGAACAAGGAGTTTCAAGCTGAATAAGTATTTAATGAATATGGCCGTATAGAACGTTCCCTGAGAGGTCCACTTCTTGACTAAGTGTGGATCTAAAACCCGTTTCACGAGCTTCCTCATCAGAACGTCGAGAGTCAGACCTCCCACTACTACATTAGTCTGACCTCATTCCTCTTCCCCTCCCTCTCCTCTTCTTCACCTCACGCTCGCACTCGCACTCGCACTCGCGGCGGAATGCTTCTTCGACAAGACCAATTGCCGCCACCATGTCGTCCCAGCAGTCGCAAGTGCCAGTGCCGCAGGAGTCGCGGAAGAAACGTCGGGCTTCTGTAGGCAAGAGTGTGCGGTATCCTTTCTGGTTCGGAGGGAGCGCAAGTTGTTTTGCAGCATGTGTTACGCATCCATTGGATCTAGGTAAAGTTCTCTCTTTCTCTTCCTCTATCTAGTTTTATAATGAAAATATCTGCTAACAAATCAATATAGTAAAAGTACAGTACCACTCCCATTTACAACACCAAGAAAACAAAAGCTAAAATAGAACCTCTACACCAGGTCCGCCTGCAAACCCGCACCCCAGACATGCCCAAAAGCATGGTCGGCACCTTCGTGCACGTCTTCAAGCACAACGGCGTCCTCGGTCTCTACAGCGGCCTCAGCGCCTCTCTCCTCCGCCAAATAACCTACTCCACAACCCGCTTCGGCATCTACGAGCATCTGAAATCCTCATCTTCCTCGGGCCACCCCAGTATACCCGTTCTCATCGCCATGGCATCAACATCGGGTTTCGTGGGCGGCGTGGCCGGGAACCCAGCAGATGTGCTGAATGTGCGCATGCAGCACGATGCCGCGCTGCCAGCGGCGGAGAGGAGGAATTATAAGAATGCGATTGATGGGTTGATACGGATGACGAGGGAGGAGGGCGCGAAGAGTTTGTTTAGGGGCGTGTGGCCTAATAGCATGAGAGCTGTGCTTATGACGGCTTCGCAGCTTGCTTCATATGATGGGTTTAAATCACTACTGCTGGCTCACACGCCGCTCTCGGACAATTTAACGACACACTTTTCAGCCTCGTTTTTAGCAGGGTTTGTGGCGACGACGGTGTGCAGTCCGGTGGATGTTATTAAGACGAGGATTATGAGTAGTCAGGAGAGTAAAAGACTTGCGAAGCTGCTGGCGGATGTGTATAGATTGGAAGGAGTGGGGTGGATGTTTAGGGGCTGGGTGCCCAGTTTTATCCGATTAGGACCCCATACTGTGGCTACCTTCCTGTTTTTGGAACAACATAAGAAGATTTACAGGAAGCTGAAGGGAATTGACCACGCTTCGCCTTCAGGTGCTTGAGGAACGGTAATGTTAATGGGGAAATAGATTTAGAGCTCAGTGCTTTACTTTGTTTTCATTTTGGACAAATGGGCTGATGGGCTGGCGTTGGGCGAATATAGACGCATTGAATGGAGTTTAGCATGTATAACTAGGGTATCATACTTTTTTACTTCATTCTGAATGGTCTAATTTGTCCACTTTTGCTCCATGTGCCTAGAAGCTTTCCTCCAACACCGCCGGTTATGCAATAGTAATACATGGTGAGACGTGTAAGGCAACTGTTCCAGAGATTTCCCTCTGCGTCAAACGTTGCAGTACATGCTCACCACCCTCGAGTCCTTGAGGTCCCACCATAGTTTTATACGCCATCCCTTAACTCCAACCGTTCGTATGGTTTTGGCCGTACGGTGTCGCTCCGTAAGGAGTTGCAGCTCCAGCACCCCAGGCACTGGTATTCCCACCTCCATATGGCGTAGTATAACCAGGGTCTTGCCATCCAGATCCATTCATGCCAGTATCCGGACTTCGCGGTCCATTATTGTAATCATCTGCACCGTTCATGCCATTAGTTTCGCCTCCGTCACCTTCCGTAACAGTCTGAATGACTGAGGCGAGCTTTTGCTGAAGGACTTTGATTCCTTGCTGGATGATCGCGTCCGGCTCCAAGTTCCCTACACTCTCAACCTCGAAATAGAACCTTTCTGGAACGGCATCGTAATCGAAGGGTTCACCTTCTTGTGGGGGCTCTTCCCATTCCGCATACTTGCTCTTTGGCCTTTCAGGTTGCGTTAGTAATAATAATAAGACGTGGAGGATTTAAGCTCACCATTCCTTTGCAGGATCCTCCTCATACCAGAGGTCCATGTGCCGCAACTTGTTGTGAGGATCATATTCGAATCCTACAGCAGAAGTTGGGGCCCATTTCGCGTGCTCCTTGGCGATGCCCTTTTTCGCGATGCATTTGACGTTTAGTTCTTGTCCCTTCCGTAACTTGCAAATGACTGTGCCCAATCCTTCTGGATCTGTTATGACAGGCGTTCCAACCCACTGGTTCGCACGGCCTCCATCTACAACAAGATCTCTAGCGTAGACTCGCATGATATCGTCACCTGTACATCGCGCATGAAGGCTGAGGGTCACACTGCAATTCTCGCATCTGTCGGTACAGAGATCGCAATCGCGGGAGTATGCCACATCATCTACATTCTTCGAGTTCAGCGGTACCAGACCCAGGCGATGCGCTATGAATTCGTCTGCCAGGACTGATGTGTTCGCCTGAAACTCCACCAGATCGATTGCCATTGTTGGGACTTCGGCCAGGATGACTCGGCGCAAGGAATTCGCAAAGGCGAGGTCGACGTTGGAAAGCTCGAAGTCTACGGAATGAGGTCCGGCCTATGTAAGGTTTCGTTAGTATTGCAGCTTGGCAGGCAGTCAAATCGCAGTAATTACATCTTGGATCTTGACTTGAGGCCTGCATTCCAGTGAATTAGCGTATTGAAACCACAGTTCAGGGAGCCCAGAGTTTGAGGAGGCTTCTTAGATGCTGGCAGGCATCTGCCTAGACTAAACAGCCCCGACTCTAGCCTTTCAAAAGGGGGCACATAACGTACCCAACGGCCTCATCCAGTACCATAGCATCATATTCCATGTTGAAAGTGAGAACGCGCTCTGGTGGAAAGGAGCCTACTCGGGAGGCTTCGAGGATCGGAGACCGAGAGTAGACTGAACCAACGTAGGCAGTCTGCAAGGCTGAGGCTTGTACGAAGATTTGCTGGGCCTTCCTTCAAGGGATTGTTCGGTGTGGAGAACTGCGGTCGGTAGAAGATGACTAGAGATGCGACGAGGCTGGGTTCGCGATCGCCTCGACGGCACTAAGAATTACAGCCACCCATGACTAAGCAGCTTCAAGATTCACCAGTGCACTAACATGAGTTTCACTTGAGGATGGAACGATCAGTCATTTTCACCAAAAAAAAAAAGATTCAAAAAACTCATCCTAATTCCTTTTCAGATTTTGAGTAAACAATCCTATGAAACAACGTGAAAAAATCCTGTTCAACTCCATCGTTGTGGCACGTGAAACTTTCCCCCTTTCTTACTCCCCTCGTTCAGGATCATTGTGCGAGAAGGATCATCACAGTTGTACTCCCATCAGCGTCGTCAAATATTGCTTGGACACGCTACTCAGATGATTTGGTAACACGTATGCCGAGGGCACGGAGAGTCATCTGAGGTAAACATTCATGATTGCGGTCAGTCGTCGCGCTACATGCCCCTTTAGAGGATCCTTTAGGATTGCTGAAAAGGGGCAAAGAACAACAACGACCTGTGGGGTCTGGCAATGCCTCACAAATGATACGCAGACCTATACGCAAACGAGGTCGCCAATACATACCTAGCATACCTAGGAAGCTCTGATCAAATGACGAGAGTCTGGAACTGTAATCAAACTCTTGTTACGCTGTTTCTGGCTGCTTCTGGAATTGAGTCAGGCACAACTTTGCACTGCCCACATTGCCCCTCAACCGTTAACCGTTCACCGTTCACCGCGGGTGCCAACACCTCCGTATTCTCTGTAGTATGGCCAAGTATTCAATAATTCGTACCCGAGTGAGAGTGAGAGCGAGACTTGAATCGATAGTGTAGATCCCAAGAACGACCCAAGGATCGCAGCTTGTGTAATGTCATGCTCAAAGGCTATCTGGGCAGTGTAGGTTACGGCGGGTGGAGGAACACACGTCGTCCGAGGAGGCTGAGAGCCGAAGTTTGTAGTCCACCAGGTCCACAGACCACAAATGAATCCAGTCCAGCCATGATTCTACATCAGAAGCCGCTCGTCACTGCTGGCAGTGCCGCCGTGTAGCAGCGCCAGGAGCTCCGCTCCAACAGATGCGAGCGCGCGTCTACCAATTTCCAGGACGGCCCTGGTGAGCGAGTTCATTGGCAATCGAGTGGCTGAGTGTTTGGTTGGGTCATGACAGAAAATTTCGGATCGCGGAGAGAACGTCAAGCACAGCCTTCCTTCTTGCCTCCTCCGCGCGGGCTTGGCCGATTCTGTCCATCTCGGCATATAAACTACCACCTCACCTCCAACTTCTGCTGATAATTCTCAACAGCTTTGCAAGCACCAAGAAACTATCATCATGTCTTCAGAATCTTCTCCTCAATCCTCTCGTCCGACCTCGCGTTCTTCGAGAACAAAAATGTCAATAGATCTGAGCACCTTACCACCGCTCGTCCAACCTACCCCACCCTCCAACACTCTCCTCATTACCAACCTTTCAGATCCTGAGATATTCCGTCCAGACAACCTCCAAACCATCAAAGACCTCGTCAACGCCTCCGCACCAATACACTCTTGGGCCCCCTTGAAATCCTTCCGACGGATAATTGTCTCCTTTTTCAATGAAGACTCCGCGATCCGAATTAAGCAAATCCTTGATGGCGAGGCTATTATGGGGGAGACTGTCAAGGTCTACTTTGGCCATCCGACCTCCATCGAACCCAAAGACGAGCACCTAAACCTCCCAGACGCGGGCAAGCTCTTCTTCATCTCCCCACCACCATCCCCTCCTCATGGATGGGAAATGAAGCTCGAAGACGCACCAAACAAGCAAGTACACGCAGAGGATTTGGCAGAAGCATTGGCAAAGTTACACCACAGACCACGGACAGATCTGCCTGCCAGCCCTGTCAGCGATAATGGAGATGGTACCGGACGAGCACGCAGTGGAAGCAGTACGACGATCTACAATCCTAGCGAACATGGCTGCAGTCCTGGCTTGCCAGCGATTTCAGTAGAGGATTTGACTGGAGAGAATGAGATCAGTCCGATCGAGCAGGAGAAGCCAATACTGGCGCACACAACTAGACCACCTGTGGAATTGATGGAACAATGAAATGAGAATTAGCAAGCAAGGAGAATGGCGTGTTTTTGGTGTTGGCGGCATGGTGCTGGCGTTTTATCACGATTAAGAAGCAGCTCTGCGTTTGCATTGAGCATAGCAAGTATTGGAGTTCTAAGTGTATGATAGGAATGAACCACGAGATATCTCACGGTAGTAATACCATAAATTATAAAAGTTTCTTAAATTATATTTTTTCCTTCTCTGTGCTCAGCATACTGTCAACTCCAGATTCTCGCAACTTTACTTCGCCTTCATCGTCCCGTCTCCAAGTTTCCAAGTATTGAAGACATTCCGAGACAGTACAGACTAAGTGGCGTTTCCCAGTGGATCCAAAATACCAAGCTTGACCCCTGTCCCTTCACAGCCCCCAAAAACTCAAAACTTTTTTACACAAAAGTTGCTTTAAAGTTATGACGTTCGTGAGACAACATCCGTCTTCGCCACCAACTACTTTCTCATGCCTTCTTCAACAAAAGATGTCACCGCCAAGATGGGAAATATTTCAACGGCGGAATATCCCCCACCCGCAGGCAGGGGTGTAAATACTTTATTCCTTAGAGCATCTCTTTAGCTCATGCGGACCGAGGACTAGTGTGGTACTTCCATGTGATAGACTCAACCCCTCTATTGCAAGTATATCTACATCTACATTTTTCACAGTGGCGTTGACTTTGAATTTCTTCAATGTGTCAATTTTAACTTCGTAATTTCTTACTGTACTTATTCCATTAACATCCCAATTAATCTCATCGCTTTGTCCGGAAGTGATCCGAGTGGCAATGGCGCTCCCAAATCCTTTCCGCCGCCACGACGCCAATACACGATACTGCTGGGGTTATTCGTTCCAGTGGACTTCCGAGCACATGACAGAAGAGCAAATGAACCCATTAAAGTTTTCCTACGATGTACTAGCAGAAGAATGTCTCAATGTTCTGGATGAAATATCGCCACCCGTCGATGCATCACTTCCCTGGAACGAAAGCAAGGCAAAAGTAGACCGAGACTTATATGCTTTGATACGAGACAACGCTTCCAAGAACCCCAAACTTGGAGAGTTATGGGACCAAGTAAACGCCGTCCCAGAATGGGTAGACTGGGATCAAATTGCCCGCGGTCAAGACGTCTTCTACAGATACGGCGGAGTAGCATTAACAGCCGTAACCTTCCTCATCCATCTCCTCGAATCCTTACTAATATCCCATCCCAGCTTGCCTATCAATCCCTTCTCGGCGGCATGGGAGCAGCGCGCGTGACCGAAGTGCTCGCTCGCACCGGCGGCTTCTCCCCCAAAGTAGCCAGGCGCAGAATGTACGAGACCACGCAGCACATTCTGCAAGTAACAGCTTCGCTCCCATCCATCCAGCCCGGCGGCGCAGGCCACGCCAGCACCATCCGCGTCCGTCTCTTGCACGCAGCAGTGCGGCGCCGCATCCTAGCGCTGGCAAAGGAGAAGCCGGCCTATTACAGCGTGCAGGAAAACGGGATCCCGATTAATGATCTGGATTCCATAGCCACGATTGGTACGTTTTCTGCTACGCTGATATGGCTTGGGTTTCCGAGACAGGGCGTGTGGATGAGGGAGCAGGAGGTTGAGGATTATGTTGCGTTGTGGAGGCTGGTGGCGCATTATATTGGGACACCGACGGAGGCTTTTGAGACTCCTGAGAAGGCGAAGGCGATGTGGGAGTCGATTCTGCTTGCGGAGGTCAATCCTAGTGCTACTTCGAAGATTCTTGCTAATAATATTATCCTGAGTCTTCAAGGCCAGGCTCCGGCGTACGCTTCGAGGGAATTCTTGACTGCTAGCGCGAGGTGGTTGAATGGGAACGAGCTTGGTGATGCGTTGGGTTTGGATCGTCCGGGCTATTATTATTGGGCGCTGTTTGCGGGGCAGTGTCTGTTTTTCAATATTCTTGCTTGGTTGCACAGGCTTAGTCCTTCTTATGACAGGAATGCCATTGAGGTGCGTCCTCTCTTCCCCCTTTCCTTAACACCAAGGCTAACAAACGCAGCGAGTACGCAAATTATTCTACAAGCTTATTGTAGAAAATAAATCTCACGGTCTGGGAGAGGAGACGAATTTCGAATTCCAATATGTACCCAGTTTCAACAAGACGACCGAAGACTTGGGCGTGTATGAGGATAGGGGTTTTAAAGGCGGGGTTGAGAGGAGGAACTTTGTTACATTTTGTATGGGAACTGCGGTGTTGGGTATTGCTGGTATTATTACGTCAAGGATTGCTTTTGGAATATTTGGAGGGTTCAAGGGCTGGTTGATATCTTGATGCTGGGCTCGGAATGGTGGTATGATGGAAGGAGAATACATGATGACGACTTTACGAAACATTCAGATCACTTGCTACATCGTACGTTAACCTCGATACACGCAACTAAAAAGACGTTCATTCATAAATTCATATCCCAAGCAGTTTTCTCTCGGAGTGAGAATGGTTTCTTCCCTCATAACACCGCTCATGCCAGCCCGTTCCCTATCAAAATCAGCCAACGCGAAAGAACTCCCCGACTCCCATAGCGCAAACTTAAGTCTACCCACCACAAACACCCCACTTCATGGGATTAACTCCTATTCCCCCTCGACCCCGACGCCTTCCCCTGCTTTGCCTTAGCACTCTCAGCTTCCCTCTCCTTCTCGTTCCCCATCGCATTCTCAGCATTCAAATCCTCTTGCGTGAGATACCCACACATGATCTTCGTCAGATGATGTCTAGTAGCTGGAATACTCTATTCCTTTATCAGTTTTCCTGCACTTCTGTTAGATCTGAAAGGAGAGAAAATACATCATTCCTCGCCATAGCAAGCATCATAACCAACTCCGGGTTATCAAGCTTGATTGCCGCGTCTCTTCGCAATTGGATATTGGCATATGAGTCATTGCCATATCTGGTCTTATATCAGTTTCCACACTCTCATAATTTGACGAAACTTGAAGCATGAACGCAGACATGGGAAACCTCACGCATCGAACCGCCCACTAGGGCCTTCCCAGGGACTATCAGAGTCATCAGAAGCAGAATACGGATCCTTGTTGCGAGCTTGGCGATCCTGCATTGCTTCTGTGAAGGTGGTCGTTGATGACGAGCCGGTACGGACGGAATAGGATTTTGGGGTTGATTTTGAAGACCGGGACGGCGTGGACATGGTTGCTTTTCGCGTGACAGTTGATCAGGGCTGTGGGAGGTGATATGTATCCGGTTAACGACGTTGATTATTGTGTTGAATTAAGAGTTTGGGACTGGATGTTATACCAAGGCAACTCCTGGCTTGGATTCTTCGCTTATGGACTCGGGAGGAAGAAAAAAGGGGGGAGGAGCGACTTGATGAAGGGCTGTCGCGGCAAAATAGATTTTCCGCGCCGACCTCCCACCTATCTTCACTTCGTTCCTTCTTCCATTTCCTTTTATTTTCGAGCAACTTATTGTGATCCTGGAGACCGGTGAAATACTATGTGAAACTACTATATATATAGGCCTTGTGGCTGGTAGTGGCTTTAGTTGGCGACCCCTTCTTATTTGAGCAGTATGATGGTAATCTTTTTTCTTCTCGTTGCCTTGGGATTTTGGTTGATCGGGCGAGACATCATGATATCTTTTGGTTGAAGTTTCAAGGCCTTACTCATGTTATATTTCGTGTCGTAAAGTGATAAGTGTCCTGATCATGCACTTTTTGCTCTCTGGGTGCGAAGGTGAAGTTGATGAGTCCTCAGATTCTTTTGGTTCGTTCGTTTAGTCGTTCATTCATTCGAACCTTCGAACACATTACGGGTGAATGGACCTTGTTAACGGTCGAAATAAATTGGAAGATTTCCTACCCAGCCCAAACTTTGTAACATAAGCATCAACGCATTCATCAACAAACATCAGATCGATCATTATCCAAGGCCCCAAAAAGGACGACCTATAGACTTTGCAGACATCCACTCGCAACGGAACCGCCCTCTATTTCTTTCCCGCCACCGTTCTCATGTTCTCTCGCAACGCGTGTTGATCTTGTGAGCTTCATCGCCAGAAATTCACATTGGTCACTCCTTCCCCGCCCTTGCCCTCCCCATTTTCATTCTCACGACATCACTGCAATCTACCTTGACACTTTCTTGCAGCTTATTACATTCTTACAGAGTGGCCTTGTTGACGATGGGTTCACGGTGTAAGTCGCTCTCCTTTCCTCAACAGATTCTATCCAGACTGACGCGTTAATAGCTATTACCCCTGATGGTGGGGACCTGGACATAAACACCACCGACGAGATGAAGCAACAACCCCGAATTGATATTACAATGAGTATGATGTACGCCTACGCCAATATGCGAGGCAAGCCTCCTACGGAATTCGACCCTGACTTCGCTGATCCGCTCCACTCCTCGCTGTATCCCGATAAGTCGAGAAGCCGCGAGCATGTTCAACAGGAGGTGCACCTCCCGGGATTCGATGTTGGGGGAATGCTCTCCGGATATGAGTAAGAGCTCCTCCAAATGAACACGACCACCGAGCTAATGAGCACATTTCCAGGCCGCCGCTGGGGACCAGGTATTTCTGGGATCCAGTTAAAGCAAAGAGATTGATGGCGCACAAGCTGCAATCGTTTTTGAAGCGACCTCTCACGGGGCTAAGAAAAGCGATGAAACGAGATAGTGGCTATATGTCTTGGAGCAATGACTTTACTGACCACCCCGCGACGCTGGCACCAAATCACTACAAAGGGGCGGATGTATGGGCCAACTTTGGCTATGTGAAAATCAATGGTCGTTGGGTGGACCCAGAGAGCGATCGCGAGCTCTCCGCTGCGTACAAAGGAGCAAAGGAGGATCATCATTATGTGGCAACCCTCTCTGTCGTCAATAAACCGCGCTGCCCTGGCCCCAGGGTAATGACCGACGAAGAAGCAGATTCCTTATACAAATGGTATTCAGACGAGGTCTCATCTGGTGATACCGAAGGTGATCCGCGAAAGTTCAGAATTACGCCAGACATATTCGCTTTCTGGGCCCAGGGTGCAAAGAAGGGCGAGCATTATGAACGTCGCATTCTTGAGCCTCAAGTAAGTTCAAGCATATTCTGACTCCTTTGACCACATACCAGGAGCTGATCTCTTGGGGTGATAGGAACCTGTTCCCCGCGCACAGTATGATATGGAGGGTATTAGACCTCCCAGAATAATGCCACGCCTTCAGTTCAATGGTGACAGCGATAATCGAAGCATGATGACTGGGGAATACGAGGTCGAAGAGGCTCCTCTAATCCTACACGGGTCACTAGGTCTGATATTTCTAGCAGTTTCAAATCAAGGTTTCTAATTTAAATAGGTGCGAACATGACACGACCGCCTGAGATGCTCTCGCACATGGCACCTCTGGATTGCCTGGAACTCGAAAAGGCACACTTCCTCGGTCCTCGGGATAAAAGTGCGTTGAATTCACCTACAGCGTCAACGGCAGAGTCATTTACAACTGTAAGTCCGTCATTAAATCTTAATGAGAAGCTGCTTACGATAGTCTTAGGAAAGAGTTGGACAATATTTTTCGCCCGAGGAACCCACTGCAGGTATCTTTGAAGCGTGGGGCCGCATCAACCAGGTGAATTACAAACAGTATATTAGAGATGCGACCATTGGAGAGCACCTGTGCAGACGAGACGCGGTTGTGGAGCACAGAAAGAAACTCAACAAGGAAGTAGATGAAATCGAGAAGAATCTCAAATGGCTCAAGGAGGCTATTGCCAAAAGGGAGGCAACCAGAGTCCTCACTCCTCGAGACAATGGAACCAAGAAATTGCTCATGGCGCCGCAGATTCCAAGTCCTACACGGGAAGCGCAGATGAGCATTTCTTCAGGAAGTCCTACTTCTACACGAGCGAGCGATACCCAGTCATATATTTCTGAGAGCCCATCTCAAGACTTGACTTTGTCTCACCCACAACGATCTCTCACTCTCTTCAAAGCTTTGGATAAAGGCAAAGGCCAGTACAGGCGATACTTCAAAGACCTGGCTGAGAAAGAGAAAATTCTTGAGAGCCAGGCTCGTGATGCCCACGAAGCACTAAGCTGTGAGTACGACGATATTGTGGAGGAAATACACTTGCTATATCACTGCAAGAAAGAACTCCAAGACGCCCTTGAAGAGGCTCAAGACACTCTTGACGCTCTCGATGCTGCTGAGCTCGAAGAAGCAAATCGACAACATCGATTTGATGACTTATACGCTGGTCCGTATGAGGATGCCAAGGATATTGAGGAAGGAGGGGGTCTTAAGTCATGAGCTCTTTTGGTCTTTTGAATTTTAGGGGCATCTTGCCCATTGAGTTCTGGCCCGATGTTCTTTTAGGTGAGATATTTCCCCCCAAGTCTTTCGATTGCTTTCGGAGCGAGTTTGGAAGTTCTGCAAGCGGATGTTTCATGGGTCCTGGATCATTGATATCTACCTCTCAAATCAGCTCAGTGGTCTTGATCCGTTGGGCTTTGGCACTGGAGTAAAATAGCCAACCAGTTGGTCCCGCAGCTTAAAAAAACCAACGCTAATTCCCCGTTCTTCTGCAGGAAATCTCAGCAGGCTGGTATGCCAGAACTCTCCATTATAATCACCATAATCACCATTTATTACGTCTTGTACAAATAATCACATGGATATGCATCACAGAGGAGGAAAAAGTCGTAATACTGGCGTTAATGGGTTGCGGACGAGCCGCGGATTTGTACATTAATGTATCAGTCGTAAAAACCCACCACTGACTGTGGAACATCCACAACTGCCTGTGCCTATGTGAAGTCAAGTCCCAAATGCTATACAAATATGCATGCATGTACATCCAGACCCATCAATTCGCACCGCCAAATGAGAGGAGCAGCGATATTTCCAATCCAACGCCTACAATGACCCACCCCTACTCATACATTTACAAATCTTATCACGAAGATCTAATTGTTCTTTACAACGCCCACTTTCGCAGCCCGCAATATCCGTCCATTAAGCTTGAACCCCTTCTGCTGTGTATGGAATACAGTGTTATCCTCCTTGCCTTGCATTGGCGTCATGAACGTCGCCTCGTGCTCGTTCGGGTTGAACTTCTCGCCCTCAACACTGGGGTCGAATCGCTCCAGCCCGTGCTTCTTCAGAGTCTGCATCAAAATCTGCTCTGTCATCTTGAGACCTTCGTATAATGACACTAGATCCTGCAGATGCTCCGTCTTCTCCGTAGCGTTCAACTTCTCTTCGGGGACAGTGGTCAAGGCTCGGTCCAGGTTATCCACGCTGTCGACGAGATCCTTCGCAAACTTCTGGATGGCGAAGTCTTTGGCGGTTTGCATATCGCGCTTCGTTCGCTCTTGCAGGTTTCGGAACTCAGCTATTGAGCGCAGGTATTTGTCCTATTAAGAGCAGATGGTTAGCTGGGCCTGATCTGATGGAAGTGGTGATGGCGCGCATACCTTCAGCTCAATGATTTCCTTCTCCTTGGCCTCCAGCTCCTTCTTCACAGGATCTTCAGTCTTCTCCTCCGCCTTTCCCTCCTCAGCAGCTTCGCCATCCTTCTTGGCCTCCGGTTCCGTAGCATACCATCTCGATGATGCCAGCGGTCGAGCTGCCAGCCTGTTCGCGGGCAGGAATTGGGATCTGGCTAGAGAAGCTCTAGGCGCAGACCGTATGCTGGAGCTCAATGCCCGGGTTTGTCGGAGGAGTGTTCTTTGAATCATGACGAGGTTTGTGATGTCGCGTGCTGGATGAATCTTGCGAAATTTCGAGTTCAACATTTTTTCCATGGGCACCTTGGTCCGTGCCTGGCACATGATAGAGAGACGGTGGCGTTAGGATAAGTGGACCCGTTCCCCCTTTTCATCTCGTTTATTTGCAGGGACTGCATTTCCAAATAATTTGATGTTGCCTTTTCAAACATCATCAATCATAAATCATAGAAAGGAGTACTTGTAAGAAGTCATTAGCATTTATTTTCTGACAGTTTTATTTCTTTAAATCATCCGTCTCACAACATTGCCCGTTTCTCAATGACAATACCCCCGGAAACTTCGGTATTCGTTGATCTCACTCGTCGTAAAATTCGAAACCAAAACTGGAGTGAGAAGCATATAATTCTAAGAATTAGTAAGTATTGGCTGTGCCTGCCTCGACTTCTCAGCTATGTTCTTTCTCAGGCAGTGAGTTCTGAATCTTCTGATCCAGCAGGAACTACTTTATGCCAACTTCATTTAGCACCTTCTTCATACTTGAGAACCAATGCAATATATGCTATGTCTCAATTTCTAACAGGATAAGTTTATTTGCTGTGATGACACTGCTTATATATCCCAAGGTCCAATGACCAGACACCCAATATCCGAGTTGCTTTCTTGCGTAACTTGAACAATGAATTGCATTCGCTACATGTTTTATGGATTTATTGAGACTCATATGGCTCCAGTACAAACTTTAGAGGAGTCAGCAGAAATGTGAGTTACTTGTACGGAAGTGACGATACCCGACGGTTTGTTGGCGCGATGCTGTGTGAGCTGCGCTTAATTATTCACTTTTTGGAGTTTTGTGAAATCACCGCATCAAGAAGATCATACCATTTATAAAATTCACTCGCTGTTTTACTTTGGTGTAGAGAGTGTGTACTAGTCTGCGCGTTCTGCAGCTCTGTAGCGCTGTAACCTCTTCCTAAAACTTTCGCTCCATCACCGCAATCCAACATACAACCATTCAACACCTCCAATACAGCCACCTCTTGTCAATCACCAGCGAGGAACCATGGTCTGTTACGAAGTCACCAGCTTGGACCTTCCCCCTCTCGAATCAATGGGCAGTCGTAACCGAGCCTCTGAGAACGAAGCTTTATCTCCAACGACGTCGAGAATCTTCAGGCTTCGCCATTACCCTTCGACCCCCGTCTTCAGCTTGAGAGTCGATTCCCCAAGTCCAGCCCACACCAGACACCTTAGTCACAGACTCAGCGGCTCCTCCGAAATCATGGATCTTATCAACGAGAGTTTGACCACCCTTCCACTTTCACAAATCAGTCCATACTAACGGTGAATAGATCAAGACCAGACTGTCACCGGAAGACATAACAGGAATGCTTCCGGAACCCACGGCATCCCAGCTTTCTGCGGTCATGCCCGAATCCCTTCAATCGTCAACAGCAACATGCCCTCCAACGCCCCTCCCGGATTTGGAGCCACAGGACTCGGACCCATCGGTGGCGAGCGAGCTACTGGAAGCATCGTATGTTCCCTCACCTCCTTTACCATTCATCAGCTAATCTTCTCAGACATCATCCCGTCTCGCACCCCCAGGATTCATCGCAGCCCAGAAGTCAAAATCCCTCTCGGAAGCAGAGATGACCGAAGCCATGCAGCCCGACGAAGTTGACGCTCTCCGCGAGAGCTTGAAATCCAAACCTCCCCAGTCACTTCAGGAGGTTCGGGATCGAAAGGTTGAGGATAAGCAGAAGAGGAAGGATCTCGTTTCTTTCCTTAGAGTTAGAACCAATTCGCGTGCTGCTGAGATGGGGGTTCCCGCCATTGAACAGGCCCCGCATCAGGATATGGGAGAAAATAGGGGTTGATGGTTTATGATCTTGTCTGAATCTTCGAAATTTGAAGGGAGGTCTATATGGATTGATGGATTTGCACTAGAGTTTGAGCGACAATACCCTTGTACTGTTGTATTGCGGGAGTTAATATGGATTTTCTTTGTCACTTAGGACTAGGTCGGGACGGAAATAATCTGGTAGCACGAAATGCAATTGCTTGCTTAGGGAGAAATAAACTATACTTTTGACCCAAGATTAAAAGCTTTCCCTTTTGAAGAACCAAATCAGAATGTCTCAAAGCATCTCAGAAAACAGTAATGAGTCACCTGAGACATTAGATCTACGCCATAGCTTTTGCCATCTTTCACCAGACCTATCTTTCGGACAAGCAACGCTTGCAAGAACAGGGACCAGCAAGCCATGGTTCCAATTGCTGCTGTCTGATAGCCTTTGGCGCTAGTCCCATAACATAAGCCGTACAGACCTCGTCTCCCTTTTTGATATCTCGAGTGGAGTACCATACTTGCCTCGAAGAACCATCTTCATTGCTCCTGAGCATTGGCGGGAACTCGCAGCTGTGGTTGAAGAAGGAATACATCGAGTCCATTGCGAAGGTGACGATGTCTCCACCTTGTCCGACGGTATTGTTCTTCTTGTGGTGTCTATATAAAAGTCAACAAAGAAAAGTTCAAGGTGTCGTAATAAATGCTCACCACATAGTTTCAAATACCCAAGCATCGTAATTGAAATTCGAAAACACATCGATGCCAAGAGCCTGCAAGATGTTGATCGGTGCCTTGACGTGACTCTCAAGACTCCAACCCTGTGGCTTCATCATGCTATATTGAGGTGCTAACCGTGCAAAGAAGGGATTCCTAAGTGGATGACCTCCCATTTGAATACAGACGGCCAAGAGTCGTAGCCAGACCAGTGCAACGAACGTTGGTGCCTCAGTAGTCTTGAAACCACTTCGACGCATAGCAATGTAAAGATGTTCGAAATCCTTCCCGCACAATGTCTTATGGTAGTATTTGTCTGCCGAGTCCCGGCACTCCGTGCTGCAGAATTTGAGCTTTGGGCAGCAAGTGAAGTTTAGTGATCTCGTAGGCAACGGTAGATGGCAATTGTAACATTGGCTGCGCATTTGTTAACTGGATACCGCGAAGGGACCTCGAGAGTCAAGGATCTTCTCCCCATTCTTGATGTTCCGTTTCGCAAAGATACCCAAACTCGAGTGGTCTGAGCCTCGTATGGAAAGAGCGGACTTTCTGACTTCCAGAGCACCTTGAGAATGCTTCAACATATCTGCATTGGCTCCTTCGATGATTTCGGGACTGCGGTTTACAAATTCTGCTGAGATCCACGGGTACGGAACTTGAAGAATCGCGCCCATTTGTAGCAGAGTGGTTTCCTTTGGACCAGTGCCCCTTTCGGCTCTGAGCGCTTTGTCCATTTCCTTGAAACCATCTTCCGAGTCTTCCTGCCATTCGAGCAAGTCCTTGTTTCGTGGGTAACTTTTCAAAGCCTGCTCGCAGACCCTGTTAATATCCGCAAGCGCTCTGAGGCAACTCAGGGCATCGAGTAGTATGTCGTAGCTACGATAGCTCGTGTTAGACAGATTCTCGTCAATATGACTTACACGAAATATGAAGAGATCGAACGCCCATGGAAAATGCGTGAACGTGCATCCTGGTGGACAGAAAAAGCGGCACTAATTCTGAACGTGCCACACTGAGTGGCATATTCAAAGTCCGCAATATTCTGTGCCGCTTTTTTTGTCCAGCGGAAGAGTGCTACTAATCCAGCTGGTCGTGTAGAGCACGGACTGGATTGACCAAATTTTGTGGAGGTATGGGCTTTGCATTTAGTTGGGATAGCGACGGCATTGATACCGTAGACTGTGAATTGAAGAAGCAAGGAGACTTACACCTTCAACCGCCCATCCATAAGACCCTTTAGCACGCACGTCTGAGCCTTCTCCTTGCCTACACCCCATCTCCACCAGGACTATCCCCAGTTAGTTCACACCCTGCACCATCTCAGAAGTACTCACAGCATCCTTCTCCCTATCCCAAAGTCCCATACCATACTGCAACCAAACCAGATCTCCCCTCTCGCTCCAATTTCCCTCCCTCTCAACAGCAGCATCAAACAACAAAATAGCCTTCCACGCATCCGCCGCAGCTAGCTCAGGATACCCCAGTCCCAGCAGCGATTCCGCCCTCTCTTTCCACAAAATCGGATCGTAAGGGAAATTCACGAGCTTAGCAACTCGAGTGCGCAGTTTAGGCAGCAGGTCGCGTTCATACGCCTGATTTTATGACACATTCAGCTAGCTTTTCACAGATGTGATAGATTTTCGAACCTTCTTGGATGGCTTTTCGAACCGGGATACCCCGGAGTGGATCGAAGGTTTCCAAGAGCCGAAAGGCCAGGAACCTTCCATGGGGTGAAAAATCGGCATGCTGCTGGTTTTCCGGCCACGATGCCAGATATTTTATTGTGAAGGAAAGAGGACGGCACGTTGGCTGATAGTGGGTACTTTAAGCCACCAAGTGGCGCGTAGCAAACATTCTCGTTGACACGACGACAATTCGAAAGCACGTGAAGCGCTTCAATCCATACATCTATACATTAGCTTCCGAAGTATCAACAATTTAAGCAGAATGAAAAGGAGGGACCGATTTGATATGACACTTTCATTGTATTGGCTAGCTACTTTTCCATGATCAGCTGCTCACCGACCTCAAAGATCTGGCAGCATTATTACGGGCTACTTAACAGTCTGTGAATGTTGCATGATGAAGCAAACTGTATCTCCAGAGACTTTTCTCAATTTCCTCCAAGAAGTGTAATAAAATTTCCAGTCGAGAATATCGAAAGACAACTTAATCATGAATAGGCCGCCAGTTATGTAGAACTTCGTTGCGGCTCTCAAGAAGTTCGATGGCCGCACCGCAGCGTTTCCACTCGTCTTGCATCAATGAGTTCAAGGTGTAGCCAGCTTTTTCAGCACGAACCGCGGTGACGTCGAATCGGAATTCCTTCGCAAACTGGTGTTGAAATTCCTCAAACACGACGTCCAAAGGCTCCTCATGCTTAAGCCGATTGAATTCCCTCTCATCTAGGATGTAATGGCGTATAAGGCGGAAAAGAGATTCCTTGATGCCTTCATCATCGGAGAGAAAGCAACAATTTAGAGCCCGGCTCAAAAAATCCTCCTCCTGACTACGTCTGGGAAGTCTAACAGTCTGCAATAATTAGCTTTCTTATTCGGGAGAAGGATGGTAAAAATGACTTACAAAGATAACGTCTGCCTCATGGTTGAATCTATTGACGATTAGATTCTTACCAGACAGCAAGACCTTGTTTGGAGTGGCCCTCACGGCGGTTCTTCTGGATCTAAAGACGAAGTACCTTCCAGTTTTCTTGCCGTCTTCGTCGACGTCAACGCCTTCGGGAATTTTATTGCCGTCTCTCCGGCCCCATGCCTTCAATATCTTCGGAAATGATCCCTTGGGGCAGTACATCATGAAAGTCTTCTGTCTGAACTTCTCCGGGGAATCATTAAAAGGGTCCATGGGCATGATTGGGTTCACGTAAAATTGATACCCAAATTTAATAGGAGGCTTAAATTCATGCCCCCGTTGAGAGATCGGGACCATTTGGCAGCGGACTTTGTGGCCATATGCATCCCCCACGATACAGGCCTGTGAACAATAACAGATGTTGCTTCCAGGGCCACAGCCGGAGCAGAGGATAAATACCGGCTTCCGACGATCCCTCGGACATTCGCGGGTACAAAATGTACAGAGAGTAGCAGGATACTTCCATGGCTGGAAAACATTTGCTGGTATTTCCTTGTGCTTTTGCGTATTCATGCGGGGTTCAGAGCCAGCGCCATTGCCATTTCGGGGCGCCAGCAAATTTTTCGAAAGATTGGCCCCTCCGTGACCATTTTCTTGCCCATGTTTGCCGTGGTCAGAGGGCAAATTTGCATGGTTGGAGCCGGATTGCCGACCAGGGCCATTGGCGGCAACGTTTAGGTTACTGTTCTCAATGTGTTGAGCGACAACATCTTGAGAAACACCGGTGACTTTTCTGCCTCGGGAGTCTGTTGCCGCGTCATCGGTGTTGTCAAGACCAGGGTGCACCAGGTCTTGAGTTTCCGCAACCGCTTCAGTTTGAGCCACTTTGTCAAGATCAACTCCTTCAAAGTCCGAGGGTTTTTTTTGGACAGGGGTACCAGTTGACTTTGATATGTCGTTGCCGTTTGCAACACTGTTCCGCGAATCTTGAGGAGTCATAGGGAAACTGTCGCCTCCGTTTCCATCGGTGGACTTCACTTCCCGATAGGCTAATGCTACACCTTTCTTTGGACTGTTGCCGTATGTGCTAATCATTGCCGAGTGGTTCCCAAGAGTACCCATCATAGGGGCCATGTATGGAGCCGTATTTAAAGGATAACCGGGATACATTGGAGGGGGATATAATGAAGGCAATTGCGGTCCATACATTGAAGGAGGGTATGGTTGAATTGGATGCCCATTAGGTGGGAATTGCATTAGACCCATTGGCATCGACCCAAACGGTGGAGGCGGTGGACCATTATAATTTGCGCCATAGTTGTTTTGGCCAAAAGGACTAGGCTGAGGTGCCATAGGATTGCCGAAAGAAGGCTGTCTTGGTTGAGATTTACGCTTATCAGAGCGGGGTGTTTTCCGGACCTTGATACTACTGGTCAGCTTTGGACTGATTATTGGCGAATGGACCGGCAGGTCTTGTATCTCGTTGCTGCCTTTGACTGCGGGGATAGGACGATCTTGATCTTGAGCGTCAACGCCCATCTTTTGTGACGGGCTCTCAGGAAGGGATTGAGTACGCTTACGGCGTAATGGTGATTCATTCGTTTTCCGAGGCGTGATGACATTGCTATGCAAAACTGGGTCATCTTGAGGCTGCAATTGGTTGGTGTGATCGTCTGTATTTTCAAGGGAACCCGGGATTGTATTGGCACAAGGACCGCCTTCGTTGGATGCCTTGAGGTCAGGAGCTGGCTGGGTGGAGACACCAGAATATGCAGTGAAAGCAGCAACAAGTTTATCGAGAAGTGGTACGTCTGCCGCATTTCCCTCGTCGTCAGCCGGAGTTTGGCAATCCGTAGCGAGACGACTCGGGTCTTTGAGCTCCTTCTTTTCGGAATCGTAGGCTATATGAACCTGTGGAGATACTTCAAGAGTAGAAGCAGCAACAGAGGCATCTTGAGAAATTGAAACCGCGTTGTTTGATGTCTCAGGTACAGTTGTCGACTTTGGCTCTTCAAGAATGAACCCAGGGTCGGATTTTAAGTCATCGGAAGGATCAACCTTTATTCCTTCTGAATGGGTCTGTGAGGCGGCCATCATCACGTCTCTGTTGCTTAACTCTGGAAGGGAATCGGGGTTTTGCTCATCATAAGTGGTCGATGCTCGGGCCGTGGAAGCTCCAGCAGCTGGAGCGCGGTCTTTGCGGGGACTTTCGTCTAGTTGCTGCTTCTTTGGCCAATCAGAACTGTGACGTTTGAAAGATTGATTCGGCGTTGGAGGTTTGGGATTTTCAACAGCTGACGTTTGCTGCTCTCGATTATCAAGAGAAGGTCTTCCTGGTGACCATTCAGGGTTTCTGCTGCGTGTAGGAGATCGATGCGACTTTGAAACCTTGAGCTTTTCTACCGCTGGAGTTTCCTGTTCAGGGGGAGCTCTCCACGGTTGTGAGTCCTCAGGGAGTTTGTTGCGTGGAGGAGACTGATGCGATACTGCAGCTTTTGGGATTTCGACACTTGGAGTTCGCTTTTTGGAGATTTCTCTTTCTGAAGACTGCCTTGCATCTTTGCTGCCTAAAGAATCGGGATGCGAGGTGGACACAGGCTGAGGTTTGATAGTTGAAGCTCGATTCATTACAGGGACTCTTTCCGAAGTAGAGTCATTCAAATGGGCGCCGGCATGATCAGATCTTTGGGGAAATTTGCTGCCTTCCGGACCGCGGGTTCGAGACGAACGCGGGTTGGATGCTGGTGGTGTTGATGGCATAGGAGGATACTCCGTGGCATTGAAAACTCGGCTCGTAGTATGTTTCGCTGTCGGTGGCATAGGTTTCTTGACAGTCGGACTCTGTCCAGACTCTGCAGGCGAAACGAGCGAGCCTGTAATTGGTGATGGTGGAGGACGATTCTGGGCCGTGGGACTTGGTTGCGCACTCCTCCGTGGAGGAGCAGTAGGCCTCTGTAAACTGGCATCAGCAATTGGAATCTAAGAGCTATACTAGAACTCACCTGCGATGCATTGCCTGATAGGGGCTGCTCTGCTTTGTTAGAGCTGCTTGACGCATCTGGGAAAAGATCAAACAGCGAACCCCTGGCATTGCCTCTGGCCTTAATTCTTTGGGAGGCTTTACTCTCGACGATATTCCATCCAGCACTGTCCTCTGTATCAATGCTATCCGAGAGTCGGGGGAGAATTTCGGGCTTGGAGAGAGGTTTGCGAGGAGGGCTGTCCTTCTCTTCGTCAGATTTGGGCGAGGTTGCTCCATCCTGACAGGTGTCCTGAATATCTTGAGGCGTGACAGTGGGCGTGACAGCCGGAACTGGTCCATCCCCGCTGGTGTTCTGATTATCTTGAGGTGTTTCATTCAGCGTGATGGCTGGTGCTGGACCCTCTCCGCTGGTGTCCTTTGTGGGGGTATCGGTGATTCCTTTTGTATTTTTCTTCTTGTTCTTCTTACGTTTTTTAGACGAAGCAGGCTGCGGTGTGTTGTTGACTGAATCGGGTTCTGTTAGGTCGTCGTTCCCAGGAGCTTTGTCTTCAGTCTCATGCTCTTCCTGTTGACTTGTATCGCGACACGCCATCGGAGTCGAGGTTGATTTCTCTGAGCCGAGACGCTTTACTACTTCTTCATAGGTATCGTGTCGTCGCACCCTGTCCTCAAAATATTTTTCTTTATTAAAGCAGGCATGTTCCATCTTGTTTGCCATGATAAGATCAATCAGGAATATAGCTAGTGTCGTCTTCTTCAACAGCTTATTCGCAAGTACTCGACCCCAAAAGGTGGATCCAGGCCCGGTAAGTTCTTCACGAGAAGGCAGGCTGATTGCATCCGCTGCAAGATTTTCAGGAACTTCGCGCCCGCTAAAGAAATAGGCGGCAACAAATTGGAGTTCCCGAGGGTCAGCGTGAAGTTGGACATCAGGGCTCAATGTTTCTGACTGTAATTAGCAAATATACTTCCCAGTAAAAAGCTTACCTACCATTGAGCTTGGCCGAAGCTTCCCTCCGCCTGCACCAGGCGTTTATTGGCTCATGGTAGGCTTTGAAGCTGGCGCGTGTTCCGCAAATAGTATAGGGAACAAACAAAGGTTTCTGGTCGGGAAAAAGACGAAGAGAGCGAGCAAATAGTCGAGGATCAAAACCCTGAGAATTGTTAGCGGAAGTACAAATATAGATCATCCAGGGATGATTATCTCACTGCTTCCCAGATTTTGAGATCTGAATTTCTTTGGCCTGCAGCGAGAACCGAATCCGTGCTCTCCAGGGTACGCGGTGTCATTTGGGAATGCATGTTGAAATCTCGAGGCTCACGCCACCAGCCTTCAGGGTCTTGAGATAGTCTGTACCCCGGAAAGAGTGACCAGATTTGATATTGGAGATGTAGATTCTGAAACGGTCCTTCGCCCCCCACAACTACTGTGTCAAGGTCAGCAGACTGGTCAGTACTTTGCGATCCCGACGATACGCTTGTGACTGGTATCGAATTAGATTTATCGATGTCATCTGTTTTCGCGGGAAAGAATATCACTAGCGTTGGCTGGCCGTCTCCAGAAGTTGGTGACAGGCCAGAAGAAATGGAGGAAGCTCCAATGGACTCAGTGTGCCTACCAGATTCGATGCCACGGTCGTGACGCGTCAGGCTAAAACCATCCACAAGACTACTCAAGAGTTAGAAGGCACCAACAAGAGCTTGACGAGAAAGGATCGGAAGGGGCTACTTGCCTGCGTTTGGTTATCTCGAGGTCGTCGCGCTCAAACTCAACTTCAGCTTCCGCTTCAGCTGCAGTGGACGAGGAAGAAGAGGAGGAAGCGGAGGAGGCTGATGATCCGGAACAGCGAGTGGTGGGAAATGGCGAACTAAATTCGAAGGAAGATTCAGACGGAATGGGCTGGGTTTGTTCTGCGGAAGGGTGAATTGGATCGGAGGAGGCAGTGGCGATCGAATGAAGCCTCTGCTTGCGCCGCTCTGAACCTTTTGGCCGGGCCTGAGAGACACAATAACTGGTTAGATTCGCGGGAGAGGAGCGTGTATCCGAAGGAGGTGGGAGGGGGTGGGTTGTGAGAGAGCATGGACGGTTCGCAACCATGAAATGGAAATTTTTATTTGCATGCAGAGCGACACCACGTCGCGGCTGAGGATTGTTGCCAACAGGTTAGAAGTATGTAGGGAATCAACTCACCATGATGCTAGAGAGCCCTCCTAGAAAACGCAGCAACAGGTATTTCGACAGCAATGTATCAAGAGGTTGTGGTTGCAATCACCGGTGTTTAGAAGTATGTAGTGGTACGAGACATCGACAACATATCTGGGACAAAACCTTTGCCTTTGGCCCTTTCGCCTGCCTAATAGCTTAACCGAGTGCGACTGAATGGGTTGGCGTATGTTGACCAGACAGGTATTTCAGTGAATCGGAAAGGATGGAGGTGTGAAGTGATTTTTGGGCGAATATATATTCATCGAGTTGAGGCAAATAAACAATATAATGGACATGCATACGGTTTCTTCCAACAGCCGTGTGTAGCAAGCCGTCACATACAGGATCGAATGATTTACTCACGTTGCTTAGTTGCTAGCCTCCTGAAGCAACTAGAGGATAATGCATGGTGAATTTGACAGAAGCAATGCTTAACAAGATTATGTGAACATGACGACAGAAAGATCGATTATTTTCAGTAAAGAATTCGCGTCTTGGAAGAACACAAGATACGATAACAGGGTGATAACATGGCCTCATGGCGGACCCAAAGAAAGGGACACTGATTTCAATGCACCAGGCCGAATCGAACATTCAAACCCTGCAATAATATATCAGTACCACTCTTGTTTGTCCTTACGATAGGGGGCATATGCACCACAAAGATTGCTCCGCTACATGAAAGGAATGCTCAGGTACCCACCCGTCTGCTTGCTGGTTGGTACTCATGTCACGACGGTGACATGAAAGTGGCTATACTAAACTTGCAAAATTCATAAGGACAGCTAGGGAAACCCACAGTGGATTCGCAAATCCGTACTTACATTGCCCTCCTCAAACTGGTGAATAGAGACTGTCTGGCAAGGGAACCAGTGTTTCGACGGGCGCGCAGAAAGCCTAGATAGAGCATCATCGTGGGCATACCAGCATGTGCCATATCCGCCATTCTCAGCGGGGAAGAATTAGACTTGTTCTAGAGCATGAGGTACGACTGAATATTGGTTGATTTCAATTTAAGAAACGCGGCGAAATAGGTGCACTTCGGTGGAAAAGAGGCGAGTTGTTTAGATGAGTTGTTAGTCGGAATGTAGCCACTTTACCGTAGGATTTCAAGGTACTATTTCGGGTATGGAAGAGTCTCGAGTGGAAAAAGACACTCAAAATCAAGCAAACAGCTGCTCAGAAATGTTGGGCAGCGAGATGGGGTAGATATCGATCGTCAAGCCCGTTCCAATGACCTAGACGCTTTCTATATGAGTATAAGTATAGGCAGAGGCAGAGGCAGAGGCATGTGTATAGGTGCAAGAGAGCCTCTGTTACGTTCAGGAGGATTAGATGAATGTACAAGTGATCCGTCAGAGAAGACGAATGTCGTCGCTAGGTTGCGGGGTTGGGGTTGGGGTGAAAACCGCAAACGCAAAGTGCCGCTTGGTGTCACGTGCTCATATGCTAACATCCCTGTCAAGCTCCAGGTCTCGACGAAGAAATCTCGACTCGACAAAGACAACGGAAAACGCGAACCTTGAATGACATGTCGACTTGACGCTCAGCCAGAGTTCTTTTTGTTGCTACACCCCATTTGAGAAGATAGATTCTTTCTTTGTTGCGAAACGGCGGCCTTCCTTAACTCCATCCCCTTTCCTTCTGACATCGGCAAATCAAAGATCGAAGTTGAAGTTGTCGCAAGATGGCAGATCAACAACCCAGCATCACATCTATTCTGGCTGCCCTAGGTATTGCGCCTCTCATTTACTACCTCTCCATACAGCATCGCTGACAGATTTGTAGCAGCGCAACGACCCAATGCGCCCCCGCAAAACCAGCAGCCGGCCTACCAGCAGCCCCCTCCGCAAACCCATGTGTCGCAAAACTCATACCCAGCCCAGGGCGGATACTCGCTGCCACAACCCACAAGTTCAGGAAGCGTAGACTTGAGCAATGTTAAGCCTGTAAACTCAGGAGTGGTCAGCATCGCCGATGCCATTGCAAAAGCAAAGGCAATCGCAGCTGAGAAAGGTGTCGCGTACGAACGACCGCCTTCTTATGGTGGCGCGCCGCCATATGGTGGTCAAGATCCACGAGCTTCCGCAGGACGACCCTATCGTACATCAAGATCTCGATCGCGCTCCCCGCAACCAGCGCGCCGTGATGCTTTTCGCGACAACTTCAACCCATACCGTGATGAACGACGAGGTGGTGATCGAGCGCCGCCAATGCGAGACTATCGTGAGCGATCATTTTCACCTGGACCGAGAGGTAAGGGTACAGGTGGCGCTTTCTCTCCTGCCCAAGGCGGCAGCGGCTATACCCGTCAACGCTCTCCACAACGTGGTGGGGAGAGTAACGTTGAATCTATCTCCATTGAATCAAACTTGGTTGGTCTGATTATTGGCAGACAAGGCGAAAATCTTAGGCGCGTTGAATCAGAGACTGGATGTAGAGTGCAATTTATCACGGGTCCTGATGAGACTGGCCCTTATAGGGAATGCAAGATTACTGGACCTCCAAACCGCCGAGCTGATGCCAAAGCTGAAATTAATCGAATTATCAATGAGAGTGGTATGGCTGGAACTGGTCGTCCTACCTCGGATAGACCATCCCGAGAGGCTCCATCCGGCGCTCGCTCTTCTTCTCATCAACCTGTTCTCAGAGATGGCGAAGATAGTATGCAAATCATGGTACCTGACAGGACAGTTGGCTTGATTATTGGCCGAGGTGGAGAGACAATCAGAGATTTACAAGAACGCAGTGGCTGCCACGTCAATATCGTTGGTGAACAAAAAAGCGTGAATGGCCTTCGACCAGTGAACTTGATCGGTTCTCGGGACGCAGCTAATCGCGCCAAAGAGATGATTATGGAAATTGTTGAGAGTGACAGCAAAACATCAGCAACCAAAGACCATGTTCCCGCCCAAAAGAACCCAGGAAGAGATGCTGGCTTTGGCGGTGGCCATGGTGGCGGAGATAAGATTACTGATTCCATCTACGTACCTTCTGAAGCCGTGGGCATGATCATCGGTAAAGGAGGAGAGACCATCAAGGAGATGCAAAACACCACCGGATGCAAGATAAACGTGTCTCCCTCCTCAGGGCCAGGTGAAAGTGAGCGCGAAATAGGACTGGTGGGGTCTCGTGATGCCATTGCAGCGGCGAGAAGCGCCATTGAAGATAAGGTTGAGGCAGTAGTAAGTCAAGTCCTCTACGTGGACTTGTTTCCCAGGACACTGCTTACGTATTACAGGCTCAAAAGAACGGTGGAGGTGGAGGTGGAGGCGGTCGTAACCGTGCTTCGAATAACGACTACAGTGATAGAAGTTACTCCCAGCAGCAACAACATCAACCCCAAGGAGCAAATTCACAAGCACAGGCCGGCCCGATGGCTGGTGCTGGTGCCGCTGATCCTTACGCAGCTTGTAAGATTCAGCTATACCTCTTTTCCTGACACGTTACTCACTTTCTTCCAGATGGTGGATATGAAAATTATGTTGCTCTTTGGTACCAAGCAACAGCAATGGCTCAACAGCAGCAAGCAGGCCAGCCACAGGGCGACTCTTCCAAACCTCCCGGGACCTCGTAACTAACGCCACCCCTCCCACTTGGATAACCCGGTGCACTCTTGATCGTATGACTGGCATGACTTGTGCACATATCTTCGCCTGATTGTACTGAGACCATGATTTCGACTGTGGATCGATATGACATGCCTCCATGCACATGATGACGATTTATTCCATGCTTGTCCTCTTTCATACATCACCTTCCTAGCCCTCGGAGCTGGAGCTCTTCTAATCTTTCGATGTTGTCGACCAAGATCTGACTTGTCTCGATGCCGACCCTTACACTTGGAACTGTGCTAGGAGCCGACCAAAAGTAGTTGCATTGATTTGACCTTGCTTGACATGTCTTTCCACTCGGCGTTCATGCTCTGACAACACAGGATTGCAATTATCGGTCTATTCTGAATCTTACCTCTGGCTCTGCTCATTCATGGTGTTGTTGGCGCATCAAAAATTAGGTCATTCCGTCTTGCAATATTCTTGAAATGCCCGGAAAATTATGAGATGTAGTTTCTTCTGACACCTTGGTATTGAGGTATGCTTTGGGACCTTAGGAGGGATACCACGCTGGAAAGATGGTCTTGACTGGACGGCATATTTCCAACGCATTGAAACTGACACGTCGCGATTGCATTTACCGGTAGGCCGCAAACATAGCATTGGGTCTGGAGTCTAGGCGTGAGCATTCTGGGGGGTTTCTTTCTATAATTTGTACGATAGTGATGATATTCAGAAAACCGATGGTTTTCGAATGTCCCATCGAGACTTGCCCATCTTGAATTTAATGACTTTCGCCATCTTGTGCTCTCTGTTTGGGGCATGGATCGCCACGAATTCAAGCCTCTGTCAATTATAAGCCTCGTGCAATTACCCCATGAAAACTTTGTCTACTCTACGGAGTAAAACTTGAACGACTTACCTATTGAAGTTCCCAGCAGCTCACGTGCGTGAATTTCAGCCTCAATTATTAGTAAGCGAGGAGCTCTTCGCGTCAACTTTTACAGAAAGCATCCATCAAGAAGCACAGGTGCGAGATTGACGTGTCTACAACTCCGCCCTTGCTCGGAATCTACCAAAATCTGTTCGCCAACTCTTTGCGACTCTCATCGATCTATTGGAAACTCTCGTTCTTGCGGCGATTTGTTCCAACGCCTCCCTTAAACTTTCCAACCCACGAACCTACGAGCACCTCGAACTCGACGGCCAGGCCTGCTCGCAGCCCACAAAATGGTCCAGATCAGCGAGGTCAAAGGAAATTCCCGCGACAACCGTACAGCAACCCATACGCACATCAAGGGCCTCGGCCTCCGACCCGATGGCACGGCTGAGAAACAAGCAGCAGGCTTTGTAGGCCAGGCTGCAGCTCGAGAAGTCAGTTACCGTGTGCCTTTCAATATGAAGAGATACTGACTACTCCCCCCTTTAGGCATGCGGTGTTGTCGTCGATTTGATCCGGGCGCAAAAGATGGCAGGCAGAGCTATATTATTGGCAGGTGGACCAGGCACAGGAAAGACTGCCCTCGCTCTTGCGATCAGCCAGGAGCTTGGAACGAAAGTGCCGTTTTGCCCGATCGTTGGAAGCGAATTATACTCGGCGGAGGTCAAGAAGACAGAGGCGCTGATGGAGAATTTTCGAAGAGCTATTGGTCTCAAAGTCCGGGAAACAAAAGAGGTCTACGAGGGCGAGGTCACAGAATTGACACCGGAGGAAGCAGAAAATCCTCTGGGTAGTTACGGCAAGACCATCAGTACATTATTGATCGGTCTCAAGAGCGCGAAGGGCTCGAAAAAGCTGCGACTGGACCCGAGCATCTACGAAGCCATACAGAAGGAGAGAGTCACAGTTGGAGACGTGATTTATATCGAAGCAAATACCGGAGCTTGCAAGCGTGTGGGAAGATCTGATGCGTATGCGACGGAGTTTGACTTGGAGGCCGAGGAGTACGTCCCAATTCCCAAGGGAGAGGTACACAAGAAAAAAGAAATTGTCCAGGATGTTACACTACACGATCTCGACATTGCAAACGCACGGCCACAAGGCGGACAGGATATCATGAGCATGATGGGCCAACTGATGAAACCTAAAATGACAGAGATCACCGAAAAGCTACGAGCAGAAATCAACAAGGTCGTGAACAAATATATCGACCAAGGTGTCGCTGAGCTCGTTCCCGGTGTTCTATTCATTGACGAAGTAAGTAAATGCGCGCCTCTGGACCTTTGAATGCCAGCATTAACCAGAATTAGGTTCACATGCTCGATATTGAGTGCTTCACATATCTCAACCGGGCGCTTGAATCAAGTATCTCTCCGATTGTAATTCTGGCGTCCAACAGGGGTATGTGTACGATCCGTGGTACCGAGGATTTGGTTTCTGCACACGGGATCCCTCCCGACCTCTTGGCTCGTCTCCTCATAATCCCAACCAATCAGTACGAGGCAGATGAGATCAAGAGAATCATTCGAATTCGGGTAACGGTTGAAGGGCTTTCAATAACCGAAGCTGCATTAGACAAAATCTCAGAGCACGGTTCCCGCATAAGCTTGCGATATGCACTGCAGCTCCTTACGCCTTCCAGCATTTTGGCGCGGGTCGGCGGGCGCAATCAGATTGATGTTCAGGACGTCGCTGAATGCGAAGACTTATTCATTGACGCACGGCGGAGTGCAGCTATCGTGAACGGGGACGGTGGCAATGGGTTTATCTCATGAGAGAAATATGGTTGTTCATCTAGGAGTTTTGAGGGCTTCCAAAATGTATTTGTTAATGCTTGGCGATCTGCAGTTGATGGTGGGAATGGAGAGGGGAGCACTTCATTTCATTGCACGTTCGCCCATCCCAGGTGGTAGATTCAGAAACGTCATTACAGATTCCCCCTGGTCAGTCCTATGGTAGTTTCAGGGTTTTACAAAAGTCGGTGGACATTTTCTGGAGTCGAGGACGGGCGAAATGGGCATCTGAGACATCCCGTTTGGCTGAGACCAAATTTGAAGAATAGACTCTGTTTGCGCCTCGCAGCATTCCAAACGCGTCCAGCTCTTTGGGTTTAGTCAGCTTCAGCTTTCCTTCCTGATTAATTCCGGAAACGTTTGGGACAAAGAAGGTTGTTGGTAGGCTTGACTGGTTCCCGAGACAAAGGCACCTCACCTACGATAATGGCCCAACTAGCTCTTAATAGGGTGCTTGACTGGCAAGATCATTGTTTTCCTGCCCATCAATGGGTACTGCATACAAAGAATTTCAATAACAAGAAGGCCATTCTTACCTTCTTCAGCCTTCATTCTCCTACTTTACTTGCCCCAGAAGCCGTCCCACGACGAATTCTTCAGGTATACCCGGCAGGTACACCGTCAGATCATTATGCAAGCGGCAGTTGCGGTAGCTCCGTCAAATTTGAACGCCTTGAGTGCCTTGAGTACACTTCGTTCTCCAGTGAGCCTGTCGATAGACTCTAGTAGAAGAGGTTCTTTAAGGCCGGTACCTTCTGAAAAGAACCTCGAACGGCCGGCTCCAAACTCTCCACGGACCCGTTTGACACGGAAGAGAGCTGCTTCGCTGGACCTTGATGGTGCAATCCATCCACGGATAGGAGATCTCGCTCTCAACAGCGCGAGCACTCCAATACCTACGACGGCTGATCCAACGAGAGAGCAAGTCTGTCTTTGTCAACCTGATCCTAAGATACCTCGACCTCGAAATGGTGCGTGACATGTGCTTCCTTGTTTCTGTGTTTCGTGATTGGTCCTTTGAATGCTGGTGCTTGAAACTCTTTATATTTCCATTTCCCCAAAGACTCTTTCATCGAGTCGAAAGCTAATCGTTCTTTGTAGCTTTTATACTTTACCGCCAGCATTACCAGGCACAAGTTGTCGCACAAAATCCTGGACTTGCAAACCCCGAAATATCTAAAATCATTGGTGAACAGTGGCGAGAACAAGCACCCGAAATCAAAAGTGAATGGAAAAAACTAGCTGAAGTACGTAGAGTGTTATAAAGTGAGAGAGACTACTGACGAGCGAATAACAGGAAGAAAAACAACGTCATCAGCGTCAATATCCAGGATATCGATACCAACCTCGAAGAGCAGGAAAGGCAAACGGTATTCGTCCCGTCTCGTCATCTTCTGCCAAAGATCCAGTGCGTTGTCCAAAGTGTAGTGGCAGATACATTTCCACCCCAAGCACACCCCTTACCCCCTTTACGCCAGCCTTTGGAGCTGGCAACGCTCGAAACGATCGACTCCTCCCTCCTTTCGCACCATCCCAAACGAACGAGGTCGAAGTACCTCGATATACGCCACAGATGCAAAACACAAGGATGGATACCCCGCGGATGGGCCCGCCTCAGCAACAAGTTCATCGCCGTCCACAATATCCACAATCTCAACAGCAACTACACACCCATCATGAAATGGATGAGGAAATAGAGCTCCTCAGCCCATCACAAGATCAAAAGCGTCGAAGATACAACAATGAAGCCCAGAGATATAACAACGAACCTCTACGTGGCTATACTTCAGCATCTCCAACAGCCTACTCTGCACCACAGCAATTTGGTCGTAACGTTCCACCAAGTCCATACAGGCAGCAGCCGCTCCCAGGGCCAGGCATGCTAGCACGAACAGGATCGATGGGACCACCCCCACAACAATCACCAATCAACCAGCGGCCACAACACCAATACCCAACCCGTTCGAACACCTTCGATGAGTCGCTTCGCTTGCCTCCTTTACAAACCCAACTCCAGAATTCCACACCGACCACAGTCCAAAGACCAGAAGCACGTTTAGATTCGCGAGATAGCCAAGCGAAGAGCATCGAAGCTATGGTGATGACAATTCCCTACCTCAATAAAATCAAAGTCCTCACTAAAATATCCCCACCGCTTCCGCACCCCGGTCCCACAAGCCCAGCTCACGAGATCCGCGGCGTCGTAATAGTCATCGAAGGCGCAGACAAAGACTTGCTCTCCGAAACAGGCACATTCATCTCTCAACACCTCTCCCAAGACCCCTCCTGCGCCGTCAAAACATGGGGCACCTCTCCCTCCCGCCTCACCTCCATCTCAGCCCCAAATCCAGCTGACACGGAGATGAACGACGGTGGAGTGGTTGTGCCTACGCCATTGTCCCCTATTGCAGAGGAGAAAGATCCGTTCGTAGAATACCTGAAAATAATCTCAGATTGGCATAGCAAGTCCCGTGAGATGATAAAATACATCACTACCTCACCTCCTTCTACAACCCCAGCACCGGCTGCTAAAATTATTCCTATCGCGCTTGTGCCCACGGGCTTCTCGCTCACAACTTCAGATTCATTCGCGCTCTCTGTTCCCATTGAAGACTCCTACGCTCCCGTCGATCACTGGCAGTGGATGGCAACTCTGTGGCGCGGCATTGTGGGTCCGGATCTCACTATCTATGTAAGTCGGGTTAGCAGAGAAGAAATGGCTAAATTTGGAGGTGTAGAGATTAGGGGAGATTGTAATTCTATAGTTGTCAGGGTACCGGTTGGTGAGAATGTGGATGAGAAGACAAGGAGGAGGTTGGGATTTGAGGTGTTGGAGTTTGTAAGGGGCGTTGAAGGAGGTTTTGGTAGGAATTGAAGGTTGGAGATGAAGTACATTTGAATGGGGCGGGAGGGTAAGTGTTTGGGTGTAGCAAATTGTTTTCTTGTATTAGGATTTGGGTGCTTTTGTAATTGTCATGAGAATAGTAAAATAGAAACACATCTCTGAACTGCACAATGTGCCAAAGATCGCAGAGGTTCTGAGCTACTTACCTTGAAAACCCTCCATCTCCCGTTGTACACAGGGCAGTAAGTAATCACGACAGGCGTTGAGAATGCAGAATATTGTTGGATCGTCTCTGGCATCGTGGCATGATTCTGCCTAGCTTTACGCCAGTGAGTCTATGTCCATCTCTATCTAAAATTACAATGAAAATATACACGACGGCCTTAGCCGTCACAATAATAAATACCTACTCCAAGACCATGCCAATGCTCATTAATACCAACTAAGCCTCCATCTTCCTCACTCTTGCAGCTTCCGAGTCTTTCTCCACCACAGTAGTGCCCCCGAAGCCAAGTGCGGAAGATTTCTTTCTACGACCCTTCCGATCGCCATACTTCTCATCAAACTTGCGAATTGCAGACAAAGTGCTCATATCCTCGCTGATACTGGCGGATATCTCCTCCAAAGCCTTGTCAAAGTGAAGCTTTGTAAGGATACGCTTCTCGGGATATTGGTAAGGCTCGTCGCCTGTATGCTTGGCTGCGGTTTCATTCTCTTCGCGGATGCAGGCTAGTGCTGCTGCGACTGAGAGATTCTTGAGATCGGAGCCCGAGTAGAAGGGTGTGTCTTTGGCGAGTTGTGCGATGGAGACGGATTCGTCGATGATTTCCTCTTTGAGATGGATCTTGAGGATTGCTTCTCGGTCTTTCTCTACTGGCAAGTCGACTAGAAGTCGCCGTGGTAGCCGACGAAGAACTGCTTCATCAAGATCGAAGGGCCGGTTCGTGGCCACCATGATGAAAGCGGAGAGGTCGTTCATTCCATCCCACTCACGCAGAAACTGATTGATGAGCTCTCTGTGGGCGCCGGATCGTCTGGTTTCGCCACGAGCTGAGAAGATTGCGTCTGCTTCATCACTGCAAATCGTTAGTACATGTTGCTTAATCGGAGATGACATTCTCTGATGCCCCGAAGAGTTGAAGCACTTACATGAAGACAACGCAAGGCGACAGCTTCTTGGCCAGACTAAAGACTGCCTTGACGTTCTTCTCGCCCTCGCCCACAAACATGTCATTAACGTCTGCTCCAGATATTTCAAGTACAGTTGCCCCGCTCTCCTTGGCTACCGCTTTTGCCAAGAGTGTTTTACCAGTTCCAGGGGGTCCGTAAAGGAGTAAACCAGGTATCTTATCCGTTGCAAGGACGCCATACGAGAACGCTTCCGGACGGACTAATGAGAGGCTGGTCAACGTCTTGAGAGCTTCAACGGTTTCCTTTGGAGCACGGATGTGGTCAAAAGTGGTACGAATGTCTGCCGGCATCACTACACCGCTGAGGAGCTTCTTTTCATGCGAATTGCAGTTCTTCTTGATTTGTTTGAGTTTGTCTTTGGTTAATCCGCCCTCTTTCGCCGAAATAACTTCCTTGACCATGGTCTCTACATCGGTGTCTTCTTCCTGTAGTTCCGCTGCACCCCAGCTGAATTTAGCTTCGTCGCTGGAAGACAACAGCGTTAGAGCTTCGCTGAACATTTCCCCGTCAATTGAAGATGATTTAGACCCGAGTCCCATGATGGTAAGTGCAAGTCTGCGGACTCGCGAATATGTCCAGACGGCATCTTCCAGGCCAGAATTATACACAGTAGTGCTATTAAGATTTTTCTCGATCTCAATAACGGGCGCAGGATCCTGGGTTCCATCCACTAATTTCGAAATCATATCCTCGACGTGCCGAACATTTATATCCCGGATTCTGGCCTTCTCATCGGCCTCAAACGCGACATCTTGCTCTGGTCTTCGATCGGGAGGGACAAAGATTGTGCTTTTGTCCCCTTCAACCACATCGGATTGAAGATGCTGGATATCTGGCCTTGAAAGCGCGGGTTCACCTTCTTCACTGGCATATGTCCCAACGCAAATTATGTTCTTGCCATCCTTCCAGCGCTTATTGATGGCCGTACGAAGGCGTTGGAGCAGATCTGCTCCCTGGTGGGTGCCTGCCAGCGCCTTGTAATCTCTAATCTGAACAATAGTGCCGGAGGAGACTGGCTTCGGTTCGACAGACTCTGTGCTGTCAGCTTCGAGTAGCGAAGCAGCCCGCTTTAAGTCAGCCGCGATAATCATCTCATTGAGAATCGAATTCAACTTCAAACTGTTCCACTGGTCTGCCTCGGACATTTGGGATGGTTGTGAGTTTGGATCAACACCAAACAACCCAACTTTATGGAAGGTGAAATCTAGGTCCAGCGGCGCAGGACGTTTAGGTTGCCCAGTAGCTTTTCTATTGGCGAGAATAGAAGCAATGGTCTTGGAAATTTCCGGGAACTTGACCTGCGGTTTGGTGGCTTCTTCTCCCTCCTCACTCGCCTCGGCATCTTCTTCATGCGCATTTGGGTCCTCGTCATATTGTTCTAATTTTCCTGCAAACTTTTGGGCATCATACCCTAGCAGTGAGTTTTTTGCGAAAGTCCATGCCACATTCTCATCGGTATAAGGCCCGACAATTTGAGCTATATCGTGCGCGTCGAGGCGTATCAAATCGGCTCCAAGTTTCGTTGCGATAGTCTCGACGATGGAATCTAAATAGAAAGATCCGCCGTCCTTGGGACATTGTAATAGCGTGATAGGTCGAAGGATGTTGAAGTTCTCCGAATTCTTTGGTGGGCGTAATTCCAACCCTGCTCGCAACGCGGCCTGTATTTCCTTGTAGACGTCCACCTGTATCGAGTACTTCGCATCTTTTGTAGGAGTTAAGTCGCACTCGGAAATGCCAAGAATCATCCGCGCAGCTTCTGCATCCATAGAGCTAGTATCCTCACTGCCATGTGCTATGCCATACACCGCGAGCGTACCACTCTTGGTTGGATCCTCCAAGCATTTGACATTCCTCTCCCAGAACCATTCCGGCAATACAACGGGCGGTAAGCCTTCAGGCTGCCGTTGCCGATTCCCCTTTGTCCTTCCATTTGTGATTCTTCCATTGCGCGGCCTTGGGGCTAAAGTCGTAGGCTCCCCCTCTGCTGTAGATCTGGAGGTCTCAGAGGCGCCATCTTGCTCATTATTCTCGTTTCCATTGTCTTGCGATTCAATTGACGAAACCTCCGGCTGTACATCCCCCTTTTCACCTGTCTCTTCGGGTATCCGACATGATATTGGGGAACGGTGGAAGGGTCGAGAGCAAATGGGGTATCTGACGCCGGCGACGATTCGACAGGCGCGCCGAGAAACCGGTTTGCTTGCCGTACGAAGAGCGTGGAATGCTACAGCATGCATCCGGTGAGGAAATGCGCTCCGAAAGAGCGGCTGAGGAAAATGCTAGTGGATGTTGTCTTCTTTCGAAGGTCGCGCGAAAATAATTTGAGCCTCAATCAACATGGTCATGTGACTAAATCATTGTTGTAATTCTTTTCTTAGGCTTTTTTATAGCATAGAAGATGTCATAATTGCTAGAAAGTGTTCCATGATTTTAGTTATTTAATGAGCTATTGGATATTCAGACTTCATATCCAGATGTGTGATTCATGTAATGTCTAGCTGTTTGAAGGCAATAGCCCATGTAATCAAATATTCTTTCCAGACAAGCCACATCAAATGAGTTAGTGGTATTTTTGCAAAAGTCGAGTATAAAGCGTATGAATTCAGGTAACTGATATTTGCTCATTACATGATCCAATGGTTTTCAAAGCTGCTACAAGTACACATCTCGTAACAACCTGTCCGTGCAGCGGGGTAAAGCGTGAGGGATCATCTCGACAGCAACATCAAGAGTAGGTAGTGCCGACGCAAGCAGTTGAAGAAGTGGAGCAGGTTTCCCAACCACCTGCTTGAAATCCACCCTCATCCTACTGCCTTCATGGGCCCCAGTGCCGCCAATATCAGCTCTCATATCATGCCAATCAACTTCCCAGCGATCATTCAGATCTTGGGTCAGGATTGCCACAAAGTTCTCAATATTGTCTCCATTCTCGGCCTCTAATTGTTCAATCTCCCATAATCCTGCACCAATGCCATCATCCCGCGGTTGACACGCTTGTAATATGAACCTGGTCAAAGGAGCTGTAACTTCGCTCATCAGTCTATTCGCCTCTGGGTCTGACTGGGCGTATTGTCTCATTGGGAGAGCGATTGAAAGCCAGAACTGGCAAGCTGTACTAACCATGGCTTGGTACATTGGATCCACACCATTGAAGCCATAACGTGTGGAGATACCATTCAAGATGATCCTGAGCACATTGATGATATTCTCAAATGTAGAAGCAGCTTCGACGCCCCTTTTCTGGAGAATGTTGACAATGCGATTGGAAAGCACGGGCAGGTACGTCGCACACAAAACCCAGCCGCCGATCGAATGGAAGCCAACGTGAAGAGCAGCCGGCATGAAATCTGACATTAGAAATGTGGTGAATTCTGAACGTTTCATGCCCTTCTTGACATAGTCCATGTGCTTTCCGATTTGACCCTGAATCAAGTCTTTCCTCCAGCCATTGTAAAGATAATGGAATAAAATTGGCGAAGTTCTTCTAGGATGTTCGACGAGTCTTAAGGAGTATGAAATAATACCAGCAGCGTAGAGGTTCGGATCCGCCTCTTCTGGCCAATAGTGAGCAGAGGGGTGGCTGAAGAAATCCAATGGCGGTCGAATGTCGCTAGCGTATGACCGTATCACAGAGATAATGAGTTGGACGAACCCAACATACTCTTTGTGTTCATTGGATCCAGGAATCATGCATTCCAAGTGCTGCTTCATAGATTCCATCACTTCTTTCAACATTGCTGAAAATATGGCGTGGGCTTCTTTCTGTGACATGTCGACGAAGACCGCATCCACGTTGGCTTGACTCAGTAACGTCGTGCGCATGATATCGATAGCAGCTGCCCAGTATTAGCTAATCGTTCGAGAAGGGAAGCAGCAGAGCATACATTTGATCAGCGCATGATTTGGCAATGTATTCTCCCCAATGGCCTCTGAGTCTGCGATACTAGACGCAATTCTGTGGGGCCATATTGATAAGTAATGACCTTTTAATTTTAGCCTAGTAGTCAAGGCATTGACCATAGAAAACGTGAAGGGAACTTGTGATGCTGGTTTTGAGAGAGCCAGTAGCCATTCCAGTCCAATTTGAAACCCAGGAATCTGAACATGTTAGTTTAAGTTGTGAACAAAGGGGCAAAATAGTTCACCTTGAAGTCATCCAAGTCCTTCTGGTCAACCAGTTTGCTGAGAAAAAGTGGCCAATATGCGTTCGATTTGTTGGATCTATTGCGATGTTGGAAGATAGCGTTTGGACCTTTCATAAGGAAGTCTCCGAGGTTCTAAAGACGTCAGCAACCAAATACATGTTAGAGTGTTATGCAACTCACCATGGCACTCTCAGTCAGCTTCAATACTAGCGAGGACCAACATAATACCAGGTCAGACAACAGTGAAGGATCCGGAGAATTCGGTGCCTCCATTTGAAGACCCCGTGCCGTTGCAATACGAAGCAGTGGTAGAACCTCTGTTTGAAGGCGCTAAGAGAGTCAGTATTAGAAGGCTCAAAGCACGAAATGTTGCGCTCACGTATATCATTTCCACTCGATCCAGGTTGAGATTCATTTCCAAACTGCCCTGGCTTTCAGAATCCGTGGCGTAGGTTGAGTCCGGTTGCGTCGGGTAATTGGGCTCCAAGCGATCGATTTGCTCCATATAATGGCAAATGCTGTCTACACATTCCTGTAGCATTCCCTCGGAAAAATCATCCTCGCCCCAAGAGTCAGGACGGCCTGCTATGCGAAGAAGTTCTAACTATCATCAGTGTGAGTCCGACAGGAAGCACTGGGATAGTTACCAGGGTTGAACGCTTGAATAGCCAGTTGGGCCGATGTAGCAGCCTTTACAGTGCGATCCATAATTCTAACCATTACGCGTAGCGTTTCCATTGTGCTTCTTCTGTTCGCCAGGATTGTCTGCTTAAGCAGGGCTTCTGAAATCGGCCTGGTGTCGTTTTTTTCTAGAATCTCAGCTTGATGTCGGACCTCAGACTCAGTTCCATTGTATTGCTGAGCGAGTTTGCTGGAGAATTCATTCTGCCAGAGTGCGAAAGGTTGATAAAGATCGGGATTTGATGAGTTGCTGACAACAAACCGAGCTAGATTTTCCCAAGCTCTAAGATTGATTAAGCAGGCTTCTTTGTGTGAGCGATCTGCAATGACAAGCTCCTGGATTAGAGCAGGAGCAGGTCTTTGCTCAGCCGGGGCTGCCCAGTAAAGCGTGCAAAGGAGGTCGTGGTGGTTTCGGAGTGAAGCAAGTTCTCGCTGGTGGATAGCTTCTTCCTTGGGATATTGCCGGTCGTGATTCGGAAGTAATCGCGCGACCAAGTTTCGAATACCTTTGGTATCTTTCACCTTTTCCATGTGCTTGATAGCCAGACCTACAATTTTGAGGAAGATATGGAAGCAGCGATCTTCAGACTCAACCTCTAACGAAGGTTCCTTCTCGAGCTCCCTCAAAAACCGTGGAGAGTTATAGACCTCCTCATTGCGTAGGTGGCCTAGCTTCTGGGATGCAAAAAAGTCAAAAATTGCCCCGATAATACCACTGCACTTCCACCAGGCCCAAATACCCATTAGGTGATGGCAACGACTGACAAGTGCTCTACAATAGTCATTGAAACCAGGAGGTTGCCTGGGATTTGAACCATACAGTGCGAATACCCTCTTGAGCAGCTGTTGAGGCAATGACCAGTTGTCAAATGAGGCTTTCCGACGCCGACCAGGCTTGATAAAACCAAATTCGTCAAACTCACAAAGCGGCAAAAGAGAAAACATCGTGTACCAGGCTTTCTCCATAATTCGGGCGTCGTTGGTGTTCTTTGTCTCGGTGTCGATGAGTACTGAATTTACGACGTCCCAGAAGGAGCCTCTCGGGATACAAGCTGCACCCAAGACCTGCATTGCAATCACCCACGACTGAACGGTATATTGGTCATTTCGAATTCCTCGCTCTCGAAACGAGAAATATTGAAGGTTGTCATAAAGCTTTCGAATTCCGTCGATACCGTGGGATAGCAAGTGTCCAATACAAATACTTGCAATATTTTTCAACACGTCTTCAGCTTTAAAGCTCAAAGAGGAGTTTTCTGGCCTTGTACGAGCTATTTGGATGGCATGGAACCCAACTATCATGCATCTATTCAGCATCTCAATCCACTGAGAGCCCTGAGAGCCTGCATGTTGACTCGTGGGAAGTTGCCCCTTGACTCGAAACGAGAACTCTTCAAGGATTTCGACAATCCTGGTCAGGAAGTCCGTTTGTTGAGCAGGGTCTGTAAAGCTTAGGTAGTTCTGAAGATAATCGACAATGAATGTCATTACAAAAATGGTATCCACCGTTGGCGAAGTAGAAACTGTCGAGGAAGAAAGGGATTGATCGAGAACCCAGTCAAAGCAGACGCCGATCTCAGAAGAAACGGTCGGGTTCCACGGACCCCATTGGAAGTCCTTGTCTCCGAGTCTAAGTGAGGTATATTGGCGAACAAGCCCGATTTGAATAGCAGCTCCGTTGATGGCCTTCGAAAGTCGACCGCTCCCTATGAAGGTGCTGTCATGGAAATATATTCCAGATTGCAAGGGGAACATATCGAAATGGAGCGAATACTTTGTCCCGAACTTTCCCAAACCCTGTAACTTGCTGTCCTCGCTGGGAACGTCTTGTAATGGGTCCGGACATAAGAAATTCAAGATTAACGGCTCACTGGGCTGGCGATATCTTGCTGCACCTACATCAACCCGCTCAGGTTGACGCTTCTTACGTCGGAGGTGATTCAGTGCTCGCTTAGCTGTAGGTTCTATATCAGTTCCATCGCCCCTTGAAATTTCTACTGGGGGCTGAACAGCATTATCATCTGCAAGGAACCTCCCGAGCTGAAGATTGTCTTGAGGCAAAAGGCGTTTTCGGGTAGTTCTGTAGATCGCATCCAGAGTCTTCTTGGTTGATCTGAAAGCGGATGATGGGTTCTGACGAGAGTATTCTATTTCTGAAGCCTCAAGCTGTGCTGGCCGCGCTGAAGGACCGATGTGATGGGGCCTGTTGGTACGTTTCTGCGGATGCTTCCAAACCTTCCTTTCGACGCGCGGAGCTTCGTCGCGGGTAATAGCTGGCTCTTCAGGAGTCACAAAGTCGTTCATAGATGTTTGCTTGCCTCTAGCTACAATGAGCTTCCGTGGAACGTCCACGCGTCCAGTTGGAGCGTGATTGGGGCGCCTCGTTCGACCTGTAGTCTGAACTCTTGTCTGTTGATTGCTTGCAATTGGGCCAAGTGGTCGTCTAAAGGGGCCGACTGAGGATTCTTGCGGACTTTCGACATTTCTGGGCTGAATTTTACCGTCTCTCCAGTCCTGCAATACGCTTTGGGCATCAGAAGTATCCTCCCGGTTCGCAAGCCTTATAAATTTCTTAGATGGGCTCTGCTTTCCCTGCCCAATCTTAGATCTTGCCGTCCGGGCGGCTATCCGAACAAATTGCGGGACGTCTAGACGGCTGTGACTCGAGATATTGGTGACATCTAGAATGCTGAGCCTAGGAGGCGGGGTCTTTTTGGAGCGATTGACAGTGATGCGACTCGGGCCCCCGGAAAAGCTCTTGATCTCGCGATTTCGCCTAGAGTTGCTAGACTTGGTCGATGTACGAGGCTGTTTAAGATGCTCGGTGATTTTCGGTTGGTGTGAGTACCCGCCGGCACTGTTTCGAGACATCGTCGTGGATCCCAATCGTCTTCTCTTCGGATGATTACCTGCTAATGCCTTTGGCCGGCGCTTTTTGCTTGGAAGCATGGGGTCAATCCTGTCGTCCTCTTCCGCTGAGCCTTCCCGCTGGAACAATTGATCCAATTCGTTGCCTCGATCATCTTCCATAACAAAGCCGTTGCTGTCATTCTCGTCGTCATCGGAATCATCAGAGAGAAAATGCATCCCAGTGTGTGTTGCGGTAGAAGGACTTCCTGCTGTCGTTGAGGGCCTGGCGAGTGCCACACCTCGTCGAGCTGGAAGTTTGATAGGTGATAGACTGAGGCTGACTCTTTGTGCACGGCTTGGAGGAGCGGGTTTCTTACGCGACTGATCCAATCGCAGATGGGATGCTGGAAGCACTCCTCGGATCTTCTTGCTAACTCTTCGGATTTGAACAGATTCATCAGAGGAAGATGCCGCTGCAGGTGACAAGTCATTGTCCGTGGCGAATGGATCGTCAAGCTCGCTTTCAGACTCGATAACAACAAGGTTAGAAATCGGTTTAGTAGCACTTGTCGCAGGTGTTGGCAAATCAGCAGTCATATCAAATGTCAACTCGTTTTGTCCAAGCCAAGTAGGAGTCGCCTCTTTAGAGGACAAAGACAGCGTCCGAGAAAGAGACTTCCTAGCATGGTGAGAGGTCATGGCGACTGGGGAGCTCGTCTGTGGCGGCGAAGCAGGAACATTAAAAATATCTGTAGGATTCGGCGGTTTTCGAGAGTTTTGAGTCTCAATTTTAGACAGCAGTGGTCTTTGGGTTTTCGACGTGTATGTTTTCACGCGGCGCTTTGGTCCGAGCTGGCGTGGGCCAGGTATTGGAGCTCGCAGGAGCTCATCAATGTCAGGAAACTCATCATCACTTTCTCCGCTAGGGGGCCTGCTAGGAACCTCAGTCTCATTCTCGTTCTGGCTGGGCTGCGGGAGCGGTGGTGAAGACGGAGGATCCCAATCAAGATCCATCTGCTGACTTTCCTCCATCTCAAAATCCATCTCTTGGGAATCAGGGTCTGGGGACGAAGTGTGTCGAGCTCTCCTGATCTTCTCATCTTGAATTTGCGCGAGTCTCATAGGCATCATACCACGGGAGGTAAAGGTTCGGCGATACTTTTCTTGCTCAAGGACATAAGGGTGTAGTTGGATTGGATTTCGCTGTCGAAAAGTGCGTCTATTTGCATTTGACTGAGCTGGGGGTGCCATCAGGGAATTCCGTTCCATCGTAGACCCCATCCGAACATCTTGACTTGTGTTTTCAGGGAACGAGGGCCTCCCATTTTGACTAGATGTATTCGGCTCATTGTTCTTCGACTCCTGGCTGCTTGACAGATTTGTCAAGGGGCTTAAAGAGGGCGAAGTAATCCGAACATAGCTCTGAGATATTTCGTCATTCACGACAGGCGCGGCTGCCTTGGGCTGGCTGGCTTGCTCTGGTTCGTGATCCGAAAGTGTGCCTTCAGTGTCGTCGTCCAGGTCTGGGAATGCTAGGGGGAATTTGAAAGCTTTCGGAGATTCAAGAGAGGGCTGCGGAGACGCTCCACGGTTTCCTGTATTGAGCTTTGCAGGCGACTCAGCTTGGGCTAAGATGTCCCCTCCATCTGCGGAAGTATCCTGGTGAACATTGCTGGCTCTTGAGTTTACTTCGTCATCTCCGTCGCTCCCTCCGTCTTGTATCGCATCGTGAAGGCTAGTTTCCGCATCGGATTGCTGTGTGGTCGCTGGGGGTTCACTGGGATGGATATTAGTCTCGCTGAGGGGTTGACTCTCGAGATCCAAATCATCGTCGTCGTCCGAGTCTGGAACCTCCCCTCTTTCCTTCCAATTTGCCATGTGCATCCGATGGCATACTCGCCGTGCGCAAGACCGGATTTTGAGGTCTTTGAGCGGTTCAAATCGGATTTGCTGCGGGCGATGTTAAATGTGAAGGTGTGAGACGCGACTGGAGCTGGAGACGACGCGTTCTTGCCCCACATTGAAATTTGGCCACCAAGCTTTGACAGCAACAACAAAATTTACAACTCTGCATTCTCTACAATTTATTACACATTCGACCCTCCCTTTCTCGGGTATGTGTGTCCCTCTCTCCTGAGGGTCTATTTAGACTACGGAATGAGCAGAGCTCGGGGCATAGTACCCCTGTTTCTGGCCACTGCGATTGGAATCGGCAATGGTAAGAACATCTGACGTATCCGTATGCATTAACTTATAGCAAACAGGAATCTGGATATTTGGTCCGGCTTTCAAGGAACAACGGATGCTGAAGGATGAGGAGGCCAGGTCTGTTGTTGGCTAATCCACCAATGTTAATCTTGCTGAATGGATTTGTAGGAAACCTGTGGAACTCGCCTCAAAGGCCAAGGAAGATGAGATTCAGACCCCGAGGACTGCTGAAGCTGCAGCCAGCAAAACTACAACTACTGAATCCACATTGAAACCGGAAACGTCATCGAGCTCATGGTGGCCCAACTTGAGCCTTTGGGCTGGAAAGGGCTTTGATGAAAAGACCGAGCCATCTACGGGCATATCGAGTAACCCTACGAAGAAGGAAGAGGAGAAAGATGTTGGTAACAAGTAGTATACCAATATTACGACAAATTACGAAGTCTTATTCATCAAGGCTCAACGGGCTTCTCGGAGTCAATGAGACTGTGTCTTGGAAGTTTTTAACCAGGACAATTACAATACTCCACCAGCCTATTCAGACGAATCATTCGGTATCGACTCTTCCGAGTCCGATGCCATACTCAGAGATAGGAAAACAGAGCGTCTCTGATTTTCAGCACATACATGACCACTCTCTCAACACGTGATTGTTTACTATGTCCAACGTCATTATCGCTAACAGTGCCCCTCCTTTGCAGTCAGGATCGCGAATACAATACCTAACATTTTTACCAGAATTTGAATTAACAGCTACGCCTGAGCATATGCCAAATCTGCAGCTCAGACATCATGGCCGACTCCAAAACGAAAAAGGATTCTGGTGGCAAGCATGAGGATGATCTCAGCACAATCTTAACGACTGAAGAGCAGGTAGAGTTGACTCTACTTATCGCCAACATAACAGAAGTTATGAGAAAACAGATCACGGAGACTTTTGACGCCTCAATTACATCTGCGAAGCCTCCACAGCAAACTCTCCATGTTGGGGACAAGAATCCCAATATAGACGACAGCAAACCTCACAAGGAGACCGAGGAAGAGGAGAAAGCAAGGAAATTGCAAGCGAAAAGGGAGAAGGAGCTCTCGGCGCCGAAAATGAAAGAGTTGAAGAAAGACGCTCTGGAATTCTTCGATAAATGGCGAGAATCTATCATCTTGAGAGTTGGGCAAGTGGTCAACAAATCAAAAGAGGCGGTCGATGAAAAGGTGAAGGAAGCCTCAACAGAAGCCACTCCTAATGCCGATCCACCAACAGAGACAAAGGTCCTTCGTAAGTTGCCTCAACTGTGCTTCCATAGCCGTAATCTGGTCCAGGTTCTAATTATACCATCTCCAGGCCGCAATACGAATATCGAAGAAGCAGATGCTGCCCTTGTCGAATTATACCCTCCTACATCAACACACCTATACTCCCTACCAAAAGACAAGCGGATACTTCTCCTCAACGCTATGCTCTTACTCCTGCTATCCTTGGAGCATTATATTGGACACTCTCGAATTCTACTCCTCCATATCTCGTCCTCCCTTCATCTACCACTACATATCCTCTCAGAACAAGAAGTGAAAGTCGCACAAGGCCTTCTCGAAGCAGCAAAACAGATGTCAGGTAAAGAGGAGACAGAAAAGCGCTCAGACGAAAACAAAGTCGCTCGAAGATGGAAAGTCGGCCTGGCAGGAGTAGCAGGGGCTGCTTTGATTGGAGTTACAGGAGGTCTTGCTGCTCCTCTTGTAGCTGGAGCAATTGGTACAATAATGGGTGGGCTAGGTCTCGGTGCTACAACAGCAGCTGGACTTCTAGGAGCGTTGGCTGAGAGTGGTGTCATTGTTGGAAGCTTATTTGGTGCCTATGGCGGCCGAATGACCGGGAAAATGATGGACGCTTATGCAAAAGAGGTGGACGATTTCGCATTTTTGCCTTTGAAAGGCGCGAATCAAAAGGAGCCAAAGCCTGAAGATCGAAGACTGAGAGTCACTATTGGCATCAGTGGCTGGCTGACTCAGAAAGAGGACATCATCACTCCCTGGCGAGCTCTAGGTCATGAGAGCGAGGTATTTGCTCTCAGATGGGAGCTCGAGTCTCTGACGTATGTTCACTATCTCTTCATAGAATCTTCATTTTGTATTCCCTTTTCTTTCCCATATTCGCCCTCAAAGCATGCAATGTTATGTCTCAATTGAGGAGGTTCTGGCCAGACTCAAGTGAGCTACAGAACTCAACTCATTATTAACTGATCCCAAGTTCCCTTGACTACAGAACACAAAGCCGCTGCGCCGCTAAGTACAGATTCGGATCTGTGTTCGGTTCCGTCGCAACGGGCTACGATGCCCACTTTCCTTTTCCTTTCGCATCCTTCAATTATATGACGAGATGCTAACTTTGTTTAGAAAGCTCGGATCCTCTATGGAGTCTGTGGTAAAAAGCGCCGCTTGGACTGTCGCGAAAAAGGAAATCATCGCTCGCACTATATTTGCTAGTCTGATGGACGCATTATGGCCGATTGCACTCTTAAAAGTTTCAAAAGTCGTCGATAACCCCTTTTCTGTGGCAATGAACCGGGCCGACAAAGCTGGACTGGTTCTTGCCGATGCTCTAATCAACAAGGCACAGGGAGAACGTCCTGTAACTCTCATCGGATACAGCTTAGGTGCCAGGATGGTATACTCCTGCTTGATGAGTCTTGCAGAACGTCGAGCATTTGGGTTAGTCGAATCAGCAGTCCTCATTGGCGTGCCCGCTCCCTCGGATGCCGCACCATGGCGCGCAATGAGAAGCGTGGTTTCTGGGCGTCTCATCAATGTTTATTCGGAGAACGACTATATTCTAGCGTTCTTGTATAGAACCTTCAGTATCCAGTATGGGGTGGGTGGTCTTCAAGAAGTCCAGGATGTGAAGGGAGTCGAGAACGTCAATGTGAGTGACATGGTCAGTGGGCATCTTCGGCTCCAGTATCTTGTGGGGAGCATCTTGGAAAAGATAGGCTTCGAGGATATCGACACGGAGGAAGTCGCCAGAGAAGAAGAGACGTTGGCCCTGCTTGAAGAACAAGACCGAAAAGAGGAGGAAGAGAAGAAGGGCGAGAATATTGACCCAGAGGAGGAGGCTGCAAAGATGGAGAAAGAAGTTGAGAACAATTCGGAAAAGACCATGATGCAAAACTTCAAGAACAAGCTGCATATCACATAGGAAACGAAACAAGCAAGATACCAAAATATATAGACGAAGACCATAGGTTAGAACTCCTACTTGCTTTCAGGGGTATCATTCATTCCCTCTCTCGCCCCCTTTCCCACTTCTCACCACAAAATATTTCCCCATGGGTGTCTCGAGCTTATCACTTGCCGTTCCCAGGACATCCCAATCCTCCACCCCCTTCGTATTGACTAGTTCCCTCCTTCTCCTCGGCCTCCTACTCCGTCCCTTGATATCCTCCTTCGCTAATGCATCTTTTAATGTCTCCAACCCAATCGTAGCTTCCTCTCTCCCTTCTCTTGTCTCATCTCGAATGCTCTGCAATGGCTCCACTCCATCCGCATCAACCTTCCGCATACCCTCCACAAATGCCAATTGTAAAGCTAGCGCATTCAGCATCCGATCTTCTTCTTCTGGTGATTTTGGCATCGGTAGTGCGGAGAGCCGTAGCAGGTGGTGCAATTGTTCGGGCTTGATTTTAAGTTCTTCAGAGACTGGGCTGTGAAGGTCGAAGTTCCTCGAAGGCTGGGGGTTGTTCGGGCGACTTTCTATGCCGGTAGGAGGATTTTGATCTTTAGGCTTCATACTGCTCGTAGCCTCTTGGGCTTCTTGGGCTTCTTGAGGTGGTAATTGCGAAGAATAGGTACGTAATGAGAAACAGCCATTCCATCGCACCGCGTATCGAGACGCTCGGCAGCTTCTGCATATGAAGGCAGACATGACAATGACAAGAGTACTTAGAGGCTAAGATTGATCGATTTTGGTTCAATATTGACTCGGTAATGTGTTTTGGGAATGTTGTCCCGCCATTCGTCAGCCTTGCGTTCCACGCTAGCGCTGGAGGCGATTTGGTCACAGCGAAGGTCAGCCTGGCCCCAACCCCAACCTCCTCTACGTATTCATTCTGCAATATCGCATGTCTATAACATACTCAACATAATACCCCATCCACTGTATCAGTAAGTCATAATTAGACTCGAATCATGGCTCAAGATCCCCGCGCTCTCCTGCAGAAGGTATGCGTCTACCCCTCCCTCCGGATCCTGATAAGAAGCCAGTACTTACATGACGACAGGCAGAGAAAGCAGCAGCTGGCGCTGGAGGAGGATTCTCCCTATTTGGTGGGCGGCAAGAAAAGTGGGAGAATGCTGCGGAACTGTACAATCAAGCCGCAAATGCGTTCCGCATGTCAAAGCAAAGTATATCTTCCCCCCTTCATCTGAGGAGACATCATGTCTGATGGCCGCAACAGACAAGGAGGCCGGCCAAGCATTTGAGAAAGCCGCAGACATCCAAACGAATAAATTGAACGAACCAGATGATGCCGCCAACACTCTCACGGAAGCCTTCAAGGTCTACCGAAAGACAGACCCAGTCGATGCAGTACGCTGCTTAGATGTCGCAATCAATCATTATACATCAAAGGGCAGTTTCAGGAGGGCGGCTACGCACAAGCAGAACTTGGCAGAAGTGTACGAGACGGAGATCGGTGATCAGAAGAAAGCGATGGAAAGCTACGAGCTCGCCGCCAGTTGGTTTGAGAGTGACAATGCTGAAGCGTACGTTTTTCCGCGATTACGGCATGAAATCTAAGACTAATACAATACAGACTGGCAAACAAGCTCTACTTGAAGGTCGCCGACCTTGCCGCACTGGAAAGCGATTATCAAAAGGCCATCGAAAATTTTGAGAAGGTTTCTACCTCCGCCGTAAGCAACAATTTGATGAAGTGGTCAGTGAAGGATTATTTCCTGAAGGCGGGGCTTTGTCATCTTGCCGTGGGGGATTCTGTAGCCACAAGCCGGGCTCTAGAAAAATATCGGGACATGGATCCAACTTTCCCAAGTACGAGGGAGCACCAGTTGCTCGTGGACCTTTATGAGGCGGTAGAGGCTGGTGATCCGGAGGTATTTGCAGACAAGTTATTCCAGTACGACCAGATGAGCAAGCTCGACAAGTGGAAGACGACTCTCTTATTGAGGATCAAGAATGCTATTGAGGAGAAGGGCGAAGACTTTTCTTGAGCGGATGATTGAGCATAGGCGTTTAGGTTCAATGGGCTATAGTTTGATGTCCATATTTGATACACGCAGAGACGAGAATATGATGGCGATGCTTTTTGGCGATTGAATCCGGATGATCTAAAGTGATACTTGAGACTCGTGAAGCCGCCGGTTCCCTCGATCATAATCCCTATGCGACTATTGACATGATTGGCATTCTTCCAATTTAACGGAAGTTTCCAGCGTCTTACAATCTATTAGGAACAGATTCGCATTACAAAACTCAATTAGTAGATCATCACAACGATCACGTGTAAAAAAGTCTTGATATCACACTGGCCTGTGTAACTCCCTCGTACCTTCCTCAAACTCAAGCTACTTACTCATAACAGAGCTCATTACCTATTTCTCCAATTCCGATTTCAAATTTGTAAACCCAGACTTCAACTCGAAATGTCTCATTCTCACGAAAACGGCGGGTCTCATTCCCATGATAACCCCGCAGCAGACCATGGCCATACCCACGAGATCCTTGATGGACCAGGGAGCTATATGGGCCGCGAGATGCCTCTCATCGAAGGGCGAGATTGGTCTGGCCGTGCTTTTACCGTTGGAATCGGAGGGTAGGTACTGAAGATTCATCCTCAAGTGATCCCTTATCAAATTGCCCTTCGATCGCAGAGTGGGGTGTGTATCACGTGGTAGTGATCCTGTCTACCCCCTATTCGAGTCTCCAACAAAGCCTTTAGGATTTGTATAGAAGGCTAATTCAATGTAGACCCGTCGGCTCCGGCAAGACAGCTCTCATGCTAGCACTTTGTCTTGCGCTCCGAGAGAAATACTCCATAGCAGCAGTCACAAACGACATCTTCACACGCGAAGACGCTGAATTCCTCACCAAAAACTTCGCTCTCCCAGCATCCCGCATCCGCGCCATTGAAACAGGAGGCTGTCCCCACGCTGCCGTCCGAGAAGATATCTCCGCCAATCTTGGCGCTCTAGAAGACCTACAACGGGAATTCACCTCCGATATCTTGCTCATTGAGTCAGGAGGTGACAATCTGGCTGCTAATTATAGCAGAGAGTTGGCTGATTATATCATTTACGTTATTGATGTCAGTGGTGGTGACAAGATTCCGAGGAAGGGTGGACCGGGTATCACGCAGAGTGATCTATTGGTTGTAAACAAGACGGATTTGGCGGAAGCTGTAGGCGCTGATTTGGAGGTTATGGATCGGGATGCGAGAAAGATGAGAGAGGGTGGCCCAACGATTTTTGCACAGGTCAAGAAGGGGAAGGGGGTTGACCACATCGTGGCGTTGATTGAGAGTGCTTGGAGAGGAAGTGGTGCTGGAGCTGTTACAAAGGAACGTGGCGGCCCAAAAGGGACTCCTGGCCTGGAGGAGCTAAAGTAGCTTCGGGATATTATGAATCAATGGGAGGAATATCTATGTTGAACAGGAAAGTGAGTCTACGGGAAGGACAAATAGATCGGAGAGGTATTGTTCTGCACACACGTCCCCAATCAAGATGAATGTTTCACATCAACAAAAATTAATCGGGAAATGAGAGCAGTTTTCGTAGGTATAGTTCGCGACCAGACCAATTACTATTCCAGGGCGAAGAAGAAGATACGCCAAGAAGAATTCAAGAAGAGAGATACAGTCTCGACCAACCTAGAAAGACCGAAGGACCCAAAGCAAATGCAAAAAGAAAGCATACCGGTTCTCTGACGGGACCTATCTCCTCAATTGGAGCATCCGAAAAGCAGTTAAGGACCGATTTCACCCATGCGTCGAATGTTGTTGCGAATGAACGAAATTTCTCTTGTTGCCGGGTGGCCCCCTTTTTTAAGCGAGCTGTCACCGAAGTAGGCCCTTCTTTAAAGCCACTCAGCCAGCCTTGATTCTATTAGTCGGGTGTAGGGCTGATGAAGAATGGCCGTAATAGAGTAGAGTTACTAAATCGATTCTAGATACCAGAGAACAACGCATAAGAAGGCGTCCCAGATCAGAAGGACGGTAATTGGCGGCAACATGCGAGCTTGAGCATTGGTGTTTGATTTGAACCGAGCGGCGTTTGATGGGACACCTGGGGAAAAACCCAGGCCATCGAGTGGGTGAAGGAGAAGTCGCGAGAGAATCAGCGCTGTGTGTAGCTGCATTGTGGCGTTTCTTGGCACCAGATCGATCCCTGTCATGAGCTTCATGTACGACACCGGTGTCTGTCGGTGAACCAAGTTCAATGCAACTCCATCGCCATCTTCCCTTGCCTGAAGCCTCTGGAAAGACCGACCCTGAACTTCCCGATATCAAAATTGCATCTCCAAGCCGCATCTCGAGCAATAGAGTTGCTTCGGGAGCATCTGTTCTCCTGTCTCTCGGAGTTCCCTCGATAGCCTTCAGCGCATTGTGCACGCGATCTAAAGCGGAATCTAGGCTGCCTAGCAGATCTGGGGTACACGGGACGTCGAGGAAATCGCGGGGAAGTTTCTGTAGCGCAGAGCTTGTTTGAGGACCAGGGATCTGGGGCCTCCCGCAAACATTGCCCAGATGCATCTTCTTCGGCCTAGTTGGCCAGGGCTCTTCAGTACTGCCCAATGAATATACCTTTGCCTTCTGGCGTGCATTAAGCGGTGTCACTATGCAGCCTCGATGATGATATCTGTTTTCTATCCTTGCATTTTCCGTCCCGCGATGAGGGGACCATGGAGATGGATATCATTACAGCCAGTCATATCTTTGACTAGCTCCCAGAGACCGCCAGCGGCAATGCCGAAGGTCTACATCCTAGGCATTATTCTCGCCTCTGTGAGCCGCCCTCTGCCTTGCATACCTAAATCACGGTACGCTAAAGCGAGGTCTAGAGCGACACATCTCTACTAGCCAATCAATATGCAGACAGAGTTATCAACTGTGGCTTCCAGTGAAGGGACTGAGATATCTCGAGGGCTTCTGTCAAAATTTCATGAATTGTATAAAGGTTGGCATCATCGCCAGCTAAACTTCATTCTCCATCCCATCTCGGATACTCACATAGTATCTTCACTTGAAGCGTCTCGCTATTACCTTTTCTCCTGCGCGGGATCAATTCTGCTCGGTCTCCCAGGCGTCTATCACTCTCGTCGCAAAATCTTCCAAGTCTTCCAATATGTTCGGCAAGAATGAAGAACCAGAACTCAAGGAGGTCCTGGACCAACGCCGCCCTTCAACCGTCGAAGCTTTGCAAAATACGCATCGAAAATCAGTTTCGAATCGCGGACTTACTGGGGCCTCTGCCTTGACAGTTCGCCAATCCATCTACCCAATCACGCTCGTGACTATCCTCTTCTTCTTATGGGGTAAGTCTTACGCTTTTCTATCTTTTCGAGATCAAAGCTGACCATACAAACAGGATTTGCTTATGGTCTGCTAGACGTATTGAATGCTAAGTTTCAAACCGCCCTCAATATTACAGCAGCGAAAGCAGGTGGGCTTCAGGGTGCATACTTCGGCGCATACTTCATTGGACCTTTGACCTATTCTGGGTGGATTGTGAGAAGATTTGGATACCGCTGGACCTTCATTACCGGACTTTGTATCTACGGGGTAGGAGCTTTAAGTGCGTATAAAACGATCCGCTTTTCATGGCCAAGTTCCCTGCTAATTCCACCCAGTGTTCTGGCCTTCGGCTGTATATCGCTCCTTCGGCGGATTCTGCGGTAGTCTCTTCATCGTTGGCTCAGGGCTTTCTACTCTCGAAGCCAGTGCAAATCCCTTCATCGCAACTTGTGGACCTCCCCGCCTGTCAGAATTTCGTCTCGAGTTATCGCAATCCTTCCAAGCCGTTGGTTCAGTTGTGGCTCCTTTGCTCGCATCTAGAGTATTCTTCAAAGAGGCAGACGCAAATGATCTGAGCAAGGTCCAATGGACATACTTGGGCATTGCCGCTTTTGTGTTCCTTCTGGCCGTCGTCTTCTTCTTTAGTCCTCTGCCAGAAGTTACAGATGCAGATATGGCTCTTCAAGCTGAGCAATCCTCCGGATTGACGGGATACGTCGACAAGCCCATGAGAAGACAATATAAGCTTATGTTTGGTGTGGCCGCTCAATTCTGCTACGTTGGCGCTCAGGTAATTCTCTGATCACTGCATTCTTTATTGCGAATTCTAACAACGTCCAGGTCGGCGTCGCAGCTAATTTCATCAAATACGCCCAAGAGTCCGCTGGAATATCAGCGGCTGCCGGATCAGACCGTTACGCAATCGGTCAAGGTCTATTCGCCATCGGTCGTTTCGCAGCAGCCGGTCTTATGATGTTCGTCAAGCCGCGTCTCGTTCTCTTAACCTTCATGACCGCAATCATGATTTTCATCGCTGCCGCAATCGGGGTCAAGGGCGAAGGAGGCGTCGCTATGCTCTCGCTCGTGCTCTTCTTTGAATCTTGCATCTTCCCTACGATTTTCACTCTTGCAATCCGAGGGTTGGGGCGTCACACCAAGCGTGGTTCCTCCTGGGTTGTGGCATCGGTCTGTGGTGGTGCTTTCTTCCCTAGTATGACCGGACTGTTGGCCGATAAGAAAGGTTATCATATTGGTATGGCGGTGCCTCTTATCGGGTTCTTTGTGGCCTTTGCGTATCCCATCTACTTGAATCTTTTCTGCAGGCAGGAATTGGATGGCTTTAGGCAGTCGAAGATTGGGTATGAGGATAGTGATGGAATTGTGGGCGATCCAATCCGTGAGGCTAGGCAGGCAAGTGTGGCGCACGAGGAGAAGGGTGTCAAGCCAATGAATGGTCACTTTGAGGCTGTTGATTTCAAGGAGTAAGGTGGGGATTTTACTGAGGAGTAAGAGAATTGTTGTGGATTCGAGAGATTTTTGGGATTGCGTTGAGAATGTCTTTCGTAGTCAGCTAGATACCTATGATGTATTTCAAATATACTTGTTTACAGTTCTATACATTGCAATGATTTGAGATCTGCTATCATGAAGTAACCGTTTATCATGATCGAACGCCCCCAAAAATGTGATTACGAATTACCTCAACTCTTCCTTTGGGCCCTAAAGGTCCAGTGCTTCCTAGGCTCCCTAACCATCTCCCTCATCTGTTCCATATCCCCTTCGTTATCCTCACTCCCCACAATTCCCAAATCAACTGCTTTCTTCGCATGCCACGCCGCCATCTTAGCATTCCCAACCGCATTGTACCTCTGGGCCGCAAACATATGGCCTGTGCCAAGCGCCGCATGTAGCTGTTCCTTCTTGTACAAACTCAACAACTCTTCGGCCATTTTTGGCGTAGCTATAGAGCCAGCTGTCCAGTCTACAAGTGCGGTTTGCAGAGATACGACTTGGCTGATGTGGGAGTCTGAGAGGTGAGAATTGGGGGAGCTACAAAGGCGGCACGTGCAGGTGAAGCCCCAGATTGAGGAGAGGGTTTCTTGACGGGCAGAACGTGGTTGGAGGAGGTTGATGTCTGAGCTTTATTAGCTGGTTCAGTAGCAATGGTAAAAGGAAGTGTTACATGTGATAGTTATTTCTTCACCGGGCTCGATGGTTCGGGACGCATGAGCGGCGTGAATCAGGGTTGAGGGGTCATGGAAATACATTGCGCTGATTCGAATTAGCATAAACCCTTCTTCTACAAGAGCCGACATACTTTGGGCGACAATCGTGGTTCATAAGCTGCATTTGTGTCAGTCTATGGTCATGTGAGCGAGTAGCCGTGACTTACAGCAGTCTCTGGGTACAGGAGAAAATGGGGTGCTCCTTCAAAGTCTCCAGCAAAGGCATTTGTATTAATCCTTTCCATAACCGCATCTCCTGGAGAATGAGTTGCCATACGGAGGAAGACTTTTTGGGATGCTTTGGGGAGTTGATCAAACGTCTTTCGGAGATATTGATACCCTAGTTCATAATCAGGGAAGAAAGCATCGCTTTGGTAGACGCCCATTGGCGTGTTTGCTAAGATCAAATCCCCCCGATGGAGAGTCCTCGTCGCGAAGAGCCCATTTCCTCGTCCGGGGATGTTTCGTATTTCCCATGGTGGGTTGTCGAAGTTGTTGACATTGTCGTGCAGCCCATCGTCTGTAAACGCTGGGAGCTGTGTGACTTTCTCGGCGATAGAGGGCGTTGTGAAGAACGATATTCCACGTCCCTTTGCGAATCTGTTGTTGGTATATACGCAATAAGTCTCATTCGTCCCCTTTTCGGTCAGACATTTTGGTTTGTGTGACCAGGGGTTGGGTTTTGATGGAGCTTGGACGTGGTCATGTTGACTGCAGGTCTCGACTGGGAAATCATCCTTGATGATCTGAGGATAATTGAGAAATGTGTATTTATCAGGCGTGGAGCATATGTTCCCTTCGAGCTCGATATTGCTGTTGGCATTCGTGAGGTAGATGAGGGACAGAAGCGTGACTGGTAAAGGAAACAGCATTTTTGCGTGAGAAATCTGGAGGAGTGAAGAGAAATCTAAAAGATCGGGAGTGGGACCTCTATGTCAGTGACTTTAAACAAGAATCCCTCAAGATGCATCTGTCAGGCTGCTGATATTGATGTTTTCGAAAGGGGGTTCTGGTGGTTGTTTCAGAGTTGTCTGATGTCTGCTTCAGCCACTGTGGCGCTGTGGCGCTCAAAGAACCCAATGATAGCAAAAGACCCCGCACATCGCTTAGTGAGCCACACTCCTTCGTTACTAAGTTTCTCCAGATGACTTTCAGGTCTATATGGCGTATATTGTAATATAAGAAAATTTGCGTCAAAACTGCTTCTTTGATGGTCTAGTAAGGCGTTCCGATTCGCCAATAACAAGTCTTTGACTAACAATTTCCCTAGACGGTCATGATTTCCGCTTGTCATAACAGACAATGCGCGGGAGATCGGGGTTCGACTGTAAGCAAAAATGCCTCTTATTATGAACATAATCTAATAAACTTCCAGCCCCGTCAGAGAGTCATTCTCATGAGTTCATGTCCCTGAGCTTAGCTCAGTCCGATTTTTGTTTTTTTCCAGACTCCGGGACATAGAAGAAGCTGTTATGCTCAGTCAACATTTTCCTATGTATCTTGTTTGTGTTTGCCCTTAATTCTTCTTGAAGGGTCTCATAATTTTTGCTCAGTTCGTGGGCAAGTGTGGATCCACTTGTCCGCCTAAGCGAGCCCTCTTCGCATCTAAAAAGGGGCATCTTCAAAAGATAAGCTCAAATAGGATGTGTGAGATTCAAGAAAAGGTTCTATTATTTCAGGGATGACATGAATTTTAGAATGCTCCAAAGGTGGTGAAACATTCTGATCACGTTGACAGAATTGTAAGCTATTGATGATTTCACAATATCTTTCTTGAGATCGAACATTCATAGTATCAATGCTTTGGTCTCTAGAATATTTCAAAGTGACATCTCCCAGTATAAGTTCCTCGGCCACACGAGCTGATACGGGGCCCTAGCTGACTAGATATCAATCCGCATAGCGGAGAAGTCGGGAGTCGTCCAATGTCTCTTAAAATCATCCACTTGTTGTTGAACATTTACAGCCTATGGATGGACTCAAGTAACCAGCTCAATTCCTACTCTACTTCCTAGCAAATCGACCAAGAGCCGGGCCTAGCTCTGCCTCTTTATCCTGCAGCTTCTTATTGTTCCGCAACTTCTGAGACTTTATCATTTCCTCAAGTCTCAGGCGCCGCTCATCGACGACATTGCGGCTTCCCTTTTTACGCAAAAATTTCCTCGAAGAGCTGTTTTTACCACGGCCACGATTCTTAAGGTTGATATCCGCAATTGGGTCCTGAGGCTTCTTATCCAGGTCCTTCTCGGCTTTTCGTTGTTCCGCGGACATCAGATCCAAATTGCCGATATATTCAGGATTCAAGGAGATCATCTCTGGCTGTAGCTTATTCAGCAGGGCTTTGACCTCTGCCTCCTGTCTCTGCTTTGTATTCTCATAAGGATTGACCTCCAGTGCATCGAAGTTCGGCTCTCCGGCTCCTGGAACGATTACAGAAGAGAATCCCTTGTCGTGTGAGACACCCAGAAGATCCTCAAATGGACACCACTTCACCCGTTCGATCCGTTTGCCCTCGCCTCCCCATGCCATGTATGGACTTTGGATCTTCTCCTGCTCTAACGCGTGCTTCGTGAATAGACCTCTCCATATCGATGTCGACGTTCCCCATCCAACAGCAGTTAATCCCCGGTCCGAAATGGCTACTGACGAAGCTGGTTGTCGTGTGAAATAGCTGTTGACTTCCTTGAACATTCGAATGTCCCAGACCGACATCTTCGAATCCTGGCCCGTAGACACCATGTATCTACCTTCTCGGTCTACTGCGAGTGCTCGTACTGGCCCATGATGCGCGAGCAGCTTCACTAAGGGTGATGTAGAATTAGGAGACCAAAGAGTGACTGTTCCGTTCTGGTGGCCCATATGTAAAATGGCGTTCTGGGGGTTTTGCGTGAGAGATGTAGGAGATCCAAGTTTGGTAGGTATTTCGATGACCACTTGGCCGGTGGAGACGTCCTGGTATTTCAGATATCCTGGGTTGCCCTGCAAAAAGTCAGAAAAATAGGCCTGGGAGAATCATCCACACGAACTTGAACATTCCCCAGTCGAATGAAAGAAAAATTGACGAATACTCACAACTGTCGCGAGGAGAAAATGATAAGGTAGATACTCCATATTCGTGACTTCGATATGCTTTTTGAGACAATGCATTTCCACTCCGGCACGGTCGTAAATGTAGACGTATTTCTTCTGAGCGATGGCAAATGACTGGTTATTTTGAAGCCATTTTGCATCCCGGACCGTTTCCCCTAGCTGCAATTCGCACCCAAGCTTTCCATCCCTCCAATCCATAGTCGCAACATGACCTTTCCTGCCTGCTAGTAGTAGTTCTCGTCCGTTTCTTGTATAATCGCACACGTAGGGGCCGAGGACGTCCAATTTGAGCTCAAATCGCTTCTTCGCCGTCTCAATCGATACATCACGGATTATGTCATCCTGCCGGACCTTGTAGGTTCTTTCCAGAGGCGCCTCTGGCTCAAGGAAGCCGCCCGTATTTTCATGGAGGATTTCTGAATCTTTCAGTCGTAGTGAGGCATTCTTGTACTTGCTTTCCAAAGACTTCAAATTGCCACGCAGCTTCTTGTCCCGCACACTTTTTACTGCAGAAAATCGTCAGCATCCGACCCTCTGAAAATCATCCACACCGTGCTGAACATTCTGCCTGCCTACCATGGATTTTGCGGCCGCGGCCATAGTCCCGTTCTGCCTCCTTTTTCCTTCGGATTTGAGCATCCGTCGGACCTGCTATTTCCGTCCGGGCTCGTTTTATGGGTATCGCGCCATTGTTGGAGGTGATTTGAGAATCTCTCGCTCGCTGTGGGTGATTGTCCTCCATGATGATGGTGATGTTGTTGTAGGTCGGATTGCTGGATCGAGGCAGAGACGTGAACTTTTTTGTGCCAAGACTTTTCCGATAAGGATAAGCGATAATGCGATAAGCGCACAATTTTTTCCCCGCCGTCCAAGTGCGCCCAGAAGATTGTGTCCGCTCTTGAGAAACATTCTCCTTCAAATCTCCATCGTGGCTTCGATACCCTTCAGGTTCAAGGCCGGCGGCAACGGCACCAATATGCCTTCATCTGTCTCTAGTCACTCCCATAGGAGCACTACCAAAGCCTCTCACAAACCGTTCAAGTCTCGAAAGGCCACTAAAGGCGCTATAAAAGAAATAAAGAAAGGTCTTGCTGTTGGAATCCTTGGGTAAACTCTGTTCTGACATGATGTAGGCAAGGTACAAGATCTCGGCCATCGAAAGACGCCTCATCAAACCCTCATGTCCAAATTCGATCGTCGAAACCAAACCCGCCAAAAGCAGCAAGCAAAACACAAGGAACACTTGAGAGAGACGAATGTCTTTGCTGGTCGTGATGGAGCACCGAGGATAGTGGCCGTGATTCCATTGTGCGAGGATGGAGATGCTGCGGCGGCTGTCCGTGCTCTCAGTGGCAGTCTAGATGTTGAAGCTGAGGTTCCTGAGGAGGGAATCGTCCGCACCGATATCGACCGGTTCAAGCAAAAGATACAGTATGTTGTTGCAAAGAGAGACTTGGTGGCATGTTTGGATGCGGCTAGAGTTGCGGACTTTGTTGTATTCATTTTGTCTCCGGACCAGGAGGTTGATGCTCTAGGAGAGCTCATCATCCGGAGTGTCGAAAGTCAAGGTCTCTCCACGCTCTTGACCGTTGTCCAAGGTCTTGAAAAGGTCGAGCCTGTCAAGAGGCGAGCACAAGTTCTTTCCTCATTAAAATCATATGTAACACATTTCCATCCGGACCAGGAGAAAGTGCACAGTTTGGATTCGAGGCAAGAGTGCGCCAATCTGATGCGCTCCCTCTGCACAACCACACCCAAAGGAGTCCACTGGAGAGAAGACCGAAGCTGGATGCTCGTTGATGATGTCAAATGGCCGGAGAGCGAACAGGAGAATTTTGTAATTACAGGAATTATCCGGGGGAAAGGATTGAAGGCCGACCGACTGGTTCAGGTTGGAGATTGGGGGGGGTTTCAAATTGAGAAGATAACTGCCGCACCTCTGGAATCAAAGAAGCGGCGAACGGATGATATGGCGGTAGATGAAACGGAAAAGGTTGTGGATACACCAACGGAAGATCAGGATGACCTTGCTGAACTGGCTCCTGAAGAGGTTATGATGGAAGACGACATTGATGCTGCGATGTCAGTGGCTACGACTGAGAAGCGAGGAGTGCTGCTAGATGATCACCACTACTTCTCAGATGATGAAACACATCTGCCAGCAAAACCTAAACGATTACCGAAAGGAACGTCAGCATATCAAGCTGCGTGGTATCTTGGGGATGAGTACTCGGATTCTGGATCTGACTTTGAGGACGTGGACGAGCAGGGCGATGTCGATATGCATGCGCCGGCCCTACCCCAAGATGGTGTTGAAGGTTTCGCTCCAAGAGAACCAACTGAAGCAGCACCTTCGGAATATCCACAATCTGAAATGTTTCTTGACCCGACTCCGGACGATGAGGCTGAGGCGGAACAGCTTGCCGCATTCAGAGGTCGGAAAGGAGACGAAGCCGAAGATGATCGAGAATTTCCAGATGAAATCGAATTGCATCCCCATGTTTTGGCACGAGAGCGATTGGCTAGGTACCGTGGATTGAAGAGTCTTCGCTCTAGCCATTGGGAAGAAGATGAGGATAAGGCGCACGAGCCAGAGGACTGGAGAAGATTGCTTCAAGTTCCTGATTATAAGGCGTCAAGAAGTCAGGTCACTCGTGAGGCTTTAGTTGGCGGAGTCGCTCCAGGAACTCGTGTCAATATTTACCTCCGCAACGTTCCTCTTTCCCTCAGATCCTCATACAACCCCTCTCGGCCCCTTAATCTTTTCTCATTGCTTCGACATGAGCACAAGAAGACTGTGGTTAACTTCAACTTCACGCTGAGTTCGGATTACACGGACCCAATCAAGTCGAAACAGGACATGATCATGCAATGCGGTCCACGCCGCTTTGTGATCAAGCCTCTATTCTCGGAAGGCGGCAATACATCCAACGATGTTCACAAATTCGATCGCTTCCTCCACCCAGGCCGGTCTGCCATTGCAACATTCGTTGCACCGCTCACTTGGGGATCGGTACCGGCACTGTTCTTCAAACCTACCGCAGAAGCAGATTCAGAAACCCCCTTCACCCTTTTGGGAACCGGTACCTCTTTACCTCCATCCTCAAGCCGTGTGATCGCGAAACGTATCATCCTCACTGGACATCCATACAAGATCCACAAGAAGCTCGTTACCATTCGCTACATGTTTTTCAACCGAGAAGATGTTGAGTGGTTCAAAGCACTGCAATTATGGACTAAGAGAGGACGGAGCGGTTTTATCAAGGAGAGTTTGGGAACTCATGGATACTTCAAGGCCACATTCGATGGAAAAATCAACCCTCAAGATTCGGTCGGAGTTAGTTTGTACAAGAGGATGTGGCCACGGACGGCGGAGGCGTGGAACCCGTCAATGGTCTTGAATAGTAGTGATGATGAGATGGAGCATGAGGCAGTGCTCTAGAGTATGGATTCATGAATGGAGGAGTTTTGTACTTTCGGGTAAAAAATAGGGTATCACACCAACAGGAAAAGCATGAATTCGATGATTAGATACCATGAACAAAGATTCTCACCATAGATGCCTCATGCATAACATTTACGCGTCAATACGAAATGTCCTGTTCACGAAGTCCACTGATCTTCCTCTTGGCGCTGTGCCCCACCATTCAGGGGTAATCGCCAAAGATCCCTGCCGTAAAGGCTGATAACTGCGCCTCAAAACCAGGAACCAACCTCACCTCACTTCTGCCTCACCTTCCTCTCTTTTCTCCTTTCAATTCTATCCAAGTTGTTCTCTTCTCCCAGCATTTCAACCCGCGCAAGGTCAATATGCCAATCCGACTCGGCGACCCTACCACCAGCTCCGGTGGGCCCTGGAACCATTACGTTCTAGTAATCTTTTGGATCCTCCAATTCGGTACAGTAGCTTGGTTCGAGGCTGAATTGGCGATACTTGGCCTTATTATGGCTGCTTTTGGCGGCGGTGCGGGTGTCCTGTATTTCTCCCTCCAAGTTTTTACTTCCCAACAGAAAGGCCACATACTAACTGCGACACAAACCAGATTCACTTTCCCAGTCCTCATCGCCAATCTCGCAGTCCTTGCCTCAATAGTCCAGGAATGGCGACAGCTTAATGCGGACACTCTGACTTCTGTATCATACTATAGATACCAGGCAGCGAAGAGCGCTTATTTCCTGTTAATTCTGGCGATATTATCAATACCGGTCTTGAACGCTGCGGGGTTCTTTGCGACGCTGTGGAAGTTTGGGATGTTTTTGTGAGTATACATGGCGGGATAGTTTATTGGATATTGGCTAATATGGAACTTAGAGTCCCATTTTGGGGTGCGTTATGGTATTCTTATATTGTGAGAAGGGACGATAGTGGATTTCAAGGTGAGGGAATAAGGGGTTGGTGGTAGAATCATTAGGGAAGGTAGTCCAGTGAGAGTGATTGAGATCTGGGAAGGCCCAACAGTTAGTTTCAAATTCCTACCAGATTTTGAGATGAAGCCCAATCCTTCTGTGAGTACAGTGAGGCCAGAGGTTTTGGGGTTTGAAAAAGTAAGATCTTACAATCTCGCACAGATTCTATACTCACAATTTTAAAGTCAAGTACAACAGAACGATGAAGACTCCCACAATAAATTTTGCCACTTTCCCCTATGTTTACATGTACATGTACCCCCACTCTCTAGTTCATTACAATGGATTTTCATCTTGAAAGCAGAAACATTTTCTACCTACTCATCCATCTTTTCTCCCAGAGATTTGATTTTGTATTGAGTACATCCTCTCTGGGGAGCGAGCCACTCCTGCCTCTTTAATGCAAAAGACTCCCATTCCGGATTAGGAATCTGGGGATAGATACCAAGCTTCAAAATCGTTTTCCCAGGATAGAGCTGGGTCATTGATTTGATGGGACTGGTCAAGTCAGCCATAATCGAACTGATCACGTTCAGAACGGGAACTCACACTCCGCAAGTCTTGCAGAAGAACCTCGAAACTGGATTCCCGCTCAAAGTATTGAAGTCTTTGTATTCTGTCAGATTCTCCGCTCCAGTGATCGTCACTTTCTCGGTTTCGATGTTGAGATTAGCTCCATATGCTTTACAACATCAGCAAAAGAAATCCCGGATCAGAAGTTCGGTTACGGTGAGGTACCTGAGCCGGCAGTCTTCCTGCAATTCTGACAGTGGCAGATGTGTCCGCGGCGCCTAGTGAAAAGCTCCGGGTCGTCGACCTTGACCTTGATGGCGCCGCAATTGCACGTTCCTTCCATTTTTATAGGTGCTAATTTGGCTTTGACTGTTGCAACCTTGTTGGATATCTGAGATGTTAGATTTGAAGTCAAGTCACCCCGCACTGCCCTCGGTTGAACTGGTCATCGGCGCAGACTAGGGGATTGAGGCTTAACTCCGAAGCCGTGTCTCTGATAATTAGATCCGGGTCTTGGGCATGCTGTACTCTTTCTGGCGACATGTTATTGAATAATTAGCCTAGATGAAATGATCAACGGTGAGGTAGAGAGAGTTGAGCCAGGCCCATTTGGTTTCCACACGCGAGAACTCCCAATCCACCTGTATAATGAGTTTTGACTCACAGCCTTATATCGTCCATTAGCATCCGATCGACTTCAGATAAAAGATTTTGAAGTTTCTAGGGTTGGATGAGGCGACTGGGGTTGTCGAAACATGTCCAGCTGCAGCTCAAAAGTATTGGACTTTGGAGGTACCCCAAAGGGAGGGTCTTGAATTTGAATAACCGGTCTTCCGTGAGATTCTGATTTATTTTACACTTGTTTGAAAGGCCTGGGATATGCGAATCTACTCAACCCGTTGGGCAGCTCTTAAATCAGGAACACCCAGCCCCTCAACGACCTTGCCTCCCACTACTTCATACACCGGTAGTTCTGCCAATCTAGAGATGATATGGTGCAACGTCGGAAGCGCCTCCCAATCCATCGGATCAAGCTTGAAGCTGGCCTTTCTAGCTTTCAAAATCCTCTTTGGCTGTGGCTGCAGTGAGTCCTCTGCCCGTGGAACAAAGACTGCATACTCCGCCTCAGCTTCACCTCTGTTTGCATGTCCAACCTTGGGAATATATCGATGGACCAGAATTCCCTCATCGTCTTCCCCAGAAATGCTACCCCTGTCGGCAGCAAGTTCGCTTTCTTCAAGTCCTTCCCAAACAAAATTTCCCCAGATCGCGCCTTCCCAGCCAGTGTTGATTCGGTATGACTTTTCCCGGCGGTGGCTATCAACTGAAGAGTATAGTTTGGGCATACCGATTTCCTCTCGGCCGGAGACGATGGGATCGGCCAAGGATTCGAAAAGGATGGGCATATCTGATGAGACTTTTTTTAGAATACATACCGAGACTATGGAACAGGCATTGACTTACAAGTTCCATTAACTACATCGCCATTCTTCTTCGCGTATTCAACTCCATGAATGTAGAGACCGA
>Ga0247778_1000135_pt1 | contig 127271 bp, 95 predicted proteins | sample UWRJL049202B5_FD_179939 | JGI IMG/M metagenome (GOLD analysis project Ga0247778, IMG submission 179939) | Plant litter microbial communities from Arlington Agricultural Research Station in Wisconsin, United States - UWRJ-L049-202B-5 | ecosystem: Environmental > Terrestrial > Plant litter >... | reverse complement strand
GCTGCGATACTGGGAAGGACAAATGCCAGGGGAATAATAGCTTGTCATATAGCCGTATGATTCGGTGTAGAAGTTGCCGGACGGACAGCAAGAGCTCGCAGCGCAACCTTGAGTGAGGTATAAGAAGGGGTCGTCTCGAATCGAAGTGTGGAACAGCCATAAGCTTTGTAGGCATTCTGATGGGAAGGAAGTCGGCCCCAAAGACCCAAGATTCGTGTAGCCTGTCGTGAAAGTTGACATAACTCGAATGAAGGTGAAGTTGTTCTAAACAGCGAAATGGATGAGGAGGCTTGGGAAAAGAGGTGCACAGTCGGCCAGGTTTTGTTTTTCGCCTCCCACCTTAAGCGGATCAGCCACTTTATTGAAGGCTGACGAGCTGAGCTTTTACACGTTAAGTTTTCGAAGTGGGCACACCTTGTTCTTCAAAATGAGTCCTTTAGATGCGGAAATCCCCGCAAAAAAGTGGTGAAACCTGGTCGAGGCCCAAATGAGCAATGTGACTGGGAATAGTGGTGGCATGGACTTAGACTGGCCTAGAGCGAGGTAAAGCTTTTCAGCTCTACGACTATCTGATCATCGTACTGGCTGCAGGCCTCGCAACTAGTGCTGTAAATTAGAGTTAGTCTTCGTCCTATTCTCAGCGCAATGGAATAGAGGCAGTAATGAATCACCTTCTGCCATTTATCAGCGAGTAGCCTTCGCGCCCACTGAGGACGAGCATTCAGTCCCCCACTCTTCCCTATATCGGATAAAGTCTGCGTTTGTTGCGGCGGATTGTCCTGAGGAACGAGACTACGTCCTCAGGGCGGCCATGGTAAAATCGAAGCTGTTCTGGGCGTAGATCAGCGAGCTGGCTTTCGCGGTGGATGGGGCTATTCATTGGTTGCTGGAGGTGTCAAAGGTAATAGGATCTGCCTTTCCAGCAGTGTCCCATCAGCAGATGCAGGGACAGTAGATGTCGAAGCTGAGAATCCCTTCTCATTATTCACTGCTCGGTCGGTGATGAACTTCGTTGTTGTATTGTATTATTAATACGGGAACCTGTCGCATTATCGCAGTCTCTGCGACAACCTATGAAGCGTTATCACGTGGGTCGAGCAACAGCCACAAGCTTGGCAAATAATTACGTAAGTGAAATTACGTCGTAATTTTACCTAAGTATTACGTGGGTGCTCGCCTCCAGCTCACGTGGGTGCTAGCCTGTGGCTCACACGAAGCCTTCGAAATCCATTGGAGCATTGGAGTTTAATTGAGAAACATAAGAATAAGCGGCGGGTAAATGGTTAAGTGGATGAAATCGACAAAGTTTCAGACATATATTACATAGTACTCGGAAAACCTTATGTGGTCGGGAAACGCCAAGTTTAGGAACGCGCCAAGAGCGGATCGAAGAATCGCCGAAGGCTCCTCTCTCTCTTGTCGAAGAACCTTCTCTCTAAACTTTCAGTTTATTTCGAAGGCAAAAGATGCTTGGTTTCCTTGATAGATACGTACGTTCAATTCTTCAGCCTCCCCGAGGTGTGACTCCATCAAGCTCCATCATCGGCCATAATTAATTTCGTTTATAGTAGCCGTTTGATAAACTTACAGGTCTGATAATAGCAGAAAGGAAAAGAAGGAGATTGATGACAAGGTATCGCGGAACACGATTATTTCAAGGGGTTAAGTGACCCAAAGTTGATACGACGACGAGAGCCGATGTACGACATCAATCCTGCCAAATTTTCACAACAGTATGCCTAACTGGGGACCGTAATGTAATATGCCTAGAAGGTGTCTGGTGAGAAAGTCGAATAAGAGAAATTATCATGAGCAAAAGTAGAGAAGATTTCCTTATGGCTTCGCAGACACGATTGTCTGGCAGGAATGCGCTTGCGAGGCAGACTCCAGGTTGATGCGCTGCCACGTCGGGCTGCATAACAGGCTGAGATTAGCTTTATACCGCAACCAGCACGGATTTGCCAGCAGCGCAGCCCTCTAGGCAGATGAGTTTTCATAGTAAGGTGTATAAGTAACGCATTCCCACTCAATCACAGTTCCGAAGTCCTTTATTCACACCACGACCCAGTCACTCACCCGGTTATCTTCACCTCGAGTATTATTTGTTTTACAAAAGTTGAGATGCCTAATAAAAGTCTAGAAGCGCTCTGCTATTCTTGTGAACGTCTCACGTTGGTCGGCATTATTAAAAGCGGACCCATCGCACATTTCCCACGTTTTTCACGATATTGCGGCCTTTGTGAGTATATATACGAGGGCACAGTGTACTGTTACCAACAGCGACACAACCATAAAGATTGGGAATGGGGGAAAGACCGATTTTTTCTCTCTTATGATGCTAAACCACGTCCTTGTCTCCAGATTCACTGTGTTCATATATAAAGAAGCCTTACGATCCCTTGGAATTTCCTTGCACCGAATTGCTGCTGTTTGCGCCTGACGGTTAGTGTGCCCTTTTTATCTTCTTCTAATATAGCATTTTATCTATTATGTATCGTGATTTAACATTGTATTCTAGGTTGTAACGATCCTCATATTTCGTCGTTGCTCCCGCAAGCAAATTTTGGTGGAGCGAGAGCTGCGAATAGCCTTTCTGAAGAACGGCGTTCGCTTTTAACAAAGTGGATATTCGATTGCACTTACGAACACCGTGAATGTTCGAAAGCGCCTGCTGCTGAAGCTTGGGGAGACAGGCCTAGCCCATTACCGACTAAAGTCTTGGATATTCGGTCTGGAGATACGCTTCTGCTTCGTGACTCTAATGGGCTTTCCGCCCATTATGTCGCGTTGAGCCATTACTGGGGCTCCACAGCAGCGGCTGAGAGGATGGTGACGACCCACCTCAACTTGAGCTCTTGAAAACAAGGATCTCTATGGAACTTCTCCCGAAAACGTTCCGAGACGCGGTTCTGATTACACGGGGGATAGGGCTGCAGTATATCTGGATTGGCAGTTTGTGCATAATCCAAGATGACCCATTGGACTGGCTCAGTGAGGGTCATAGAATGGTGGACTATTACCAGAACGCCTTGTGCACAATCTCTGCGACAGACGCGCTTGGAGATACCTTGGGTATATTTAGCCAACGGGAAGCTCAATGGACACTGAGACTTGGATTTGATCAAAGTAACAAAAGCAATGCCCAAGTTCTGCTTAGAGATCCAAGACCATATAATATAAAAGCTGGTGTTGCTATTAAGACGGGTCCATTAGCTAAGCGTGGCTGGTGTCTGCAAGAGTACCTCTTGTCTCGGCGAGTCATACACTTTACAAATACTTGTATAGCATGGGAATGCTGCCGCCTATTCGAGACAGAAGATCAGGAACCAGTGCGTCCGATGATGAAACATTCCCTTTGGTCTGTGGGGCGTGCTGAGTGGCAAAAATGCCTATCGAGTGCTATCAACCTTCGTAACCTCCTAAAGGTACGCCTGCCTAGGTATAATATTCAACCCTTCGCATCTTTCTCCTATGTATAATTCAAGCTAATGGTGCTTAGACATCTTCACAGACTGCTATTGACATAACTAAGCAAAATTACTCTGAAGAGCAGCGAAAGGCAGTACTCGAATTCCATGGCACTTGGCAAACTATACTAGCATCTTACACAAAGAGAAACCTTACTTACTCAGAGGACATATTCGTGGCGTTCTTGGGGATTATAAAAGTAATTCACAACGCGACAGGGTTCGAAAACTATGGCGGCCTCTGGGTTCCAACAATCCACTATGACCTCCTCTGGCGGGCTCTCTCCACCAGGAGAGGACTAGCAATACGTGCGTAACAGTATCCTGCCCCGTCATGGTCTTGGATGTCTATGAATAGCCCTGTTGACTGCGAAGCCTACCGGGATACCAGCCTTGTGTCACCTCCTGCATTCGATATTCTTGATGTTAGCATTAATAGCCTCCATGCATAGGAACCAGGATCTAAGAACCCAATGCCTCTGAACCTGCGTATTTGCGGCTTGTTTAAAACTGCATATCTCACGAGCCAGGGCTCACTGCCGTTCAGGAGGCCAACGAACCACAGCTTGGAGTCCGACTACTATGAAACACTCCTTATGCTCTCCTCACAGCAAGGTGAAGAGAGGGTAAACCGAGGGTGATTAGCGCTTAAATAGAAGCAGCGAGTTTATTAACCGATTTTGAGACGAAGAAAAAAAAAGTTATATTTGACTACCATCAAAACAGAGGCACAGACGCTTGAACCCAGGGTCTAGAACATAAGCGGAGGAATCAATCTTCCAGATTAAGTCTTGATGGACGGTTTTTTTCCAAAGCCCGGCAAAGTAGTCTTTCTGAATAGACGCGTCGATAGACTGGGCATAGAAGGAAGCAAAGCCGAAGAATGCTGGTAAGCGATCTGGCTCAACGGTCAGATCCAACGACGTGAAGAGTTCAACGGCAGCTGCCCACGAACCTTTGCTCGCCCAATCGCGAGCTTTTAGGTTGAACAAATCATTATATCCTGCACATTGGCATTGCGCAAGTTCTCTGCATTCTTAAACAAGTTCATTGTGGGACAAATGCAGAATCCTTGGAGCCAATAGACGTTTTTGAAACACCTAAACTCTTGATAGTAGGGTGAAAGTGACTGTTGAGGATCACGATACATCCCAATCCTTCATGGTCTTCCTGACTAAGAAGCCAGCTTGCTCCATCATGAATTTCCTCTCATATGAAGCGTCAGAGTCCCAGAAACAGCCAGCCTCATTATTTACGGTAGTCGTTGCTGCTAGAATAGTATAAGAGTTCTAGAATATGTCCGCCATGTAGGTAGCCTGCTCCTGCCAGTCTGCTGGATCATCTTGAATAATAAAATAGGAGTCGATCCATGTTTTTCGATGTCTAGAGATTGTGCGAATTGTATTGCATCCTGAAACGTTCGTAGAATTGAATCCCAATCGATGCTTTCCAGTATACTTTTATATGAGCTGCGAATAGCTCTACCAGATTCGCTCCCACCCCACCGATGGCTGAGACAAGCATAGACACCTCGGAAATTATTGGTCTCCTTTAGCGAGACTTTGAAAGATCCATTCTCGGCTTTTCGAAGCGATAAAATTCGACGCGGAAGCAAGGTCTGAGGATTATTGGAATACTTGGTATGAGTTTTCAACCATTTTCCAATGAGTGACTGAATTCATGAGAGGCCTTCGTTTGATAGTAGTTTTTGTGGGTTGAATCCTAGTGTCGGTATGAATTACTACCCCCTTGGTTGCCTCTGAGCCCGATGTAGACATTGATTAGAAAGGTCCAGTCGAGGATGGGAACATACCCGCCATTCCTATGTTGGGCATATATTTCCAGCTCAACTTTCGGCCGGGAGTCCTTGAGGTATATCTCAAGCGATAGCGTACGAGGTGGAAGCTTAGCCGGCCCTCGAATGTAGATCCAAGAAACATCTTGATCCAGTGACTCGTCTTCAGACACTAGAAATTGTTGAAGTGCTCTGAGAACAATAGCACAAAAGCGACTTCTTTGTGCCGATAATAACAAGGGACTGCAACTAAAATATGCTGCTAATCGAACTTGATCTTCAGATCGAAGCAATCTTTTTTGAAGTTTGTGGCACACGTTGCAAGGTTCTCCAACTCCGGTTTGCGGACATCCCGAAAGACTGTCCGTATCGTTTTGTTACCTCTCGGGGGTTCCACTGTATATCGGAGGTTGATCAGTTGAGTTGTAGGAGCAAAATAACAACATCGTTAAGCAGATAAACTTCGAATTTTGGGGTATTGTCAATTAGTTTTCTCTCTCTTGCACTTCGCTTTTAGTTAGTAAACTTGCCGCTCTTGCTCAGGTGCTAAACACCCTCGGCTCAGTCAACTCACCTGAGCAGCCCACCAGAGTAAGCCTGATAATCCTGGGCAAGATTGACTATATAGTCATATTTTTTACTTCTTGCCTTTTAGCTAATCACATTTGATTTCAACCGTGTTCTCTTATATTATTGTTCTCAAGTTTTAATGATAAGACTCAAAGGAGCTAAGTATCCTCCTTGGATTTCGAGAAGCCTGACATGTCGTTAGTATAGTTGCAGAGCGACCGAAGAGTCAGGTTGAATGCTGCGTTCCAAAAAAGATGAACTCCTGATTTTCTAGTCTTGGGTCATGTGAGAGAACAGATTCAGCAATTAGCAAGTGAAGCAGTGCAGACCACATGAAGGTGATTGGAAGTGAGATTCATGACTAGTGAATGTCCTAAGGGGGACCACAACATCAGTTGCAAAGGCAACAAACATAGAGCAAAGGACTTCAAAGCAAATGAAGAGCAAAATCGCAAAATTAGAAAGTCTTCAGTTCAATCAAGAACATTTCCGACTCAGTTACGAAACGCGCCCATGCCCTTGCTGACAAAATCAAGGCTGACGGTGGGCGGGCAACATTCGTCCAGACCACTGTTGCTACGCCAGAGGGGCCCAATTTCTTGTCCAAGAGACATTGAAGGCTTTTGAAACTAACCGTATTGACATTTTAGGTAAGCTTCCATATTTCATCAGCCTTGTGATGCGATATACAGCAGCCTGACTTTATATTTCGTCAGTCAATAAGCCAGGAGCTGGATCCCCCGGCGAAACTCTGGAAATCAAGCCTGAAGAGATTACCACGACTTTTGATACCAATGTGAAGGGGCCCATCTTTGTTGCACAAGCGACAGTTCCCCACATGCCACCTGGGGGTCGCATTATCCATGTGTCTTCTACTGGCTCTAGACTCGGTCTTGCCGATCTCGCAACATATGGTGCTTCCAAGGCTGTTTTGGACAGCCTTACATGGTCATGGGCTCAAGAGGTATGAGAAACTCAGCTGGATCCTAGTTTACTTTTGAGACTGACTATCCAGTTGGGAGATGCAGAGGCATCTTTGAAAAAGAGCATTGAATCACTTTTCAGTCTAAGAGAAGCCGGAATTGATAATGAGTAAGATAGAATCAAAATTTCGCCCTTCGAATCTCATACCCTCAGCTAATTCGCTAATTCCTATCAATATTATGCGGGAAGATACTATTGGACAATTAAATTAGTGGGACTGAAGCAGATGATCAATCAGCACATTGCATTAAAAGTACGCAACCATCACTATCAGTAAGCACTACTGCACCCCGCCGGTTCCGAAAGAAGAACTGATAGGCGAGTTGGAAAGAACCAAGTCCTCGTTCGGGAACGTAATCGCTCGCATTCTTTGAAATCAATTGTACTTCGTCGAATCAAGGTTTATATATATGTCTGATGATTGGGGCTGAAAATTTTTGAAGCATTCTGTTCATGAAGCATGAACACTAAATGCGGTCCGGGGCGAAAACCGAGGTCGCGATTCAAGTAAGCGGGGCGATGCGGCTGACTGGTGGGAAAGTGGAGCGCCGTCGCTCCGAAGCTCCACGTAACCTTAGCTCTCCGCTTCCACTATCTTTAAGGCTCTGCCGTTCTGTGGTCCTGTGGACAGCTGAAAGCCACCGCCTGAACACTTCAGGAAGCCACAGAGTCCGCCATTGTGCTGCCGATTGTTTATTTTACGATGATTGGACCTGGAATATTTCCTTCGTCGGTAGGTAATATTGGATGCTGCATCACAACTTTGCAGATTCAGACAGCCACACAATCGAGCTGCATACGCGGCAGCTTTGCGCAACGGAATGATGGATCTTCAGAGTTACAACTGCGTGGCCATATATATTCGGCACCCAGCCATCCAACGTAATGGAACAACTTGCCGCTTTGCGTGTCCAAACAGTCCAGAAACCTGACGTCTCCTCTGCTCACATCCACCTGCTCTCATGGCGTATAGAAAACAGTTCCCAAAATCGGCAATACGCACTGCGGCCAAAAGTGCGCCATTGTTGCCAGTAAGCCGGCCACACGCCACCGAACCCAAAGAATGGCGGTCAGCTTCAGATTTTAGCAAAGAGGTATTGACCAATCGTGTTTTTCAACAACTTATGTTTTATTGATCCTCCATAGTTTTCTTATGAGAGTTCAGGTCTTAAAACAATCTACGATCCCCGCAACAACGGTCATCCCGGTGAGCCGGATTTCGATATCGTTGCCGTACATGGGCTTCTTGAGTCACCAGGGCATACTTGGACATGGCCAAGCCAAGTTGGTGATGGAGCGCCGGACAAATACTCCTCGCATGGACAGCAAGGAATCTCGAACTATGTCCGAGATATTTTATCACCTTTGGGCGACACGGTGGACAGAGCTGGATTGCGACATCGAACGTCACAGAATAGAGAGCGGCAAGAACAAGACATCTCTACTCAAAAGCCTAAGAGAGCTCGACGGAAGAAGAAAAATCGGAAAGTGAATTGGCTTACGGATCCAGAGATGCTTCCAAGCTCGTTTCCCCATGCTCGCGTCATGAGTTTCAACTACGGCTGGAAGAAACAATGGTCAACATTTCGAATCCGTGAAAATGCTGCATACGAGCTACTAAACGCGCTAGCTGAGGACCGGGAAGATATTTTACGATTTCCTCCTAGGCCAATAATCTTCATTGGTCATAGTTTCGGCGGTGTTGTGATACAGACCGCTTTGGTATTGGCGGAGCAAGCGAAGTTTGTCCCGAGAAATAATGATTTCATGAATAATGATCTTATGTGGCAAAAGCAACATGACACGCGGAACGAAATTTTGAATGCTACTGTCGGAGTAGTTTTTCTTGCCACGCCATTCAAGATCACGAAGTTGATTCGGGAGCGCTGGGCAGAGGTTGGTGCTGTCGTAGCTTCTGATAGTAAGACTTCCGACCCGCAGACTATGATGCTAGACCAGTTAGGAAAAGGAAACGCACCAAATTCAAAATCCAGCAAGGTCTCCGATCAATTCAATTTGGACTTTCTCGATACTGCGCGTAAGGAGCAATGTCGACTGGCGTGCTTCTACGAAAAACACCAAAGATCATCAAAGGGGAGTGTAAGCGCAACTAACTCAACAAACTGCGGTTTTATGGATGCTAAAAATGTTACAGTCCTTCCTTGACGAGGATTCCAGTACGCTCCCTGGCTACCCTAAAATACCACTTATGACGAATCACACGAGTATGAGTAAATTCCCCAGTGAAAATGATCGGAGCTACTGTGTTGTCATAGATGCGATCAAAGGCTTCCTCGAATTTGCTCCAACTCGACAATTATGGAAGGCAATAGATTTGGGAAGCATCAGCAGTATTCAAATGATGCTTGATCTGGGGGCCGATCCCAATCTCCAAGATATCAAAGGCGAGAGCGCTCTACACAAAGCGGTGCGACGCAATGGAAGCGCTATACAGATCATAAGAACGCTGCTATGGAGAGGTGCCGACATTGATCTCAAAGATACTGAGGAAAACACGGTCCTTTCTATTGCAGAAAGCGAATCCAAGGATGATATTGCAAGATTTCTACGGAGGAACGGAGCCACTCGAGAATTTTGGGATATGAAAAAAATAGGAAATGAGCACCCACACGATAAGATATACATGGACGGACCCAGTCACAACTCGAACATAGAGAGGTGGGATCCGGAAGTTCTTGACTCCACTTGCGAAGACGCTTGCCGCAAATCTACCCTGTCGATAACTTACTTTAGTCAACGCGCTAGGGGCACACCGGATCGTTATCGATCAAAAACTTCGGTATTTAATGCTTTATACGACGAGCATTCTAGCAAGGAGAGTATCGGGAATGCTCTCACGAAGTACCAGAAGGTGAAAAATCTGGAGACGAAGTCGGCTTCATTCACCTGGTATCATTTACCAGCCAATAACGTAAGTCAACCAATTCCGAATTTGACTATCGACAGATTGTATTCTAACAGCATATTGTTGGACAATAGATGGCATGGGTCGAGGTATGTGATCTACTTTCATGCGAACACGTACTGTCCTGATTTTGTATTTCAGAAACTTTTTACTTTAATATTCAAAGATTGGCTCGACAAAGACGCCGCGGAAGCCCTGAGATCGCTAAGATCGCTGTCTGGAGAACAGCATGGGCTAAACACGTCAAATTTCTTGTACATGCGACCGGACTGTAGGACTGTAGACTTAAAATTTGCAGCGAAGCAGCAACAAATGGCACAGCAGGTAGGTAAGCAATATGCTCAGAGTTTCATATCGCTAAAACATAAGCAGGGTCTTGAGATAGAACAGAAGGTGGCCCTGAAACTCTTTGTACGTGGATTTATCTTTACTTCCACCCAAGCATCCCCTTCAATTTTAGAGCAGAATGCTTATTTATGTGAATAAAGATGCCCTACTTGCACTATGAGAAAGGTACTACTCAAGCAGAGATGAGGAAATGGATGGACCAGTCAACAAGATCATACGATAGACAGGCCATTTTCAAACAGAAGCCCAGCGAGAGAACATTAATCATCACGTCCCATCAAAACGGCGAGATAACCGACTCCTCAAGCACTTCATCGAATTTGCAAGAATCCGACCTGGAAGACGAGCCGAGCCAGGCTGCGGAATCAGGCTCAAAACCGGAGGAAGGTAGTTTCGGCGAATTCGTCTCGAAGTACATGAAAGACTCACCAGAACAATCCCTTATTGGCGGCTATCTCAATAAGGAACCTCCACTACATATGCGGCGATCTCTGGACCAATTCTACAATATCAGCAAGCTGGACGACATGATCGACTATCTAGATATGGATCAAGTTCTTTACAAGCACTTCGACAAGAAAACGCCCAAAAAGAAGAAGTCTCGGCCAAGCGTGTCGCCAAGCGGGAGCTGGGAAACCGAGACAACGATAAGCGAGGCCCCCAGTGGTGTGACATCTGGAAACATGTACCTAGAGACTAAACACAGTGAGGCTTTCAAAGAATTACTGCAAAAATGGGAGAAGGAGAGCAAAACTACAGAAGAACATCCGATCGTCATTGTAGATCAGCTCTGGCTTTGGATAATTGACGGAGGTAAGCTTTCTAGGTTCCAAACGTACATTGCTAACTGATGCTATTAGACACCATAATCACGAGCTTTCCACAAGCTAGTGAGCCCTCTCCAAATGGTATCCTCGAAAGAATTGAGGAAAAGTTGAAAGGATCCGAAGTCAGCAACATCGGTGATCTGGCTAGCTTGATCATAGATGAGTGTGCGGGTTTCTTGGACCGTTGTAGAGCGCCGGAGAGTATTGCCATCCTAGATATCTATGACGACACTATAAGTGATGCGGTAAGTTTGCATCCCATTTGAACTGCGCAGAATCTGATAACCTTCTAGATGAAGCAACAAGTAGAATTCTTTGATCGGTTTACAGAGGCGGTATTAATCTCTGCCGTCAGAGAGGAATATCATAATCTCCGAAGAGTCGGCAAGCATTTTGGAATGGAGCAGGAACTTCGCCTCAAGTACAAGGAGAAGGCCAGCTCCATTCTATCAGCAGAGTTCGATCAAAGCCCCCTGTCAATCATTGAGGAAGCAGAACTTCTTCGCGAGATTAGGGATGCCAAAGAGGAACTCAACATCATTAAACGTATATTGGAGCAACAGGACAGGGTCATTGAGAAGGGATTCAAGCCAGTGGCGACCAAAAACGACGAAGCCGTAAAGAAGTTGAATAGCAGTTCTATGCCGAATGCTCCAGCGATTTCCGAGGACCCCTTGGCGGAATGCAGACGTAATCACGAGAGAAATGCAGAAACGATACACTGCACAGTTCAAAATAGCTTAAGGTCTGTCAAGGCGATGCTTGAGCGGGCTGATGAGGTTTGCGATGGTGTAAGTAATCCCTTGTCAACGCATCAATGATGTATTAACTTTGCAGCTCAAAACTTTATTGGACCTCAAACAGAAGGAGATTAATGTCCAGGAAGCCCGTGCAACTAGACAAATAGCTCAGGGTAATGAGAAACAATCAAAGGTAAGACCCAGCCTGTACCCCACGCGTTTGTCACGCTAGGACTTGCCTTTATAACTTTTGAGTAGATTATCCTGATATTCACTATTGTGACAATTGTATTTGTAAGTCATCTCATGGCTGTCGCTGGACTTTACTGAAGCTTTTCTCTTAGATGCCACTCTCATTCTTGGCATCCTTCTTCGCTCTCAACATCGACAGATTTCCCCGCAGCGTCAACGGCGGAGTCGAATTTGGGTTACCCTGGGTAGCAGGCTTGATCTGTAAGCTTAATTCTCTCAGCATGTGTTTATCGTTAGGATGTATTGCTGACTTCGAGTATAGTTGGCGTGACTGCGGTATTTGTCGTGCCTTTCGTAATCGGAGCCTTCCTCTTCGTCGCCCCGAGTGGAAGGGAACAAGCTCGCAACCTGCTGCGCTATTTATTCAAGCTATTTACATCTCCGGGATTTTGGGTCGCTGCTAGGTTTAGACATCATAGAGTTACCAAAACTTCAACCAGGCGGAGAGGTTCTAGTCTAGAGACCGAGGGGTGGGACACGGTGACCTATGAACCTCCGTCCCTTGTTTAACAGAGTTTGGGTAAGATGCAACAAGCCTTGGGAATCTAGCCGACGACTTAAGGTAAATCTGGGGAAGGAGAGAACAAAACGGATTCCTGGGCAAAATTCGGCAACAGAACTGCAGCCGGGGCACACAGGAGGCCAAAATGGGTTCTACAAATAAGGGGGGGGGGAATCACATGACTAATTTGCCACATTCTACAATAATTAATAAAAATATTGTAGGGGCGGTTGCCGACCCTCGCCCAAAAACGCTTTATATATTGGGCGCCCTCAAACACAAAAGCTACGGCGTTTTGAAGCTTTATAATAGAGCCTTGCATTAGAACCTTGCCCTGCAGGTGTGGCTTCTTGATCACCTGAACTGACCACAGCGTCGCTAAATCGAACCGTACTTAGCGAGCCATACAGCCCGGCAGTGCTCGCTCAACCCTTACAAATCTGTCAGAAACCTGACTCTCCCGAGACTGTCGGAAGAAGGCGCATCATGGCTACCCTGAAGGCAAACGGATACAAATACCAAACGCTACAGCGTTCCAAAAACGAGATCAGGCTACTAAAACTCCTACCGACTGATGGAAATGAAAAGCTCAAATTCATCCCCGCTTGCCACATCTTTCACGCCGCCCTTGATGAACAACCGAAGTTTGTGGCCCTATCTTATGTCTGGGGAGCTTCCACCGATCCCCGGATGATACTCGTTGAAAATTCTGGGATCCAAGTACACAAAAATCTGTACGACGCGTTAATGGTACTGAGACCGCCCAAAGAAGACCTTGTGATCTGGGTCGATTTTCTCTGCATTAATCAATCTGATGATGAAGAGAAGAGCTGGCAAGTTGGGCTTATGGCAGATATCTACCGAAAGGCATGCAAAGTCGTTGCTTGGCTTGGTCTAGCAGAGAGCGGCGATGATTTAGTAATGGATTGTCTGAATTCCCTTGGAACAAAAGCAGAGGCCTGCGGTATGGACAATGGGTTCGAGCCTTACCAAGAAGTCTGGCAAAAGCTGGCGTTACAGCCCCGGGAGCTCCGTGATCTCAGTCGATCAACTGCCATGATAGAAACACCCAGTGGCAAATGGTCCATGTTCCCCCAAGATACCTTGCACAGTATTTTCTATTCTATCAGTGGCTGGCACGATCAAGATAACCTGTTGCCAATTGCTGGCATAAAGCGCTTTTTCACCCGGCCTTGGTGGGGACGGATATGGGTTCTGCAAGAAATAACCCTTCCGGAAAACGCGGAATTCCTCTGTGGAAGCAAGAGAATTACACGACGTCAATGCTGCGCCACTCTTAATGCTTATTGCGCTCTACGGTCCGTCCTCACAAAAGTGTTTACCAACCAGCCACAAAATTCGACTCGCTATGGACTTGAAATCATCAGAAACCTGTTCCAGCATAGGCCTACTATTATGCTATCTTCTTGGAATGTGTACAGATACTCTAGATTCCCATTAGCAGCTCTCCTACGCCTAACTTGCGTTGGAAGTACAAATCTCCATCGACATGGGCCCCACCACTTGGAGTCAACTGATCCACGAGACAAGATATTTGCCTTACTGGGTCTCGCAGCAGATCGAGAGGAGTTAGAAGAGTTGGGTCTTTTTCCAGATTATTCAAAATCGTGCAAAGAAACTTACACGGAGGCCATGGTAGTTCTGCTTCAACAGGGTCATATTTCACTGCTCTCGTTGTGTCAGTCACCTAAAATCCAGTCTGACCTGCCGTCTTGGGTCCCTGATTGGTCTCGCTCCGCGACACATATGTTACAAGATGTGAAAAATGATCATATCACCATCTATCCCGAATTCAACGCATCCGGAGTAAAGTCACACCATTCCCAAGTTACTACTATTATGAGGGAAGGGGCCGTCGAGAGTATCTCAGTGGGGTCTCATGTATATGATGAAATCTACGAAGTGGGATCTTTCCCTGGCAGAGCTTCGAGTCATGAGGTACCTCTTGGGGAAACGCTTTCATGGCCAGTAGAGTGGTTAGTTGAGATTCTTCATTTGACATATCAGGAGAGGCAACTTCACGTAAACTTCAGTGATCGTCTACGTGCGGCGGTGAGAACCTCGATTGGAGGCGTTGGATACAGTCAAGATGCGAAATTGGTGAGAATTTTCGATGACCGTTTTCTTGATGCTGTTGTCCTTTTGAGGAATGGCATCAAGCACGTTAAGGGAAATCATATCAAGCTTGGGCTTCAGCAGCTCTTGGACAACGGCGACGTTAAAGGCAAAATAAAGAGCAGCACTACTGAACAGTTGAAACTGGGCTCAGAAATCATTGGGAAAAGCTTGGGGCGGCTTCCATTTATTACTAAAAAGGGGCATTTGGTCCTCGGCCCTGAGTATGTCAAACCGGGCGACTTTGTCGCGCTAATAAAGGGGTCCCAGGTTCCCTTTATTCTTCGGCGTCAAAGCGATGGCAGTACCAGCTCATAGGCGAGGCTTATGTTGATGGTATCATGGACGGAGAGGCGATGGTGAACTCCAAATGGTGTGGGGTAAATCTAGTTTAGTGATATAGTACTGTATTTTCGAGACTTTCGAGGTAGAAAGCCCTTTACAAGGGCCTTAACGCGGTTGCTCACGCTAGCTTATTGTGGTAATGGAGATTGGGAGTAGGAATGCATAAATAGCGCGAATATTAACGAGAGTCAAATACATATTATTTTATATAAAAAATATCTTTATAAAACAAGAATTTATAATTTAAACTTAATAATTTAATAATCATAAATATACAATCTGGAGTGAGGACATTAAAATGTCCTCTGGGCACTCCGACCTGCCTGAAGTAACCAAAATCAGCTCCGGCAAAAACCTTGCGAGGGAGCATAAACAGATCCCCTACAAAATATAAATTGTAGTCAGGGTACACAGGAGACCAAAATGGGTTTTATATTATAATACGCAAACCGACTCAAGGGTGCTTAGGACACTCAGGTTTTGCTTAAATTCTCCTCAGGCTAGCTTGGGTATAATCATTTTCGATTTAGGTTAAGGTAAATGTTTTTTATACTCACAGACGAAAACGGAACTCGCAAAAGGGAAAATTAATCCCGAGTCTATGGCTATTAAGATTTTGACTCTGAGGAAGAGATATTTAAGATTTCACGGCAAAAAGTTGTATGAGCTAATGAAGTCAAATTTACCTTCCACGACTTCCTATCGTCCACAAACGGTAAACGACATCGATTGTGCTGTAGCGGTATGTGAGATTAACTTCTTCTCGTTATGTATGTTCGCCTCCGTGCCGCAGGAGAGCTATATAATCACGAATGTGTTATCTCAGATGTACAAAAATACCCCACCTCAACGAATCTGGTTTCAAGATAATCTTTGCGTCGTTAAAAATTCCTCCATCTCACCACCCACCTATGCAAGTCAAAATATCTCATCCATTCACAAGCCTGGACAAGTCTCAGACATATAGACAAAACAAACTTGACCAACCAGTCAAAGAACATCAATACCAAACAAATTCCATCGCCCATCAAACCAAAAACCATGCACAAAACATCAGAACAACCGCATCAATCACAAGATCAGAATTCAGCATCAAGAGAGCCTAACACACCTACCAGCAAGGCCATGAGGAAGGAAAAAGTTGTACCGTATAACAACAAAAATAAGAAAATCTGGAGAGCCATCACTCGGACGCGATTACCCAAGGAAACCAGACGAAGAGAGTTTTGAAGCTGTCAAGGACGCCTCTGAGCCTCTATTTCTCACCAACCCCACATTTATTCAAGCAACAACTTCATCTACCAGTCCATCCACCCCCTCCATCAAGATAGAAGCAAAACATACAGCACACCCTCCTCAATGCCCTCAAAATCCCGAACCTTCTAACTGAGCTGCTGCCACTCGACCGAACATCCACAATCACAAAACCATCTAGAAATCTCACCCCCAAAGGTGCAGCCAGTTCACAACCAGCTAACATCATTCCCAGTCTCTCGAAACGCTGGCGCTAGGAGACTGCTACGCCACTAACGACGAGGCGAGGTAAGTCAAAAATGAAGGTATGAGTAAGAAAAAGCCATAGGTCTTAACTTGGGCTGGGGAGTGGTTAAGAAGATTTGCTGTGTTCTTCACCAAGTATCCTCGTCAACACGTGTCCCGGTCCGGGCAGGAGAATGCTTCGTGTTTAGTTACAAGCCCAACGACTTGATTTTCACCAGCGGATATGCAAACAAAAAGATATCGCAGTGCGGGGATGTTGAGGTAGCTTTGAAGGCTGGGTTTCTGATGTTCATGTTTGAACGGTATAGTTGTGGAGGTAGCGGAGAGGGAGAGGGTGGTGGTGTCGGAGATGGGGTAGGTGGATGTCAGAAGAGGGTGAAGAAGTGGTGAAGGATTTGGAGGGGTGAGGGTTGGAAGAGGGGAGTGGGGTGTGTGGTATGATAGCTATGTAGTCTTATCTGGGATATAGCTGTTGTTTACTCTGTCCAAGTTTCATATGAACGGTATATCGCATCCCCTTCCTATCCAGCATTTGGAACTTGAAAGTATTTCTAACAGCCATCTTCCAATATTAAAGCCGCCAATCACAAGTAAACCTGTAAACACGTCACTCGATCTTTGTACCCCGCCCTCCTCCGTGGTTTCCCTAAAAACTACCCTACCAAAACCCTTTCTCAATGGCTTCGCATAACACCACCTCATTAGCAGTGCCCAGCAAAGAACCAGCGGCCCGAGCCACATCCAACCTCACCAGAAGTTCAGGGCCCAATCACAGAAATAACAACAGCTGCATCCCACCCGCCTCACTATTTTCTCAGCGGTCATTCCCTACTCCATTTCAAACAGACTTCTCACCCGCCAGATTTCGAAAACGGAAATCATAATAAGGTACTCGGAAACTGCAGCGCGCAAATACGAAGATAGATGGAAATCTGCAATATTGGCATCGGCCTTTTTGTTTGCTACAGTAACCCAACGACAAGCAGCCGCTTATGTCAAGAAAATAACTCTAATACTGCATGAGCAAGCTGTTGTATCTTCTCGTTCCTTTCATTTACTGCCCCACAAACACCGAGCTTTAGTTCCCATAACTTAATGTATTTGAGACCTACGCCCCGCCAGCCAAGTACCCGCACTGCCGCAGTGTCTTTTACGGAAACGCTATTATTGAGAGAAGAAATCGAAGATATTATCTTACAAATGTAGATATGAGAAAAAATAATCAACTTCACCAGCGGGCGTGGTGGGGTTCAGGAAGGAACCAGACATTTGGAATGGTGGGGTTTGTGCGAAGAGAGGAGGATTCGAAGTCCTCGTTAGACCGTATGAATTTGCTGGAGCTAAGGGCAGATGTTAATTGTAGATGCGAACGCTACTGCTTGCCCTCTTCACAAATTGAGATTCGTGCTAGTACTACTAGTCACCGCTCCTTCGTCAAGTTCTACTATGATACCGTGGTCCATGAATAGAAAGTTTCAGGAATTCGTGAATCTAAGTTGGTATACGAATCGTAAGCTGCTTAGACTTTTCTTTTCTTCATAGCAATATTTAAGAAATGTTCAATGATACTGGAATTAATGATGTGATGCCAACAGCACATCGATCTGCCCGAGGAATAAACCACGAGAACCAAACGCGATGAGGGAAAGGGAGTCGGCAAAGACAGAAGTATTGAGGAGGCAAAGAACATGAGAGTAGGAGATGAGAGGGTGGGGATAGAAGAAGAAGGAGAATGCTAGGTGAGGTGCGGTGAAGAAGAGAAGTGAAGAGTGAAGACCATGAGGGAAGAAAGGAGGGAGATCACCGTGTGAGGATGAACTTTTCATTTGCTCAAGGACAGATGACCAACTTGCAAACGGAGAGAGCCCTCAGTCTGTAAATACTCATGTCTATCATGGGAAACCTTAGGAGAATATACGAAAAGGGTAGATGGAGAAAGGGGGCACAGTTTTCGACTAACGCTAGCCGAGAGTCCACGAAAAGTCACTCCTCGAACCTGCATACATTGAACAATCCAAATAACAAGAGTTGTTCCCTCGCATCACAACAAAAAGAGCAACCCGAAACCGAAACCCTCCAAATCCATGTAGACATCATCCCTCCTTATACGCCCACCAACCCTTCAATTCCCCACCTCAAGCACCGCCACCCCCACTACCCCCTCGTACCCTCCGCCGATAAACACCAAACATCCACCCCTGCACCTCCCTCATCTTGCTGCTACAAATCTCCAACGCCTCTTCACCACCAATCCTCTCCCTTAACCCGCCTTCCGAATCTACATCCCATTAGCCCCATCCCTTTTCCCCTTCCCCTTCCCCATTCTTCCCCTCTTATCAAACCGTAAAAACAACTCGACTCACCAACACCACAAACACCCTCAACCCTCCTAACAACATCCCCCACCTCCCTCCACGCCCCCCTCCAATGCTCATCCGCCAAATCAGCCACCTGACAAGTTTTTCTAATCCGCTCTTGTTCCTCTACCAGCATTGCTAACTCTTTGTTTGCAGAGGCGAGGAGGGTGGCGCGGGCTTCGCGGAGGGCGGAGAGGTCGTGCTGTGCTTCGGAGATGGCGTGTTCGAGGGTGGTGAGGGTGTGTTGGGCTTGGTTGATGGCTTCTTCGGAGGAGGAAGAGGAGGCGGGGGATTCATGTTCGGCTTCGTCTTGGGGTTCGTGTTTTTGGTTTTGGGGGGTTCTTTGATCGCGGTCGTTTTATTCTTTGATTTTAGGAGGCATGGTGGGGGGTGATGATGGTATGGGAGGTAATGGAGAGAGGAGGAGTGAAATGATGGAGGTGCTGGTGAAGGGGAGCTCTGTTTGCTGCTCAAGAATGATTATCCTGTGTGTCACGCCACTGACACTGTGCATTCCATTTTGCTTGGAAATGAAACTCTGTGCAAGAGATGATGTATTAAGTATAAGTTGTTCATATCGTTGATTTTCAAGCCGTTGCAGTTTCTGTGTTGTGATCTGTCAGTCCTTTGTCCCAAACCAGAGTCATGTCAGCAAACGCAAGAGCGGAACGAGACCCACGAGCACAAAGACGAAATGTCGTGGGGGCAACTCAAGCAATGAAGTCAAACCCTGCAAAGAGGAGAAATCGTGTATGTTTCAAATCCTCCCCCGTATTGCACGTATCCCAGCTCATAATTGATCCAGATGAACCGCTTCCTGCAGCGACACCAGGACTGGTACAACACCACAATCGCAGTATTCTCATCATTAACAACCTACGCTCGTCAAACATTCACTCAAACATGTACTTCCATCTCATCATTCACCCCCGCCATCTCCCTCACAACCTTCATCTGCATCCTCGCCTTCTTCGTCTCGCTTGGACGTTACTACGCCACTTCCCTAGAATTCTCCGACCTCTTCAACTCAACTCCCGACTTCAACCCTCCTCCGCCGCCTGCATTCCCTGCAATTACAGAAAACGATGTTCTCTGGTATCTATCCCATACAACAACCCCGCAATCCCACACCACAACGCACCACCTCTCCACTCTCCTCACAACCCACAGCGCCACCCTGCAAACCCTCGCACACTACCCCCGCACTCTACACGAACACCTACACCGTATCTCCCTGCGCGGCGACATCCTTTTCTAACATGGCGATATCGGCAGCGCTACAGAGGAAGTGTATATCCGTTTCTTGTACGAATCTGAGATTGCGCGGCGGCTGGCGAAGGAGGTGCGGGTGGTGCAGGAGAATGTCGCTGATTTGCAGGTGTTGTTGGAGTGCGAGTATATGGAGGAAAGGAGGGAGGTGATCATGGTAACACTACATCACATCATCTCCCTTCTCGATGAAATGCTCGGCCTTGATCCTGACACCGACGGCCACGAAACCTCAAACCCGCGGCGGGGAGCGGAAAATTACTACGCATTCCTTCTCAGCGAAGCGTACTCCGATGCTGCGATCGAGCACTTCAACTCCCTCGTTCCTTCGTCCTCCTCTTCCTCATCTAATTCAGAACTGCAAAAAGCCGAGCAATGGTTCGCCCAATATTCGTTTCGTAATCGTAACGGTAGCTCGGATGGAGAAAGAGAAAGGGAGACAGAACCGGGTGATATACCACTTACGGCGCTGATTGAATGGGTGAGGGGGGAACTGGTGGAATTTGAGAAAGAGAAAGAGGGGGATGGGGAGGGGGATGTGTTGTGGTGGGGGATGGAGCAGATGAGGGTGGATTTTAAGGTTTTGGTGGGGATGCTTGAATTTGGTGGGATGTGAGGGGTGGTGTTAGGGGGGTGGTGTGGTGGTAGATAATAGGGTATTTTTGGTGTTATTTTATAATTCGGTACTTAAATACCATCTGTTTAAAAATACAAAAATTACTTTCCAATTATTCCATACTTCGAAAACGAATTCATGCATTCGGTACTGTATCTCACAACTGCCAGTTTTTCTTTCCCATCCCGTCAACTCCCCGGAGCCCTTTCTTTCCTCATAACTCAACCCCTCACTCACTCGTAACTCCTCCCTCTTAGTATCACTTTGCAAGTACTAACTAACCTAAACCACACACTCCGCTGCATGACGTGACGTAACGTAACATCCATCACCCACGTACAGTACCCAAACTAAAGTAAAAATCGAAAAGACCACGCATGAAAAGAGGCATCAATCTAAATCCTCAAGTTATACCCCGAGAAATCTTTCTGTTCGTAAGGTGTTAAGTAGGTGCATTGTACTCTAAATAGCTACGGCGGGAAAGAAACCTGGCCAAAACAGAAGGGTACAAATTTCTTACCCTTACTTTACTTATCTTCATCGCATCGCATTCTCAACATATTATCATCGCTAACATTCTCAATTAAAGCTATCATCTTTCGAGCTTGGCTTAAAGTAGAAAAAACCCTCGGGCGTCCTGAGTTGGGATGAATCAGAGGCGAAAGGAGCGATGAGGGTGAGGGGGGTATACCTGGTTTTAAATATTCTTTGTTCTTCTCCGCATACATAGCCCCTCAATTTCTCCTCCCTCTACCACGCGTTACAATGGTATACGATAATTAGTTGACTCGTGAAAAATTTCCCGTGTTATTCATTAACCCTTGGAATAGAACTCGTCATGCACATAATTACTCCAAGATGTCGCGCGTTACTCAAACGCGTTACTAAGAAGTTCTGATCAACCATGCTGGCCTTCTGTCGAATGCACAGTCTGGTTAGATTATAAATAAATCCAATTGCAAAATAATCTACGGAAATACTCATGAAATCCCCCGCAGAAAACCCCAGAACTAATAACGGGACTATAATTTCCCATAACGTTTCGAAACGCGCAACAGGCAAATTTGGCTGGCTGGCTGGCTGGCTGCGATCCGAGATAACACACACCAAATATGCTGCAAGGATAATCTACTGCTAATACAAGCTAGATAGCGTTTACATAGTCAAACCGGTTCGCTCTTCTTCTCTTCTCTTCGAAAACAATGGTCCAACTCCAATATGAAATGGTCTTGTGCGCTTCAGCTAATTATGTGATCTGCTGGCTTCAAGGGCGCCACGGACAGTGCGAAGTTTTGCTACTAACTAACATTTCTGCATAAAAAAATATGGTGTCAGCGCTGCATAATTACATCACGGCTCGATCTAGTTTGAAGAACGGCAAATCTTGGTTAGCAAGGTTCAAGCTCCCGAATCCACAACGAACCTCACCTCCATTGCAGAAGAGGGAGGAACCTCGATAGACGCAGCGAGTTTGGTTTGCAATATATTATTTCCGTGCTAGAAACTACTATTCCAGTCAGTCTCTAAGGTATACGACTATACTGATGACGATGATCCCTATGGAATCTTGTTGGCGCCGGGTATATTCATTCTGCTTGAAAAGCTATAGTAGTGGGGAAACCATTGCCCTAGCATGAAGCAAGCGGGGTGCTGCGAAAAGAAAAGGTTCTCTCGTCAGTTAGCAGAGAATTTATGCCAACTTGGAATGGAACAGCATCTTCTCAATAGAACTAGCACGTTTACAGCTCTCGTTCTCATTTATGGGGCTACCAGAAGCCGGACCGGCCTTTTTTCGGCTACGGCTCGAGCGGAAACGGCTCATTTAGCCATTCAAACAACTACTACACAGCCTTGATTCAGCTAAAAAAAAAAAAAAAAAATATTCCAGCTCATTAAAACAGGGGAGATGGCATCTTCTGCACTTCTTGATCAATACCCTTGTCTCCATGAATCTCCTTGATTCTCTCCCCCCAAATGAGTCGGGTCTTTTTTTATCCCCGTAATATAGATTCTAGAAACGCGAATTTTTTAATCGATAATGACTATAATATCACTCACTAGTATTACCGATCAGCAACGGAACTCGCCATTTTTACTTCAAAAGGCTCGGTATTCCAATCGCCTCTCTCGCTTTACAAATTTGGGCAAACTGTACCATAAAAATCCCGCAACACCAAGCGAAGATGAAAAGCGCCTTTGTAAGATTCTTGCGCGAGGAGAAAGGGGTAGTTCAGCTCTCTGCATTGGCTGAGCAAAAGAATTGCATTTTAGACTGGATCAAGTTATCGAGACTGATCCTTGGTATTGGCAAAATTTTGTTGAGGCTTTTTAGTGCGTGGTGGAAAGTTAATAATAGGGTGGAAACATTCGATTGGGATACGTGGTACAAGTAGGCATTTGACAAGTATGGCGATGGAGGACTGTGGGAATCGGTAGTTTTTTTTCCTATTTGCATGTTTTGGTTCACAATCAGACAGCTTTTCACCTTTTTGAAGTCAATTAGAAGATGCCGTGCATTAGTTAAAGTTCTTGCAAACAACCTGAGGTCAAGTGCGGGGCATTTATGGCATCTGACTTTCGAGCAGAAGCCGCAATGATGCCGGACCACGCGCATTAGTAATCATCCCCCAAACTAGTTGGCCGCCCAGGACCCCCCATGGAACTTGAAACATCCACTAGCATTGTAACTTAGTCTTGATAATTATCGGCTAGAGAAAAGGGGATTTTGTGTTGTATAGTAAAGTTACTTGCGTTGGGCCACAATAAAAGGGAATGGCGATGAAATCACCTCTTGCCAGTTGTCAGTGAGCAGGACCGGGCCTCGTGATCGTCTTTGAAAATCTGATCTTGTGTTACATTTGGGGGTGGCAACTACAACATGTGGGGGGTTGCGAGGCACATGGAGTGATATATTTCTCCAGATCCGTCTTCTAGAGCCGTATAAACCGAATGGAAATATCGTGATAATCGGTTATAACCTGGCCCTGCTTGCTACGAGTTGAATCCGCTGTTACCAAATGTAAAGATCTCGCGAACAAGTATATTTCGTCTAAAAACTCTACATCACCGCCGGCGGCTTGCCCGACGCAATACCATTCGGTCACTCACGGAGCAGGCTTAGGCTGCTTCGCTTCTTTCATTCCCCAATCCGTCTCGATTCTCCCACTCCCTCGCCAACTCGCGACACCCTACCCGTGTATATATCCGTATATCCGTGCGGTGTATAGTCGTCTCGTACAGATATAGCCAGAAGTTCGATTTGTAGGACCAGGCGCTCCAGTATTTGTAGCACGCGGGGTCCTTACAATACCATGCCCATTGATGGGCGCTGTATATGTTAGCGTTGTCCGTGTCGGTGTTGCTGTTCGTTGGGTAATCGAAGGGGATGGATAAGTCGACGGGGACGTCGACGATGTTGGCCGTGTCGAGTGGCTCCATTGTGAATATTGCTTGGTACTTGAAGAATCAGCCTCATGCCCTGCCCCTGGTCACACCTGGCTGCGCCACAGGCCCCATCAATATCCCTTCGACCGTTCGCGTGATCCCGTAGTAGGGATTCAGTATTGTAGCCGTGCACTGAAATTTGAAAACGATCTACAGTACTAATAGATGAGAAAATTGATTTAACCCCAAATAATATAAAGAAAGAAAATGTACGAGTAGGAGTATTACGAGTATTAGATGTGCATATGTTTCTTCTTTTCCTCCACGAATTTAACACTTCAAGTCTAAAATTGCAGCACTACTATACGGCACTTGAATACTAATGTTTCCGTCCCAGCTCTGAAAGGTCTCTCCTCTAGTAGTATTGTGCAACAGAACCGGATTTCCGTTGTCCAATTCCAAGTTGTAGCTATAACCATCAAAGGTAATACCTGAGATAGCATCACTCCCATTAGCAATCAGTCTTCTGATAGAGCCTCCACAGGAAATGTCAAAGTTAAAGGTTTCAACCGGGCGGGTGTAGTTGTTGAGAAATCCAACGTTCCAAGAAGAAGCATTGTATTGGACCATGTTGATAGCAATGACCCTCTTTAACTTTCCACCGCTGTATCCTGCATATGCAGCGCTGGTCTCACTTTCCACAGGTAGATTAACAATGGATTCCGTTCCACCCAAGAAAGCAGCGACACCAATGTTACCGTAGTACGGTGCTTTGGTTCCTTTCACGGTGATATTTGTCTCCATGGGTTGCCATGATTGATACCGATAGTTCGTGCCCATGTGCATATGACCGCGCTTGACTCCTTGGCTGGCCAAATAGAGATTGAAATCGACTCCCCAGAGAGCAGCACCGAAAGAATTTGAGATTCCAGGTTTTCCTTGGCGCGCCAGACTGTTGAATTCCCCAAGGATATAGGGTGCATCGATATATGGCTTGACTGCGATGGAGTAATTCATAAGCGTGGCCACTTTCTCGACAATTGAGGTGTGGTTCATCAGTGTAGCCTGAAGTGTCACCCCCGGAGACGTAGCCGCCGCCATGTAATTATGCTGCGAAACATGTGAAATTTCCTTGTCGACATCCAGTCCCTCTTCAAATGCTGTGACTCCACTAAGTTTGTAAATCGAGAAGACACCAGTCCCCGCCATGGAAGGCGCCATGAAATCCTCGTTGCAGGTCATTGCGGACTGAAGGTCTCGTCTCATCGCGTTCCATTCGCCAACATACTGCGCCTCTGTGTAGTCTTGCGTGCGCTGACCTGTTAGCCAGAAGAGATCGGGTTCGTTACCAATTTCCCAAGAATCAACTTTGCCTTTCAAAGTTTTACAAACGTGAGGTGCGGATGCGATAGTTGCTGCTCTGACACTGGTGTTTCCAAGATTGAAACCGTGGGTAAATCGTACCCCAGGCCATGTCTGATAAGATTCGTAATATGCCGGACCAATGGTTATATCTACCGGATAATCTGATGAGATATTCGGGTTCAAAATACCTTGCAAAGTGAAAGTCGCGTTAGGGTCGAGCGAGATTTGGTCCCTTATTAAGCTTCGGTCAGTCTTGAAAGCGGTCGCCAAGAAAGCTAAGACGTACTGCGTGTTTCCCCCAATCCGCATAACTGGATAAACACCCGCGAATTCCTTGATATTTTTCAACAGATTGTAGGAGAATTCGTTGGGTTTGGACAAATTGCCTAAAAGGGGTTAGACACATCACATTTGTCACAATAGTTTTGGAATTTTTACCAGCAAAGTCTGGAAATGACGAAGCTTCAATTGAAAAAGAAACGAAGTCTTGCCATGGTGTTTGAGCATCTGTAGGAGCCTGGACTGCAACATGGATTGCTGAAGGATTGCAGGAGGTCGAGGCAGCAGACCCCGCCAAGAGGGTAGCTGCTGACAGGGCTCTTGAAAACATCTTCAATGTGGTTATCGGCTCCTGAGATCCGCAGCTTGAAACTCCCAAAGGCCTCCCTTAGGTCTATATATATGATATTCAACATGTACTCTCATATCAGTCTACAACGAGGGGTATGTCCGGAAAAATTTTCCCCGCAGTCCTAGTCTCCATAGTATGGGGTTGCGGGGAACGCCAAGCCCCCACCTATCCGGTACGCCCCCACATCTCCGTGACGTGTTTATCTCCAAATCGTCCCACAGTATCCACGCATTTTTCATCCTCGGCGTCCTTGTGCATTGGGTGGGGCATGAACTTAATCATTAGTACCAAGCAAAGACCTGCAGAGCCCGACCCGAAATATTACTGAATGTTTCTCCAGCTTCAAATCTGCGCGGCGAGACTGCGGAGGCGGGCCCGCAGCTTCTACTCCACCTAGCCTTCAATGCGGATTGTAGAGGTGGATACAGCACGGGTGGGGTCTTAGGTGCAGAACCAGAATGCGAGTAGGCCAGGTCCAGTACCCGCGCAGTTCTGTTAACCGAGATCCACCTTAAATTCCCGGCCACACTCAATTCCCGCCTTGTTTAGTAGATTAAAATAATTATAATAAAACCCTTACAGCTAGAAAGTATTGCCGGAGAAAAAGTATCTCTTCTCAAAAAAATATGAGCGACTATTCAATCAGTCCTTAAAAAATTATGTGGAGAGACTGGTGTTCTACTTGAAGTTGTAAAATACGTGTCGAAACTACCTTCTGTTAAGCGCCATCGTAGCGGTTGCGTTAGCGTCAGGAAGCCAATTTCTACCCCCTTTTCGAACGCTGCTGTTCGTCAAGCGCCATCGCAATGGATACGCCGGAGTCAGCTAGCCGAAGTTTGTTCCGTTCTCAACGCCAGACTCACTCACTCTAGCGCGCTCTACACGCCGCCGCGTCATTAGTTTCACAAGCACGATCCACTAGATAGTGAGCAGTTTGCTTAGCCCGAAACTATTTCTAGTATTCGGAGTACTAGAATTGCGACTACGTTGGTTTGAAAAATTGTACCTTGAAATGGTTGCGCCCAAAGTAAGATAACTTGATATCCCACAAGACAGCGTATACGCCTCATTCATACTTGAAGCCAAAGCAGCCCGAATTATAGTAGTGCAATCCGGATAGCTTTGGCTTGAAGTGTGCAAATTTAGCTTAGTAGAACTTAGAGAATGTTGAAAATTTGCCCTGAAATCAAATTCACTTCAATGAATAATAGAAAAGTTTAGAATATTTCTATAATCTAGACCTCATTTACTATATAGCGCTGACTGGCTACAGGCCTAATACGTGGTGTATTATCCTATTCATCTAGTAATAAGATACAGTTTCAATATTTAAAACAGAGTGTAGAAACCAGTTTCTTATCGCGCTTACCAATTTTCACAATTTGGCCTTGGCTAATACAACGAATACTATTCTTTTATTTGCCATCTATGCCTACCATTTTGACTGTATTCGCTTTTAGGAGCACCCTCTTCAGCCACACAAAACTGGAGCTTCGTTATAAACTTCGGTTTTAGGAGCAATAAAGAGAGATATACAGGGATAATCTTAAAGATTTTATGAAAAGAGATCGGGGAAATCGTTTTCATCAAAATAAAAAGCTAAGAGCTTTGCACCCGGAAGAAATTGAGACACCGATAGAGAGTATATTTAAGTTCGTAATATAAGAGATGGTCTTAGATAAATTAAAAGCTATCCAAATCTCAGAGATATAAAGGTGGGTAGGGGAGCCAGAATTGATTCCTCGTTCAATATTATTACTATTTTGATAGGTTCAAAGAGACAGTTATATCAGTTGTAATCGAACGACGTCCAAGAATCTGGCGTTGAGAGATAACAAATTATAATTGCAATAAATGGATTCCGGTATTTGTTTTGATCACGCGTTTTCGTGGTACTACAGAAACATCACTCGTGTCACTGCCCTCGGTATCGTCGTTGTAGGTAGAAGGCTCAGGCGCTTTACTCTTCGGCATGCTTAGCGACTGGTTAGCCCGCAAGATGAGAACCCAGGGATCATCGAGGTAGAGAGTACCGCGAGACCGTCCGCAAATGATGCAAATGGTAACGAAGTCCAAAAGGGATAGATTCAAGCGCCTAGACATGCCCGCGCCATTCATTCGTGATTAAACGGTGATACCCTTTGCTCAATCAAGTTATATTGTTTTGCTAATCTCGATAATGTCTGTCGTTAATGCAAGTTGGCTCTAAGTGCAAAGCAGGCAGCCCTGAGAAGTTGGCCGTGCAAATATTTTTGCTTAGTCGAGCCAAAGATGCAAGAGCCAGGATTTAATATCTAGGAAATCTTATACTTACTTACCGTCGCGCAACTTCGAGGGCATCTGGATTATCAGCGACGAAGACCATGAGCCAGATGTAGTGATTTACTAGATAAATGTTTGAATGGAGGCCTACATATCTCTTGATGTCATGTCGACCTGCTTGCTCATCTGACCAGAAGAGTAAATGAATGTCTTTGCTTCACTAGAAGTAAACGAAAAAGCAAAAACTGAGGGTTTCTCCCTCGATGTCGCGGACTTTAGAATAGCTTCTACTTACAGACGTCAGTGGCAATGCCATAAAGAATGATTTTGAGACTTGTTGGCTGCCTTCACGGCATGGTGGAACTTCGCATTATCCTGTTTCATTCCACTGAATCCACTACGTCGTCCGATCTTCTCATAAGCTTCAGCTTGTGCACTCTCAGACTTCTACACGCGCTCCAAATGACGTCTCAGACAGATCCAAGATGCGCGAGCTGGCATAGAATATACTTGGAGAGAAACTCTCGGTGATGAGACAAACAATTCCGACGTAGTCTAACTTATTGCTAATGCTAATGTTTCTTAGATGACTCTGCACGTCATCGCCGTAGCTGAATCTGCGCTGCCTCGGAATCAGAAAAGATACTGATAACACCATGAGGCGCCCATGCTAAAGCTCTTAGTGTCAATCTCGTATTGTGCTTTAGTATGGGATCTATATTGAACTTGGCGGGTGTTAGAACATTTTCAACGAGACTTAGGGTAGACTGACCATTTTACTGCCACGAGAAAGTGGATACGAAAGCTTGCAGGCAATAGTAACGAATTTATCTTTCTCGTCGCTGACGGCAAATTTCTTTGCTGAGATCGAAGCGGGGGATTTGTAGGTGAAGAAATGGTGTTATAATTGATGCATTTAGAGAAACTATTATATTTGGACTATTGTATCCGTAGGTGAATGCTGTCCTAGTACTCCTTGCAAGTCTGATTCGCCGTCTCGCAGCAGACTTGTCTGGCAAGATCTCGGTCCTCGTCGACCTCAATGTAGAGGCCGCGCCCCTGGCCGATATCCTCGAAATCGATGTTGATGAACGACTCATTACATAAAACGAAGCCTCTATCATCTACAACCACATTTCCTTCTAGTAGACCGTCCGCCATGACTTTGAGATTTGCTACGTCTGGAACCCGTTCTCCTTCATGGTTAAGATCGAACGGTTCCTAGTCTCTAGGTGTGATTTTGAGACTTTTAGTAGCGAGCTGGACTCCGAGGTACTATCCTTGAGAGCAGCGAAATTATGTCCACTCAAGCCTGAGAATATTTCGGAATCTGGTACTCAATCTTAGTAATAGAACAGAACTTTTTTTTGTCTTCGTCACAAGGTAAGTTAATAAATTCGCCGCTTCTATTCTGGCGTTAATCACCCTCGGCTCATCCTTTCTTTACTCAGCTCACTTGAGCAACCTGAACAGCCCCTGACCGGTCTTTAAATAGTATCTATTATTTATTTATATATTTCATCTGTAATTGGGCTAAATATGGACTATGACCTTTTTGTTCCACTTTGTCAAGTTTTCGCGATAATCCCTAGGAAGTCCAAACAAATTCCGAAGGTTCCCGAATTGAAATTTTGCTAATATTCTAGCACTGCGAACTTATGTCCCTGCATCTGTGCCGCGTTCGAGCTATCTCGCAGCAGTTTTTCAACTTCAACATGACTACTCTTGATTACCCACACTATCGGTGTCTAACTGTAACCTGGAGGTACAGGTTCATTAGCGCTGAACTAAAAGTTTAGTTGCATACGTCTTCCACGCACGTGGGAGTGGGTTGCGCGTGCGCAAGGAGTATCCTTAGGGGTGGGCTCTAAATTGGGGGAAAAAGTGGCCAAATTTAGCGCAACAATCCCCTTAATTCTAAAAACAAACCACAACATATTCTGCAAAATCAACAAATATTATTTCGCATCTAAGAAATAGTTGTGGTTTTTTCTGAATCTTTTACAACTTGTTTTGAGCCTGGGCCGCCTTTGGAGAATCGAAAAATCTGTTTGTCGCATTCGGTCACCTTTTTCCCCGGCTTACGGGCAGGTCCTATATTTGGCTCCGACAAGGATCTCTCTGGACTAATCAGAAGATAAAAGGAGTAAGCTCCGCATTAAAATATGTTTTGGAACCTCCTTCGCCTCCTCCTTCGCCTCCTAATTTTGAAGTGTCGAAGCCCGCAGGCTCACTTTAATAATAAATCATTCGGATAGTCTCCTGCGGACAGAATTCCAGATTAACCTCCACTGACCCAATCTCCTATTGAGGTGGTCCGAGCTGCTGAGCACTGAGATAAGTTACATTTGTTTGGGAGCCCCACTATTTGCCAAATCGCTGATCCTCCGCTGATCCTCCGCTGATCCTCCGCAATGCTGGTAGCCCGTAGCCACTCTCTGCGCCGAAATGCCCAGTCCATACCCACGACTCACGCTCGACGACATTCCTTCATCAATCAGACGGTATCCGTACAAGAAGGTCGATGCGAGCAAGTCTCAGTTCCGCCTCTTCATTCTCTATCCTCGAACCTCATCGCGCCCTGAGGACCTCCGCATCACTATTTTCGAGGATGTGCTCAACGGCAACGATCAAAAAATGGTCAACGGCTTCCAGGCCCTGTCTTATGTCTGGGGAGATCCCGCAAAACGGCAAGACTTGATGGTTATTATCCCCGTCGGAGGGATCGAGATCGTTTGCAAGCTCTCTGTTACAGCCAACCTCGCAGAAGCATTGGTTCACTACCCGTTTCGCGATAGCCATGTTGTGCTGTGGGCGGACGCCATTTGCATCAACCAGGATGACCACGAGGAACGAGCCCAGCAGGTCTCGCTCATGCAGAATATCTACTCGAAAGCCAGTATTGTTACCGCGTGGCTCGGCCCCGAGGCCGACAACAGCAACCTTGCTATAAATCTATTGACCCGCATCGGCGAGTCGGCCGACGTTGACCTGAACACATCGCGAGTCACCAAGAGGGCCGCGTCTCCGTGGCTGACGAAAAGCTCAATGGACAACGGCTACACCACACTGCTGTTGGACCGCAACTTTCCAATTCCGTGGGATGGTCCCGAGGCGCAAGCGCTCGAAGCGCTCTTCAATCGCCCCTGGTTCGAGAGACTGTGGATCCGACAAGAAGTTATCCTAGGAGGCGAATGCACCACTCTACTCTGCGGAGGGTCGTCCATTACATGGCCAACCTTCCACAAAGCGGCATTTGTGCTTGCCGACAAGAGGGTGGACGATGCTCATCCCCATAAGGTTGAGTGGATGCTGAGAACCCACCTTGTAGGCCAAATTTGGCTTCACGGAAAGACTCCACTTCGCTCGCTCATGCGCGACTTGCGCCAGACGTCATGCTCGGATCCACGAGACCGAGTGTATGGGGCGTTAGGTATCTTGCCATTCGACTCCTCAGGTATTATTCGTGACATAAAGCCAGACTACACCAAGTCTGTAGTTCAGGTTTACCGAGACCTAGTTATTGCGGATATGACCGTTAATGGCCGGGCCGACCTGCTCGCTGAATGCTATTCCTTAGACGACCCGACATGGATTCCCTCTTGGGTACCGAACTGGTCTGTTATGAGAGAAGTACCCATCAGAATCTCGGAGGCCTGCGCAGACGGTCAGTCAGCCGTGGCGGCGAGGTTATGCCAGGACCAGAAGACCCTCAAGATCAAGGGAAAGCTACTTGCTACAGTTTCTGATGCGTGGGAACCGCTGCTCACCCAAAACAACCTCCGTCACGACCTGACTATGACAAGACTGACCACCATGGCCGCGGTCAAAGATTGTGCGCAGAGAATTACGTTATCTGCGAGATACCCGAGCGGCGGTGATAATCTGGAGGCATTGTGCATCAGTCTCTCTGGTGGGCTTGTGACAGACAACTACGTGGCGCAACTGCAAAAACACTGGTACCAGAGCATCGCGCAGTACAAGGCCTTTATCAACTTCGCTCTTTCGTTTGAAAATACTCCAAGCAACACTAATCGCTTGGTAGACCCCGATATTATCGGCTGTGTGGCCCACGCAACGGCTACCCTACGTGACAGCATGATTGCCACTGTGGAGGGGTACTTGGGGTTCTGTCCGGTCTCAGCACGCCCGGGAGACCGTATCTGCATCCTCCTGGGCTGCATGAAGCCCATGATCTTACGCCCTACCCCGGACAACAACTTCTGTTATACTGTTGTAGGCCCCTGCAACATGCATGGCCTGAACTGGGGTGAGGGGCTGCTCGGCCCTCTACCCGACAACACTACCTTCGTCTGGAACCAGTCTGGTCCGCGAGACGGCTTCGGCCCTGCGTTCAAAAACCGCCACACTGGCGAAGAAACCATCGTGGACCCGAGAATCGACTGAGACCTGCTGGACGTTGGCAATAGCAAGGAACAGGCGTTTGCGCAAAGAAAGTCTCCGGACGGGAGTCGCATTGATTACTTCAAGCGACCTGATGTCCAGTATTTCGAGAAGAGGGGAATTGAGCTTACAATGTTTGATCTGGTGTAGCAGATCAGGAAATAACAGTATCTCATGGAGGATTTCAAGTGAGTCAGTACCAATATTTACGATTCCTGGTAATAACGACTTCCAACTCGTTCCATATAAGTGACCCTAGATAAGACCAATCATCTTGCGGTTCAGTTTAAAGACTGCTTGTATCGCATATTGGGGGTGGTGTAAGCGATGACCGGTTCCTGCTGGATATTTGATGGATCGAAATCGAGCTCCTTCCTGTGAATTCACAAACATGTATCCTTCACAAACCATACCTTATTACTTCATACATAGCGCAAGTCAAGCCTCTCTTCGCCGCCGCTGGCCTCCTCGCTGGCATATCTCCAGTACACTCCACCACTCAACAGTGATCGTCTCCACCGTCTTCACCGTCGGCTCCATGCCCGACGTTCTTTAAAACTGGCCAGAGGTCTCTTGCAGGGGTCATTTCCGGGCCCTATCCCCTATTGGCAAGCCCCCAATACTACGAATGTCATCTTCTCCCATAAATAATTGCGATATGCCAAAGAATATAGAAGCCGTCTTGAGTCTAATACCGATTAGTATACATCTGATTCCAGTTCAGTTCCTCTGATGTAATCAAAAAACCGAATGACAGGCCAATGAATCGAACCACCCGCGGATCGACGTTCTCCAGGGGCTAACTTCGCCCTAGAATATTCTCAAAATCAATCGCAGAGATTAATAAGTCTTGAATCGAGAGTATTTAACTCACAGAAGTCCCCTATCGATTCGGGATGCTTTGAAAGGTGTAGAGACCGGGCGAACGTGTTGCTGGAGGGAGAGGAAGGTGTTAAGGCTCTTTCGTATGCCTTATTCCAGCAGACTCTTCTCCATCCGCCCCTCCGAGTTTACGTGTCCATTGCGCATTTTTGTTTTAACAAACCACCTGTGATAATTCTACTGTTACTGTTACATGCCCTCGTCTTACTCTAATTCCTAGCAACCGAAGGCCCGGATTGTAATTCCCACGTGACTGCCCCCCACATATAAACGAGGCCTCTCGTCGACAGAAGGGGGCGTTCCGCCCTACCTTGCTAGCTCTTTGTATCCTCATCTTGAGGGGCCCGCGCTTTGATCTCACCACGTGACTCCTGAGGCTCTGGAGCCCTGGAGAAGTATTCTTGTTGGGCCTTTATTGTTCCTGAAGCCTCTGCCTGCAGCCAGTCAGAGGTATCCAGAAGCTCCATTTTCCTGCATGTACCTAACCAATTCCTAGACGTCTCGTGACGCTTTTTTAGCCACGATTCTACTTGGGAATGCTTTTTGATGATGGTAGTACCCTTACGCGGAGACTCTTAAGCTGGAGCTTTAGGCATTCTCTTTTCTCGTCTTCTTTCCTTAGCTTTAGATCTTCAAATAAAAGCAGTCTCCTTAAAGAACCGGAAACTAAGCTCCTCGTGACTTTCTGTTGCAACTACTCGTACGTGCTGTCACAATAATATATGTAACTACTTCTACTGCTGCAGTAATATATATTCAAAAAGCTTGGTTCAAAGCTAGATTCCCAAATTACTTTTATAGATTCATCAGTACCTAAGCTGTTGAGAGCTTGTGCGTTATTTGGAGGTTGAGCATGAGCCAAGTTTTTAATCTGCAAAAAAGAAATTCGTAATCGCCATATTGATTCGAAGAGCACTCGCAAGTTTGACCTAATCCTCAATCCAACTATCCTGTCCTCCGCGATGTATGGATCAGTTTCAATTACCTTTCATTTTGACGTCATCCATGCTGCCAAAAAAATCCAAGAACTCCTTGACAAAATCGTGAAGGACAGGATACTCAATATCCCGCTCTACCGCACCTGTGATAATCAAATGCCCCAGGTGGACACGAAGCCATTTGCATTTCTCCTTCTGAAACAGTAAAATGATGCTGTCCAATTTCTTTTTCAGCTTTTGCTGCAGGGTGGTCTCTTCTGGAGTCAATGCACCGTATTCAGGAGAGCGGATCGTGCGTAGAACCTATCCAATGTCTGTAAGATTCATCTTGATTTGAATTTTGGGAAATTAATCATACCTCCAAGTAAGAGAAGTAATCTTCACTGATGTCAGAGAAGACACGCTGTGAAAATTCTTCGTCTGCAGAGTTCAAGATAGGTAGGTCCTGAAGGTGTTAATCTTCAGTCAACTCAATTTTTGGAGGATTTGACCCCAAACTTACTGCTCTTATTTGAATCTCAATGATTTCTCTGATCTGGAGATCATTTGCCATCTCATCGTGGAGCGCTTCAAATTCTAGTAGCATACCCTGAAAGATATTATTTGCACGTCGCGTGAGTTCTCCAGCGCTCTTGAATTTTAGTTCGACCTCCTCGAATCGAGGCCTTTCCTCTAGTATTTCTCGGAGCTCTTGTTGAATAGTCTGTCCTCGTCTCCGTTCATCTTCCACGATCTCCGAAAGATCTTGAAGATCTTTATTGATGGCGGAGGATTGACTCTGGTCATGTTTGGTGGGGACGTTATTCATTAACTGTGCCATGTCCTTGATTTCTCGGAACATCGGCTTTATCAAATATTCAAATGTCTCAACAGCGCGCTGAAGCTCTGACCTTAGTTCGAGAGACCCCTTGAGAACATTTTACATCGCCTTACGCGACAATGCTTGATCATCAGGCCCTCGTTCAGACGGATCCCGCTGAGTCCTCTTTTGCCCTTCTCAACAGCATCTAAAAATAGAAACTCTTTCAAGAGGATCTTTCCAAGCTTGTGGGCTGTGTTTGAAATTTCATTGTCGAAAGAACCCAGATCTTCTAGATTGCGCTTGAAGATGTCAGAACTGGTCGGCATCCATGGTCTTTGTTGTTCTTGCCAGAAGTTGGACCCCGCTGGGAGTTTGCTAATAGCAATAGCGAGGTAAACTATCAGAGCACGACGGATGCGGTGCTTTCTGTCGAGAATAGCTTGAACCGGCAGCCGACTTTTATGGCTTTCGTTATCCTGTTTTGTGATTAGTCAAGCACAGAATTATGATGGTTTTCGCTCACATGATTCATTTGTAGATCCTCCAAAAGTACTTCGGCCATTCCAAGATGTAGAACTTGCAGAGCTCCTTTACAAAAGTCAAGAAGTTCGTCCTCAGACATTGAATTTAGTCGGTTTGCGGCTTCTTGGAAGTATCGAAAGAGCTTGATCTCTTCAACACGTCGGCCGACCCACAACAATGTCTCGCGTGTTTTCTTATAGAGGTCAAAGGACTCTTGGTGGTAGAAGGGCAGATCCTCATCTTTTGGATGCCAGCGCTGGCTGCCTCTTAGACAAAAAAATGCTCTACGAAACTTTCTCTAATTAGCACACGAAAACACACTTGGAATAGCATACTAACCAGCCACGACTCTCGAGTCTCAGATTCTCCAGGGAAGCCGAAAATCATGTGGGATGTTGATGAACTCAATTCCGTGAGTTTCTTGGGAAACTTTGCTATTAAAGCCTCGATTTGGGACGAACTTCCAAGAGACTCGGACAACATAACAAAAGCTAGATCCCAGATGATTACACATGGAAATTCAGCTACTCCGTCAATCCCTGCTACAAAAAAGCTGAAGTGGTTTGTTCCATGGAGGGAAAGTACAGTTGCAAGTTGCGTAACAGTAGACTGCTCATTCATTCTGTCAAGAACCTCTGTCTGAAAGTATGCAATTTCTGAACATCCATTTTCCATTAGCAATAGTGAACTTAGATATTTTAATTCCGCAAGGTGATTTTAAACGAACCTTGAAAGTAGGATCCACATTCCACAATATCAAGAAAATGCGCTTTGACACACGGATGAACCCACAGAATAGCCTTCGAGTTTTCAATGCACGCTGTGCATGGAAAGCCGCCTTGACACTAATTTATATCAGCTTATAGTCTGAATTCTCATTGATCGTGGGAGCTAGAGACCTTTGACTTCATCTGGCGACACCTGATACAGACACCTGCTCTTCTTGACTCCCTTCTTTTCTCGAGTTCTTTTTTGGAAAGGGCTCCTCTCCGTCCCCCTTTCCGAGCAGGCAGCAGTGACACTGGACGAGATGGCCCGAAAACTCTCGCTCCTGTCCTTGCCTGCGTAGGTTCAGCCGATCGATCCAGCTCATAAGGCTGGTACGTAAAGATGCTTGAAACTCCAATTTCTCTAGGCTCATTTCCGTCACTCTCAAGTCCCTGCTCTTGAAGGTTCGTTTCTAGGATATCGTTTTCGGAGAAGGAAGGCCCCAAGGCTTCATTGTGTGGTTTTTGAACATACCGATCTGAGTGGAGAATATCCCTGGACTCAGTCGCCGGCGTAAGCGCCCATGCAGACCTTGTGGCTAAGGGGGCTGTGGATATAGTATTTATCGGTTCGGGAAAGCTGCACAAGCTTGGAGCAATGGCAGCTTCATAGACCAGATCGTTGATAATGTCAGTCTCAGGGCAAAGTGTATTGCCGGATCCCGAAACTGCATTACTTGAGAGCTCATATAAGGATAGGTCAAGAGGAACTGTGGGTGCTGGAAGTAGTGACTGCGACTGGAGAAGGTGTGGACGTTGAATGGTCGAAGTGACCATTTGGGAAGTGCCATCGGGGCCGTGGTTTGGATATTCAGGGAGTAGATCCGAAAAGTCTGAAGAAACCGTTGTTGAAGGGTCATTAAACTGACTGCTAACAAGGTTAGAGAGTATTGACGAGTGCATTTGAATGTCTGGAAATGGTTGCAAATTCTGCTCAACAGGCGCGATCGACTGGCCCTGTGGTTGCCACGCTTGGTTATGCTCAACAAAGAGTTCGAGAGGGTCGAGAGAATCAGAAGGGCTGAAGAGTTGTGGCGTTTGCTGAGTGAAATCACCATGGCAAACCCCGGTAGGGATGGTTGAATGACTATTTGTGTTGACAGGTTGGCTACTATCGAATCCGGGGCTGGTGTCCTGAGGCATTTGGAACGGGTAAGTTGTACTGTTAGCCGAAAGAAGCTGTGTGGGAGGCGTATTTGAATGGTCCAGGACCTACCAGCAAAGTTAGCAGGCAATCTACCATCCAAGATCAACTAGCGGGGTAAAAATACTTACAGCCAGGTTGTTGAAAGGAGAAGTCAAATTCATGAAGGTTGAAGGCAGGAGTCGCTAAGAATTGTTGATTATCATTGCCGACGACGACTTGCGAGCCTACATCAGGCTCGTCCTCCATCTTGACGTTCATGCTGAGATCTCGAACACCACCGTGGCGGGTGAGGATTCGTGGATCTATGGTATCTTTCGACATAGCTTTTGTTGTTAGACGTCAGATCTTTCTTGTACTTGATCACAAAATTCGATGGCAAGTCGCTTGCTCTTATAAAAATCCAGCTTCAATGATTCCAAGCGTCTCTGCCTCATTTCCTGGCGCTTTTGCGCCTCAAAGGTCGGATTCTGGGTACACCAACCAATCATGGTTCCAACCGGCAGCAATCCTTACCCGCTTAATGCAGCCTAGCGAGTCAACTCGGATTTGGGATACACCAACCAATCATGGTTCCAACCGGTAACAGTCCAGGCCCACTTAATGCAGCCTAGCGAGCCAGCTCGGATGGTTCCCACAATTACGTTGGCTAGTGAGCGCAATCACTCCTAAGCGAGCACGGGATGTGCGCTCGGAAGGTCAAATGCACGTCTTGTTATTATCTCACTTCTTAAGTTGGGTGTCGTGTATTTGTGGCGTGATGGTCGCTTGATATGTGAAAATTCTAAACGCGAAGACGCTACCCCGTGCCAATCCACCGCAACAGATCTCAGAACCTTTTCCAGGCTACGTATCAATGCAGAATAGAGTAATCAATTTTTAAGCACATTTTTTTAGAGCCACTTGCGATTTTGAAACCAAGATTGCAGACTGATTTCCAACATAAATTCCATATGATCAATCACGTGATCCTAGAAGACATCTCAATTACCCTTTCAGTTTTTCTACTGAAAGGAGAGTACGAAGCTGGGCATTCTAGTGATTCTAATAATAGAAGGGGGCGTACCGCCCTACCTTGCCTAAAGTTCTTTATACCCTCATTTTTGGGGTGCCCCGTCTCGATCTCCGCGCGTGGCCCTCGAGGTTTTGCTATATCCAATTAGAGGTTTGTCACGGGTACACGTGACACCCGCGCCAGTCCAGACGCCAGGGGCTTATATAAAGCCTTCCTAGAGGCCTCTCTAGCTAGTTTCTTAGTCCTTTGCGTAGTGTAATATTTTGCGTCCTAATATTAGATATTCCTAGAATCTTATATTTTCCGTTCTTATCCAATTATCTACTAAGCTGTTAGACGTCTCGTGACGTTAAAAGCGAATATCTTTCCTCGGTATACGCTTTTCTCGTTATATAATGATAGGAGTAGTAGTGGCACCTTGACCCTTAAGCTAAAGCTTTAGGCATTGTCTACAGTTTTGTGCGATCTGAGATAGTACGTTTGGAAGTCTCGCTAAAGTGCGAGGAGATCAACCCCTTTGTTGATCCGGAGTTGATAAGTGAGACGGGGGAGCGAGAACGAACACCGTCACGATATTTTAATAGACTCAAAGAGGTGGCTGTGTTGAAGGCAACAGGATCTAGGAAATTCCATATATAGATAGTATGAAAACCGTAGCTGACTCTCGAGGGAGCCGAAAAGCGACCCCCCTGAGCGTGATCCAGGTGACTCACTGCTGAGGCCCCAAGGCGGAAATGGACTTTGGTAGGCTCACTTGTCATTTGAGATTATAATGGTAATAGGGAGCGTATTCTGATTACCAGGGACACTTTCTGGCTCCCTCTGATCTGCTCGCCAGGAGTTGACATTCTCACCCAATACTATCAGGAGAGCACCCATCTCAAATCACACAGAGTTTGACCACAAATTTCAAGCTACTAGGGAGTAACGAGCAGAAAGGAGATAGCGGAGAATGCACATGAAGGGTGTGTGAGAGGGTGAGGAGGAGTAAGCACGAAGTGGGGTAGGGGCGAGCGAAGCAGTGACGTGTTACGTGCGCGTTGGCTTGGCGCACCCGCAAAGGGAAGTGAAGATTGGCGCCAAACAACCATAACACTCGCCCACAGGAATTAGACCACTATTCTCCTCGTCCTGTACTTGTTCCATTTCAACAGGTACCTTCTTCTTTTCTTGCTTAGAAGAAGACACACTGCTAGGGGGGGTGACCTCGTTCGACAGCACCACGTTAGGACGAAGAGCATATTCAACTGGCATCCGACTTGGAATAGCAGGCGAAGTCTCAGTAACAGAAGTCAGCTCCATCTCTACTCCGCCCAGAATCGCCTCTGAGAAAACCTCAGATTACTAGTCGACCGTCTATCGGGACCCTGACGGCAAAAGCACTTGCCCGCTATTTTGTTTTGACGAGGATTCCTCTGTCGTTTACATCTTTTGCTGACCAGCAACGGGTCAATCTTCTGAAGAGTTACCTCAATCTGACTGCACAGTTGCGACCCCAGCAAACCCCTGACAGACTCAACAGAGGAGGTGTCCCTGCTGAGTATTTAAAGAGTAGGAATCGTCGGATTTAGATGCAAATATTTTAATAGATTGCCGGATCTGCTTGCATTGTATTGGGAGCCGTTATGTATTGATTCATAATCTGCTTAGAACGACACTCGACCTGTATAAAGAATTCAGGGCTGTCTCATGAGCAACGGACGGAGTTTGAATGGATCTGTTGGTTGAATCTCCTGCTTATAGGGATCACTTCGACACCCAAGTCCAAAAATTCGTGATATTCTAGCAATTTGAAAAAAATATAATTTAACGGACGTTCGATTTAAGGTTATTTGAAAGGATTTGAGAAAAACGATTAGATGTCTCAAATCATACCGGACAGCAGTCTTACCGTTTTTGGAACCGTGGCTCTACTTTCAAATACACGTTCAGACTGGGTGACCCTTTCATCAAATTCGAGATAGTGAAGGCGGGTATAAGCAGTCATGAGAGCGAAGAGATTTTTAAATTCCATCGTTGAAGGCGGCCGCGAGGCTGACACTGCAACGGTATAGATATAGATGCCGATCCTCCTCCTGATTTACTAGCACATTGGTCGATTTAGGTTGCTAGAATCGAATGCTTGAGCGTTCTGCCTTGAACAGTCTTCAGACCGCACTGACGACAAAGGTTATAGATAGAGTGCTTGTGAGTATTCTGTGAGGCCCTGAGGTGAACTGTCTCGCTATAAGCGGCCTCTCTAAAGCCCCTCAAGCTGTTTACGGAATTTGGTTGACGATGTTGGTGATCTCGCGGCAGGAGGGGCTTTAGAAATACTGGCGCGGTCCCATTTCGTTTCTGTTGTTCAATTTCGAGGTAGACGGGTGGATTGTAAGAATGTCAAAACAGTGAAATACCCTAGGTTACAATATGACTCCCTTGATAATTATGACGATGTAGAAAGTTGGGTTCCCACTTGCGCTGCTGGTTAGAATATTGCACCGAGGTAATTATAAGTTTATTTGTTTTCAATTTCTACAATATAAATCAACGATCTAATTAGAAACAGAGGTTGGCATTAGTCCCCGGAGGTAAAAATCCTAAATACTACCCATCAAGGTGGCATTGTTTCCATCTACTATCTCGGATCCGATCTAAGTATCGAATGGGGCTGCAAGGTGGTGAGAAAAGCATTTTTCCATCAGTAGTCATTCGGTAGCCGATGACGGAGCATATTTTGGAGTGTTTTCTTTCGGTTTTTGCATCGGTTTGTTGAATCTCGAGGGGTTGGTACGGGGTAAGTCGTGGAGATTGAGGGATGAGGTGCTCATGTAACTTTGGGAGCATCACCCAACTCGCTGCTTGCGCCTTGACGATGTGGGTTTTCTTTACGTTCAACATTGTACATAATGCAATTTCTTGGACTCTGTGGCAGATACTTGAGATGAACAACATATCGGCGTCGCGATATGCTTCTCGGGGGATTTTTTGACTGAATTATATAAGAACGTGAAAAACCAAGTCGATACATCTCTCAAGTTTATCCGTCTTAGATGCAAAATACTAAATACTAGATGTTAGATACTAGATGTTAGATACTAGATACTAAATACTAGATATTAAATATTAGATATTAGATGCTAGATACTAGATACTAGATATTAATTACTTGATGTTCTCAGATGCAGAAGAAAGAAGTTCCAACTTCTCAGCGGGTAGAAGGATGAACTAATCAGACTTCGACGAGAGCTAGTAGATTTGAGCAGAAAGGCCTTTGGACTAGAAAATATCGAATCATTGACCGCCATGCTAGACATAAACCATCAAAGATGCAATGCAAAGTCATCACTGCTTAAAATCCGCAACCGGCCCCCGCCCCCGCCTAGAAACATCAGCAGAACAGTCAAGTCGCGGAGCCGGCCGCAAGTCACTAGGTCGCCGCAACACCACGGCCAGACGACTGGAAAAAGAATTAGTGAGCGAATGGAAACTGAACGAAAATCTATTTTATTTGGAAGAGGCCAGACCCCTCTGAGGGCTGCAACCGTGCTCAAAATGGTTCTGCGGCGCCAACAAGGCCGACACTGAGATATCAACAATGACTTGAAGGTGAAGAAAAGGGGTCGCTTGCATGAATTCTTGGTCGGTACCAAACTTAGTGAACCGAAGCATTCTCAACGGCGTTCTCCGAGCACTCGTGATATAATTGGGGGGCATTGGCGAAGATCGTATAACAATGTCTGCAATAGACCAGTCTATTTTAGGTTTCGCGGTAGTCTTGATGTTCCGGCCTCTGATCTTCCCCGCGCTGCGGCCTCCTTGTTGAGTGACCAATTCTCTCTGGTACCTAAAGTCATTCATCATGTTGAATCCAATCACCACCATCCTGGTTGTTGCTAGGCATGTTGCCCCTCGCGTTAGCAAGAATATTTGACCCTTGGTGAGGCGATCCCATGGTCCAGGGCGAACATCGATGGCTATGAGCGCGAGCCGAGTAACCCTGGGAAAGGTGTGTTCTTGTTGGAAGTCGACGTATGTTCTGGGGCAGGTGGTATTTATCGCAAGAAATGCGATAGCCTCCGGATAGCTTATGCTTGTAGCAGTCATATTTGGGACGAGGTCAGCAATGCCGCATTAAACAAAATCAATCAGAACATTTCGTCGTCAAGTCTGGCTGGAGACATTCTTGAGTGTGACGAGGAACTGGCAAGACAGCCGCTCTGCGTATTTTCGAAGGCTCAGAGCATTCGATAAAGAAGGGAATTTGTGAGCTCAAGTATTCATTTCTAAGTGAGATAGTCTCTTTTAAACTCAATGGAGGTGCAGCGTTGAACCTGTTCTACTGATCTACCATGCCTACGCTGGCTTGGAAAATGCTTCTTAGGAACGGTGCACACAGGCAGGCGCTTGCAAGTAAGATTGGCGCGACTCGATGAGTACGCATACATTGACGGGTCTGAGCTTTTCCTCATTAGGTTTGCCAATTTCTTACGCCTTCCGAGCCAGAGCGGCCGGTAAGATTTTTTGAAGCGGGCCGATACGAAGACGGCGGGGCTGAGTTTGCACGTTACGGTATTGTTGGGGAAGGGAGACTATTTTAAAATCTCTCTGCCTCTCACAATAACCCACACTTTGTATGAGACTATGTTCAGAGATATGAAAGTCGCAGTTCAGGTTGGGGAGGCGCAACCGGCTGGACTTGGAGCCAACATGCTCGCCTCGATCTGAAACATTAGGAATGCGGTGGGACGGTGGGAATTGGACGCCATTCTGGCGGCCAATATCATTCCCGTCTGGGTTTGTTCCGACGACGCTACAGACGCAGCTTTCGCAAAGGAGACTTCCTGCATCGCCGATCGCAGCGCTTACTCGTTACGAACATAGTAACAGAAGTCCGTGCGGCCAAAGCATGTCGCTAGCAGATATATTATTTTGATTTTATAATAAAGATTAAATTCTCAAGTAAATGAAGTGTAAGCTGATTAACTTTATCTTATCATAGAGTTTTGAGCGTCACAACTTAATAATTTGTAGTTTAATAATATTCAAAAGTATATGATAATTTTGTTGCTGGGGAGCCTGAAACTAGGCTCGCTAAGCCCTGGAAATGGCTTGGACGCACGGACTTCTGTCTCCATGTTCGTTAGGCGGCACTGCTCCCCAGAGACCCCATACAAGTCAAACTTTTTTTGTTTTGGGCAGCATCATTTTACTTCTTTTTATGTGAATTTTCCACGACTCCCGTCTGTTTGCTTTATTGAAAAGCAGCCTACGAGGGATAGTTCTTAAGATTTTTTTCGAGTATTCTGACAGGAGCTCAGCCATCTTTGTCCATTGCTCGCCCGACGCTGAGCACAGTAGCTTCGCCGAGACATCGAGAAACCGCAATCATCGAACCCAAGTAAGGGAATACTATCGGTACATCTGAGATCAAGGAGAGCAATTGTTGCTAGGGAAAATGGCATTTTCTACATTGTGGGAAATATGATATTGTCTTTAGCGGTTACTGACTTCCTTTTAGCCCTGCATCTCTTAAACAACCCCTGAAATCCCACGATTCCAGCAGCAAGAATCAACCCACCACCCGAGATTCTGTAGCCCAAAAACAACACGACCTCGAACTTGAACACAGATGCAACGAGCACATCACGTCTCTTCGGCTTTCTACCCAGGAGGACCTGCCTAATGCTGAAAGCTTTTTGGGAGTCGATTGGCTCAAAGAGGTAGAAGCGACCACACCCAGTCGATCGACAAGTTTGAAGTGAACTAAACGAGAGTACAGGAAGCTCCATGGCCGCCATACGTACAACGCCGGGTCCACCAATATATGCATGAGGAGAATCTCTACCAAGTCAGCAACCCGGATGACCCCACTTTCGTCGAGTTGGTAAATTTGGTAAAATCGCAGGCGGGAGTACCAAATACTAGGAACTGGGAACACAAAGTCCCCGACAAGTGCAGGAGCTTGATAAATACGTCAACCAGGACCTGGAAACGAGATGGGTTATTAGTCACTCGCAATAACTCGACAAGGAAGAGCGAAGCTTTCCAATATATTTGGGACCGCGCAATTCTTGTGGCTCGGATGAGCCACACGTCAGCACAGCCCATGCAGTGCGCATTCCCAAGAGGCGAACCAGGGAAGACAGCCAGCTCGGTTGATATCGATTCTATGACTGGAGCTGGATGGAGCCCAGAGAGTACCCGTTCTCAAAAGGTCTTGATTTGTTCTCTTATTAATATGACATCGTGCTGATTTATTTTCAATAGAGAAGTACTGGAAGCATGCAACAATCTTGGCGACCAAGTTCGGCTAAACGAGCACGTATGGAGCAGTCGGATGTACAACACGATGTTCAAGAAGACTCTATCAATGTCGACTGCGGATCTTTTTCCGTGACCAACCCCGCAAGAGATTTGGCGGATGAAAACACAAGACACACGACGGCAGTTTTAACTGTTAGTACTTCAGGAGACCTTTATCATAAGGATGGCAATTTCCCAGGGAGATTTGTGGATTGCTTAGCATCTACTGCCATGACTGCCCAAGAAGCACTCTCGGCGCTTGATCCAGCGGAGAAAGGCATACGATCTCCCCAGGAAGGTATACAGCTCTCCAAAAATACCGTGGGCCCAGACTCTTCCTTCACACCCCACAGAGATCCAGCGCCTGCTTGGTGTTCTAGTCATGGGAACTATCGGACCAATGTCATAAGCGGGAGCCCGACTCACTCAAGCCCAGTATCTTCTGTTCGACCTGCAGCGGTAGTCGAGGATCTCGCTGAAACAGGATCACTTCAGCCGAGAGCGGGCCCGAATACGAGTCAAAATGATAGCTTCTCTAGAGAAAATCCCATCTCATTTCGCCAAACAACTGATAGAGACACCACGAATACGCCACTCAGTCCTATCGCCAATAACGGACATGCGATTTTGTCCTCGAACCCCCATCAAACAGAGAACAGCATTGCCAAGTCGGAGTCCATCTCCCGAATGGCGGATACCTCGTTGGACAATACGCCGAAGAACAGCCAGGCTGAAAGAAGATTGTTTTCTTTGACGACTCAAGTTTTGGGTCAGGCATCTCAAAATCTGACCCCGCCTAATTATCAGCCACTCTTTTCCGATGGGTTTCGGTCCAGTCCTTCAAATCAGTCCGGCAAAGTAACAAGTAGCCCCGGCGACTCGGATTTGATCTCAGAGGAAAGTTATTCACCAACATCTTCCGAGAACACTAGATCATCGAACTCCTTGGAACGAGTTATAGACGCACCTCAAGTGGCAACAAATCCTCAAAACTCGTCTCAAAACAGCGGGGCTGGTCGGCAGGCCACCGCACAACAACCCCCACCTTGTGGAAGAACCGACCAAGATGAATATACCGAATCGGCAAGAATCGGAACTTCTGGTCTACCACCAAACACTCAATATCGCCCATGGATTTCATATTCATATTCCAACCAGAAATCTGCTCCGCCTCTTACTTCTCTAAATCGATGGTCAAATAATCCACCACCGCCCCTTTCACACCATCTGTATCAAAATCAAAGCCCACCACGTCCCTCTATCTCTCAAAATCAGTGGTCAAATGGTCAACCACCTTTTTCCATTGCTACTCAAACTGAGGGACCATCATCCCGTCTCCCACAAGCAGCTCCTTCTCTAAATCCTCAATATGAAAGGACACCTGTCCCACCTCCTCAACCACCTCCATCTATAAATACTCAACATCAGACGGCATTTGCCTCTCCGTCTTACCCGCCACCGCCGCCTCTACAAGTCTTCTCTGCTCAAGCTCAAAGCCCACCTAATGTAGCCCAATATCAAGCACAACTCCCATCATCTTCGACTCGAGATCTGGGACCATCATCTTCCCACCCTACTTTTGCCAAACAATTAATTCCACTACCATCTCTACCAGCCTTGACACAGGATCTAGGATATCCGTCTAATCAGCCTGAACCCACGCAGCAACGAGGTCCGCCTTTCTCATCTCCTTCCACGCAATGTCACGATCCTTCTGCAACCCCTGCCCAATGCCAGGCCCCGCAATCGCATTCGTCTGCACCAACGCAATATCGAAGCCCATACCCTGTAGATATTCCAAATTCAGCTCCAGGGTCTTCATCCCTTCAATTGCCGAATTTAGATCGACAGCAACAACCATCACCATCTCCTTGGGATTCATCACAATGTGGTGGCCAGCCAGCACCCCCTCCAACCCAGAATCAGCCAGTGGGTCCATTGTTGGGTTCCTCAGCTTCAACATTTGGATCGGTATACTCTAACTCCAGACCCTCTATGGCCAGCCAAGAGTCTTTGGAAACAAGTGCAGTACTATGGGAGAAGTACGATAAGATGGTCTTCATTCACGTCCCTGTCACTTTGCGAACTAATACAAACCTTACCAATTCTGGACTCAGGAGGTACATATTCCCTGCAGGTCCTGTGTTTAGAAAGACAGTCACAGAGATTTTCGAATGGGTTTCTAGTATCTTGAATACCATTCTGCCTTCACAGTTGGTCTTTGAGTTTTTGAACGTTCATCCAATAAGGGAGAGGGGTGCGACTCTCCATCAAGGCGATACAAATTTACTTGAAGCTGTGAAATCTACAGCATGGGGGTATTTCAGAACAATAACGAATCTGGATCCCGCAGTTGCCAATGTCAATATTCTCGTTACGCCGTATTATCCGGCAGCTGAAGGAAGTTCCGATGGAAACATGCACCAGCAACCACAACAATTGCATTATACGAACGCAGCCTGGAATACTCGGTCTGATCCACCGCTGCATGCGCCTTCAATAAATCAAAACGGCTCTAGCATTGCATCTGACTCTGCCTCTCACCCATCTGCAACTAAACCTGGAGGTCCACCTCCTATTGGCCCACCTCAACAATCTCAGAGTAGTACCTCCAGATCGCTGACGCCTGATACCATCAATTCCCACAGAGGACCCTCAAATACCACACCTAGCTCAATGACAATTCCTAACAAAAACAACATGCCAGATGGAAATATCACTGACTTCGATGATCACCTGATGGCGACCCATGCCACATCTAATCAGAATCCACAACGCCAGCCACAACAGCAAACAACTGAACTTCAAACTCTTAACAATAATAATATCGACAACAGTAATTCTTCCACCGCTAAGATCGTGATCCGTATCCAAACCGACGGGCACGGAAAGCTCAGCCGCAGCTACGATAAATCCGTCCTAAATGCCCGAACCACCAGCGAGAGATTCTTCACCTGGTTTGAGCATGAGACGGGCGGATTCACCTGCTCTGGCCGCTTGAAATTCGAATTCAAGGACGCATTACCTACTAAATCTAGCGTTATTGCAAGAGACAACGATGATCATTTTGAATTGATGGTTCATGACATTAAGAGGAAATTTGAGAGGGCGAAGGAATATATGCCGGATATGAATGAGTTTTGTATCGTGGTTACTGACCCCGAGTGGAATTCTTGTGATGAAAATGGGGATGAGTAGAACCTGGACCAACCATTAGAGGGAGGAAGGGGCCATAGCTGAGAATGCATTCAGTGCCACAAGATTACTCTGATCAGCAATAGATTAGACGGCTTCATGGAGGTTTTAGCAGCACACAATTGAAAGCGTTGGAAGCTTGACGGCTGTGCGAGAACGGATACCATCACGGCACTTTACTCTGTAATAGCTTCAAAGATGTGATTGTATTCTAGACAATGGACATTAGCAAGACTCATATTCAGACGATATGCCAACTACACCGAATCCGCCAGGGGGACAGAAAAGAATCCTCTGAGCATAATCCAGCTAACTCATTAGCGCACTCAGATCCAAAAGTGGAAATGGACTTTGGTGAGGTCTCTTTTCGGGTAGGGTTTATGTGGTAGGCAATAACACTTCTTGAGAGCTATTAGGAGCTAATATGAGGCTCCAATAGCACGTAGTTGTAGGATAAATATGCTCCCGCTCTCAGATCACAACCTCTCTAATGAAAACGCTAATATCAACGTCTTTTCTCTCAAAAAAACAACATTTTCCGAGCTGCAACCTCTCATAGCACTGCTAGTCCCGTCCGGAGCTTCTACCACGCATTTCCTCTAGTTCCGTGCTAATTGCACTGAGCCAGTGAGGGTGCCAGTCACATGATTGATTAACTACAAAAGGATATTTTATGTTAGTTATAGAATTGCGGTTGAGGGTTTGAATCAAAAATGATTTTAGGGCGCCTTGCGCCTGATGGTGTCTATATGCAAGCACCGATAGGAGCCACTCGTGGGGTAGATCAAAAGAATTTTGTTATCCAGATCCACTCCGAGATATGGCTCCGACTGTTGTCGAGCATGTTGCATATCCTGCTACTCTTGCAAGATCTTACTGTTCGAACCATCGCAGGCGAACAAAGGCGGTCATAGTTAGAAGCGCCCTCGGCGTGCAGTTGCAATTCTGAACGTACCGGCCCATTCTGCGCAACATGGCTGTCCGAGTAACAAAGGGCATATGCGCGGGGTAGGAACATAACCTGAGCAAGCGCGGGTGAACAGCCCCTAAACAAGCAGTGCTACCAATCAATCGCAATAGAGCGGGGAGAATGAGTCTTGGCGCTGAGGATCTATTGTACTATACTAGGGTGACTTATTGACTTTGCTGGCCAGGGTCTATTAAATTTGTATCAATCAAATGGATGTCATCGAATGTAATCATTAGGTTGCGATGGTGGCTGACTCAGGGCGTGCTCCGGATGCTCAAGCCACGGCTCAGGATGCCTAGGCTGTGCTCAGGCTCTGCTCAGGCACGCTCAAAAGTGTTCACCCTCAGCTCAGGTTAAAGTAGCAGCTGCTCACATTCGGGTACTAAAACGGAACCAGCGAAAGAGAAAATTAATCCTGAGTTTATGGGTATTATGAATCAATTTTCCCATTTTTGAGTGGTTACGAGCCTAGTCGCGTAAGTCTGTGAAATTCATAGCAGACTCGAGATAGTGGTGATCGAATGATGATGTCACGAGTAGCTAGCCGTCGAACTTGTTGTGCCTCTAGCTCCGACACTTTCAGCCTCCTTCCCCTACTGTAGCTGGCTGCATCTTCCCGTTAGGGAGGTTCCCCCTAATTAGACATGCGGGGGTGGCTTAGATCTGTCTCAAAAAAAGGCTACAGAACGAAGAGGGGATGGTATCAAGGGATACTCGATAGTTCGAGCTTCTGATCAACTGTCGCTGGCTGAGATAACAACAGACATTCATTAGCGGTAAGGGTTGGTAAAATATTTCGTCTACACAGTCCTTGCTAAAGACAAGACAATAATAGTTCCATGAAAGTATGGTCTCTGGTTTGCTCTGTGAATGGTACATTCTTGTGGCTGTCGCGTTGAATCTTCGCTACGTACCACTGTAAATTGACTGTAGAACGTTCTTACATTAATATTAGAACGTATGCCTAGCTTGCATTGGAAATTTTAGGTTGGAATTAATCCTAAATAAGAGCATGTCGCCAGTGTGCTAGCCATTGGTGAAACCCGAGTCCTTAGTCTATACTGGTCGAGAAATCTGAAATCTCGGGGGAATATTCAACATTTATATCACGCTAGTTTAAGTAGCCTCCGCCACGGTTGCTGGTACAGCCTGAAGTTCCTTAGCTGGACCAACTGGTTCCACTTGCTTTCCCTCTACTAGATTCAACTGTGTAATGATGCGAGAACAATACGGATTTCGAATTTCTTCTAATCTCTCTGGTCCAGCTAGTCCCATTTGGCTATGTTCAACATCTTCGGTTCAATCATACGAGAAAAGTATGTGTTCCGAATAGATTCCAATTTCTTTAGATCTTCCCAGATTTCTGAGCGTGCAATTACCTGCTCCAATAGATTGCAAGCCTCCATGTAACTGTCGATGGCACCCGAGTAGTCTTGAGCATTGTCACGGAGGACAGCGATATTGGCTTTTTGGAGAGCCTTCGAGAGAATCGTGTGCATGCTTATTGGGATCATTGCAGGAACAGTGGGTTCTATGTGCGTTTCTTCCAGTTTCTTAGTAATCTCAGGGAGGGTATTTGCGGCGCCCTGTAGAAGGATTTCCATCTCAGCGATATCCGAGTCGCTAACTTCATGGAGCGTCACTTCTGTTTCCTCAACAGTAGTCGCAAATCCCTCGGCGCCAGTAGTGCTCGATCCATTTTGCTCTTCGCAAGAGACAGGGTGCTGACTCCCTTGAGCTGACCCTATCGGCTGAATCTTAGAGCCCACCACCGGTCTGCCACCCTCTTTATATTCATTGGCCTCCTCTCCCTGGGTTTCAAAGGGTGCATACCACCGCGCGTTGAAGAGCTCCAGGCGCTGAACCGGAAGAGCAATGACAGAGATGACAGATAACTGTGCCAGACTCAGCTCCGAGAGTGGAGACCACCTACTTTCGGGGATCACCGAGCTGCGGGCCGACATGCTTCCACCGCGGGCTTCATTTCTGCGATACACCCAACTCGCATAGAGAGTTTCCTCGAACTCGTGGTGGATGGGGTAGGCATCTAGTATACCTGCTCCCGAGTTCCGAGCAGTGGCCGTTTCATCTAAGCAATGACTTTGGGATGAACGATTGGTCATAGATTCGATATCTCCAAGTGCAGGTGCTTGAAGCTGTGCTTCTATCAGTGCTAAGCAGCGTTCTAAGTCTTGGTTATCGGCGAGTTTTTGGATACAGTGTTGGGTGAGCGTCGCTACGTCTCTGTGAGCTTCGTTGTCTGAAGCACTGTTATTCTTAAAATTAGCTTGTCTTTCCCACAGCTTGACAATGAGAAGAACTGACATGTACCTACCACTTCAAGATATTCAACTGCAGTACCAAAGTCAGTTTCTGCCACTGCAACCTCGACACCAAGCTTTCCAGCTGTTTTTTCTTCAACGTCCATTTTGCTCTCGCCAGAAAGTCGAACTCTTTAAGCAGTACAAGCGGCAGTACCTCTGCTTCGATTTCCGAAAACAAAAGGGTGGCATCTGTCAAAGTCAACACGATGAAGTCGGCAGGAATGAGCACAGCGCGTCGAGGGGGGGCCGTCCATGACGAGAGGAGGGTATCAAAAGCATTCAGCGAACTTCGAAAGGAGTCCACTTCTACTCTGATGCGGTTTGCGAATGAGGGGGTGTTTTGGACGTTGCTGATAAATTTGTCCAGGGTTGTGTAGACTTGGCCTGCCAGAGAGAGCAGGCATGCGATTGAGGCGGCAACGCTCAGGGGATCCGCCATACGAAACCTGCGCCGAGATTTTGAGTCTCTATACCTTTGAGGATACGGAGAAGCATTGCTGGAGATTTGCTATCATTTATGGGGACGTAAGCCGCGAGGCTGGCTCTCTGGTGTGGCGAAGTATGTGGGGCTGGCTTCTGTTGACGACTCGGGGGTAGGATTAGTTCCAATGCAGGCTTCGTTGTCCAATGATCCACTTGTACAATCAAAATTTCTAAAAGAATCTAAAGGAAGGAAAATTTGGGACTGTCGACAGCAGTGGCAACTATAAATGCTCAAAATCACGAGACTGGAAAAGTTTCCCAATGCAAAATTTGTATTAAAAACGAATATGATTCCAAGCTTTGAAGAACAGATGGGGGATTCTATGCCGAATTTATCCGGACAGAAAGAGGTATCTCCCCGACCGTATCTCGACACTTTCGACAAGGATTGAGGACTGTGGCTGCGCCCCAGTACTGAAAAGGCAGTATGCGATGTTTTGGTCGCTGTAATTTAGCGGACACTTGCTATATTTATAAATTTCTGAGCCCTGGACACCAGGGCTTTGTCGTGCACGTCCTTTCGGTCCGAGCTTTTGTCGAGATACGGTCGAGAAGCTGATACAGTTCCTTGCAAAATCGGTTTCGCCCTTCCGCCCAAAAAGAAGTCTAAGCACAGACCACCTTACTCAATTCTAAGTAGCGCCGTAGCTTTTTCGTGAGATAATTATGAAACAAAGCTACTAGAATATTCTAGGCTCACCAATCTAGTATGTTTACAAATTATATAGAAGCTCTTATATAAAGACGAACTCCCCCAGGCCCCTCTTTATCAAAGTTAGAAAAATAAAAAGAGTATGAATCACCTGGCTATTCTAAAGTGACAGTTCTTAAAAGATAAGAGTAGTAATATTTATCTGTTGCTTCATTAGTTATTGCTACCTTAGCACCTTTCTCAGCGACCTTCTCGAGTAGGCGGAGTGTGAATCTATACTGTTAGACGGTGCTGGATAGCAATTTAACGACCTCAGCATGCCCGTGTACTGAGGCCCAATGCAGCGGCGTCTGTCCGTCTGTATTAATCGCGTTCATATCGGCCCCTTTCTCAAGTAACAATTTGACGACGTCGGCGTACCCGTCTGCTGAGGCCTGGTGCAATGGCGTCCATCCGTCTGTATCAATCGTATTTATATCGGCCCCTTTCTCAAGTAATAATTTAACAATATCAGCATGCCCGTCTGCTGAGGCCTGGTGCAATAGCGTCCATCCGTCTGTATCAGTCGTATTCATATCGGCCCCTTTCTCAAGTAATAATTTAACAATATCAGCATGCCCGTCTTCTGAGGCCAGGTGCAATGGCATCCATCCGTTTTTATTAATTGCATTTATATCGGCCCCTTTCTCAAGTAACAATTTGACGACGTCAGCGTGCCCGTATATTGAGGCCCAGTGCAACGGCGTTTGTCCGTCTGTATTAATCGCGTTCATATCGGCCCCTTTCTCAAGTAACAATTTGACAACGTCAATGTATCCGTCTTCTGAGGCCCGGTGCAATGGCGTCCATCCGTCTATATCAGCTGCATTCACATCGGCCTCTTTCTCAAGTAACAATTTGACAATATCAATGTATCCGTCTTCTGAGGCCTGGTGCAATGGCGTCCATCCGTTTTTATCAATTGCATTTATATCGGCCCCTTTCTCAAACATCAATTTGACGACGTCGGCATGCCCGTGTATTGAGGCCCAGTGCAATGGCGTCCGTCCGTCTGTATCAGCCGCGTTCACATCTGGCCCTTCTTTAACCAAAATATCTTGAACAACTTTATTAAGACCAAAGTAGCTTGCTAAAGCTAAATCTGTCCATGTTTTCCAATCCACATATCTGAGTCCGGAGTAACTAGGTACCCAAATTCTTGCTTGATGCCCGGCTACATGACAAAGCATACGGGCATAGTTAAGAAATGTATCAACACTAGTAACTTCCTGCAAGACAAAGTGCAAAGGCCAGTGGCTGGCAGCATAGCTGAAGTACGGATATTGCTCATCTTGATCGGAGTCGTCTTCAGGTGGTCTGTTGATATCAGGTAATAGTAAGTGAAAAAGACATGTTCGTGATATTTCACTATGTGACTGTGGCATATTAAAATGCCCTTTCCAGTTCCCTTCTTCTGAAGGATCTAGAAGAAACTCCCTCGCTGTCTGGTGGATAAATAACAGCTTCGAGTCGTAGACGCTGATAAAAAGGCCGCAGAGATTCGTGACGATGTTTCGAAATTTGTCTCTTGGCCATAAATCCGTCTTGACGTTCGCGTATAATTCCGGCTTTTGCTCTTGAATAGCCAATGTTAATGCTACGTTCGCCTCGTCAAGAGTCAGAGGCCGTTCAGCAGCAAGCATGATCCGAAGGAGGATTTTCGTCCGTGACTTGTTTTTGCTTCGGCTCAGGATCCTTTCATATGCATCAGAGACTTGGGATGGTAGTCGAGATAATAACTTTTCAATATCAGACCGCTTGCCAAACTCGGTAGGACTCTTCTCAATAATATCCAATGTCAAATGTAGCCAGAGGTAAGTACGATGATTCATGCTCTTGAGGCGTTCAGAGATCTTTTGTTGGTCGCTTGCGGTAAAGCCGTCTGTAATGTCTTGCAATCTAGCATCGATAACGAGATCAATCTCTTGGCGTATTTGCTCGGACTTTTCGTCACCATCAAATCGCAGATATGTAGTAGTTGTCCGGAATTTTTGGAACGAGATTTCCAGATCGAGATACGGGCGACTAGTGATGAGAAATCTGAATTTCCGGGAAGAAATCGGGAGTCCCTCGCTCCGAGAATAGAATTCGTTGAGTATTTTGATAAATTCCTGCCTGCTATCTTCCTTGCATTCATCTAGAGCATCGAGGACGCAGATGATTTCGCCAGTATCTGGAGACGTGACGCAATCTGACAAGATTCGCCATAGCTCGGAGAGTTTTCTAGTAAGCGTTTCGCCATGTGCTTTGTGACTCTGAAGCGCATATTTAATCAGCCCAGAGGTAGAGGGCGAAGTGAAAAGCTGGTGTAGTAGTGCACACAAAGCATGAGCACTATCCATATGGCCATCACCTCCATCTTTGAAGAAGAAGTAACAGACTGTTGACTCTCTGCTAGTAATGGCGTTAATAGAAGACGGCGTGAAAGTAAGTGTAGTGACACATGTAACCAATTGTCCGTCGTCAATTAGAGATTTTGACAAAACCGACTTGCCGCAGCCAGGCCCTGCTGAAACCCAGAGCAGACTCGGCGATTTCGTGTCGCGCCACTTGCAGAATCTCTCGTCGGTCAGGAACCATTCGCAGGTACCATCGACTCTATGTGGATTGAGATTCTTATATCTGGTGTAATCTCCTGCCGCAACTGCCAAGTCTTGAAGGAGTCTTGTTTCCTTCTCGTCCCTTCTATCCTCTTCATTCCTCTGTAATATATTCTCTTGAATAATCCCCAACCTCTGCAACTCTTGCAGCTGATTATCCCTGTTTTGTTGAATCTCCCGTTCGCGGGACGCATCAATGAGTCTAGAGCAATTTTTGCTCAATTCATTAATGTCTTTTAGCGCATCATTCCAAGGAGTAGGGCTGGTCAGATTTTTCCATGCGCGGGAGTGTTGCGTTTTGGAGAGGTGGCAAATAACATGAGCCTGGTAGGCAAAGACGAGTGAATATAATTTGACTAAGGGTTCGAGGAGGCGTTGGTAATGCTGTCGATGTTCGGATCGGAGACACGTCTCCTCGCAGGCCTTCCAGTAAACTTGGAGGTCACCAATCGAGTTGAAGCCGTCTAGCATTGCCTCATTCTGCGTAGTGCTGCTTGTTAGGAGCTGTAGCTGTCAGCATTAGCAGGAGTTTAGCAGCTCAGTAGGTCATTTCACTACTTGCCGGGAGAAACAGACTAACACCAGACCACGCTAGCGCCGCGTAGGGCTGAGCGCTCACTGCAGCCTTAACAAGCGGGTCGGACCATTGGAGGAACTTTGCCAACCTCTCAACTTGTTTTCGTATTTTCACATTATGGCCTAGGATAGATATCTTCAATTGCTTCTTCTCTCGATCTTCCAATAGCTTTTTCAAGCTGGTTTCGACGTACTGCCGACTTGAGATGTCTGCAATAGCCGTAGTATTGCCAGATAGTTGCTTCTTGTAGTCTTCTGCCAGTTTGGGTTCTTGCTTTCGAAATATCTCGTAAGCTTGTTCCCATAGGTCGGCAGTATCGCTCGCTGAGGATGTGCCAGACGCGGGGGGCTGACCAGGGTGTCTCAAGGACGGCGGCGTGGGAAGGGGGTTCAGAGACTGTGGAGTTGACGGTGAATTTGACTGCATGGTCTGCTTAGACCGCGCCTTGGCGGTGACTAGAGCACGTCGAGGTCTTGGTGGGGGACCAGCCGGGCGCGCCTGGCATGGAAGTGGAAGTGGAAGTGGAGATGCGGTCGATGGCACGAATGCCAGGCGAGCAGGGAACAAGGCTGGCTGGTTCCACTCCCTTGACCTGGCTTGTGCCACAGGATCGTCTGCGACGAGCGGTTTATGGACGTCAGGTTCCGTGTTATATTGTTCGCAGAAGCCACATGACGAGAGAGTCTCTCTTTTGAGTCAGCAATATCGATTTTCGGTGCCGCTCGTGCGGCTAAATGGCAGGAAAGTGTGGAAAGCCATTCGTTGATGTTGGCGCTGGCGCTGGCGCTGAACTTCAGGCGTTTACTGCACGTGTGCATCACGACTGCTAAAAATGGACGACATGGTCTGTGCTCAGAATACTTGAACTTGTATGTATGTTGCGAAGCCGATGCCGATTTCGATTTTGCAAGCAACTGTAAGCGAAGAGGATGGTTCGTACGCAAAATTCATATCACGTGAAAGTAAGCTATTATCCTTCTAGAAGCTTCCGCAGCCACGTGCCTATTCCAGGGACATCACAAGCAGGAAGATGGAAGATGCTTGCCCTCCTGGAAGACATTCGAAAGTTTGACTGCTCGTGACACTGAGGTACTGGTCTAGGGGTATTACTGTACTGAAGCTATATCCATGACCACATCTTTGGCGTCATAATTCAATAGGGAGCAGGAACGGATTTCGGAGCAAAATTCGCAGCATTGGCATTTCCAGAGTTGTGGCTATGCTAATGCAGTGGCGGAGGCTGTGCCTGTTTGTGGCTTTCTTGAGAGCCCTGGGTTACCTGCAATGTTTCGGAAGATCATTTGCTTGGAGAAGACTCCGCACCTAAGTTTGAGGCTGGCATAAAGTGAGGTGGCCCTGAAGAAGTCGAAAGGAAGTCGCTTGTTTGAGACGCTGTCACGTGTCGCAAGACAGAACCAAATCGCCCATTGTGTAGTTAATAAAAAGGCGCCAGTCCCCTGTATCAGTTTAGATAATCATAAATTTCAGAAAATATGGTATTTGGCCTAGAATAGACTAATTAGTAGCTAGATACTAGATATCAGAAAAATTATCTGGTCACGTGGACGATTTGAAGTTCACGATACTAAATCTCCCCGTTGCTACCGAGTAGTCAGCAACAAAGTATTCATTTTTTTTTTTCATCCGCCGAGAGTTCCTCCGACTCCGACCACGATCCCCCCCTCACCCTTCCATCCGTAAAAATATTCGACCTGTCGTTCTTGGCAGCGACCACAGCAACAATCCAGCGACAAACCAGCGATAGAAATAACAAGAGCGACATTGTTTTCAATATTATAAAATTATTAATATATTAATACTTTTAAAATATTATTACAATTATTATTATTATATATTAATATATTTTAATAATAATAATAATTAATATATTAATATATATATATTAATAAACCCGACCCCAAATTAAATTTTATTTAAAATAATTAAATTTAATATTAAATAATTTTTTTATAATATTTTTATAATATAAAAATTTTAATAAAATTTATAAAAAAATTATATATTAATAAATATTAATTTTTTTTTAATATATATTATTATAAATATTATTATATTTTATTTAAAATATTATTATTTGATGCAGTAAATGCTGTATATGTATGTGTATTAAGAGATGATGATGCCGTAGAGGCAGGAAGTGAGGTTATTTACATATGTGGTGCCTCAGGCACCAAGGCAGCCAGCACGCAGGTGCAATACGTGCAACATTATTTATTTAATTTAAATCTAAATTAAATAATTTTAATAATATTATAATTTATTATTATATTATTATAAATTAGATTAAAAATTTTTATTAATATTTTTATTTTATTTTATATTATTATAAATATTATTATAAATATTATTATAAATATTATTATATTTTATTTATTATTTTATTATTTATTCAATTTAAATCTAAATTAAATAATTTTAATAATATTATAATTTATTATTAAATTAAAATAAATTAAATGATGCAGTAAATGCTGTATGTGTATATGTATTAAGAGATAATGGTGCCGTAGGGGCAGGAAGTGAGGTTATTTACATATGTGGTGCCTCAGGCACCAAGGCAGCCGGCACACAGGTGCAATATATGCAACATTAAATTAAAAAAATATATTAATATTTTTTTATATTTATTTTATATTATTATATATAATATTTTATTTTATTTAAAATTTTATAATATTATTAATTTTAAATATTAAATAATAAAAATTATATTATTATAATATTCCAAATTAAAATATTATTATTAATTAAAAAATATATTAATATATTTTAGTAATATTAATAATAAATTAATAACAAACTGGTAATATCAGTGACAAATTGACTTTTCAGCGACATATGAAAAATTTTACCGATGTAGAATAATATTATTAGTTAAAAATTATAATTTTATTTTCTAATAATATTAATGATAATCTAACAATAAATTAGTAATATCAATAATAGATAGTGAATTTAGCGACGCCAGAATATTTTACCAATATAGAGGCGAATATAGAAATATTCATTATTTACTATCTATTCGCCTCTATACCATGCAGATTGAGTTTTTAATATAAAATTTTATTATAAAGTTTCAAAATATTATAATCTTTAAATTTGAGGGTTTTGTGGATAAAATCGAAAAATCAAATCGACCATAGGTCGGCGAGGGTTCGAAATCGAGTATACGGGCCCCCGATATATAAAACGTTTTTAGGCGAAGGTCGGCAACCGCCCCTACAATTTACTTCCCACTGTTTCAGGGGTGGCCATGTGTGTAGGTGGCGTAGATTTCACGTGCGTGGTGTAAGAGTGGTTTCTCGAACTTTTCCATAGGCAGTTGCCTGGGCCCCGGAGCGCTTTCTCTCGTCTCCTTCCTCCTCACTGTCTCGACGGTAATATGGACAGAGCCAGTCAAGCGCTGGCACAAGGTGTGTCTGGTACCGTAATGCGGCTCAATGCTACGTACATCTGACAGATGTTTCGACAAATAACCAGATCGACATCTTTACAGTCGTGGGGAGTAGCTTTTAGGATTAGTCGATAGTTTTCCCGTTGTTGGACTTCAAGAGTGTGGCAGAGGAACGAAAAGGAGTTTTATACAGCAGGACTAGCGGGGATACATAACATCGCCATAGGCTCTCTAACAGAGCGTAATCCAATCTTCATATTGTTCAGACATCCAGTCATTGTCGTTGTCCTTCATAAAGGGCCAGAGGTAACAAGGGCCACTCAAGATATATTCAGCCTCAGTCGCGTGACGGATGATATATGGGACAGGGCTTCCCTTAAATACACAGACATAATCACCAGGGCAAGCGGCGGCACAGTCGCTGAGCCCAATAAAGCCCTGCTTAGTTACAAACGGCATAGCACCTTCACGTTCCACCATATTAAAATACTGTGAGCTAAATATGAAATGGCTCACATCAGTTCGTTGACTATCCTCGGTTTCCAACGATTTCACCGGTTCGTATTCCCGGAGTGCGAGATATTGGTCAGCGTGAGATGCATCGCACGCTGCTTGATTATTCGAGACCTGGTCGTGAAAGAGGGTCGGTAACCACACCGGCAAGCCGTCCTCAATCGTTATACCGTGTTTCTCACAGAAAGGCTTCAAGCACTCCTCTTCCCACGATTCCAAAAAAGACTTTTCGTACCACAAAGGTTTCGAATCGTCCTTTGGCGTCATAGGACGTCGCCCAACTATCTCTATTTGGTCGATCAACCGGCCTTTGATTGTGACAGTGTTGCTATCTTCCGAGATTCTAATCTCGGCAGGAGCGTCCATTGGCGATGTTTTGACACCGGTGGGTTGGACATACCGTCGCAGATGTCCGAATCGGTGGGCATCCCAAGTTGGTACCCATGAAGGAAGGTTCTTTCGGAGAGAGAAATCAACCCAGCTAACCCCATAGAAGATGTCAAGGTTGTTCCGGGATTTCAGCAGATAGATAGCAAGCTCTTTCAATACTTCCTCGGTCGGTATGTTATAGTCCTGCATTAGGCTAGACACCCCTTCAATCTCTTCTTGGCTTCCGGCCATGTTCAGAAGGGCGAACAAGTGGTCCCTGGGATCCGTACAACCTAGCCCATTGGTGAGAAGGAGTAAAGTTGCAAGTCGATCGGCAAGTTTCGACGCTCTGAACAAGGCCCATTGTGACTCTTCATTTTGAAACTCTCGGCATAGCGCTGACACCTTGATTTTGGCTCGGTAATAGCGGTTTAGTGCGGAAAGTGTCGTATTCTGGTCTTCTAATTGGGATAGTGCGGAGAGACCATCTACTATTGAACTCCATTCCAGAGATATTGAGCCTCGTATAACAGTAACCTCTTTCCCCATAGCAACTTCCTGGAGCACCCATACGCGAGAGAACCACTGGCTCCTCAATAGCGGAGGAATACAGGTATAATACGCATGAACGAGATTGCAATAGGCTGGATTCATAGTTTCTTCGATACGTTTGTACTGGTCCCATGATATTGCCGCCTCATGAGACAAGGACGCGAGGTTCCTCAAGAGATCCTTTGCATCAGAAGTAATGTCTCTCCCGTCCTCGATGATTGTCTCACCGAGCCAAACCAGGACTCTTTTTGCTCGTTTGTAAATCTGTGCCATGCATCGGATTTGATGGGTCTTCTCGATGTTGCTCTCCTGGTTAATGCACAAGGCATCAACCCAAAGGGTTCTAGTTCTGTCTGGATCGCGAAGGTGGTGCAATGCCGAAACTAGATTCTTCGTGGCTTCATCGAAATTATGGCCGTTTAACCTGACTTGTGCAAATCCATTGTGTTTTTCCCAAGTATACGACAGCGCCTCGTAATCTTCGTTGCACTCGAAATCCGTTGACGGGAGTGTGCAGGAAATAGGATCCCCGGACGTGCCCGGGTGTAAAGTGAGAAGGCGGAAAGACGTCGGCTCGAGGCTCAAGCGTACTGCGTCATATATATCAGAATTGACGTGCCGCTCCATTGCGGAGTAAGCGATAAACTAGTCGTCGGAGAATCCTCATATACAGCCTCGGCAACTCCTACAGTATCTAGAGGACGGGAGTTGACGGAAGAGTATTGGGAATTCTCATCTATGGTGGTCATTCCATCACCATAATTAATTGTACACGGTTGATGATAGATCCGGTGATACTGTTGGGGGCAGGTTCGTTGTTCGGAGGTTTGGAGGTAGCTTCGTGACGGGTAGTGTACTCCTTAAGACAGACAACGATCCGGACTTAAACTCAATTTGTAACGCCAGAATTTTCAGATGCAGCTGAAAAATGTTTCAGCCACTACTCGTGTCCGCTTCGCCCCCTACGCGTGGCGTATACTTTTGCTATTTTGAGTACACGCATACCATTGTGTAGTCTTAGCTCAATGAACGGGACGCGTCATCTGCCAGACTAGCGGATATGTGCAGTGTTATTGACATGAGGTCTCTGATGGTGAGCACATCTATATCGGGAAACGGGATTTTCCGGCAAGATCCGCCACGCGCAAGCACACGCTTCGCAGCCAGCCCCAGCTAGCCTGGCTTACGGTCAAACCCCTTCCTGTTGCTTCAGGGCCAGCCACTCTTTGCCCATTCTACGAACCTCCACCAGCTCTTATTTTTGATCTTGTTTCCTGACAGCCTAGCAACAATTACTCTAAGCGTTGCGTGTCTAACGTAACCACAGTTCTATCGCCCACGACTAGTCAGCCAGAACAGGAGACAGGCCTGCTGGAACCAAAGCGGGGTAACTTCAATAGACTGGGTACGCCAGTTTACGAGTCGGACAGCTCAGCCACGGGCCATACTACTGAGCTCTACTGAAATATGTCGACCTTCACCTACCAGTCTCTTGTATCGCCAACCAGCGACACCAAATGCATACAGTTGTAAACTCTACTGCATAGGGAGGTAGGATCCATAATAAGCTACATGATTGAGAAGCTTGAGCCTCACTCCTCTCTGAAGTATAAAGCCTTGTCTTACGTCTGGGGTAATTATGCTATCCGGCGACTAATCGATGTGAATGGGAAAGAGCTGTTTGTCACAGCCAATCCAGAAACTGCACTCCGTTACGTTCGGGACTTGCAAGATCCAATCTTTTGTTCGGGATAGCACCATTGACCGTGTCTTGTAGGTTGATGCGATTTGCTCGTATCTCGATTGATACCGAATAAAATGCCAGAGAAACCTGCGGTAGACGTCTATTTTCTGAAGGCTTTCATTCATTCTAAATTGTACTAGCCTATTCTCGCCTTAGACCCGCTCCTACTTTGTATTGCTTCTTTTCAAACGAAGTCAAAACTTTCCATGGTCAATTGGCCAGTATTAAGTTCCTCGATAGCCTTTCCCTGCATATACTCATGCAAGTATGCCGCTCCGTACAACTGCGCCTGAACAAAATCATCACTCTTCCGCGTTTTGCGAACTCTCGTTACCATCGGCATATTGCAGCCTAAGACAATACACACATAATCTCCCACCATGGCACCATAATTCGCAACTCCCAACCTCCCATCCGTCGTCTCAAACAGCCAACGTTTGCCCGCTCGGAGCTGACGGGCTGCCTGCAGAAATGGTTGGATGTATGCTATTGCTCGACTATTCGCAGACGAATCGCATTGTGGTGCCTGGAAATCTGCAGGGACAAGTGACGGACCTTTTATTATAACTGCAAAAAGCGAGGACCAGGCGTCAGGGGCTACTGTACCATCTATACGTCGGTTTAAAACCAAAGTGCGCCACAGTGTCTCCGTCTTTCTCTCCCTCTGTAGTTTTCCCTCGGCGCTTTGATCATAGCTGCTTAGTTCGCCATCTAAGACAAAATAATGGTATAATATTCGTATATCATCAACGAGATCTCGGTCTTCGCCAGGGAGACCAAATCTCATGGCTGGCAACCAGGTGCTTGCAATATGTAGCTTCTTCTGTAGAGCATTTAATTCATTGTGTAGGACTAAGGAGCCAATTTTGGAAGGATTATATAGGCATCTTGAGATTTGGTCAATGCGGCAACTTTGCGCTCTTAAGATCGCACGATTGATTCCAAGAATCTTGTCTGATAGCTGGAGTTGTGGTACAAAAGATGCTACAGCTTTGCGGTTACTTGAAGCCTTGAATGTATCGGGATGACTTTTGTAGAGGTATTGTCTATAGACGGCAGTACTAGGCTCTTCCCATGCCCAGTAGAAGGTTGGTGTCCAGGAAGGAGCTTTATAAAACGATGGTGGAACTGGGAATAGGTGGATGCCAGAGTAAGCAATGATATCGAGATTGCCATAATTCTCTAGCAGGAAGTTCATCGTCCGCAAATATGTCTCCCATTGAGATAAGGAGTAGTTTGCGGTCAAAGTGGGTGTTTGGCAATCGGCGGCCAGTCCCAGAAGGGCAAAGATTTTATCCCTCGGATCAGTCGCAAGAGCAGTCCAGTTTTCCTGCAGAAGATCGACCAAATTACTGGTCCTAGCAATGCTAACGGCGTGTCGATTAACGGATAGCGGTATTGGGCCGGTGTTCCTTGGAACCAAGGTAAGTGAAACCGGACTCCTCTCTCCCTGCGTAAAATCCTCCATAGTATCAATGACATCTTGCAGCTCTCTAGAAACACCCATTGCCCTGAAGCTCATCCATGCGTTTTGCGCAGCCACTGCCACTTCCCATTTGCAACTCTGACTTCCACAAAGTATCTCCAAATTTGTTGCTACAGCTGTCTCCTGAATAATCCAAACTCTGCTCCAGTAATCTCTCTTGAACAAAGACAATAAAGCTTTCCACTGCGTCACATCTGACTGAAATGTGGTCTCCAGCCTGTAGGAAAGCCAAGTGTGAGGATCTACCTGCTTACTCGCAGAGCACAACAGGTCCATTGCTTGACGGCTGGAGACGGAATCTTCCCCAAGCCAAATAATGACGTTAGAGGCGCAAGAATAGATCGATTTCATGAGTGAGACTTGCTCGCAACGCTCGGGAATATTGCTTTGATCGATCGACAAAGCGTCTACCCACAAAATTCTTGACGCATTATTTTTTCGCAGTCGACTTAACGCCCCATATAGATTTGGGGTAATGGCAAAAGGAGATCCGTCCAAGGTAATATGGCGAGGAGAATGGCTTGGTCCCCAAGTATACGACAGTGCTTCATAGCTCGGACAGTCGTTGCCCAAATATACCGGGAATAATGAGCATCTTATCTCGTCCGGGGCGTGGCCAGCATCCACTGCCAAGAGACGTATTTGGCGATTTTTAGAATCCACAGGCTTATGGATTCCCGGTCGTTGCTTTCCGTATTTCACACGCATCCACAGCAGCAAAGCATTCTTCCTCGGCCATTGTCCAAAAAGTATTAATGTTCTCCACCAAGAGAACCGTATGATCCACTCCGGCATGACCAACAGGAACCAGATTGCGAAGTTGAGCGCAAGGACCGCGGGTGCAAGCAAAATGCAGAGAGCTATCAGCCGCAAACTTGCACCTTGTGCTAGCTTTACAATGACAACCGTAATTCCAGCTAGGTAACCGAATAGTACCATGCCAGTTATGGTTAGAATTCCATATTGTCTTAGGAGACGTGGATGAAGCAATTGCGACATAATTATTGGATGCAGTCATTCGATAACTTTTGAATGCAGCTATTTCTCATTCGAGATGTGGAGTTGAAGGTAGCATTAGCCGGGAGGGCGCGAAAAGGCCGAAATACGGCGGGGTTCGACCGCGGCTCCTCTCTACACCATCTTTATAAGACGTCGACGAGCAGTCCCGAGAGTTGATGCGAGTACTTTGAGGGGAAGTTGGTTGAGGAGAATTGTGTGGGTCTTTTGCGTTTGATCGAGGGGACGAAGAAGATCGCTACCAAGACTTTCTGAAATTGCGCCAACTTTACGTAAGAACCTATGAGCGAACGATATCGCCGCAGGGTCTCGGTTACAAGCCTGGCGAGATAAGTCAGGACATTTCCAGCCACATGACATAAAGACTCTTTCTGAATACTATGATTATAGAATTGTAAGGGCGTTTGCCGACCATCGCCCAAAAACGCTTTAAAATCGGGGGCGTGCGTGGCCGGCTCGGCCTATCGATCTCACCCACGTGACCCTAGGGTAACTTTGAGGATCACCTGACCCAAGAGCTCTCACAATGGTATTTGTTGTATCCCTGTGTATTTACTCACTGCACAATGACGCAGAAGTCGGGTGATTTTCGACCTTCACAATTGTTTTGAATAAGGATGGACCCCCTTTTTATTTGATCCCCAAATATGTTTTTGGGCGTTTATATTAGGGTTGACGTCAATTATTGAAGAGAGCGATTACTTACTAGTAATCAAGAACATTAAACAGTTTAATGAACCTTCTAGTTCTTGTTCATGAGTTCGTGTTGCGAGCGGTTCGAGTTGGTAGCTGATTGGCTGTTTCGGAGACGATGACTCGGTAGCGGCAGCCTCGTCCGCCGAACCTCTTCTTAATACTACAATACTCAAAATGAATACCGGCGTCCATCGAATACACTGGCCTTCTTCTCCTCTATTGGTACTGGCGACCCTATGTCACGCCAGAATGGAATATTACTATGCTCCCTTGAAAAATGCCACCAGCATCAGGCTGCTTCACCTAGGATCAGGCTATGGCAGCTCTCCTCTCGACGCTCACGTTGCAACTTGCGAACTTGAAGATCGCCCCAATTACGAATCTTTGTCCTATGTTTGGGGCGAGCCGGACCTCACTGAAATGCTTCTCGTTGATGGCCGAGAGTTTAGGATATCCAAGAATTTATCCACCATCCTGCATCATCTCAGACTTCCTGACAAGACCCGCATTCTGTGGATTGATGCCATCTGTATCAACCAGCAAGATAACATCGAGAAAGGCAAACAAATCGCATTGATGGGACAGATATACCAGCGAGCAGATAGTGTGCTCTGCTGGCTTGGCGAGCTTTCAACGCAACGGCTGTCGGCATTGGAGTTTCTCCAGGTGCTTGCAGAGGAAGCACTCAGATATATAAAGCCTGACCAGATTGGATTCTACTGGACCTTTCTTGGCGATACATTATTGCCTGGCGTCGACGTGAATCTGGTCATTCAAGCTGGTTTAGAGGCGCATGTGGAGGCTCTCTACGATAGCGACTGGTTTACCCGGCTGTGGATAGTCCAGGAACTTGCACTTGCAAGGAATCCAAGAATAATCTGTGGCATCTTTGAATTGAGCTGGGAACAGTTTGAAGTGGCGACGAGGGTTATTGCAAGTTGTCTTCAGAAGTTTAAACCATTTCCCATAGCCTTACGACACATTAACAACGCATGGGAAATCATTCACGTACGTGGGAAACACTCCTTGAATATGGGTGCGTTCTCTGAGACTCGGGTCACTGTTCGTTTGGATCAGCCTTGGACCGTGGGCAGTCTAGCTTGGGATATGAGGGGAAAGAAGTGCAAGGATGACAGGGACAGAGTATACGGGCTCCTCAGTCTCACCGCCAACGAAAAGAACATCTTTTTGTCAGAAACCTTCATGCCAGATTACTCCCGATCGGCCGAATGGGCCTACCACCAGTTTTGGATGAGATTCGGAGGATTTACATCTCTCTTCTATGCTGGACTGTCTCGTCGTGGTGGCTGCAGCAAGCAAACTAATGGGGAGGATATACATAACAAGGGCGGATCGATTTTATATAATGATAACTATCTACCATCTTGGGTTCCGGAACTCCGTCCACATCACACAAAGGAGTGTGTGCCAATCTTCGGTCCAAACTATTCAACGTCGGCTCCATTCCACCATATGAACGTAGCACATGATCAGGGACCAGGCATTCTCTTACTCCGAGGACACCGTTTTGATGTAGTAGTACGCGGATTTCATGTTTCGGGTGAAGTCGAGCCATGTCAAAAGCTTCAGGACTTTGTCAATTTCCGCGCAACAATCAACTTCTTCTTATCATTACAATCAAAGTACGAGCCCTATCCGAGCGGTCAACCCTGGGTCGAGGCTTTGGGATCCACGCTTATGACGGATATGCCCTCTGAAGACTCTTTCGATGACCATCCCTTCCAGAGATACCTGGACCAATTTGACCTTGAGACTAGATTGTCCAATAATGAACTTCAGAGAATATGGAAACTCTACATGGATCTTCTTCTAGCGGATACTGGCGATGTATGGACAAAACTTCGCACCGTTGCCTTGTCTCGAAAGGTGTCCAGCTTCGACCCATCGGTGGAGTTTGACCATGATGGCCAGTTGGTCTGGATGCTTCACAAATATCTTAGTGATGTGCTTCACGCTCATCGACTCATTATCACGGAACGAGGATATATGGGTCTTGCTCCCCCAGATACTACGATGGGTGACGTGGTTGTAGCCTTAGGAGGGCCAGGTGTTCCTTTTGTGGTGCGAGAAACATCTCTTCAGATTGATTGGAAGGTTGTGCCAGATGGAGGTAAGGGGAAGTCGGTGCCAGATGGGGTTTGGAGGACTCTGTCTCAACTCCTGGGGCCGTGCTACCTGCAAGGGATCATGAACGCGGAACTTTGGGGGGAGGGAAAGGACAAGATGGATTTTGAGTGGGAGAAAAATGAGTGGGGCACGGTTCCGAAGCCGACTTTGTGTTTGATATGACTTCGATCTTCTGAACTTTTTCTCCCATCCGGATTCGAAAAGAGGCGAGTCCTATCTCTCACAATCGTCATGATACCTATCGTCTCAATCAAATTGGCGTGATTATAGCGTCTGTGATGTTTGATTTTTGCCTGCATCGGCCGCGAAAGTACTGGTGATGTTCGAAAAAGTGGCGAGCGGCAAAAAGTGCTGACGGGATGTAATTGATGCAGAGTGAAGAAATATCTGCGCGAGTGGGAGCTGATTTGCGGGGGTTGATCAGACGGTCCTGCAGCATTGGGAGCTACAGCATTGTCTCTCTTTTGACCTGAGGCTGGAAAAGGTCTCCCGTACTTGAACCTTTTCCTCGATGCTGTGCTTTGTTGAATTTTCCTAGGCTTTTATGTGCTGGACTTGACTAGACTCGGCGAAGTTGTGGTCAGACTTGAGAGTTTTAGTTGAGGAAGGAAGTTGAAATGTTTGGTACTTTGTCTGTCTATTCTGTCATTCCAGATCTTCTATATCTATGTCTATCTATATGCGTATCTTGTCTATGTCTATAGTTATTCTCATCTATCTCTATGTAGCACCGCGCCAGCGCTTTGCAAGATTCACATTAATGACTGACTCTGCCACCCTCTTCCCCTCTTCTTTAATGCGCATCCTCATCTTTTCCCAGCTAACAAATCTTCCTCGGCACAACTGCGCTAACATGACATCCGCAGACCGGAACCTAAAGAAAAGAAGATAGCACCACCCTATCACGGATCCCACCCCCTTAACCGCCGCGCTATCCAGTCTCTCCCCAATCTCAATCGTTGCAATCGTGAACCCTGCATTTGGGAAGTCATAAGCCTACCAATTCAAGCGAAACTCATTTCGTCCTACAGTCTCAAGTAAAAGGACGAGAGTGATAGAGAAGAACTAGGAAACTAGAGCCTAGAAGAAGATTTCCGCAGAGAGCGAGGAGTCGCAGCAAATCTAAGATAAGAGTTTGAGTTTGTAGGGAGATGGAGTCGAGCGTGATATATGTTGAGAAGATCTTTGTAGCGGCAACGTATTGTGCTATACCGATGAAGGCGAGGGAGGCGAGGGAGGCGGCCTGACCGCGATGAACATTGCGGAGCGAGACACATCAGTTGAGAAGTTAGAGGTGAGTAAGTACCCGAAATAAAGAGTGTACATTGTCATTGCTACCATCATGCCGAGGCCTTGGTAGGAGAGTCCGGCGACGAGGATCGGGAACGAGTGTTCGGCTAGTTGAGGTTTGGCGATTGCTGAGGCGAGCGTGCCGACGAGCATTGCTGGGAAGATGGGGAGCACCCAGCCGGGGAGGGCGTTGGTGAGGACGAGCTTTTTGACAGCAAAGAGGACATAATAGTAGAATAATGCGATGGTCGCGCAGATGATGTACACCCAGAAGGCGTAGCGTCGGGCAGTGGTGAGCCAGGGTCCGGTACCGGGGATACCGTACGAGGTGGTAGAATGTAGTATTGTTTCCCTCGAACACAGGGTAGTGGCCGTAGATTCTCACTATCCCGGTGATCGTGCGAGATTGGGAAAACGAGGATCTTTCGATAAAGCTCTTTTTCGCGCTTACAATTCTGAAAAGTTCGATAATACCTCTTACCACCATGGTCATGCTGTGGGCATTCTGTCGGTCCGCAATATCAAGTGCTACGGTGTCGCACTTGACCTCGCACGTAAGTACGGAGTAAGAGGGGATTCACAGAGGGAGGAGCAATACTCTCCTCAGGGGCATCCATGTTGAACCAACTTATAGCATAGGCAAAGCACTAAGTAATATTTTGGAAAATTTCGGGGACTGCTATCAGTAGAAATTTTTTTTCAATATAATATAATATTAAATTAAAGTTAAATAAATTTAATATTAATTATATAAAATAAAATAAAAATTTATATAATTGTTATTAAAAATATGATAAAATAAAATAAAATATTATCTAGCGATTAATTATTAAGGCTACCGCAATCTGAATAGAGATAATATAATAAAATAGATAAATATTATACAAAAATATATTGGTATATCCGGTCAAAAAAAGAAATTTTAATATTCGTATAAATTATATTATAGCCAATCAAAAATAATTAAATTAAGTAATTGATATAATTTAATTAAAGGTTATAAAGGTAGATATTGAATATATCATCAATATTAAATATTTGCCTTTATAGTCTATAGATTGCCAAATTATAGGATTTTTTTAAAGTCTAAATGACATCAAAAATAATAAATTGGAAATTCTACATTTATCAAATATAACAATAAAATATTATAATATAATGTAGTGGGGTGGAAAAGGGGGCGTTGCACGTGGTTCGCAGACACGTGACCATCCAGTTGTATATGCTGGCGCTTCCAGAGCTATGCCCAGTGACGGCGGTGTGACGAAGTATGATGTGACGAATGTTTGTGATGGCTGCTAGAGCCACTGCGCTCCAACTGCTCCATCTCCTCCACCCGCTGTTGATGGCTCCTCGCAACATCTCTAATATGTCTTATCTGGTCGAAATCCACCTCCAGCATATCAATCTGCCTCAATATGTCGTGAAATCGCGCAATCTCGGCATCTGGTGTGGCAATCGCATTGCCCGCCCTGTCGTACTGCTGCTGTGCTACCATCTGTGATTGTTCGGAGAGATACTCCAGTCGTGTTTGTATCTGCTGTAACAAGCGATCGAAATGCCGGCTAAGTCGTGCGAGGGAATGGTGGTCAAGGAGGAGCAAACCTTGGGAGGAAGCGCGGGACGCTGCGCGGGAGGAGGAGCCACCAGCAGTGGCGGCAGCCTGCTGGTGATGCCGCAGCAGGGCAATCTCGTCGTTGGTAAATCCCAGCTGCGTATCGGAGATTGAATTAGATGGAGATGCCGTTGCGCGCGGTGGCCGTAGAGGCGTGGGATGAGCCTGAAAAGCAATCTCATCGTTGGTCAGGCCCAGCTGCGTATCGGATATTGAATTAGATGGAGATTCCGTTGCGCGCGGTGGCCATAGAGGCGTGGGATGAGCCTGAAGAGCCTGCCCTTGCAAATCAAGCTTTGCTGCTTCCTCCCATCGACCTCGCTGTCGATAGATAGATGCCAATTCCAGAACGGCCAAAGTCATCTCTTTGGGAGAGCTCACAAGCGTCACACCAACAACCATGGCAGACTTGTCTCCCTCAGAGATAAGTCCTTCCTTCCTTAGTTGAGCAGAATCGATAGTAGGGTGGATGGAGTCGTAATCAATGCCGCCTTCGCACTTAACAACATATACCTTTGAACTACCCTGGCCTTCCTTGTCCGGGTTGTCATATTCTTCGACATGCTCATGGTGGTCAGGTTTGTTGAAGTGGGTTACTAATTCCTCAGATGAAGCATGTTGCTTTCGAGTATCTTTATGAGGCAGATTTACTGTCTGGTCCGGGAACATTGTCACCAGATCAGCCATCATCTGGAAAGCAGGTACAAAGTAAGCCAAGCCGAGCGGCCTCGACGTGGCCATAAGCATGCCAATCAACTCTGTCGATTTGTTGACAACCCAAGATCCACAGTCTCCAGGGACTGGATGTAGAGATTAGTCCCAGCTTTTATTATAGAGCATACGGATACGTACTTGTATTATCGAATAGCCTAGCAGTCAAAGCTTCCACGAATCCCATGCCACGCATGTTGATGATACAGTTCGAAGGAATGCCTCTTGCTTTGAGAAGTTCACCCCTCCCGGTTGCTATCCAGACTGGTTCATCTGGCATATGTTCTGTAAAGCTGTGTGGTACGCCGATGAACCTTCTTGGGTCGATCTCAAACGGGATTTCAGGGTCACCGCCTTCGGAGTCTGGTCCCTTTATGATCATTTTGGTGTTGTCTTTGATTGGTGGCCCGGTTGGTAAATCTGCAGGTGGTGTTGTAAGCATAGATGGCCTCATAACTGTCGAATATTGGGCGACAGAAGTCAACTTGATCGCTGAAACAACACCAACTGCAAAAGCTTGAGCTGTGATTCTATTATCACTAAGCTTGGCTGCCCATCTATAATCTTTCGTTTGTCCACTTAAGTTTGCTGATGTTCCTTCTTTGCTAGAAATGACGGCGGCAACGCCGGCGGCAAATGCTTCGGCGGAGAGGATATCGGGGCCTATCACAAATGTATCCTTTCCCGTAGGCGATGCCGTTTCCAGAGGTTTCTTCGATTCTTGCTTTCCCACATTGAATTTCTTCTGAGCGTCAAGTGCGTGATCTGCACTAATCTTTATCAATGCCCAGTCATGTGCTTTATGAAGCTTCGGTGGATCTTCTAGACTTCCTATAAGTTGATCTGCACTTCTGCCAGTCGATGTGGGACGCTTTCTGAATGCCTTATACGCCTCTTTAAGCTCAGACTCGCTCTTCAATTCTTCCATGAGCCGGATGCCCTTGTCTGAAGTGGCAGATCTGGGGCAGAGATGATTCAAATTTGCTTCGCTAGCCTTCCACTCGTCATCGCTGTACTCATCGAACTCCAGATCGATGAGGTCTTCGTTGGTAACTGTTTCCGGATTCTCTTCATCGAACATATGGGCAACAGTAACTCCGTATCTCTCACCGTCAATGTGGATTTCACCGCCGATTGTTGCAGATCGACCACTTGGGAAGACTTTTATAGGAACCCCATACACCAAAGGGGGTAGAAAATTGCTCCTGTCCTTGTCAACAAAACAGAAACACCACTTTCACGCGACAACCGCGTCGGAAGCGTCATGACACCAAAGTTATACTTCGCCACCCTGCCTTTCAATAGCGTTCTGGCCTCCGTACGAAAGTCCATAGCTGTGGAGCAAATGACAATGGTCGGTCGAGCATAATCTGAGCTCTTGCCAACCATCCAAGCATGCACTGCAGCATCGGTATCACCAGTCGTCGCAATCTTGTTGAGCAAGTCGCATGTCAAATGTTTCAGGGTGGTATCCCAAAGCTTTGCAGCAGTTTTTCCAGCCGCGAGGTCCCAGATGTTAAATCTTGCAACCTTGGGTGGCCAAATAGCCCCGAAGCAGCAACGATATCTGAATTTGAACGACGAGTTCAGCCCCGGGAAGTATGTGGAAGATTGAGATGCTGTACTCACTCCAGGGGTGTACGTGATGTCCCAAACACTTGCTTCAAACTCTCCCTTGTCCCGAGTTCAATCGTGCTGCTCGGCATTGTCATCGTCGCGGTAGCCACTGAGCCTCTGTATGAAGTCGCCATAGATGAGCGTAGTCATCACATTCATGGAAACATCATATGTTAGGTCTTGCTAACATGCCATGCGCCGGCTAAGAGCGTTGAATAGACCGTGAAGATGGGTGGACAGAGGTCGAAAGATGAGATGGAAAATAGGCTTAGCGTGCTGAGGTATCCCCTCGTTCCGGCGAGACATCTCCACGCGCTAGCAGGGGCCTCGCTTGGCTAGCGAAGTATGCCTTCGAAATTTTAGCAGGAGGTAAATTAAGAAGGTTCTTCGAAAGAGAAGAGAACGCAGTGGGTTCGGCCTTTCGTTGATCCGTTTCGGGCGCTAGGAGCAGGGGATACCAAGTAAATCGACCTTAGCTCCGTCGTCTCGGGCAGCTTGCTTTTTGCTGCAAGCCGTCAAGCCATTTTTTCGGCCCTCGCTTCAGCGACTTCGCCACAGTCCAGCCCGCATAGAACACAGACAAGGCTCTCCACCTCGACGTTGTTCAAAATATCCTTCGCTGGAACAGTGAAATCGAACAGCTTGATAGAGCATGGCGGTTACCAGCACTCTTGGGGCCCCGATCTTCACAGATACCCTCTATGTCCCCCAACCAGACCGGGAATACATCATCAACCAATTATGGGGAGTACCCCCTTCATCGTGAGCGACCTCGATTCCAAACCCGCGGCACAATGAACTCACAATTCTCAAGCCTTCCAATACAAAGATTCGACTCGTTTTTCAACTTCTACATCAACGTCTGTGCGGGACAGCTTGATTCCGAACATGCTTTGCGAACACACCAAGATCTTGTGGATCTGGTCAACTTTATGAAACAAGAGAGCTCGTCAACTAGGTCACAGATAAGAAATACCCTTGCCTCGAGCAATTTCCGCTCGAGCGATGATATTAAAATTGATAGATCGCTGGATCTTGCTCTCCGACTCTGGCTCATGGTGAGTGCAGGGGACCATAACAATTTCATCCCAGGTCAGACTTTACTCACCTGGCATGACGACGAATCATTTGTCGCTGCAATTTCGCGGAGATTTACCAAAGTTACCAACATTCAACTTGGAAGGTTTGATCTATCGCCGTCCTTGACTGCTTGCAATCTTGTTCTTTTTGGCGGCTTTCCCATCAAATGGACTTGCAATCTTGTAGATCATTTGATGTTGAGGAACGGCCGACTGCATATTTGCCATCCAGTAGCAGTATTCCAGGCTCTTGAAACTAGGTAATATGTCCCTGTCGTATTGTATCAGTAACTAATATGAATAAGCCCCTACCTTCCCCAAGGTCTCATAGAGGAGACTCTACGTACACTAGCGGTCCTCTTTCCTTGGGCAGATACCAAAGCTCATGATTGGCTAGAAAATATCAGATCAGATCCCAACGAAAGGACGGAACAAATCGATCCAGGAATAGGAAACCTTAAGACGGAATCACTCGAGATTGAGAGCTTTGTCTTCTGGAGGGATCGTCTTGTAGCTTTGGAAAATGCGTTTGACAAATCAGAACCCGGAAACCTTTGGCAGTGGTGGTAAGCTGTGCGCGTCAGTTCAAATGTTTTATTCTAGCTAATGATTTAAAGGTATGACAGAAGGAACCGGCGTGAATGGGGTAAGTACTTTACACACTGCATTTTCCTTCCTACGCTAACGCTGTTCAGCTACGTTTTGGGTTGGTCGACTCCATTTATGGCGAATATTTGCCTATAACTAACCTATCGGCTACAGGTCGCGTTCCTCGTGTTGGTGCTCACAGTTGTTTTTGGAATGATCCAGTCTGTGTATATGCCTCTCAATTATTTACCAAAGTACTTATTTCAGCTGACAAGCTTGCAGGACCGGTATTATTCAAGTAGTGTATGCTATAAAAGCGTACGACGCGGTGTAAAAACATTTGTAACTTAGTTGTGCCAGGATGTTTCCATCATTTAGTCTTGAAAGGCCAAACGTTTGCAACTGAAGCCCCGACTCGGTGGAAGCTTATTGGTTTAGCTACCACGTCATTAACGTCAGCCGAGGGAGGAACGCGCTACTCCAAGAGCGAGTGGGCTCAGCTCCGCCAAGATGGGGCTGTGTGTAGGTATGATATTGATTAACCTAATAGTATGGTTAGAACTTGTGGCTGGTGTTGAAGTTATTAAATACAAATTCACTATTACCCATGATAGTACGCTTAATTATCTACCATATTCCTCGTTTTTTGTCTTCAAATTTGACCCAAGTATATAATGACTCAAATATCACAGTTTATGATTGATAGTTGTAGAACAAAAAAAAACTCGCGTTGTAAAGATGAGCAATGCCATTTCAACAATAGAGATGCGCTTCACACTCGACAACAGTCCAAGGAGCTGCTTGTGTATAATAAGAAGTGTTCCCTCATAGCTCATCTTGGTTCCTCCATCACTTAAAAATACAAACTGCAAAATGCCAACCATCAAACAACACAAACAGCATACCCAAAAGTCTATGACGAATACCCCACCATTAAACGATTCCCAGATCATGGCGGGCTTCCAATCCCTCATCAGCGATCTACAGTCTATAATAGCCGGTCGAGAAAAGGTTCTACAAAATACGGGCAAGGAAAATGAGAAACTGCGTGCTGTGAATTCAGAGTTGAAGAGGCTGTTGCAAGTGCACAACATTCCATGCCCTTTAACTTCACAGGGACGGAACGACCACGGGCTGGATAGTGGGGTGGATTATTTTCAAAGAGCGATGAGAAAGACTAGCCTTGGCGATGATACGAAAGGAAAGGAGAAGCAAGTTCCAAGGTAGTGGCCTAGTTCTAGTTTAGGATTTACATGTCACGGATAATGAAAGTTGTAACCGATTTAATGGCCAGTACTATGATTTTAGTCATGAGTTATAAATTTCTCTGTTTGCTTCCGAGTTTGTGTTAAGTAGCCAACTAGATAAATTTCCAACCTATGACTAATTTCACGGAACAAGGGTTTGGAGTTTGTGTTGCAAAATTTTGTTATAGAACAACCACCCCAGCACGATTGAAAATGCATAACACTGTGACTCTTTAAATCAATCAAACAAATCTGGGTTCCTTGAGTATCTTCGCCAAAACTTGACGGAGACGATATGAAAAACAGAAGTCAGATTGTATGTGATTAGCTAAAAAGCGAGAAGTCAAAACGGGTTATAATTTGATAGATTTTGCTAGGATTCTCAGGTGAGTAGACCGAGCCGAGGGTGAGCCGAGGGTGCTTAGCGCCTGAGCAAGAGCGGCAAACTTAGTAACTGTAGGAAGCAGAAAAAAGGGGAAATTGGTTGAAAACCCACAAGATTGGGTAAAAGATTGATACTGAAGCAGGAAGGTTGGGTCAATTGCCTTATACAATGCCATGCATGGTTTCCTCTTAATTGAAATGCGATTTGTTGGTATTATTTAAAGTGGCGCATGCCTAAGATCCTAAAAACACGGACTTTGGAGCTCGGGTTCGTAAGTTATGAATTGCTTCGTGTTAAGGCGATTCGACTAGCGTACATTCCTTACACCTGTCCTTAAGAAGTGGTTTCATTGGGATCCCCTCCTCTGATTGCCTTTGTCTTACCATCAGAATCTGAGGCCTAGCTCTAGCATTCGACCCCATGACACTCAGTCTATACATGCAATACTCTCCTCTCATCCTCATCGAGCAATGCTTGGAAGAAAAACTGTTAATCAGCTTGTCCTTGCGGCTCGGGTATCTCCAACGTGCCATCCTCCCACTCTATTACAGGATTCATTCTTCGCCATCCTCGGACATATTGAGTAGCCAGACTTCCTGCATTCCATCGTAGGCTATAATCTTCGTGAAAAATAGCTTTTCGTTCTTCAGTCGTCATCTCATTGCATTCTTGTCCGTATATTGACCCATTTACGTCACCAACTTCAGTACGCTTCAATGTAAGTCCCTTCAGAAAATCAAGCACTTCAGACCAGCAGCCACTCATCAGGAACCCGCTCCACTGCAGCCTAACCTTCTTGTCCAAGCGCTTAACAACAGACCGGAGCTCCTCAAAATGGAATGGCCCGTTGAAATGGAGGATCTCCAGATTGGGCCATGTAAGTGACTGGAGAGTTGGATCCATACTTAGCAATGGATAAGGACCGTCGTGGCCCATAAAGTGAAAGCTCAAGTCTATTCTCTGGAGAGATTCTGTACGGAGATGGGTCAGAAATTTGATGAACGGCTTCCATTCTTTTGTCGGTCTTTCGGACCACTCTGTTACCCAACAGTCATTTCGTGGCCGGAACTGAATTGCTTTAAGCTGCCGAGCAGCGGCATGAAACCCCGATTCGTCATTTATAGTTTGTGCAATCGAGACGCCATCGGCCGGCGGTGGGGTACCCAAATCAAGTCCTTTCAGAGCCACCCCAAGCTGCTGGATTGAGAGCAATAAGTCGCTAATAGGATATAATTGCGGTGGCTCGAGCTCGTACTCTTCTTATTTCTTCATAGTACTCCAACCAGTAACACCCCCGATAGGCATAACCAATTTTCCTAGAAGCGAGTCAGGCGAATCCAGGTTATTTGGCTGAACGAATGAATTTACTGTCCCATTCCCCGAGAATAGTCATCGGTATAAAGCCAAGTTGCTGTTTGCATTCGTATCATCGCAGAGGCAATACCCTCGGCCAGGAAGCTACATAGGTCTTTGTGGTCTCTGTGACGCTTGCCATATTCCTCATAAGCTCTCGTGAGAAAAACACGATCCGCATCGGTTGCATTGATCCCTTGAGCAGCGACCTCGTCACACAATTGTGCAAGAGAGGAAGCCTTCCAAAAAGCTTCGTCGTTTAGGCCAGGCGGCACAAGCCTAACATCGAATTGAAACATCCCCCGTATTCCGCGGGCCCCCGCAATTTTGAAACTTGGTATGTTGTAAAGGCATGGATATCATTGGCAAGGACCGTATCATAACATGGTACAAGAGATAATTTGATAATATGCACTCCTTTGGACAGAAGGGGGTGACGTGAGACTTCGTCTTAATGGGCAAAAGACCGCCGTACACCGGGACATAATCCAATAGGAGGTGTGAGCTGGTCCTACAGAAGCGGCGGCATGTAAATCAGACTTGTTTGATGGATTCGGTGCTGGATCTGCGAAGTCGAAAAAGTATAGGTCTTTCTCGTATACGCTTTTTTCGCCCATTATATATTCGAATATATGTGAGAATAATTCATCCGGGAGATCGAAAATTTCCAAAAGTTCTGGTCGATCTCATTTGTGAATCGCGGCTCGCAGGGAATCTGTTACCACTACCAACTCCGATATGGTTGGGGTCACCACGGTGAGAGTTTCGTTTGTTGTCATGCTACTGAGGTCCAAAGCCGCCAAGCCCTCTATGATAGAGGTAAATGCCATAGTGTCTATCGTAGTCGACGTAATGCGTTAGTAATTGCCGTTTCCTGACCGGAATCTCGGCACACCCCCAACCATCAAGTCCACGTGATGTCGCGCCGCCTATGCTCAGGCTGGCCCTGAGCCGGCTTCGGTTCAGGTTCTCTCACAAGAATCGTGAGCTTTTAACGAGGAGCCCGAAAACACCCCCTTTCCCAGCGAGGGGCCCCAAATCAGTTCTCCACTGTGCACTCCTACCAGCCAGGTCTGCTTGTCTTCTTATATCAGGGTTTTTCTGCGTTTTGAAACTGGTGTAGTCAAGTATTTCAAGTCCTTTCCAAAGCACGATGACGATGCCGATGCCGATTTTTTAACGTCGTTGAGCTCCGTTGATTGTGACTCTTTCGACCATCAGATGGTCTTGAAAAGAGGTTTTTAAATTTCGAATACAGTCTCAACAATCTGGAACGCAGACTTTTACGAGAGTGCAAGCTCAGCTCAATCTTGTCCGGAGCGGTCAAGAGTACCGTAGATGGTGCTGAACTAGGAGCACTACCATCGAATGCCTCTAACTCGTGAAATAATTTATCCGCATTTTTGATTTGTCTCAGGTTGCTCATGGTTAGTGGTGCTGAACCGGTATTGGAATGGCTGCCTGGTTTTTTTGCTTTGGACGATGATGTTCGTTCCTGGTGTTGAGGAGGTGGACCTGCGGACCCCCGGAAGATTTCGATGATTGGCATGAAGTCTGCCTGCCGACGCACCATTGATTCGGCAATCGAATATGGCGACCGCCCAAAGAACATTTCATGAGGATCAGCGCCTTTGTCGAGTAGGACTCTGATGGTCTGTAGGCATGGTCTGTAGGTGACGAGGCCGAACTTATGGGCGTATGTTTCGAGTGCCACATAATCCTCGACTGCTGCAAAAAGTAGTGGTGGCCTTGCTTCTTCCTCCTTGTTTTGGAAATCATCGATGCAGACCTTGACTCCAAGGTATCGGTACATGCCGCACATTGTGGCCAAATAGTTGAAAGTAGTGCCTGACATCCAGTTTATGAGAGTGCTCGTCCAATGTGGGCTGCTATTTTGGTCCGAGTTCCCGTGCACCTCAGCAAAAGTGAGGCTGCCTTGATATGGTTGGCTGGTGATGAGAGTTGCCGTTTGATCGAGCTTGTCAAGAAGGTTCGACCGAACAAGTTTATCCAAGCCCTCGCTATCTTTTGCATATGCTATACATGAGATAACTATGTTCCAGAAGGTATCCATGCTAAGATGCTTGGGGTTGTAACCCTTAAGCTGTAAAAGATATGACTTACACAACGAGAGAGCTGGATTGAAAGATTGCTGTGTAGCTCCAAGTATCCAGTTCCACACCCTCGGTTCTTCAATCCAGTCTTTGACCGTGCGGTGAAGGTACTGGATTTCCTGCATCCACGGAGCCTTTTCAGATGGTAGAGCGTACGTTTCACCGATAGGGGCGGCTTCTGACTCGCCCGAAACGCTGTCGGATTTCAAGGGTTCGTCATAGTAATTCGTCTCGAGCAAGCATCGGCATCGACTCATTAGTTTTCTCTTCATATTTTCATAATAACCAAGGATTTGATCCTCTGAAAACGGCCGGATGGGTGCTGCTAGGGCGTATTCGTTGTCATCCAAGTCGGCTAATGCGATGCATAGGACTGTTGGTGAAGCGTGCGAAGCACGAATAAGTTGGAAAAGCTGAGAAGCGTGCGAAAGTTGAGCTTCAGTAAGACCCTGAAGCATTTTCTCGAATAATTCCTCAAGGGTGGGAGGAAGATGCTCAAGTCGTCGTTGCAGATCATGTATGCGATCCCCGTCTCTGAGACCTTCAAGAAGAGACATAACAACGAGACTGACCCACAGGAACACGCCATCAGCTTTCCGTGCGATCTCAGTGAGCAAACGTGTGGCGTACTCTGACTCTATCCGTTTAAGTTCGAGGAATCCCGGGCTTGAGTTAAACTTAAGCGTGACGTAGCGTTTAATGTCTCCAAACGTTAGGTCTTGCAACTTAAGTTGGGGTGTTTCCCGAAACGCATCTGCGAACAGCGCCCACGGCCGACTCGCAACGCAGACCTTTAGGTTCGGCGTAGATTCGACGAGTTCAAGTATTAAGTTTATGACCTGGGCCTGATCGCCTGAACATTCGTCGAGCCCATCGATCATGAAGAAAAAATCTAGTTGCGGGCAGACATCAAGCACCATGGTATTTAGCGCTTGGCGAAGCTCCTGCAAACTCCATGGATAATCGTCTTCGCCAAACAGGGCGTATGCTTCCCACCTCTCAGGGAGAATTTCGGGCACGTGAGTGGACAGCTTCGTCAAACACTGCCAAAGAATGGAGCGCAGAAGCCCTTCAACGGACATCTGCATATCGCTTCCACTATTCCAGAAATAAAAAGAGGCAGAAATAAGCTTGATCTCGGTCGTCCACGTGTAGAGATGTTCGAAAGTTCTGGGGTTTCGGGTGAGAAACTTCATCAAAGTTGATTTCCCCGACCCTGGCTTTCCCGTAATCCAGTACATAGCTCGATGTGGCTGCTCCAGAAAAGCCCGAAAACTAGACCACTTTTTTCCGTGAGCAGGGGGATCACGGTAAACCCACTCAAATGTCTCCTTAAATGCGTCAGGGATTCTATTCTCGCGGTCGGTCATTTCTGAGATCCGTAAACTACGAAGTAACCACTTCAAAATCTTCTGATTATGCCGAGCTTTCAGCTTGCCATTATGATGTGTAGAAATATGAGTACCTCGAAAGCCTCTCCTCCTTAGCACATGCTTGTTATTGTCGTGAATGGCTCTGATCAGGTCGCGACGCCATCTCTCGCTATCTTTAATGCGAGTAAGAAAATCACGGCCGGACTCGAGGATCTGACTTTGTTTGTCGCGGACCTCCGCAATCGTTTCAGACATTTTTGCTTGTCTCGCGGAGGACTGCTCTTCGTGTAATCTAGGAAATTTCCACGTTAGAATTCAAAGCCTGTTGCCTGTGCCGTAGGCAAAGAGCCATACCTCAAACTCTCTAAGACATTTGCTACCATCTGTTGTCGTAGGCGGTCTAACCGTCCTTCCAAGGCTTGTATTTTTTCTTCATTCCATAAACTGCGCAGAGCTTGTCGGGAAGACTGCCACGGAGTCCTCGTTTCTCCTAGCTTGAGTGCATCGAGTGCCTCCAAGAGCTCTTCAGCGACATGCTGGCAATCGATACCAATACGTTTCTGTTCTCTCTCTGCATCGGTAAGGTTGTTGCAATCCCGCAGATTTTCAAAAGCTTGGCCTAGGTTTTTGGCGTTTCTAGATAACGAGCGTGTAATATTGGCGAGCTCTTGGTGCTCGTCCAGCTGGCCTCCCGCAGCGTTGTAGAGCCGCACGCTTTTCCCCACTAGCTTACTCGCAAAGTCGATGAATTGGACGATGCTTGAGGCAATCGTGAGACCGTCCATTTTCGACGATTTTTGTCGAGAACAATCGTACGCTCGGTTCAAAAGTAAACGAGTTCTCTAAAAGTAAGGCTATGACCAGATCCCGTGGGAGAATTTAGTTTGAGTGGAGCTGAGGAAACACATTTGCGACACAGCCTCACAGCCAAGGCTCTCACATGCGCCTGCATGGGGGCTGAGCCGGGACGATCAGGCACCCTGCGTTGGGTGTTCAGCATCATCAAAAGCTACGCAAGCACAAGAGCTTGATCTCAAAAACTTTACCAATCTGCTTTCCAAAAATTGGTTGAAAAAGTTTATGATATTTCGATCGTTGCAATTCATTAAGTCTACAGATCGAGTTAATAGGACTCCAATTGAAGAACATTTTAAGGCTTTGAAATTCAAGGAGCAGTCTCGAAGGTGGTGTGCGTACTACATTTTCGTGTGTACGCTGAACAAATCCGATCAAGCTGAGTCCCGCACCTAATGCAGTAATTGGCGACAATTGTCCCGACAGCCCTTTTGTAAGTTACAAGTATTTAGGAAACCTCTTCGAACAAAGTCTGAGACCAATCTGTCACCCTTCCTTCTACTTTCCAAAATCGGCCCCGAAAGAAACACCCTGTCTTTCTTTTTCTAAATTTAGCTAGCAGCAGCAGTCTTAGCCGAGGCGCTCAAAACGGTCCCATGTCCAACATGAGCTCACCTCCTGGGCCCCTTGCTCAGCCTAGCTCAGGTTTGGCTCACCCACGGCTCAGGCAACAGCGGCAACAGCTCAGGCCCAAAGAAAGAAACGGAAAATGCTCATGGCGAGATCCCGATATCGAACTTCTCGTTCCACGATCAGAGCTATGTTGGCGGTATGATATGTAGGCACTAGAGGAAGCAGACGGTGATAGGAAGGGGGATGAGATGGGATGATCTCAGCAGGTGGGTAGTTAGCTAAGGTCTAATTATGGTGTAACCTTCGGGTTGAGCTATGGCTGTGGCAGGGCTAAAGTTTTTTTGCCCACGTGCGGAGTAAGGTAAGCTGGTCCAGGTGCTGCTGCCTCAGGCCACTCTTTGCCGCACGTGCGACGGTCGATAGCCATCTCAATGGTTCACAACCAGCCCGATGAGCAGCGACTGCCCCACGCTCATAGGGGAAGGATCCTCTCCTGCTACCGCCATCGCCCAGCCAGGCGTGTATCTGGCTATACTTCTCTTCCTTTGAAGCATCGACCACCTTAGGTTCTGGGAAGGCCAATTCTTTCAATTCAGGGGCCGTAGCCCATGAAGTGTTCAAGAGCAGAATTTTCAGCAGCAATTTCATCATCCCACCAGGACAATACAGATTGCATTGCCCTTTCTAATTTCTGTATTTTGACTCCAATGACATCTCTCCAAGACCAACAGAATGGCTAGCTTTCGTCATCCTCCTCGTCTTGTGAATGTGGATCGGCTATGTCAGTTGTGCATCTTGGTGGAAGTGTTGAATACGTCTGCCCTGTATGCAGCCATTTCCCTAACGATGACTCAAATGCTTCTATTTCTGTTGCTTTTTTGACTCGCCCTGCCAACCTGGCTTCCTCAATATTCCTACGAGGACTTTTTGATGGCGATTCCTTGCTCCGATGAAGTAGTGCCAGCACCACTGGGACAGAGAAATGTTGATACTGTGCAAAGAATCCGTCGATCCATTCGAGGCCATTTGTCGATCCACGAGACCTCCGAGCATGGCAAAGGAAAGTTCGACATGGTGATGCACCAGGTCGCAGAAATTCTCCAATGTATCCACATCATAGAGAGCCTTTCGTACTCCAATATTTGCCTGTGCGCAAAAAGACCTTTGTCGGTGACATCAAAGCGATCACAAAATCTGCTGAAAGCTAGCTCCGATTTCCAGGATTCCTCTACGGCGCTTGAGGTTGCCTGCAATTGAACACACAGACTGGCTTACTGCAGACGAACAGTTGCTTCCACAAATCCTTACCAAGCGACGAAACGCTTACCACCCTGGGAAGCTCTTCCAATATCAGCCCGCGAGTTTCTGGTAGAATGCGATTCACCTACCTATGCCATGCTCTACAAATGTTACAGTCATAAGTACCTTAGCGAGATCTACTCGCATTCCTCCACACTAGTACTCCCCTCCGGAAAATATATTTCACCTCTGGAAATAATCCGAGCTAATATCTGAGCCTCTGAATTGGATATAAGCCACTCTATCATGTTCACGATGCAGTACCTATAACCTCAATCTTAACAAATGACAAACACTAGCGATACCGAAATGTTCGTCGTCCAGGATTGCTAAGAATGATAAAGCGGGGTGTTGTACCAAGAATGAATGAACCCGTATTTCGAAGTTTAGATAGATAACAAATTCATTGAGGTAAGCTTGGGGGCATGTTTTAAACGGTCTCTACATAGTCAATAGTCAAGTAACTCAAGTTACAACTCACAAGATAGTGGCTATAAGTCTTAAGACATAAGACGGCCGCCCAGTTAAAGGATCACCACGTTTTATCAACTTCTTATTATCAAAACAGAATCCCACAGCTCACAACCGCCATCAAGAATAATGTATCTCAAAAGAGCGATTGTAGGCCCTCCCTAGAATTCCGATATGCCGCTTCAGACTTTGTCAATATGAACCACTGGGGATTTTTGATCTTCGTCCAACTTCTCGGAATAATGATGGGCGAATTCTATTGACAGCATTAGTTGCAATGGAAAGAAATTGATGGAGGGCTTTGTCTCACGATCGACCTTAGTTGTCTTGAATTTTCTAGCAGGGATTTTGTAATCGAACAAAAGGTCAATCTCGCCGAAGGTGCGATCTTTGGTTTCGGGAAGACGGAAATAGCACCATATGATACAAGCAAGGTTTGTCCCAGCGTAGAAGAGGCCGGCTTTTCCACCCCAGTTCCATGCTGTGGAGGAAAGCATGCGCGGCGTGACAGAGTTCTGGAAGATACTGACGAGGTTGTAGACAAATCGCCCAATAGCAATAGTCTTGTATCTCAATCGTCCCGATGGAGTCTCGGAGACAATTGGGTAACAGCCAGGACCCATGGTCGCATTGTTGGCTAAAGTAGAAACAATCAAGAGAATTCCCTGGGCTAGTTGAGAAGCTTGGGTGTTATGGAATGCCAGACCACCAATGATGATTAGCGTGATAAACATGATTGACAAGCCGGAAAGATAAATAGTACGACGACCAAAGCGGGGGAAGAGGGCCCAACATACGAGGCCGCCAATAATGAAGCAGGAAGAGAGGGCGATGTTAGTGTTGAAGGCTTGGATCTCGCTGAAGCCAACGGCTTCGAGGAAAACGACAGCGTAGCTCAGGAGAGGATTTCCATCAAGAACTTGGCAAGACCAGACAATGCAGTTCTAAAAACGAACGACCTGTCAGCAAGGTAAGATCAGGAAGGCTGAGAGCAAAATCACTCACAATCTCAGTGCGGCGCAAATTCGTGCCACTGAAGCACTCGAAAAAGCTTGCGTTTTCAGTCTCAGCGGCTTCCATCTCGGTCGTGTACTGGATATAAGCCAATGTAGCCTCGACTTCTTCCTCCTTTTCTGGAGAATCTTCGGTGAGACGCATCAGACTACGTTTCGCCTCATCGATCTTGCCTCGTCGAACACAGTTCCATGGCGACTCGGGAGCATAGTACGCAGCGATAAATAGCGGAAGAGGCCAGATCCATTGCATAGCAAATGGAAATCGCCAGCCCACGTCGCCTCGCAGATTGGACGAGCCACGAATGACCCCAGAGGAAAGCAAAATGCCGGAGCCCCAGCACATACAAACCCATGAGGTGACGAAAGGTCGGAGGACAGTAGGGACAACCTCACATGCGTAGGTAGTTGTGAGAGTCTGGATAGACTCGTATTAGATAACAGGAGTGGTACGTGGGAAAGAAGGTAGCATACCTGGAAAACGCCCCATGATATACCGCACATGGCCTCTCCGAAAGCTAGCACAGGCAAGGACGGCGCAAAGAAAGAAATGAAAATAGATGCAGCTAGCCAAGCCATAAAGAACATCATAGTCCGTCGACAACCAAATCGATCGTTCGCATACTGGTTAATAACAAGCCCGGCAAGTTCACCGACCAAGGCCGAGTTGGCGAGGCCTGACTGCCATGGGGCGGTAATGACTTTTTGTCTTGTCTTCGGATCGATGCCTGTACCGAAACGCTCGCGGAATTGGGTCTGGCCAAAGAAAGAATTGATCTGACATGCATCAGTAATGTTCAGCCTTCGTAAAAGATGTTCGTGTCTGCTAAAGAATGTGCTGACGAGAGGAGGGGTAGTGCTCACAACAACGACATCATAACCTTCCATCACAAGGGCGATAGACAGGAGAAGCGCCCAGAAGACAGCGGTTTTGTGCTTCTTGATTGCCTGGCTAATCTTCAATTTGTGATCGGCCTCGTAACTCGTCTGCGCACGCGTGATAAGCGCTATGGTGGCAGGTTTAAGCTCACGCTCAGTTGGGACGATGGTTTTCCGTTCTGTCGCCATGACTGTGATTGTGGGGGGAAAGTCTTAAGGGTGAACAGAGGGACAGAGAAGAGACCTGCAGTTAGATTTCTGTTTGGATTGGAAAAACTGAGACAGATATCTGTATTCGTCGCATGGGCCAAGCTTATGTTAACGCCGCCCGTCTCCACAAATACACAGTTGATGAGGGGAGTTTCCATTGGAGACCTCGTCTGTTAAATTACCCCGTTCCGTGAAAGCCATGGAAATTAAAGTTCCCTGGCAAACCCCAGATGCAAGGGGCCCTAGTGTATTTTCTACGTCGCGGCAATCACAGCTGCAGACTAGCAGCTAAAACACGGGGGAGAGGGGCGCAGTTGTCCCAAGTCCGCAGCCACGGGTATCGTTGAGTTTTTGCTAGTGTGGATTAGCAATGAGTCTGCTGCCTCCGATGCGCTTCCTGCTTATGAAATACAGGACCACCGTAAAAATCTCTCCGATTTATTAGCGGCCAGACAAAACATGTTAGCTTATGCTGATGGTAATACATTGGCAGGTTCGTATCCTTGCTGCCTGTGGGGTAGTCCCCGCAATTATCCGCGGTTGTGATTTGGTACTTCCCCTCTTTGTACCTCATTTACCCACGGGGTTTTGAGAGCATATTAACCTCAAATACCCGTCGGAATTTTGTTTTCCTTTTGCGTCCAGACCCCACAACCGCTTTTCTTTGAAAATTCATGATATTGACCCGAAGTGTTATATTTTTTTATCCGACCAGTCTACACATTATTTGTCAGCCCATCGGTCGCTCTTCCACGGAACAATCAAGAACTTCCTCCATTACAGGGAATCCCAATTACTGGTAGAACTCCGAGCTACAGTGGACGCTGTATCCGAAATACGGCAGGGAAGGCGAAATATGGGCTGAGGAACTACGCCATTCGAACAACACGGTCACCAGTTTTGAAACTGGTCAGCTTCACATCAACCTCAATGGATCCGCATGGGAACCCTGTACCCCGCCACAAGAGAACTAAGCGTGCCTGTGACAGGTGCAGCTTCTCCCGCACCCGGTGTGACGGTTGCAGCCCATGGCAAGTAATTGCTTCTCCATACTTTTCTATATGGCACCAATGTACATTGAGTTCGCTAGTGTGAGTGGAGATTATTCTCCACATGGTTATCCTAAAGAAACGGTTTATCCTTGTGTAATTTCTCCGCGGCCAAGGAACTCGAAATAACACCATCTATTGACAACTTTAATATTGTTCTTAGTCAAGTAATATTAGATGAAGAAATACGCAGATTAGCTAACGAGTTTTTGGATTCAACAGCAATCGCTGTATAGGTAAGTACTCAGTTGTATTTGTGCTTCCCCTATTAGAGCAAATCATCAATCTCAACAGCACGCATTATTTTGTTTGGTCACAAGTATTCATTCATGCTTCGCTTTATGCGAATATTCCCACTGTTCCGGCTCTCAAATCCTATGCTGATCGATCTTACCTTTAGAATACGACCATGCTTGTACGTATACAAGGGAAGTAAAAAGACGCGGGCGCAAACACAAACAGTACCAGGCTGCATTGGGGAATTTCGCGCATTCCCAAGACGTAGGAATTCCAGAGCACATTGTTGAACGTAGAATTTCAATTGATGCTATATCACCAAGCACATCTCAACACAGCCGAGGTGAGGATAGGCTTGACTTTTCAGGTGGGCCAGTTGGGAGCGCGCTCTCGCAAAACGATTGCGGTCAGCGAGCAACATTTCACAGTAACGACAATCTCATACGAGATGATCTCCTTTCGAGTGTACCAAATGCCTCTTTATCTGCTGCTGGTGCCGTAAGCGATTTCATACCGAGCGCAAGCGGAATCCTCCGTCGCACATCATCTATCGTCTCTCCGCCTTACATGACCTCGTCAGACTATCAAATACGTCTACAATCAGGATCAGTCAGAAATCCAATATCATCTCCAACAAATCCGGAGCTGCAACCATGTGAAGTTACAGCAAGTAATCCATATTCGCAATGGATCGAGAAAGTTCAATCTCCACTACGGCATATTTTAAACCACAATCCATATTCTGAGTCGCCTCGTCCAGAGATTCGGGAGCCACGGCTCGTCGAAAACCTAACACACTGCCGCTACCCCATTTTGGTACCATTGATTCCAGTACTCGAAAAAATTATTCCCACGGACGTCGCTTGCGAGCTCCTGCAACTGTATTTTGACCAGCCAGGATGCTCTCTCCTCAAGTTTACATCGCCTTACGTGCTTACTCAAGTACTTCGCCGCCGACCCATTCTGCACTCGTCATGTCCTCGAGTCACCGGGCACGCATTGCTTCTCGCGATGTTGCATGCCACCGCGCAGACAGCTGATATTGCCCTGTTCTATGTTCCAGGCTCACGCTCAAAGATTTGCGATGCTTTGTATACTGCAGTGGTCCATCATCTGCACGACCCAGACGATTGGCACCGTTTGCTCTGTGGTAGGTGGGATAGGATGGATCCCCCGAACGAAGCTGAGCGGGCGAGGAAGCAAACGCAAAGTATGGATGAAAAAGAGATGACTTTCACAGGCCCAATGGCGGGTACTGATGAGCTACTCACTCTCATTCTCTTGACGATTGTCGTCTCTGGTGGAACGTTCAAATCAGACTCTCTTCGTTGGTGGAGAAAGTCTATACTACTGGCACGAGTTTTAAACTTAAATCAACTAGACAACAAAAGACATGATACAGATCATCCTCTGAGCTTTGCGGAGACCGAGGCAATGGAAGAGCAGCGGCGACTATTCTGGCTTATTTTCTGCCTCGATCGACATCTTGCTCTTTCTTACAATGCGCCCCTATCAATATTGGACGCCGAAATTTCGGTTTTCTTACCGTTGGCTGAGACCTTGTGGGAAGACCTCGATTTACAATTCTCGTCTCTCAAAAACCAGCATATTTATGGACCCAGCACTATTGTCTCAGGAACCGGCTTCTTTGAGTTCTTTCTCCCTTTGATGACCATACTGGGCGATATTGTTATTCTCCACCATCGCCGTCTACATCCACGGTTTGGCACTCTTGTGGATGGGGATGACACAGTCGTTGTAGAAGAACTACTAGAAAAATGCCAACAAAGTGTTAAGGAGCTCCAAGATCAAGACAGTGTAGCAGATGGAGAAAGTCCGAAAGGACCATCAGTTGCAGGCAGTGACTTGGACGAGACGGATCATCGTGGAAGAACCACTCACTCCGCGCGAGTCCGACTTGTGGCGGCATATAGTACTCATATCTTGCACGTGCTTGCTGTTCTCCTCTACGGGAAGTGGGATCCTCTTGACATGCTCTCTAATTCCCCTCCATCCTCTAGTAAGGGCAGCGCCAGCCCTGACAGCGACGACTGGATCACACCCGCACGATTCATCAAATGCGCATCGCACGCGGTTTCTGGTTCGCAGGCTGTTGCGGCCATTATCGATCTCGACCCAGAGCTTGCGTTTATGCCATATCTTTTCGGTATTTATCTCTTGCACGGAAGCTTCATTCTTTTGCTATTTGCAGATCGTATGCCGCAGCTTGGTGGGCCGAATCCTGAAGTGGAAGCGGCCTGTGAGACAATTGTTCGCGCACACGAGATATGCATTGTAACGCTGAGTACCGAGTTTCAGCGAAGCTTCCGGCGCATATTACGCAGTACTCTATATGCTGTAAGAAGCTTAGAGCCGAATGCTCTCGATGATTCGCAGGCTAGGACAGAGGCGTTAAAGATGTATCGGTGGACGCGGGGTGGGCGTGGGTTGGCCTTATAGCTTCTAGAACCTACATCTTTCATGTATGACGTCCGAATGGAAATTTAAACATATAAAATTCACCAGAAACCTTCCAAGACTCCATTCCCATATTCAGAGGACCCTGAGAAAAGCTAGCAACGGAGAAATAAATACGTCCCTTGAGTGCTACCATTGCAGACATACCAACCTAGCACATGTAGTCTGCGGCAATACAATTTGCAAGCAACCCCTTTCTACATCCCATTTCACATCGCTTTCAAAAGATGAAGGAAATACTACATTGCAACGAACATCCACGCCCCGAAGTGAGTGTACCCTAATTGACTGCTCTACTGAGCCTCCACGGCGCCAAACTGCAACAAATGCCTTGCCTGAACTTTGAACCGAAGGACTAATCATGCCCAGTGCTAACCATTCATCTGACCACTTTGGTAAATTCAGAGGCCAGAATGGCACTGCGGATGGCAGAAAATCGCGAAGGACGGTTTTGTATACTTTTATCCCATCAGCAATTATCTCAGATTGCTTTGCGCTCAAGAGATCCAGACGTCCACTAAGATGAACGCGGCCCAACAAAGCATTGACAATTCCAAAAGCCACAAGCTCACTGCTCCATTCAACCTGAGGATATACCCATATTGCACCCTGCTCCGGGGTTACAGCAGTGGGAGCCGCAGCGGCAATAGCAGCCATCCGTACAACATCCTCTTGGTCAGTGATGGATTGTATTGGATGTACGCTTAAGCTGGCATATTCCATCCGCTGCCCTCCACTGGAGCAATTCTCAATAACGAGGTCAGGATAGGCAGAGAATAGTTCGCCAATCCAGTCAAGGTATGCCCGGTTGTGTCCAAGCATGCCTGACCCGGGGCTTGAGGACTCTACGTCGGTACCGCCAACAACATCGATATTGTAGTCAAATTTGAAATATCCGACGCCATAGTTTTTGATAAGAGCGGCAACGATCGTGGTCAGACGCTCTCGCACAGCAGGGTGGCGGAAATCAAGCTGGTATCGCTGGCGTTCCAATATGCGTGTGCCGTCACGACAGAAGAATGCGGCGTCAGGAAGTTGATCAGCGACCTTGCTACGAATTCCGATTACCTCTGGCTCTAACCAGAGACCAGGGACCAGACCAGCATCCCGGATGGAGCGGATGAGGGCATCGAATCCAGAAGGAAATCTCGTGGTTGATGGTTCCCATTCTCCAACAGAGTCCCACCACCCAACCTCGTTCGCGTACCATCCAGCATCGATGCAATAGTAGTGTGATCCAGCATTTACAGCTGGTTGTATCAAGTTTTGGATCTTAGCCTCAGTGGGATCACCCATGAGGCAATTCATGAAATCGTTGAATATGACAGGTAAGGTTTTGAGGTCGGCGTGCTCCCGTCGAATATGTCTTCGATACTGTGTCAAAGCAGCAAAAAGTCCATCCACGCCACCATCGACTACGCGACAGATCGCAGCAGGGACGCTGGTAAACGTTTCCCCGGTTTTGAGACGGTGGTACCACTCATGGCCCCCTGATGCAACAGGACCACCCGCGGCGACGTAGAGACTATCTTTGAAGTCACCCACCTCCCATAGCCAAGCGCCATTGTGTTCGATCTGCCAGAGCCAGCCGTCATTGGCTGAGCTTTTGTCGGCGCGAGTCAGTAGTCCCATGGGCAAATGCCCCTCTGTTGAAAAAGTTCCTTGGTTTTGGACTGCATATCGAGCTAGTGATGTGACACGATGTGGGTCGGTAGTGTTGTAAATGCCGAAGCTGTCCAACCCTATACTAGCCATAGAGTGGTCGACCCATTGTGCCTCGCGGAACCAAGTGTTGGTTGCGGTGCTCAGTATGTAATCTTCATTCCAAGTCTTTGAAGTAGTTGTCAAGCCCCCAATTGCAAAGGACGAGATTTGCGATAACACTATGTCGCTCCCGCTTTCATTTTTCAGCGCAGTAACAAAGCGAATGGCTGGAAAGCCATCATATATAATAATCTGGCTTGTAGTTGAGACTCCTGCGTCTTTATCGAGTTGGGTCACGGAAAGTATTTTAGAATCGCCCTTGGCAGTTTGGCTGTGTGAGCTGTACCTTAACCTTATGCCGATAGCGTTCCCTATTAATGATTTCGACGTCCTGTATGAAAGACTTCCTTCACGTGCCAAGCGAGCTTGGACGAGGGGAAGTTCTGCATCAGCAAAGAATGGAGATTGAAAGCTTGCTGGCGCCGCAGCTGATGAGCCTTCAGGTCTAATGGGCTCTACAGATCGAACGGCGACTGGACTGTCTCTCGCAATCGAGAGAGTTACCGCAAGTGCATTGGACTTGAATGTTATAATATCTGCCATGGTTTATCAGAATAAAATATAGGTATCGTGAAAGAAAAAGAAAATTATACCGAAGTTTGAAGTTGCTTTCGCCAAATATAAAGCTTTTAACCACGTCATTATGGTGGGGTAAAGAAAACCCCGGCAGTTTTACGACGGGTAATTAATTTACGACGGGTAATTTAAATTATCCTTGCGCAAAACCATGCCTGGACCTGGGCCAGCAGAGAATATTTGACAGCCACAGCCCTTTTAAAATTAAAGTCTGATTTACGAGATCTGTTTGCCTGGTATTCACCGAACCTGTTTTCATCCCACCACTCAATGGCAGTGCAGCAAATGTTCTGGATATCTTTTCTGTTCGATTGGCGCTGGATTTTTTAGGTATGCAATCATGCGTCGTCGAATGTGGCTTGCTTGTGAATTGAACCAGATATTTGAACGCTCAAAAAAATAAAAAGAGCCGCACCAGAATTTCGAAATAGTCTGAGACTGGCTCATTAACAAGCCAGGCTTAATTCTTTCTATTTTCCAAGCATCGCCCTCGTCAGTAAAGTGAGACGATATTCTGGACCATCGAGATCCTCGTGGGTCTTCTTCATATCGATCAATTTGGAATCAAGAATCCGCCCTGCTCGTCTTTATTTGCCTGCATCGAGCTCCAGTTCTGCATACTCAATAGCAACAACTGATGTTTTCTCCAGTCGCTTTAATTCGTTTCTAGATGTAGCTCAGGCATCATCCGTATGTGCTACTATCTTCTCGAGGAATCAAACAACCTCATAGGACAATGAACTGTAGAAGGAGGTGTGAATACCGAAGTGTCCAGAACAGAAGGGTTACGCATTCGGAGTATTTGGACTTCGACCCGTTATGTACGAGTTTCGAATTTCTGACTAGAGTTTTCATATATGATATTTCAAAACAAGGGGGGCTGGACTTCTATCGCTTCCTTACCTCATATATCAAGGTCGTAAACTTTGATAAAGTACAGGAGTGAATCTACTACTCGCTAGCTAGCTATCCTGCATATTCCAGACTTACACTTCATGGCCTGCCCGCTTCTAAGGATCCAATACAGCATGTTGTTGCTGTTGTGTATTTCCTCACTAGACTCTGTCCCCGTGGCCTGTTCTGTACCGCTGCTAAGTCAATGCATTCAGAGGACGCCGTTTTGCCCACTCGCCCACATCTTGCCCATAGCCGGTAAGGCGTACTGTGCATCAGCTGAAAGAGTCTGGAGGAGCTGAGGCTGAAAGTGATCACTTTGTGAATTTCCAAAGTACTAGAACGAAGTGTGCTCTCGTGAAGCATCCCTTGAGTGAATTGCCAAACCGCCGTCAATAACTCGTCCATTCCAATATTAATACGATTACGTTCTTGGAATCATCAGTATACGATTCACTGTTGCGTCTTAAAAAAATCTTACCACGAACGCCACAGTTGCAATGCAAGAGTCGATCGAAGAACCAGAACCAGCAGCGTCGGCACCACTCATCGACAGCAGCCGTGATATTACAGGTGCAGATCCAAAATTCCAATTCAGCTTACCATTGACCATCACAATTGACGAAATCAGAAGTCAAATTTCTGTATCGAAAACGAACACCAAGGCTGAGCTGTCAATCCCACAAGCACTCATTTCACAAATTTGCAGCAAATAAAATCTAATTAAAGATGAACTCCTGGGACAAATTCTTGCTGGGACGTATCTTGGTGACCCAAGCTATCTCCTCACACAATTGCATCTATGTGCTCCAGGAGCGGGTCGAAGCTGGCTGAGGCGCATTCAAACTGCTTCTATCAATGTACTTTTGGAGGGTGCCACACATAACGAAAAATTAGACTCGTCGGACGATTACAGGGAGTTCACGCACTCATGTATTATGAACACTTTTCCAGAGAAAGATAGTCGGGAGGGTTCGCTTCAATCCGCCCTGGTCACTGAAATAGTCGATTGTGGCACAAAATTAAGCTACGGTTCTTTGGTCCCAGTCTCAGGAACACGTAGCAACAGCAAGACAAAATGAAACCCAGCGTTGTAAAGGTCAAGTTGTGAATCAAAGGCCGGCGATCCAGCGTCTCACACGTAGTCGTCGAAGAATATCCAATCGATCGAAAATATGCCCCCAACTTTCTGGTGATTCCTTTCCTTATCGTATACAAGACTCGTCGCTTCAGGTATACACATTGCGATCAATGCCAGGTATGGCTTGATGAGGGGCAAACTATCAAGAATGTGGCCGATTTTGGGTCGCGCTGATGGACCTCTCTACTTTGATCATCGTCCGCTGGTGATGCGTCGAGTCATGGAAAAAGATCAAAAACGATAGCCAAAAAAAAAAGTAGAATGGCGTGATATATTAAATACAATCGAGCTGCAAGATCGCTCGTCACTGAACGACAATGCGGTGAGCATAGAAGCCAGCTGTCATCCTGTAATCTAACCCTCAAGTCAAAAATACAAGCCTTTCTACCCCATACCTTCAGGGAGTAATCAACAATATGTAGTGCTCATTACGCTACGTAGAAGCTCTCTTTCTAACATAAACCGGCTAAAAAAGCAGCCGTAGTAGTGAAGCATTACCTTGTATGGCTAAAATTTAGCGACACGCCCCCCTAAACTTAGTTCAGGGGATGATTGGTTTTCGAACGTTAAAACATTTGAGCTGAGACTACCTATTAATGCTATCAATTAAAACATTCTCCAACGGTATCATCTCGATCTCTTAGTCAAATCATACACCTCTTGTATGATATCTTCTGATGGTTGACCTTTCCCCTTTCTCTTATGGACCCACACCTTTCTATTCGTCGACTTCCGAATCCTCCATTGCTTCTACTCCCTTCTCAACGCCCATTTCCTCGACTTTTGAAACCAAAGACTCTGCGAGCATATCTTCTTCGTCTTGAGGTCGTGCTCGCTGCAATGGTGCATCTTCAAATGTTGTAGTCTTCACATCTTCCTGGAAGGTTGATGCTCCCCACTTGTCTGAAATCCTCCGGGCAAGATTGATTAACATAGACTTCCTCAAATATGGCTCTGGTGTAGTCCATAACTGCCCTTTGCATCTAACCTCCTTAACCCAAGACATATCCTTTCCCTTTCTCTGACACATCAGGTAGGTTAATATAAAACGGAAATACATGAACCGTCGAGCAGGGCGAGCCGAACCAAGAAATGTAAGTTCCTTGCCATCTAATTCCTATATAAATTAGTTTTCTATTTCCAAAATCTGATAAAGGAGAACCTACCTTCCACCGACAAGTTGCATATACTGTTTTCTTAAGGAGTGACTTATCAGTCAAAACCATTTTCCAAATTGGTTCTGTACCTTCTCGCAACTTGCCTTCTCGGAGCACTGGGACAATAACCAACTCGCCGCAATCCATTTTTTCCTCGATCGTATGATAGAGACTCAAGCCTTCAAATCAGAATCAGTTAATTAGTGTCTTTGACTGTGGCATAAGATCGACTTACTATTTCTTGCATCGTACAAGAGTGCATCATTAACTCCAAACAAGTACGAGAGATCATCTCCAGACAGCGATTTGGCTACTAGATGAGCCGCTTTCACTTGCTTGGTTTTGGGAGAATCATCGGGCCACCAGCCAGTCAAATGACAGAATGCCAACTTTTGGTCATCCTCCACTTTGGTACTTTCATAGTATTTCATCACACAATCCCTGAACTTGCTTTGGTTGAAAGCCTTCTTTCTCTCTTGCTTAGCAGAAGCGGCTTCGATTTTCTGGACAAGGAGAGATTCGTATGCGTCTTCGATAATAGAATTGCGGGTCTTCTCCATATCGAGATCCTCTGGGATAGTCCGGCGCTCTTTCTTCAATATAACGACTTGATTTTGTGTACGAATGCGTTCGCTCGAGATCTCGTTGAGAGCATCGTTGTACTGAGCTTTATTGAGAATGTTTTTCTGATAAGCCTTTAAAAGAATAGCTTCGTGCATTCGGGCAAGCTCGAGATCCGTGTCAATGATATTGATTTTCGTGGTGATGAAGTCATCAGAGGATGCAAGATCCGGCATAGATGAGATGTGATTCAATTTTCTTTTTCTCAGATTCTCAATAGTTGATTTTTCGGTGGGTGACACCACCGAGGAGAAACGTTCATGTATCTCTGGAGCCTGCAGGGATGAACCCCGTGGAGGTATCGAGGGCTGCATACTCGAGTAGTTGTAGCTGATGTGTGGATCGAAGATGTCTGTGTGTGGTGTGGAATTAATTTTGACAGTTGACTACCTAACAAAAAAAAAGTCTCGGATTTGGGAATGGCTAGTAATTTTCCATTAGCTTCTAATGAAATGTTAAGCTAGGAGCTAGTGTGGTCAGGATTTGCCTAGTGCAGCGGGCACCATATAAATTTAGCCGAGGGGCGCTGCACACAGAAAGTTCTGGGTTGGCTTGCTGATGTGCTGCATAATGCAGTATAGTTCTGCCCGACATCTGCTGAAACATCAATACCAAAAAACTCACAGCGAGGCCAAAATGACTTACGTGAACTGGAAGTAGTTGTGAAAGGTCTGTGGCTCTAATAGTTAAAGGACTTGTCCAGGCAATACCTTCGTAGTTTCTCTGACATGCATCCACAACAATAGAAATCCATTTGCGACCACGAGCCATCAGTTCACTCTTCAACCGCTCACATTACTCTCCCAGCGCTATGCCATCCTCGTTATCACCAACCTCCACGTTCAAAGGCCAAACCTCCAAACTATCAATCTTCCGGGTTCTCGAGAAACTGTCCATCGATAGATACTCATCCGCGTGTCCGAATTTAGCACCGTCATAGTTCCACGAAGTGGCAAGAATAGAGAGCATCGGACTGTCTCCTCCAACGCAATCAAAACTCACCACCTTAAAACACTCACTCAACTTGTCAGATTCCTTGATAACAATCTGACCAGGATGTAGTAGCGTCCATAGTAAGTCGTACGAGATAACACCGAAGGGTACGAGTCTATTATATTCTTCTTCCTCGTCTTGAAAGTTCCTGTCCATGAATTTAATCAAGACCAGCATATGCATCTTCTCCTTCTCCGATAGATCTTTGCGATCGGTATATTCGCGGATCTCTTTCCTGTAATGGAAGAGCGGGACATATGGTTTCTTCATGACGATAGGATTCGAGCGCAGGTTAAACTGTGGATAGTCTCCAAGAACAAGTTGCAATGCCTTGCGGATGATGGTAGACCGGACCTCCAATGTGATAGTGATGTTCTCCTCCGTGTCAATTGACCGTCGATGGACAATCGCATATTCTTCAAATTCGTCACCGAAGTGTCGAGCTTGGTACCGAGCGCCAGTGAGCATGGCATGTTGGCGATGCCTATATTTATCTTTCTTCTGTGTAATATCCACAGGTTCGACCTTGGGCGTCTCGGTATCCTCATCACCTCCGTCTGACCCTGCTATGGGTTTATCCTTTTTCTCTACGCTCCTGTCCTTAACGTCGCAAAGTTCTATGTATTCTTGGTAGGACATGATGAAAACTTTTGCTTCTTCCTTATTGAAAATCGATATCACTGAAAATCTTCACAGAGACGTCGAGCGATACAATTCTCAGGAAGCCTTTTGTGAGACTACAGCTCTTCGTGGCTAGAGAGATATTCAAAGATGCAGACTTCGGGAAAGCTTGTTAGGAGGTTAAGTGCGCCTCTCGACTAGCCTCACCGTAATGTGGCTTTATTTGCTTTTCTCTCTTTTCCGGGCCCCATTTATTGACAAGAGTCTCGGTGTCCCAATCAGGCAAGGATCGCGTGGATGGGGCTGTAAATTCAACCATTCATAATTCTTATCGAGGCTTCTGCCTCGAGCCTGGTGCTTAAATCGACCTAATCGAGAAAGCTGCATCGTGACGGCATCGATCCTTCGACTCAGCCGCAGCCTCACTTTCCGTAACCCGACTACACAGCCAAGGGGTCGCCCACAAGAAAGGAGAATATAAGCATAAGAAGTAACTCTACAGCCTTGAAGTACAAAGATGGTGGCGGAGCTGACAGTCTCATTAAAAGGCTGCTTCTTTGGCACAGCCTCGTCCCTCCTTCCGTTGGCCATCGCTTTGGTTACATCTTGCACGTTTATACATTTCAAAGTTCTATTAATTATTTTGAGGGGGAAAAGGTTTAACTTCTTTAATCTTACGATATTTTTCATCTAAAATCTCAGATTTATGGGAACATTTTTACAATATTTACTTGATGATATTCTAGCGTTTGCTTCCCGCCTTCATGGGGAGTGTACGACGAGCAATGCCCAACGCTCTTACCTCTGTACGAAATTTAGAGACTCGGTTTTGAGAGTATTTCCAGGACGAAAATCTTCTCCCGAGCAAAGTCATCGCCACTGGGAGTTAACATCTACCTACACAATTATCGATCACATTCCCATGCAGCATGGCTTCTATCCAAGGTTGCGGGGAGGGAACCCGTGATAGCTCAACCGGCACCGACGATAGAGAGAAAGAGGAAGCCATTACGAACATGATTGACAGTTTAGTCGCACCTGAGTAAGTGCTGCTTACTAACAGAATTAGTTTCGAACCCTCACAATCACTGGACAAGAAAAATTGGTCTCATATGCTGACAGTCTCAGGGATTCCCAAATTACGGACGTCCCAAAAACTCCAATAACTCGACTAACAGCAAGATACACCCGGAAACGTACGATGCGCAAAACTCCAGAGCCAGAGCCAAAAGCGCAACCTCAAAGAAGGGATATCTTGCGGCGAGCCGGCCATTCGTTCACGTTCGACGAAGAGTCCGTACTCGCCAAAGCAAACCAAAACCTCAGCTATACCAAAAGTGGAATGACGCTGAAGAACATGCCCAAGTTCGACGCACTCAAGCGATACGGCGTCTCGGACGACGTTGAGCAGCAACCCTGGAAACTTGAGATCAAGAGACTCATCGCAACTTCGAAGTCCGAAGAAGAAGAAAAAACATCCTGTTTGACAGCAAGGAGATTCTGGGCAGTACTAGTCTTGAAGGCTACACTAATTTATCGAGTTTGGCAGACCAGATCCTTTGCAATATGAGTATCATAACTCATGACGATCAACTTCCGGTATTGGAATATTGTCGATAGGTGTCCACCCTCAGTATTGCTGCTAATAATTTCAGATTTTCTCGTGAGAATTTGAGAACACAGTACTCACCTGATGAAGATCCTGTCACCGCTCGACAGCCAAAGAAACTGAAAAATGCAGACCAAAACGGCGAAGCTTATTTTCTACTAGTAAATTATATTACGAGTATAGTAGCCAGAGTTGTCGTGCGTTCGGCAACAAGCAGCTATTGGAATAATCTTCTACTGTCGATCATCGCGCAGTGGTCAGCGAAGCTCAAACTCCTCACGAAAAACCCCATTTATTTTGCGCAGCTATCAATGCTGGCTGCGGAGGATGTCATTGCCAAGCTCATTGATGAACAGCTAGCTGAAGGTCGTATTTCAAAGATCAAACACTCGGATGACCCTGAGTCCACAGACATTGATGCCAGTGCCGGCTCCGAGATTACTGGGTCCTACTACCAGGAGAACTGCTATGCCAGGACTCATCTCGAATATCTCATCAGACATGCCGCTGGCTCCCTTTATGCATCGGAGAAGACTGGAAATGACCCTGACACATTCGATTTGTGTACCGTTGTATATGAGACTGGGCTGACGAGAGATTTGATCATGCTCGGTGGTGATCGAGGTGGGAATGTTTCTGCATTCTCAGACAAATTGCACATAAAATATGGCTACACGGCGATGGATCTTCTTCTGCGAAACAGCAGACACATTGGTATCCAGCCACGAGGGCCAGATAACCCAACACAAGAAACAATAATCAAGTGGCAAGGGTCCGAAGGCCTGGAGATACCCCCAAATAACACCGAATCAATTCGAACTTCAAAACTAGATGAAGTCGTCTCTCTCTGAGTACCATTCTCGCTTACCGACGGTCACACGGCGATTGAGGTGGATCGACTCATACCATTCATTTCTAGTCATTCCGAAGAAGACGACCCGTTGATTCAGTTTGAATACAAGCACTTTCAGGCCAAATACAGTATTTCGACCGCAGAATAGATAGTAAAACAAGAAAAGCAGAAGTCTCCCACCCAGAGGTTATTTCATGACCCCGAGGTCACACCGGTGTCTGGAAGTCAACTGACCAGAGGCATTAGTCGTAAGGCGAGAATATCGTTCCTGAAGTTCAATTGCTAAAAGAAGAACACAGGTGGTATGTCAATGGGCAGTAGGCATACTTGGGGGTTACAAATTGAACCAGCTCCAGTAAAGGGAGCAAGTGCTACTCCTGTAGATGGGGAAGCATCTGCAAGACTGGTCGAGCAGTGTAAGCTAGAGGAAGCGAAGATGAAAGAGTGGGTCATCGACGAAAACTCCGTTACTGTTGTCTGCAAAACCTATACTCGAATAATGCTTCTGCTTGCAGCCTTCATCGTCTGCGGCAGTTTGGCTGTACCTTTTACCGTCGGGGACCGCATTGCTGGTGTGGATCCATTCCAGTTAACATCATTTTCTTAGTTGATGGCTGGTCTACTCCTGGTTGCCGCAAAGAGTAGATATGTCAGCGAATGGCCATGGCATGACTTCCTCCGAGGCCAAGTTGTGTGCAGAAGTATCCGAGAGGTCGCGGAAGTCACTCGTATTCCCGAACAGACTATCCTCACTAATCTACTCCACAAGGAAAGGAAGACGACGTTGATAACCAAGGGACCATATAATGGAATATTCCAGAGACGAGCACAGACTGGAGGAGAAGGCTTCGCAATTGATGTTGCGGTTGATCTGTCAACCATGTTGGCAAGCGGCTTTATTGTCCCGAAGGTTTTGAGCCAGAAAGGGGAACACTTGATTTGCTTGGATGTGAGAACTGGAACTGAATGGGACACGGCAGACAGATTCCGTGTGAAAACCCACCTGGCTTGTATAGATCTTGGAAAAGATGGACTGACCGAAACGGACACGAAGGAGAAGGCGATTATTATGTTGTCAATGGAGGTGTTCCGATGGAACCGCGTATTGGGTCTGTTTATTGGTAATGTGAAATTTGGGTAAAAGGGAAGCCAGCTTTGCTTTCAAGGAACTCATGCTGAGAATATGTCTTGAATTTTTCATGTTGAATTTCAAATTCAATCTAATTGTTGTGTCTGAGAATTTACAATAAATTGTCTTTACCTATTGGAACCATTAACCGAATTTCCGATAACTGCATAGGCATTGCTTAACTCTCGAAATTGCAGACCAGTTTTACCTCCTCTGCTCCCGGGAAAAGGCCCGAAAGTTCTCCGTGTACACCGTCTCTTTAACGGTCAACAGCTTAGCATCAATTTATCCCACCTCGTCCCCGTCTGCTCACCAACCCCACGCCACATCTTCTCAAAACTCTCAATACTATGAAAGTTTTAGCGGGCGAACTTCCAAAAGCACACGCAAAGGTTTTAGAAAGATGAATGTTCACTGCTCCGCCCTCCAGTTTACACAGTCACCTTATATTCAGAAGTAATTACCAACAGAATAAATACGAATACCAAATCTGGTCTCTTCGAAACTACTTTGCCGGTGGACATTCCTATTCCAAGTTCCTGACAAGGGGTATAATCCAATTCCGCCGCCAGTACCTGGGATTCGTCTCAGTCTCTTGAGGTTGTTCTCCAGTCCGTAAGATTTCTTAGGCAGGGAATCCCTTGCTGAAATCGACCAATCCGTAGGATGAGGCCACCAAGTCATATAGAAATGAGGGGGGCCTGGTGAACCTTCAAAAAAATATTAGTACGCCTGATGATGAAAGTAATTAGAATACAACAAGTCTTGCTCAACTTCAATCTCAACCTATGCAGAATGGCCAGAGTCTACAGAGTCGAAACAGTACAGTACTGATTGCTAACGATACTTAAGCCGCCGCTTTGAGGGGACGGGGGACTTCTCTAGAATTACCCGCAGCCAGCCAGTGGTCCAAAATGACGCCCAACATCTTCAAGTCATTTGAAATTTGAAGGTCTCCTGAAAACAGGAATTACAAACCCCAAAGTGACCTCTACTGCTGGGAAACCATGTAAAGAAGGATTCTGGTACTAAATTGGAGATAATATCTTTTATTTTCGATCAGATATATAAGGGTAGTTTCATTGTGCTGTCTATCTAAGAACGAGGAGGTCGAGATCCGATGTGCAGACAGAGCTACTCAAGAATTTCGACGAAGAAAGTTAGCGTGGGCGATGATGAAGGAAATACTTCCGGTTCATAGAGCCTGAAAGCTCACCCTTTCTTTCCATCTACACAGATTATGCGTGTTCCCCAGACTTTCGTACGAGTGCTGATCGGGCCTTACAGGGTGTAATCGGAGTCATAGATGTAAGAGTTACTGCTAAAAAGTATGATCATGAGAGTCCTGTTACATTACTGATACAACCTGCAACTCCTCTCAGCTCAGCTCCTCTGTCCCTTCCGACCTCAGCCACGTGTGAGTAAACTCGGTAGGTACCCAGCTCAACATGGTAGTCAATTATTCTCCTCGATTTTCTCACCAAAGATTCCTACGCCATAGACGTACACTGTTACACTTGGTCTTGTATTCAAGCAGCAAAATAACCTGTACACATGATTTTTTTGACTGTTGCTGATTGCATGTGGAAGGGATGTGGAAGTTGTAGTACGGACCTATCTGAGCCATAGCCGCATCCACAGCATCTCGAATCCTCCGAGACGAGTCCTGCTACTGCGGCTATATTACAATATATGTTTGATGTTATGTTATTCAAGCTTATCTCCGAAATGGGGGCGCTTGTATTTGAACACATGATGTATGAAAGACGCTCTGCATATTTGCTCGGAAAATCTCAACTACGTATAGTATTGAGGCGGGATTTTCTCGAAATGAAATATTTGATGGGGCAACAACAACAGACACCGCATGCTGTTTGATCACCTACAATATCCATCATCATCTGTGGGCATGGCACGCGACATAATCGCATTTCCCCATGCTTCAGGGCGCCGTAGTTCCAAGGTTTCCCGCTGACATGTCTGACAGTTTTGTAGCACGGTTGAAATATCGAAGCAGTTACGTATCAAGAGTTTTCTATGTGTAAAATCAAAGTCCAGGTTGTAGAGAGGAGCCGTATCCTTGGTGTGATGATCGTTGATAAAGATTCCGTGATCAATAGAACTAAGCTTTTGTCGTGTCAGAATGAAGGATACCGAGCGGGGCTTGCCCCCTCTCCCCAAATGTCTTTGAAGTGATTTAGGCATCGCTTATCCATCCACATATCCCAACAAAACCTAGACTGACAGGACGTCGACGCCTCTAATGTGTTCTCAGTGTAACAGCCTTGTCAGTCTTGAAATCTTTGGATCTTTTTCTCCCATTAATTAAATACTATTCTCAAAGTTGTAACAACACTCAGACAATGAAGAATGGAAATTGAAATTTTAAATATTCTTTTAATCTCGATCTTAGCGAGAATCTTTTTTTAGTTTTCTACGATTGCGGATTTTTGGGAGAATTTATATTTATGATTAGAAATCTTGAATATAAATTGTAGTTTCCAGCTTTTAATAGATAAACGATTGATAAAAGTGACCTGAATCTTGGAGTATATTAGTGCAGATCCTTGACTATTAATATAATAAAAGTATTAAAAATGATGATCGAAAAATTACAGCAGCTTTCATGCGTCAGCTTTGGAGCACCTTGAACCTCTGAGAGTCTTATCGTCATACTCTTCGGGGATCTTGTCCCCCTGTTCTGGGCGACTTGGGCAAATTATCCATACCTCCATACTCCACTGCGTTACATCCTCTGAACTCTCCGCGTAGGCCATGAGCACCATCATCAGGTCCCAAAACAGCAACAGAACTCTTTTTCGAATCTTTGATCGTCAATCTGGTGCTAACAATACTTGCTTCGACAAGTATTATGACTTAGAGCCAAAGATTACTGTAGTATTAGTTGCCCGTAAAAGGAATCAGCCCGCCAACGACCCCACCATATCATTAGGTATCCTATCATAGATCATTCTCCAGAAGGTTTCTGCTAAGGAAAGAAAATTTGGGTTTTCGCTATAGTATGAATCTCCGATGAAGCGGCCCACAGGCCGTTAATTGCGACAAGATTGTGACTTTAGGTTAAATCTAATTTCTCCGTGTTTCAGCAGAAAAATAATAATTCGAAACAAAACAGTCAATACTCCTGTGCCGGTTGTCTTCTCCAAACATGCTCTAATTTATCCAAACTTCATCTTCCAGCTCTTTTTCCCGGTGCAATAATATCCTCATTTGCTTTTGGTTGCATTTGGTATTGGAGATCAATTTTGAAGCTCATGAACCCCTCGCTTCCATATAATACGTCTGGTGTAAGATTTATGTTCAAATACTACGCCTGCTTCAGCTTGGCCGCCATCAATATACCGATTGCAGGTGATAAATGTGATGCCAGCTGCTAACAGCGAATGTATGAATACTGGGGACAGAGCAAGTGTGGTATATTAGAGGAGTTTGGAAACAATAAAACGCACTGCAGACGAGCTGTCTCGAAGCCCACCGCTTCTTTATTCATGTCGAGAAAGGGGCCAATGGTTATCTAAGACGCCTTCTCCTTCAGAATATTCTCCGTAACATTGAGTCATTTCTGAGATCCCTTGTTCGAGCTATCTGGGTTACTCGTGCTGCCCCCCCAGCCCAATTATTCTCCTTTTTTTTTTTCTTCTTTCCTGTCCCTGGTCTCCGAGTCTCGATCTCATAGGTGTTTATATTAGTCTGTATGATTAGACGGGAGCCTATAGTAATTGTTGATAATCGGCATTGTTTCCTTAATTTTTTGTAGGAATATTTTGGAATAAATGGACATTATAGGTAGCAGGTCTTTGGAAATCGCAATTCCCGCAGCGAAATTGCGACTATCTAGCGTACTAGAAATCATTACTGACGAGGATTTGTTTAACTAAAAGCTGGATAAGTTTCTTGATATCAGTATTGCGTGTGTACTTATCAGTATAATAGATAATCTTGCGAATTCTGAGAAGGCAATTGCTCTCGCCTCTCACTAATCCGGTCATGAGAGAGGGAGGGGAATGTACGTCGGCAGGAAGTCGTGAGGATATCAGATTCATTCCAACAGCTAAATACGAGCCTACTTGCCTCTCGGTGTGAAGCAGCGTTTACATTTAGAGTTGTATCAAGCCTTACTCACGATAGATAAGGACTAACCAAGCCCGGAGATTGGGATCATGATTAGTGGTCGTCTACACCTCTTCAGGTTGCGACCTGAAGCCGTCACACTAGTTGAAATCTCAGTAGGTTCACGCATCTCCTGTGAAGTATTAGGAACAGTAATGTGAGAAGACCTACCAGAGGACCTTTAGACACTCCGGATACCAGCCTCACTCCGTCCATATTCGCATATCTGACTGTCCTATTATAGCACTAGCTCTCTCCCGTGGGCTTAGCATCAATTTTTGCCTCTATTTCTCTTGCTAAAACTATATATGAGGTTTCGACGTCTTCCAGATTCCATTATGTCCCGAATAAGGTTGCGGATCTCGTATTTGATAATTAAGAGACCATAATTTTCTCAAGCACCAAATGTCTTCGATTCAGATATTCGCTGCGCTTTTAACAGAATATATATGCATAAATATGAGTCTATGTTTAATTTTTGTCGAGAGATTTAATACTAGATGTAAACCCCAGTTGGCTTATTATAGACTGAGTCATTGTTAATCAGCAAGTCCGAGCGAAACGAAGGATTTCTTCCATTTTAGTAGCGAGATATAATAGATAATATTTGTGAATAGTGTTTGTGATTTGTTTCTTTTTCCATTCATTCACCAATCTTTTTCTTCTTAGGTTCCTTGAAGTATTTTACTTCATCCTAACTTGATAAAAGAACTAGTAATCTTCCGTGAATTATTCCCCCATTTCCCGCAAAATGTCTTATTTTACCTTAGCCCAGTGTAAGAGACTGGAATCTTTCCCGAATTTTTTTCGCCGTCTTTTTGAAATGTTTTTCTTTATCATTCTTGTTTATGTAAGAACCGGGAATTTTCCCGAATTTCTCCAGTTTCTTGAAATTGTTTCATCGCATTTTAGCTCAACGCAGAAGTAGGAATTTTTTCGGAAATTTCAGAAAAGTGAGCATTCAAGAAAAGGTACAGAAGGGACATATTGTTCCATAAGACCAGATAAATACTTACTCAAGTACTTTTGTAAACAATTTGACTCTATTTTATCAAATCCTAAAACTTCACTTCGATTCCAAGAAATACAAAGCGTACTTCAAGAATCTAAACCATGCAAGTTGTTTCCAAGCCTGCCATCGATCGCCACATTTCTCGGCCATCGTCATTGTCTGCTCCCTCCTTTGAAAACGAGAACAACAATAAGCAGGATCTCGATGATTATGACTGGGCGTACGGAGGTCTGGACTACGACGAGGTTGACGATGATATTGATAGGGATTGTGCCACTTATGTCGTCACTACAAAAGAAGGTATCGTGTCGGTCATGCCGCCGTATGTGTGCAATGAAGAAACGGGGGTGGTGAAGACTGCTTTGGACCTGAATCCAGCAAGGACAATGGCAGAGGGGGTATTAGGAGACAGTGGTTGTAAGCTGGCGGATGCGGATGTGGGTGTGGACACGGCTAAGGCTGCCGTCAGCGGTCGCCATCCAGCCAGCGCCTCGGAATCGTCCACTAAGCTGCAGCTCTCCAAACTTTTCGGAGTTCAGGAAGCATGCAGAGTCCAGACTCCTGGTGTGGCACAATTGGCAAAACTGAATTTCTCCCCACCAGGTTCAACTCCCCCGAGCTCACTATCAAATACGACGTTACATGAAAGCCTGTGCCGAGGCCGCATCCAATCTCAGCCTCCAACAGCGCAAGTACACTTAGAACTTACTCTCAACTCAAAGCTTCAACATCAGACGCCTATTACCGTGCGAGGTATAAAGAGGAAGTTTGAGGAAGACATTTGGGAGAATGAGGAGCTGGGAGTTGAGGATCAGAAGGGGGAGGGGAAGAAGCAGAAGCAGGAGACGGTATTGTATGGAGGGATGAATACTTGATCTCAAGTATTTTTGTCGCTCCCAAAATACACCAACATCAACCAATCTATCTTAATTAAATCCAAATGGGTGGTGATGCAGCCCTCCATCGCTCATTGTGATTCTTTTCTTTGTACCTCATTTAGAGACAAATTTACATTTATACTTCCCTCAATCCTTCCATTCTCAAAGCGAGGAATGAGTTGACTTTCGCTTGCCAGTCAGTCCTCAGGGCTAGGTGCCACCAGTACCTGAAATAACTAGTACTCTTATTTTGGCGAACACTTGGATTCGTCTTGTATCTTCACTGTCCGTTCGCTCAGTGCCTATTTGTAGAAATGCGGCATTTGTGGTATCGCCGAAGCGATCAAGTCAAGTTGCCCTTGAAACCAGGAATTCTTGCTGCTTCACCAGCCGTACTATCATATCTACCATTGGATATATGTCTTATTGGCGCGAGCTTTCACAAGTCGAGGGAATTTTTTCCTGTAATACCCTAAGATTTCCATCTAGCTTTTGCTCCCCGGACAGCCTATATCAAATTCTCACGCTATGCTAAATTCCACGAGGAGTATCTATAGTAGCTTGAGCTACTAGTGAGCCAGATCATCCGCGAGGGATTGTTAGTTTTCGATCGAGTGAAGTCCGGCAAGTGAGATTGGTTCCCCAATACGTTAATTTCCATCACGCTCTCTCCGCTACATTCATTACCGGATTCCTTTTGAGCTACTTTCTTTACGCAAACTGAATCAGCAGATTCGGGGGAGTACCGTTTCATTGGTGACTGAGTGTCTGAGTCGCTGTACGACCGGGGAGAAATTATCCTACAAGTTCGGTTGTATATCTCTGTTACTTCTTAAAGCAGCAGCTTGACTCTTCGGGCTTTCTCCTGCAGCATCTGCTCTCATCTCTGTCCTTGAAAACTATGAATCAGGGAACGGAAGTTGCACAATCAAATCGCGCTCAAATCGGGGGGGGTTGGGAACACTTTAATGCAATTGCGATGGCAATGAATTAAAATCCTTGGGGACTTTTTGAATATTATAGATATTATGAATTGATCGTCAAATTCAACATCTAAAATTATCTCTACCAAGTTTTATCTACCAGCTTATAGATTCCTAGAACATCTTTCATGGGTCCGGGAACGACTTTTGCCGAATTACCTGCTCCTGCGTCCGCTCCAAAACTACCCGAAGTTGAACAGCCCAGACAAATCATTACTAGGCTTAGTCCAATGGGTCCAAGAAACACTGAATTATATGCTACTTCAGAAAGTCCGCCGTATGACTCGGACAGCTTCCTACGTCTCAAGAGAGATTTTCAACAACTCCAAATGAAATCCCTGTTATTTCTAAGGAAGCTTCCAATTATAATTTAAACGTAATATTTGCTAATACAAAAGTAATAATGGAATTTCAGATATCCCTAGCAGTGGCTGACCGTCGAGGTATACAACCGGCAAAGCTCTGTGTCTTAACCACCTTCCCTGTTGCTATGACCAACGATCAGTTTCTTTTAAACTCTTTCTATCTCTTGAGCTGGTACATCAAAGCGTACGGGTTAACTCTCAGTCCATAGCTACTCGTAAACAGAGACTCAAAGCTTTATTTTCCTCTACAAGGATGTCAAGTCGTGTCGCGCCCTCATCACGTGTAGACTACAATAGGCTTAGCCTCAGGGGTCCCACCCTTGGTTTACGCTCAATACCATGAATTGTAGACCTCTTTAGACGCAAATATATCGATGGTTTACCCCTATGCTAGCACCTGTGATCTTGCCTGATAAGTCGTGACTCTCGCCCTTTTGAATCCCAGTACTACTATTTGTTGCATAATGGAGCTATCAACGAACCGGACACGCTTCGCGACGGGTCACGAAAGTGATTGCCTATCCGATGGACGCACTCCGCGCAGGAGAAGCGTTTCAGAGCCAAAGAATGCGCAGGCAGGAATCCAAAGACATCTTAAACTTTGTAGACAATACTGTCCGATTATATATCGCTCTATAGGTAGGCCCATTCCTCATTGGACCAATGTGTATGATAAACATACACCCATCCCTGATTGCTTTCTCGGTATTTACAATGTCATTTGCTGGTGAACTCTCCTTTGGAGTCAAGTGTACGTTTGGATTGCGTGAACGGTAAATTGCAGAAAGATAGAGTATAGAAATAGCAATTTTTATATAAATATATGTTAGGAGAAGAGGATATTTTGCTAGAATATATATTTTTGTATAGTAAACGGGCTATTATTCAGGCTCTAGGAATTAGATATATTAATTTGCAATTTTTATAATTTTAATAAATAGAAGATCGGTCCAGACGCAATCTTCCCAGACTTGTTTGTGAAAATATAATTATCAAACTAGGCCTGAATAGAAACCTTATCACCTGCGGTAAACCGAGAAGCATCTATCTTGTCGCTGTCTTGGCCTGATTTTTGTTGAATTGTAGCTGAAAATAGTAGTGTAGCAAAACAAGTCTGCTTTTCCTACGCCAACCCAGCTACATGGGCCTTACAACTTTGGCTTAAGCAGTAAAGATAAACTTATACTTATCATATGAAATAAGAGTCACAAAAGCGCTTGAGGAATTAACCGAACGCACCTTTGATAATAGCGGGTTGTTAGGCAAATATTCCCCATCAAAGACACTTATTAGTATGATGCGTTTAGAGAAACCCTTCATCCGTATTATGAACAAGTTCAATGAAAATACTCACTCTGATACCACGATGCCGTCAACCCTTCTATTGGAGTAGAATAAAACTAACTGGTTATTTAACAGAGGAGGCTCAAAATACCCTTGCCGAATCTGTACTAGGCGATAGGTATCTACTCAGGATAATAGCCACTCCAATCCTGCGGTACATATCAGCCTCAACTGGCCTTAACAGCAATACGTAGTCAAACCCCCCACTTAAGAGCTCTACCTCTTGAGAGATACACGCAAATTCTCTCCAACCAGTGGTTCCTTCAGCAATGCTAATGCACGTCCGACATGCAATATTATATTCGTCCCAGCAGTCAAACCGGGTCCAGCCAATCATATCTTCATTTTCGTCTCTGACGCCCCATTCTGTAAGTTGGATGCGACATCTTGACGAGATTTGCATTAGCGGAGCTGTTATTAAGCACCGACCCGGATTGTCCATATGGTCGAATTCAAAATCAGTCTTCCAGCTCAATCCATCTGTGCAAATATTCCCGTACCTGATTTCTCCAACGTAAGCCATCCAGGACCATGATGGCACTCTCTTCCCTTTGATAAGCCATGATGCCAATTTTTGTGCCTTGAAATTAATAAGGGGTTTCATCCACTCATCTCCCGAACGCTGCCAGAGCACACTTTCACCGAAGAAACTTTTGACAATTCCGTACACGCTGATCGTTTCGTAAAAGGCCTCCATTCGGTATTCGATTCCGGCAATGGCGACCGGCCTATCAGTGTCCTGCGTAAAGCTAAGCCTCGAGTAGCTGGAAAACACATGCTGAAACATGGCCCCTGAGTCTTGATGAGCTGCAGGTAAATCCAGCTTCGGGAATTCACAACTTGCTAAAGAGCTGCGAGGCTTCGCACCTTCGTCCGCGGTCTTAGACCAGATCACAGACCCACACTCCCAGTATGTTTGTTCCCCAGCAAGGTGGATGGTCCGGCGTGACAGAGCTCGTTCTTGAAGTATCCAGCCACGATGACTCAGCTCTCCGTTCTCCACGTCCTGTTCGAAACTACCACCCGTCTTACTGACGCACTGAGCCGCAATCGTACAATATGCCGAAGCGTACAATCTTCCCATTTTCCGAGACTCAACTGACCAATCTAGACTACTGTCTTGAATTATGCAAAGCGAATCGATCCAAAGGTAGCGTACGCCCAGCCTTCGTGTGATTCGTATAACGTCTTGAAAGGTTTTTGGTAGATCATTAAGTTTTATAGCTTTTCGGCGATCATTCAAGTTAGTTGTCGTGGTCGTTGGGGTATCCTTTTGCCAGCGATGAGAGAGCGAAATGTATCTTCCGCGTGCTTTTCCGTTTGTAATACGGAGACGCACGCATTCCGAATTATCGTTATCTCCAACATCAATCACCCTGGTGGGGAGCATGGCAATGTAAGAATCGATGTGCTTGTGACATCTGTTACATCTTCGAAGCCATTCTCGGTACAGGAGAATGTCAAACTCGCCTCCGGCTTTCGGCAGGATCGGAATTTCGTTCCTGGCCACTCTTCCCTCGTTTAGGTATTGCAGGTCTACAAAAACTCTGCACACTCTTGGTTTGATTATACCGAGGTACGAATTGCAGAGAAAATGAACAAGGCCGGTGCCCAAGATGGCTCTCCAGAGCCCCATACTAGCTTGAATCTCCCTTGGCGCTTTTTTTTCTGACAAGAACAGCCGTTTCGCAGAGACGTATATCTCACTCAACTCTGGGTAATTAGATTGTTCGATAGACGCGAGCACAAGCTCATAAGCTTCACAGGACTTTGCGCTCTCTCTTAACTCTGGCAAGCTATCGCAAAGCTTGTACCTCTTGCCCAAAGATCGAAGCACCTGGTCCATAGGGCACTGTTCGCACAGTTCACATACGTGCTTCTTGGAGTTCTCCAAGAAAAGGCCGGCAAAAGATTTAAGTTGGCTCTCGACGTTTCCCAAAGGAGGCTGCGGTGGCTGCTTCTGGTTATCAGATTCATGGTGGAGATCTGCTTCTCGTCGAATTGTCCTCACGGCTTCAGAATACGTTCCCGCGTCCCAGAGTCTTACATCCCGTTCCCAATCTCCTTGCGGTCGGTCGAATCGGATCTCTCCCCAGGCGTCTTCCCACACGGCGTCTGCTCTGTAAAGATGTTTGTAGTGTCGCAATCGTCGGTTGGCGGCTCCGAGATAGTCCCTGTTGTCTGGATCAAATAAGGTATGACTCATTTTGTTAGAAACTTCCTCGACAATTTTGTCTTTTGCATTAAGTGAATACCTGGTGGGCTCTCACAACGGAGACCGGTCTACAGTCGAGGCGGAAGAAGAGACTTCGTCACTCAATTTAACCGGGGCTTGAAGCTAACACGTGACCAACCCCGGAACTACCAAAATAGGTCGAGGGGGTGAACCCCCATTCTCGCCTTCAACCAACCTTATTATATATAAAGAAGGGAAATAAGAAAAAAGACCTAGCCGCAACTCGCAATTAATCGACTAATTTTACTACTATGTAGCAAATCAAGTCTCTAACAGGCTCGCGGATATGGGACATGGATTTAGTGTAGGAAACATTTTACAGTTTAACCGCGTAAAGTCACACAGGAGGGTATAGATGTTCTCTGTGGCAACCTCAACATTAGCCGTTGCATTGCGAGCATTGGATGTTCAGAAAATCACTTGAGCTTCGAAAGATCGAGTCAACGACCTCTAAATCCAGGCATCCCATTATTATCCCCAGGTCTTGAAAGTTCAATGAGTGACAATGAGAACCATTCTGGTACAAGTATAACAACGAAACGACGACCAAAACTACGACGTGCTGGAGCTAGAGGGAATGTCGCATTTACTTCATTCGTTTATTTCGGTGGGGCGTTTTTCAACTTACAGACATGATTTGCGTACGCTCCTCTGGTGGTGTCGCTTTTGATTTCAGGAGCAGGAGCGGAAGCTTGAGGAGCTGATTGGGTAGCGTTCTGTCGACATTGAACAGGACATGGCAGTTTCAGGTTTTGAGAAATCATGTCAGGGCTTTCCGTAAATGCTTCTTTATCTTCATTCTCGAAGGGTACCACAACCGGAAAAATGAGAAATGAACCACTGCAAGATTGAGAGAGTATTGTCCCTTGACGGCGCTGATGATATTCCGGGTGTCCAAGAAACCTTTCAGTGCTTGATCTTTAATTTCGCAATTTGAAATGTCACTTCTTGGTGGCGATGGGGAATCTTCATCGTCTCCATCTTGCACAGATAGGCGCTTTTTCTCCTTGATTTGTGGTCTTCCGGCAAGAGTTGGTGATTCATCCAAGCAGCAAGAGCGCCTGGTGTTGGAGCATTGTTGGTCATCTTGAATGCTATGTCTCAATAAATACTCTAGAATCGGAATGGAACAAGTACTGGCAGGATTTTTTCGCCGTTGCAGGTGTGGATGACGCAATATTTGCTGTTTCGGCACATCTCTCCATGAATAAACTCCTCGAAGATTTGTTACGAATTGAGAGTCCAAACCTCACCGCAACACTCACGTCGGGTATCTTGGAGCAATTCACGTTTTCCCGGCCCACGTATAATAGCACTTCATCAAAATACTAAAACTTGTCCAGGATGAACTTGAGCTTCAAGGCTGGCGTCGAAGACACCGTGATACACGTTAGACGAAATGGGGTCTCGCGAGATGGTCAATCAAGAGTTCTGTGGTTGAATCTGGACTTCCAATGTATGCTAATGCGATGCGTGGTGTTACTCTGTCCATCGTGGCTTTTCGAATTGCACTTTGGATGTCCGAAACATGATCGCTATTCCCCGGGAAGGCAGGGGGTTGAGAAGCTTGCATTTCTATTGAGCTTAGTGAGAGGCTGCTTTCAAAGAATAATTAGATGTGATATCTAGTTTGTAGAGCGCTCCGATTGCTATACTTTGCACGACTCACATACAAAAAGACGATAGGGGCTATGGCTGGCTGGATATTGGTGTCTGACCTCCCGCTGTCATCACAAAGGAGTAGCACCAAGCAAAACCCGGAGGACAAATATTTTCGACGATACAGATGAAGGGAGTTATTTCACACTTTTAATACTCACTGGTGCATCAGATAACGGATTCAACACCGACTTACACCTCCGATTCCCCGCTGCTCATGACACCTCCTGGTTTCCCCAATCATCCTGGCCGGGCATTCTTCTCCAGCAAAGAACTATCATATTAGCGAGGATGCGATCCGCGGCAAAGTATTATTGCCAGATTATATACATTTTGGGGTAAGAGTAGTGAGCAGTTCGTTCTTTTGTATTTTTGCATTCCGCGACGACGAGGGGGTTTGTTGAGGTGGGGTGCACGGACTCTACCTAGGTACTTTTACCTCAGATGGACTGCAAGCCAACACCATCTTTTCAACGCAAAGAAGCGACAGCAAGTACAGCTGCGCTGGAAAACATACTAGTTGCATCAATGCATCTGCTCTGATGAATGCGCCAAGTTCCAAGTGAAGCCGCCCGACTAGACATAGGTTTACTCACAGAACAGATGTTGTTGTTCATTTGAACATCGCGATGGAACTTCTAATCACTTTCCAAGGATTCATTGCTTCCAAATACCTTCTATAGCGATAGTCAAAACCCTAAATGTTTCCAAGTTGCGCATGTGCACGATGCATCCGTGTTGGGTTGCGAATGGGGCTTGTCGGCTCGCGAGATTCGCGGGGTCATCACTTCCCTTGCCCGGAATGCGGCCTGGCAGCATTTGCTCACCGAACGACCGGTACAATTCAGTCCTTCATAAATTGCGATACGCAAGCAGCAGCGGGTGGAATGCTTGAGTCGAGTCTGATGAAAGGATACGAAAGGGCGAATGTTTGGGAGGGAGCTGCGAGAGTGCATCATCCGTGAGGGGTCATGCGATATTGCGGGACGAACAAAATGGTGAAGGAGAGAAGGCGCCGATTTTGAGTGACTGCGCTGGGAGCGAAGCCCGTCAAACTTCATCTGAGGTTGACCTGGCTTTCGTCTGAGACGATATACTTCGAAATGATTTGGTCAAGTGGGGGTGGCTTGCGCACGTCCCTATGGCCCGAGCTTTTGTGGGATTGCAGTGCGGGAGATCGACATGCGGCTCGGGAGCGGGCCGAACCTCCAGACGGCAGCTCACTATAATTTTGAACACAAGGGGAATCCGAAGGGGGGAAGGGGGGGGTTATAGTCCCCAATCACCCCCGTAGTTCCTGCCTTTTCATCAAGAGTCATTGCATCATGGACGTACGTCGCGTGTGCATTTGTGCATTCAAAACCGCAGGAGCATGAGGGAGATGTCGCGGTTCATTTGCGCGATCAGCTCCAAATGGCAGGCGTATTATACTCACCCGCCATTCAACACATGCGCACTTGCGCATTTGAAGTTCAATCGAGTATTTCACCTGCCGCTCAATTCCCCACTTGCCGTTCGATTCCTCACCGTACACACTTGCGCATCTAAACAGCAGGTACATCAGGTTCACCCGCTGTTTAGTTCACCACCCGCGGTTCAACAAACGCATTTGCGGATTGGAACGGCAGCTAAAGCCGTTCAATTGCTCGCGCGCATTTCTATGTCAGATGTGCACTCATGTTTTGTGTTTCGTAATGCCTGCGTTTGCTTCGGATGAAAGCCTCGATGACGGGATGAAACTCACGACGCACAGACGAAAGCCACTGCACATTCGTGAAGTCTGTCTACCGCTCATCTCTGAGTCAACCACGCATTACTCCAAACTCAGTCACGCGTTTATTAAAGTCTACCAGTGCGCATCTCTTCCAAAACCTACTCGCATTGAGATGCGGTTCCTGAAATTCTCTTCTCTCATTTATGCAGCAATTCAGTTCCTTCCGCAGCCACAGCCACTAAGCATTCGCTTGTTCTATCTTCTCACCCGCCGTTTCCCAGCGCCCTTCGAGGTCCTTCTTTCTCTCATCCGTTGTTACTTTTCGGCTTCTCTCCCTTCCCGTCGTGACAGTTTTCGAGATCCTCCTCCTTCCTCCTTCATCCATTATCCATGCTTTTTCGTCGTCTGCGACTCAGTCGTGAACCACTGGGAGTTTCTACTTTTGGGTAATCTGCAGTGCTGTACAGAAATAGGCGTGGTGCAATCATTACCATCTTAAATTAATTGCAATGCGAGACCAAGTCAACATCAGACCAAGTCGAGTCAGACAGAAGCGACACTAGATGAAGGCAATACTGGACCAAAATGCCAATGCAAAACAATTAGAGGACTTCAAACCAAGCCAAATTGTAGCATTTATCCACTATTGTGATTTATATCGCATGAGAGAGTGCCGCGCGGGGTCCAAGTTCGGCGGAGGATCACAAACCTGCCTCATATCCTGAATTCAGGACATGGTTCATCGCAAGTTTGTCTCAACACCAGGGGGAATGAATCGCTGCGCGGCGGCCAAAGTTCTTTTGGTTGCATTTCTGTACTTTGAATTTTAAAATGATCTTCATATGGCAGTATCAGTATATTCATCGATGATGCGCCCTTGATGTAGACAAATTTGTCGTCCAAATTATGCAGCTAGAGTTGAGTCTATTGGTCTGATATTACTTGCCAGCTACCATAGGACGTTACTCCAGAAAGGGGCTCGTATTGAGAGCTCCCTCTTCAAGTTGACAGGCTCTTCTCGCAATACTCACTTTCGATCCATTCTTTCACCCTTCTAGTCCAGACATCGGCTATTTCATTCTCATCTCACGTCGATGATGGTCACACAAGAGCCACTTCCAGCGGGACATCCAGTTGCTCTTCCAATTCGTTGGATGCAGTAACAACATCGAAAGCAGCTGCCGTCAACGACGCCGTTTATGCCGTGATTATCGTACTCCATGACATATGCAACTGGCTCCAACGAACTCGGCTTTGTTCGACAGTTCAGACCTCGTTAATGCAGGTGGAATGAAGTTCTCAATACCCTCCTATGAGACATGGAAGGCTTTGCATACCTAGGTACTTTAGGGTATACCTAAGTAAGATTTGAATTTCGAGGTGGACTCCTACCTTTGAGATAGAAGTTGGTATTGATTTTTATTCTAAGGAGACATGAAAAAAACGCCTTCGTATTTTCCAGATGCAAAAGTATAAGACGGAATTCTCTCAGCAGTAGGGTTATGCAGACCTTCACTCTTTCAGCTTCCCATGCGGGCTTCAATACCGTTGTATTTCTTTCTTTGTTCTCCTGTCAACCCCTCCTGAGGAACGGACGTGCGGCATGTTCCCGGCTTCATTTTAATCCTTGTTCTGCTTCTTCGAAGATACCTGAGGTATATCAAGCCCATTCGTACGTCGATATGTCCTGGAGGAATCCAAAGTTCTGTATAGTATTCTAACTATTAGGTAGATTTGAGAATAACCGGCCCCATGTTTCTAGTCGCCTCGAGTCTCCATTCCTCGATCAAGGTTTTTTGTTGCTTCTGGCCAGCATCCAGCAACAATATTTGATTCTGATCTCTTCAGTGAAAAGTACTTAGGTAATGGAAGTATCAATGGAATAATTGCCGCTATGTGTGTGTTTGTTTTATAACAAATGGAATTGGTATTTGAGATTTCGAAGGGACAGTCCGTTAAATGAAAAGTATCTAGGATATACTCGCTAACGCTGCCGGAACCCCTTCTTTTCACATCCATAATAAATTTAGCCCAATCCTCTAGTCCATGGGTAGAGGGAACATACGGAGGTTCCGGCAAAAAGTCCTATTGTTTAGTGACTTGGCCCCTATAGGGTCTACCTAGGTACAATCTATTATAAGCCTTTATTCAATAATGTCGACTTGATTTTATTCTAAAGAAATCTATAATATTAATAGTTTTGATTAAACCTGGAAATACAGAAATTATTTATTAAATATTCCTTTCCACATTAGAAATTGTCAACAATATAATAATTGTTTTAATTAAAAATTAATAAAAATTTAAAATTTCATTTTAAATTTTTATAATAAGATTATGTATATATTTTTTAAATCTATTATCGTAATTCTCTAATAATATTACTTTTACAAATATAGAAATAAATCAAATTTTATTTTTCTAGGCTGAAATATTTATAATTTTATTTTTTAATTTAAAAAAATTATAAAATTATTATTTAAATTTTTTTTTAAATTAATCCTTTAAAGAAATTAACAAATAAAAATATATGATTTCTGATGCTGTAAAGCGCAAAAGCCGTAGGCTGTGTATGTAAATGTAATAAGATGATGGTGCCGTAGGGGCAGGAAGTGAGGTTATTCACAGTAGGTGCCTGAGGCACCAAGGCAGCAACCCACACTATGAAATACACGCAACAATTTCAATGATTTTATATTTCTGATTTTTTGTAATTAAAAAACAAAAATAAATTGAGATTGAATCTATTAAATTTATTTCAAATATCTCAAATAAAGGATTAGAAGAAATTAACAACAAATACTCCAAATTTTTTGATTGAATAAAAGAAATTATTATACTAATAATTAAGTAAGAACTATAATATCTGTAGATATGAAAAAATTCAAATTCATTCAAATTCTGAATTTATAAATTATAAATGAGTTATTTTATACATTAGAACCTCCTCAAAATATCGGATTAATAAGATTCTTGGCTAATCCTAGGATTATTTTTGTTAAATTATTATTAGTAATAATAACTTACGTGATCTTAAGTATAGTTTAAACCTAATTAGGAATAGTTTAGAACATTCTAGAAAATTCACCGAAATTATCCGAAAGAAACCGATGTGAAAATGTGGGGAGTGGGCACGTGAGGATTGCCGGATCGGTACTAGCGTCAATTGATTAAGTAAACAAAGCTTAGATTCAGAAGAAGCCTAATTACAGGGTAAGCTCAGGGTATTTATACCCTAGGCTCTTATTCTAGAGTCTTCTACTAGCTTCCGTATTACGTATTGCATTACGTATTGTATTACGTATTGTATTACGTATTGTATTACGTGTTGTACGCGTAAGCTAGTGAAGCTCATTGCCTATTTTAGGGCTAGTTCCCGCTGTGATTACGCGTCGTAGAACCCTGTGGAACTACATGGAAACTACCCTGTAAACTAGTTCGGTTTCCCTCAGGTAACCTCGGGGAACTTTCTAGAATGTTCTAGGCTATTCCTAATTAGGTTTAAACCATATTTAGGATTACGTAAGTTATTATTACTAATAATAATTTAACATGCCCCCGTAATAATAACTCCAAATACAGGTCTTATAAAAACAATAATATAGGTCCAATATTACGCTAGTATAGACTATTATAACCCAATATTTTTATATTAATTTTTTAGAACCAATTTTATAAGGAAAATCCTTAATACAATTTAGTTACCCTGGAGGTTTAAATTAGCTAAGTGGCTAGCTAGGTATTTTTATCTTTACAGGGTAAGTTGTAGGTATTATAATCCTACAGGGTAAGTTGCAAGTATTAATACCATCAGACTACCCTGGAGATATTTTTTCAGGGTAAGTCGTATGTATTATTGCAACTTACAGGGTAATCCACATGTATTACAGGGTAAGCTAGTTGTACTGTGGATTTCCCGGGTAATTTAGTAATATTAGGCTTATTTTAAGCCTAATCCGGCTATAAAGGCTTTGTGCCCCACATTAGGAAGTGGCTTAATAAGCCTATCTACCTTTTATTTTTTAATAGAGACAAAAATGAGGTCTATAATACCTTCATTTATTAATTGCCTTATATAATAATATTTAATTTTAATATACTTAATACGCTCGTGGAATACAGGGTTCTTAGCCAATAGGATTGCGCCATTATTGTCGCAATATAGGGGTAATTTGGACTGCCTAAAGAAGCCTAGTTCCATTAATAATATTTTAATAAAAGCTAATTCCTTTCCATATGTATTTATAGCAACCGTTTCAGCCTCTATAATACTCTGGGTTATTATAAACTGTAGTTTAGATTTCCACATAAATATACCCCCGGTTATAAATAGCAAATATCCGATAGTATTCTTGGCTTCTAATTGGTCGCCTACGTAATCAACGTTTACATATTTTTGAATATAATTAGGATTATTTTTATTATAAACGATGCCTAGGTAGGCTGTACCTTTTAAATACCTAAATATTCGTTTAATGGCTAAAAAATGGATATTATTAGGATTGGAAGCGAATCTAGTTAGTTTAATTACAACAAAACAAATATCTATCCTTATTGCTAGTGCTAGAAATAATAAGGAATCTATTAATTGTTGGTAATAATTAATATTTTCAGCATTAATTTGTTTAGAATTAGACTCCAATTTAATTTTAGTTTTTATAGGTGTAGATGCAGGGTTTAAATTATTAAATTTAAATTTATTTAATAATTTATTAATATATTTAGCTATATATAGTTTCATATATCCCTTTTCTGGTTCATAATCGATTTCTACACCTAGGTAGTCTTTAATTAAACCTAATTCTTTTAATTTAAAATATTTTTTAATATTTTTAATAAAAGAATTATACGTTTTTTTAGTAGGGCTAATTATAGCTAGGTCGTCTATATATACATATATTATAATACCTGTAGATTTATTAATAAATAAACTAATTTCAGAAACTAGGATTTTAAAACCTAATTTATTAATTAAGATCTCTTTTAGTATATTAATTTATATTCTAGCGGATTGTTTTAACCTATATAAAATTTTTAATAGTTTTAATATATAGATAAAGTATTGCTTATTACTATAGTCTTCTGGTTAGTTGATATATAAACCTACGTTTATATTATCCTAAATAAAAACTGAAATTATATTTATTTTATAAATTAGCCAATTATTTATTATTATTAGTGCAAAAATTAGACGCCAGACTAATTGTTTAATAATCTCTACAAAAATTTCAATATAATTTAAGTTATATAATTGTATAAAACTTTTAGTTACGAATCTATTTTTAAATTTATAATAATCACCCTGGTTTTTAATTTTATAAATCTAACAGTTAACTAAAATCTTAATATTATTAGATTTAAATATTAATTTCTACATTTTATTATTATTTAAAATATTTAGTTCTATTAACTCGGATTTAGTCCAATATAAACTATATTTAAAATTATGAGTTTTTTTATAATTTTTAGGCTCAATTATGTCCTTAGTGTCGTTTTTATAGATTATAATTTTATTATTATTATTGTTTTGAATTAATTCCTCATTTTTGATAATAATATAAATTTTGGAAACTAATAAATAAAAGGCTCGTTTTTTAAAAAATTTATTATAGTCTAGGCTTAATTCGTCTAAATCGTCCTCAATATCTGGCATTTCAATGTCCGAATCGGGACTATTAAGCGAACTATTAATAGGATTATTAGAAAGTAATGATTCTTCATCAAATCTCCCGGATAAGTCACTGGTATTACAGGGTAAGTCCTCTGTATTACAGGGTAGGTCCCCAGTATTACAGGGTAACCCGTTTGTACTACAGGGTAAGTGACTTGTAGTAGGTGAATTACTACAGGGTAGGTTGTTTGTATTAATATTTCCCCCAGATTAATAGCTTTCTAATATATCTAGATTATTATATGATAATTCTAGCCCTTCTAGATTAGTGTAATTATTATTTACTAGGTTATAATCATCTGAATATATTAAATCTTCCTTAATTAAACAATTTTTAATATTAATTATTTTATCCTGATTAGGAAGATAGATTAAATAATTATTATCAGATTTATATTTAATAAATATATTTTTATTAGTTTTAATAAATAGTTTACCGTTTTTTCTAATCTTTTTAAGGATTAGTATATAAACTAAAAAACCTAATACTCTAAAATAAACAATATAAAGTTTTTTACCTAATAATACTTCATAAAAAATCTTATTTATAATGTTATTATAGGTTCGATTTTTAATATGGATTATAATTTATATTAGGTTAGACTATAATTTAAGGGGTATACTTTTGTCTTGGCAAAAAGCAATTAGTTTTTCAATAATATATTTATTTAATATTTCGGCTATCCCGTTTTGGCTAACTGAATAGGGACTAGTGTATTCATATATAATACCCTTGTCTTTAATAAATAAAATTTATTTATTAGATTTAAATTCAGTTACATTATTTAATTTAATTATTTTAATTTTATTAAATAAATTATTTATATTATTATTTAAATCGAACTAGATATTTATTAATTTAAAGAAATCTAATAATATATTATATATGTTTTTTTTATTTTTAATACTATATACCCAGGCAGCGCAACTACTCCTGTCAGTAATAGTCATAAAATAATATTCCTTGTTTAAGTCTAGCGGCTTAATAGGCCCACAAATGTTTACGTCAAATATAGTTAAATTTTTAATTTTTGATATTAAGGTTTTATTATTAATATGGTGAAATTTGCCTAATATATAAAATTTACATATATATAATTTACCAGATTTCTATATATTTAACCTTAATCCTAATATAAATTGGATTGTTTTATTAATATAATCTTTATTTAGATAATTTAATTTTTTATAGACTAGATCTATTTTAATAGTTTTTATATTATTAATTTTTTTTTAGATTTTATAAACTATTTTTTCTAGCCTATTATAATCTATAAATATGTTTAAATAAAATATATTTTTATACCAATATAAGGATACAATAATATTAATCTCAATATGGACTAGTTTATTATTATTTAGATTATTTATATAACGCTATCCTTTTAAAAATAGTTTATATTCGCTAATTAAAATATCTTTTAATTTAAATACATAATAAATATAAATAATAAGGATTTTATTATTATTTACTAATATAGGCAGGTCCCCATAATTTAATATTTGGCAGGGTTCCCCTATAATTGTATTAATAGAGATTTTATTTTCTAAGATTTTATAATTAATAAACCAATCCTTATTAAGATAATAATGATCAATAGCACTAAAATCAAATATTATATTATTAAATATTTTATCAATTATTTTTTTAAGAAATTTAATTAAAAATTTTTTATTTTGATTTTTATTAATATTATTAATATTATTAATATTAGGCCTATATATTATAATTATAGGTGTTATTGATTTTACTCTTATAATTGCTTTAGTAGACTCATTTTTATATTTATTATTATTATTTTTAATAGATTTAGACTTTTTACCCTTAATTTTATTAATTGTATCGACCTTATTTTTATTATTATTAGATTTTAATTCAGAGTATTTAAAGAAATAATCTTCTTTTAGGTGATTTTTGCCACTAAAATTTTTATTTTTGTAATATATGTAATATTTAGATTTTTTATTATTAATTTTATTAATTGAATTATTAATATTAAATCCTAATCTAATAAATTTATTAATAATATCCAAAATAAGTTTATTAATATTAATATTTTTTATATTTTGGTTAATATTTTTGTATTTCCTAAAACAAAAACTATTATAAAAATTAGGTAATTTTTTAAATAATATTAAAATTATATAAGGTTTAGGGATTGTATATTCTAATTCGGGTAAATATAAAATTGAAAATTGAATATAATTAATATATTTATTAGTATTATCGAAAAAATCTAAATTATAATCAATTATTTTATTGAAATATTAACCAATTATTTCTATATTAGACTCGCCAAATATATTTTTATATATTTGTTATAATTAGTTAATATTGGTCTTATTTTTAAAACAATCCCTATTATCATTTGATATAATTGTTTTAATAGCCCCTAAAATTTTCTTAGTATTACGTTTAAAATCGGTTTCTCATTTTATATATTTAATAACTAATTTTAGGCTTCGAGTTATATTAGTATTATTATAATATAAAGATCTAAAACTTATTAGGTTTGGTTTAGAACCATCTATATATAGTATATACCCCCCTATTTCGAGGAATATATTAGTCTCTTTTAGCCATTTTATATAATTAAAGCGCCCCACTAGTTTAGGGCTTCTATATTCAGAACTATTAAATATTTTGAGGTCTTAAACGAGGATTTATAATATATAAAGGCTTTAAATATATATCCAACTTATAGGGTAACCTCTAAGTATAGTTAAAAGTATCTAGGTAAGTAATAGATTCATTTAAAAACTACAGAGTAACTTTAAAATATTAGAATTTTATAATACTAGCTATTTACCCTGGAATACTAGTGGCTTACCCTATATTTAAACTACAGGGTAACTCGAATGTATTACAGGGTAACCTGTGTGTATTTACAGGGTAACCTCTGTGTATGTACAGGGTAACCTGAATGTATTACGACTTACAGGGTAGGCTGACGGTATTATAGGGTAACCTATTGATATTGTAATATATCTAGGTAGCCTATATACATAGGTAGGTTTCTAAACCTACAAGGTAACCTTCAAGTATTTACAGGGTAACTTGAAGGTATTGTAACTTTACAGGATAACTTCAATATATTTACAGGGTATCCTGTAAGTATTTACAGGGTAACCTGCAAGTATAAGAATTTTTACAAGGTAGTCTGTATATATTGCATTTTTATTAATATTAGATAAGTCTGCCTATTCAACCAATAATAATACGTGGACTTTAGATCTACTTGCTAGGGGATTCGCTTTTTAATTTAATTAAAAGCCTTATAGCTAGTCTTAGCTTAATTAGTACTAATAAATAAAAAGAGCTATTAGACTAGTTTATCTTGACCAGGATCTTAGTTTATAATAATGTTTTCCCTCTCCGAGAATAGTTTTTTAAAATATTAACTAAAGATCTAAAAATAATCCAGTCAATCTAAACCTAATAAAACTAGACTACCACGCCGCCTAACCATTAATTATAAAGCCGCTACAGTCTCTTATATTAGCACACCTAGGCGTATAGGTACCCTGGTTTGAAATAATATTAGATATATCTATTATAGATCGTGTATTGTTTCCACCTATTTCTAGAGGCTAATACTTATTCGCTTGCACTAGCTTAGCCTCAGGGACGCGGGTCACGGGTCTAGGTCTCTTATTGGTTAATCCGAATTAGGCAAGGGTCTATATTTATTTTTGCAAATTAATATATTTGTAACAGAAACTCTTGATGGCGCTAATATAGGACTAGGATCATTGCTACTATGTGAAAATGTAGGGAATGGGCACATGAGGATTGCCGGATCGGTATTAGCGTCAATTGATTAAATAAACAAAACTTGGATTCAGAAAAAGTCTAATTATAGGATAAGTTCAGAGTATTTATACTTTAGGTTCTTATTCTAGAATCTTCTATTAGCTTCTGTATTACATATTGTATTATATATTGTACGCGTAAGCTAGTGAAGCTCACTGCCTATTTAGGGCTAGTTCCCGCTGTGATTACACATCGTAGAACCTTGTGGAACTACATAGAAACTATCCTATAAACTAGTTCGGTTTCCCTCGGGTAACCTCGGGGAACCTTCTAGAATATTCTAAGCTATTCCTAATTAGGTTTAAACCATATTTAGGATTACGTAAGTTATTATTACTAATAATAATTTAACATTATTGAGGAATTAATTATTTTAATTTTTATATTAAAAATATAATTATTTAAAATTATAAATTTTTCCAATTTTTCTAAATTTAATTAATATATTAAAAATTTAAAAAAAGATTATAATAAATTAAAATCTTATATTCAAAGTTTATTTTAAATAAATAGAATTTTAGAATATAATTAATCAATATATAAAAAAAAATTATTTAATAATATTAATAAATTATTAGATATTCCATTATTAAAAACAAAAAATAAAAAAAAAGCAAAATAATGTAGAATAATAATAACAGGGATCATATTTTATATAAATCAAATTTATTATAAAACAATTCAGGGCCACCTCTATTATTATCTTTAAAATTTTTAGATTTAGAAGCAAAAATCTTTAATCAAGAAAAAGAAATAATGGAATTTTCAGAATTTTTAATAATATTAAAAAAATATTAATTAAGAAAATAAAATAACTTCAATTTATAAAAATTTAAATTGATTATATTAACTGAATTATATAACCTTGAGGGTCATTTTGATAAAAAAATTAGAATATCCATAAAAATTAATAAATATAAAAATAATATTAATATTATTAAATTTAATATATAGAAAAAATTAAAAATTAAAAAAATTAAAATAATAATTTTAATTATAAATAATATATCGATTATTTATAAATAATATTATAATAATAAAAATATTATATTAAAAATATTACAAATTTTAAAAAATTAATATAAAAATTTAGAAATTATATTAATATATAATATAATTATTATTTTTATATTATTAAAATATAAAAATTTTAAGAATTTGGAAAATTTTATATTTATATATAAAAAGATTATTTAAAAATTAATAAATTTCTTAATAAAATTATTTAATAATTGATTTATAAATTTTTTTGTTTTGTATTATTAAAAGTATAACTTATGTAAGCTAATAGATAAAAATTGAATTTTTAAATCAAATTTATGAAAATCATATTTGATCAATTGATTATTAGTATTATTAATAAAATTTAAAGAAAAAACCAAAAAAATATTAATATTAATAAAATTTATTACAATAATAAATTATATAATAATAATAAAATAAAAAGGTTTAATAAATTTAATAATAATAATAAATAATAATCAAAATATAATAATTATAATAAATATATTTTTTATAATAATAAAAATTATTTTAATAAAAAAAAATTAAATTCAAGAAAAAGAAATAAATTAAATATAATTAAATTTAATTAAATTTAAAATTTAATTTGAAAAAAAAAACGGCGATAATAAAAAATCGAAAAAAAAAAAATAATAATAATAATAAAAATTTAATTAAATTTAATATTTATATTAATAATTTTTTAATAATATTATTTTAATTTTAATTTAATAATTATTATATTATTAATTTTGAAAATTTTAATAAAAAATTATTAATTAAATTTAATTTTGATAATTTAATCAAATTATTTATAATTTTTATTAATAAATCGAAAATCTATTTTATATTA